>Ga0137404_10002689_pt1 | contig 11806 bp, 14 predicted proteins | sample CZOMad2_1_16fung_FD_108285 | JGI IMG/M metagenome (GOLD analysis project Ga0137404, IMG submission 108285) | Vadose zone soil fungal communities from Angelo Coast Range Reserve, California, USA - CZOMad2_1_16fungal (Illumina Assembly) | ecosystem: Environmental > Terrestrial > Soil > Vadose...
CCGCAGGGGTCTGATCCCACAGCTCTGGGGAGAAAGGGGGCTCGGTCATCATAGGCTGCGATGTTACGCAACATAGCTATTGGTTGGCAAGTATTTCTTGGGCTGACCACGTGAACGCTTACCGCTATATTTGGGCCGAACCACCTGTCCCCCCAGACCCACCGCCAGTTCCCCCACCTCCGCCGACATCCGCTCAGAGTGTGTCTAAAAAGCTTGTCCTCGCGGGTTGAGATCGGTTACCCTTGGGGATATGAACCCTCGACCATCTTACTCGACCGACGTTACGGATACAGAATGGGAGTTGGTCAGGCCCTATGTCCCTGAGGCCAAGCCCGGCGGCCGGCTGGAAGCATACCCCAAGCGAGAGATCCTGAACGGTATCTTCTTTCTGCTTCGCACCGGCTGTGCCTGGCGCTTGCTGCCCCACGACTTGCCCCCGTGGCGCATCGTCTATTACTACTTTTGGCAGTGACGCAAGGACGGCACCTGGCAGGTGATTCATGATCTGCTCCGCGATGATGTGCGGGTGGCCGCGGGCAAGCGGCGGCAGCCGAGTGCAGGGATCCTCGACAGCCAGTCGGTCAAGACGACCGAAAAAGGGGGATCCGCGGCTTTGATGTCCATAAACAGGTCAAAGGGCGCAAACGCCACATCCTGGTCGATACGCTCGGGCTAATCCTGGCGGTGGTCGTCACGGCCGCCAGTGTACAAGACCGCGACGGGGCCAAGAGCGTGCTGGAGGTGCTTCGGCACCAGTTCACCCGCGTGCGGTTGATCTGGGCAGATGGCACGTATGCTGGAGACCTCGCCGCTTGGCTATGGGCGCTGCGGCCCTGGCGGAAAGTCCGCCTCGAGATTGTCAAGCGGTCCAAGGGCACCAAGGGCTTCCAGGTGCTCCCCTGGCGTTGGATCGTGGAACGGACCTTCGGTTGGTTGGGCCGCTACCGCCGATTATCGAAGGGTTATGAATATTTACCCCACACCAGTGAGACCATGATTCGCGTCGCCATGATCCACCTGATGGTACGTCGCTTGGCTCGCATGGTACCTTCTTAGACACGCTCTGAGGGAAGTCCCAAGCCAGGGGGGATCGACGGCTGACCTTGTCGACCCTATTTTTGCGTCTTCAAGGCGCAGACCTACCGCGAGCATGCCAAAGCGCGCTATGGTCTGCAGCTGCCGCTCTTCTACGAGGACGACGGCGAGCCATGAGCTGACCTGATGGGCATGGCAGTTGTCTGCCGTGTCCGCTGTCGTGAGGGTCCGGTTGAGGTATGGCAACGATGCGCCTGGAAATGGGCTCCGTCATCAGCAGTACTGCTATCGACTCTGCCAAACCCTCCCAGTGCTATGGCCTGCTCTCTGCATGCGTGTGCGGCGTTCACAGGCCTCAGTCGTGGCCATTGTTTCGTGGTCATCATGGAGTGGCCCAGTGTCCTTGGAATCGTGGCCAGACTTCCTCCAGGGTTGCTCACTCATCCGTAGTTGCCTTCGGCTCGTCCTTCGCGTATCCTCCTCCGGGAGCCACACGGAGGTCCACCGACAGGGGCTTTAACCCCACGCGTGCGCGTCCGTGCTGGGCGTCCACCGGCGGGTGGAGCCGACGTGCCCACAGCCCGGCGCACGTGGCTTCCCCTAATACGTGAGGCGCTCAAGACACGAGCGTGCGGAGGTCAGCAGCTGGGAGGGGAACACGGCTCTCTCATCCTGAAGAATGCCAGGCGCCCGGACCTGCCGCCGGTGGCCGTCGAGGCGTTGGCCGACCCGGATGCCTCGTATCTTTGCATGCCCGAGCCCATCCGGATCCAACTGGCCTTGGAAGCCATTCACTCGAGGGACGTGACGCTCGCGGATGGGACGAAGATATCAGTCCCCTACGTCGGCCCGATTGAGGTGTGGTTCAAGCATCGCGTGGGGTGTACCGGCGCCCTGGTGATGGGACACCAGGTCGTCCTTGGGACGATTTCCCTGGCGGACATAGACCTAGTCATCCTGCCCACGACACGGACCGTAGATGTCAACCCGGACAGTCCGCACATCGGGACCTCATGGGCGAGGTGAACGCCTCACTGGGTCCGTGTCAGGACCTGGATGTCTGCTGAACGTGGCTGGATTCACACGTGTCAATCCCGCAGGGTTCGCCTCTCATGGTGAATGTTCCCAGGCACCTCGACGACCGACAGCCCCCCTGCGTGCTGCCCTGACGAGCATCACCCCTCGGTGGTCGGGTCGGCCGATACCGACGAGACATGGTCTCACCTGCCGTGCCAGAATGCGTGCAGACCTGGGACCACCGCGCGTGCCGCAGGCGCACGAGCTCGCGTGCCGCGGCGAGCGTGGCGACTCCGCTGCCACGACGGGTCAGGCCGCGCCATCCGGTGGGCCCGAGAGGCGGCGAATGAACGCCACGGGCACATGGTCGGTGAGCCACACGCCGTTGTCGGCGCGAGAGAACGTTAGGCCTGTGTGGTACATTGCACGCGCCTGTACCGCCAGGACGACGGGCGTGCCGTGGCGTTGACCAACCGTGATGGCGGTGTCATACGTGGCCGACAGATGCACCTGGCGACGGGAACCGGCCTTGATGCCCTCTTTCAGGATGGCCTCGAGGAACCGCGTGGCAGTGCCGTGGAACAGGATGGTGGGTGGCTCTTGCGGGGTGAGCGCGAGATCCACCGCGAGCGAATGGCCCTGGCTGGCACGCATGCGTAAGCCATCGTCGGAGAGGCGAAAACGCTGCTTGTCGTTGGTCCGCACCACCGCCACGATCAGCGCTCTGGAGAGGGGCTGCTGTGAGGCCTGGGACAGGCGGACCAGGTCGTCGATGACGGCCCAGCCTTGCGCATCGAGCGACAGACCAATGGCGTCCGGCTTGTGGCGGAGTATGTAGCTCAGGAACTTGCTGGCGCGCGTCAGCGATGGGTTCATTGGATGGTCTCTTGGCGCTGCCGACCTGTGACAGCTGGTCATGGACGCGTGTCCGGCTCGCCATCGAGCACCCCGCCCGGCCCACCGTCACCAGGCCACGGCTCGGTGCCACGCATGGGAGCCGACGAGACACGCGTGCGAGCTCAGGATCACACCTCGTCACCATTGTGTTCATGTTAGTGGGGAACGGAGCCGACCGTGTTGCATCCGCGACGCCCGACGTATGGACTAGCGGACCCGAAACACCTTCCCTTTCGGAATAAAAGGCAGCCTTCCGTCATTCGGCATCAGAAAGGCGTGTTCCCTGCGAATCGACAGCCTGTCGCAGAACCCGTCAGTGATAATGAGTATTGGCCCGTTCTTCGGAAAATCCTTCACTTCCTGCAAGAGATCGATGGCAGGTTGCAATATAGTACCGCCTCGCCCTTTCACCTGAACGTGCTCAAGCAGTGACTCCGGTGGCATATAGCCCTGATCGTACGTAACGGCATCGCAGAATAGCACGCGCACCCGACCAACAACATCGCGCGAGATGGCATAGCTGGCGATGGCGCCAAGCGCCTTGGCCAGCAGGGTTCTCTCCATCGAGCCGGAGGTATCCAGCACCACGCCGAAGGTTCTGTTCGCTTCTTCGCCGTGCCGTGGCCGGAACTGCGGTCGTGGGATCTCCGGTGTGCTGGATTGCCTGCGGCTGGGCTTGGCGTACGAGCGCACGTGCTCGACCGGCCTGAAATGCCCATCGAACCATTGCGCCAGCTCGACGTCCCAAGGAATCGGGGGCTGCGCCAGCGCCCGGATCTCTTCTACCAGCCCTTGCGGCAGCTGGCCTCGGCCCTGGGCTTGATGATACACCAGTCCCTGCGCCAGGCAGCGCCGGTAAAACCCGTCGAGATCAAGGCCGGCGGCTCCAGTCCACCAGGAAGGATCATCGCCGTCGATCATGTCGCAGGCACCCGGACCCCGCAGCGTCGCCAGCTTGCGCAGGCGGCGCAGATCGACGGCCATTGTCTCGTACACCGCTTCGGCGGATTCGCCCTTCAGCGCAGGATCATAGGGCCCGCCGACCGCCGGGAGGTCGCCCAGTCCCATATCCACCAGCCAGCCATTAATCACGTAATCACACGCGACGTTCCAGAGCCAGGGATCGCGGCCCTGCCGCCTGGTGTCATGCCGAAGTCCCACATGCAGCATCTCATGGGCGATCACAAAACGGCATTCCTGGTCGGTAAGACCCGCAGCGGGATTGATGTATATTTCTCGAAGCGTCGGGTTGACGGCCGCGACACGAATATTTGCATGCTGGCATACTGCCGGCGCTTCGATCACGTCAAAGCCCGCGACGAGGGCTCCGATGAGGGGATAGGAGCTGATAAACCAGCATTTGGCCCGTTGCGCGGGCGTATCGGTATATGTTCCGCTGCCAAGCGTGGTTTCGCGCCCGCCTGCCACGTTCACGGCACTGGTCACAGCATTGCGGAGTCCCTGCCCGAACTTTGCACGCCAGTCCGTGTTGGGATAATGGCTGTGTTCTGCCATCATGTCTTCGTGGCCGGGATTGCCTGTGCCTGTGTGCTTGAGGGGATCGGGCACGCCTGTTTCCGCCAGAAAGCAGTAAAGGTCGTGCTCTGATTGCAAGGGCAGCCCCTCCAGATGGACATGAAATCCCGTCGGAGCTTTGCCAATTTTTAAGTCCTTGAGGAATTTATAGACAAATACATCGCAAGCGACGTTCCAAGCGTAGCTATTCACCTGTCTGAGAAAGTGCCCGAATCCCAAATGCAGCAAGCCATGCGCAAGCATATAGACCCACTCCTCCACTTCAGCGTTGCGTTTGGGATGGCAATACATCGTTCCGCCGCTCGTGACCACCACCCATCCCTTCTCTGGATAGCGTGTTTTGTCCGCGCGGATCAATCGCGCGCTGGACATCAGCGGCGCAAATATCGGATGCTGTTGTAGTGTCGAAACAGCTTCCTGGTCATGTGTCGTGGCAGGGTCTAGGGGCTTCTTGCGTTTGTCACTCATCATCGTTTTTGCGCGAGACGCGGCAAATCACGCACAATCTCCACCAGCAGCCAGTCAGGCAGTGGCCGGCTGTCATCTCCCGTGGCCACCACCATCTGCGCCATTTCCAGACTGATCATCGCAAGGTCCTTGAGCAGCGCCTTGGCACGGATCACCATTTCTTTCTGGTGATGATTCAGCTTGTGATGTTCTTCCGGCAATTCCTTCACCACATGCGCACGAAATGATTGCGCCAGGAAATACAGCACATCGCGGTCTTCAGGCTTATCCGGCCAACGCAAATCCCCCTTGAGAATATCGTTGAGGGCGTACTTATGGCGCACCTGTTTGATAAACGATTTGAACTGCCCGGCATGTTCAGGCGACACGCACCCAAAGGCGAGCACTTCAAGGACGCTTTCAGGAATGGCGTGATCGTATTGCTTGAGCGCATCGCTCAGCATGTGCCATCCGCGCGGCGTAGAGAATGGCGCTTCATGTTTGGGCGGCTTGCTCCATAAATGATCGGGCCGGGTTTTAATGTAATCCATAATCCATGGATGGATGTCAGCACGTTCGGCCCATGCCAGCCAATCGCGGTGTGAGGCTTTCAGCTGTACATGCACCATGCGATTGATCAACGCCGATGACATGGGTTTGACAATGGCGCTATCTTCCGCGTGGTTGCCGGCGCCGATCACCATCGAGCCGTCCGGCATGTGGTATTCACCGATGCGCTTTTCTAAAATAAGACTATAGAAGGCTTTTTGCACTTCATGCGAGCAGGCGTTCAATTCATCCAGGAAGAGGCAATACGGCTCCTCCCGCGCAATCATGGTCGGCGGACAGAACCGGCTTTTGCCGTCAATGATTTGAGGCACGCCGATGAGATCCTCTGGCGCAAGCTGGCTGCCCAGGAGCGATATGCAGGGTAGCCCCACCTCCTCGGCAAATTGCTGCACGAGAGAGGATTTACCAATGCCTGGCGGCCCCCAAATAAATACGGGCCGCACCAATGCCGTGTGCAACAAGAAGTTGCTTAATTCAGAGGGTGTTATGGTGATACTTGTGCTCATCGCGAGAACCTCGGATCGACCGGTTGTGTGGCAAACACTGGGTGAGGTGTGAGGAGAAGGGTCACGAGCGCTCGTGATGCGTCCAACCCGAACAGCTGGTTGATGACCTGGTTCTGGGCGAGGACGTCCCCTTTGGCGAGCCCCTCGATTTGGCCTTTACGGAGCATGTGCATGGCTTTATGACCCTGGATGGTCCGCTGGGCGGTGGAGAACGTCCCACACCCCAGCCCAGGATTGATGCGGCATTTCACACATCGATAATCCCACTCCACCACAGTATTCAAATACTCGCATGGGCTGAGTCGACAGGTTTCTGGGAGCGTCCTCGCTTGCTGAAGGGCCCCAAAGGCTTGGGGATACGCCGGATGGTGATCAACCGTGATGACATGCGGGAGGGTTGTATGGCTCACCCGCAAGGCCTTGGCGTCCCACTTGACGCTCAGCATGAAGTCGATGGTGTGACCCTCAGCATCGTTGACACGGTACAGGTCATGCCATGGCTTCTTGAGCTTCATAGAGGTGTCATCGATGAGATAGGAGTCATTGGTTGCCTTCAACAGCGGGCGGCACCGTTTCTCCAACTCCGGCGCATGGCGTTGGGCCCAGCGAAACACGGTCATGTGGTCGACGGCCATACCGCGCTTCCGCATGAGCTCCTGCACGTCCCGATAGCCCAACGCCTATCGGAGGTACCAGCGGACCGCGCACAAGATGATCTCTGCCGTGAAATGGCGCCATGTGAACCTTGGGGCTTGACGCATGAGAGGGCTCCTGTGATGTGAGGTCATGACCACGGAGCGCCTTGTCCCAAATCCCCACAAATGCTTGCAACAGATCCGAACTACTGTGCTGACTTGAACATCACGGATGACATGGCTCCCGACATGATGCTCGGATGAAACGCCCACTGATCCCATATGATGCGGTCAGGACCACGTGGCGGAGTCCTGGCGTCGTCGAGCTATCTCCCGGCGAAGGCGTCCAGGCCTGCCGGATCTCGTGGTGTCACTACAGTTCCGTCAACCTCTGGATCAGACGGCTCCGCACATGCATCAAGCTCCCTGGCGTCTTGAGGAGCGGCACACCGTATTTCCGGAGCACATCTTCGATGAGGGAGAAATATCTGCGGGCATCGTAGCCCACCTCATCGAGCCAGATGGTTCGAAATTGGTGCGTCAGCCTCCGATCACAGTATGGTTGCCCCTGCAGCGTCACGAACCACAGCACGTGTTGGGCATCGAGGGCACGGGCCAGCGATGCGGGCGACATCCCGGGGGTGACTATCAGCAGATGCCTGTAGTGATGGAAGCGAAACTCCGCGGCGACGAACCCCAGATCCGTATCAAGAGCAATCGTCCAGGCCTCCCGTTCGATCCTTCCGAGTCTTCGCGGCGGTGGATGATAGGACCCAGCCATGACGACCTCCAGTGGGCTCTGACTGCTCAGGGTGAACGCGCGCGTACGACGGCAAAAACTCCTGGATGATGCGCGGAAACAGCGCAGCCGCGTCGCCATCACGACGGATGCTGTTGAGGCCGAGTTCAAGAGAAAATCCCTCGACGGTATCCGTTGCGGATTGGAGCCATGGCGGTCGCCTGTCGACCATCGCTGCTAGGAGGCCATCGAGGATGCACTGAAGGCGGCCCACACGACTCGCCTAATCCAACGTGTTCACGAGAGCCTGCGTGACGCGCACATAACGTCCCACGATCCACCACCGGTGTCGCCGGTCGATCTTCTGCATCAGAATCTTATCCAGCACGCGCGCCAGACCGATGGATTCATAGCCAATTTTAATATCCAGGACCGAGTACCCATGATCGTACCGTTGATCAAAACCCCCAAAGAACCACCAGCCGCGTCTGGTGACGAAGAAATGGACGCGATCCGCCAGGAGCTGCCGGTGCGTGGCCTCCTCAGAGAGCTCTCCGTACACTCGCGTGCGGTAGCCCATCCGGTCGAGCTCTGGTTTCAACCCTGCAAGGGCACCATCGATCCCAATCGTTGTGGCAGGCCTCCTGATCCGATGGCGAAGGTTCGCACAGCCGTGGTAACTCTTACGCATGGCGCGCCTCCACGGGCATCGACTCGGACCGCTGAGGCGAAGAGCTCGCTCGTGTCACGCTTCACCTTCCCGTGATGCGACCATACATCCCCACGGCTCCTGGACGGAGGAGCGATGCCGTCTCAATGTGGAAGAGATGGCTCATACATCCAGCGGCTCCCGGGCATGGCGATCAACAGCCGGAGCAGCATGTACACGTCGAACTCGCACTCCAGCTCACAGGTGAAGCGCCGCGGGCTTTCCGCGAAAGGCGGGTAGCGCCATGCCTCTCGAAAGCCGTCGAGCCATCGCAGCTCCCACCGCCAGTCCCTGGTGGGGTCGAACAGCCCATAGGTGTGCCTCAGCGGCTCAGGCGTGCGGACACTGAGATACCAGTATCCCAGCGAGAAATCGGTCTTGAGATAGCACTCCAAGCGTTCATGCCTGATCCGATAGACCGGCATCAGCAGCTGTTCACGAGGATGTGGTGGGGTCTCCATCCAATAAGTGGCCGGGACGTCGACCGCCTCCAACCGGTGCCGGTCCCGCAGTATCCGTATGAACTCGATCCCGTTCCACCAGCCGTGGCCATACTCTAATGAAGGGTCAGGTTGATGGGTCTCGACCCAGCGCTCCAGGCTATCGACGTCCATGCTGATCCCTCCCGATGCCAGCGGCGCTCCGCCGCCCCGGTGGCCCTCCCTGACGGCTGCAAGGCGTCTCGCCGCTCTCCGCTATCGATCTCCCCTCAGCTCAGGCGAGGTGCGGTGGGTTCCGGTGTCTCAGTGAACGGCTCGGGGGCGCATCCGCGAAAGATCACCTCCACGCGATTGGCCACCTGCAGCAATGGCGGCAACTCCAGTGGTACAATCAGCTGTCGCTGGATCATCATGTCCGGATGCTTGCGAGCCTCATGCAACGGCGGCAACTGTTCCCGTTCCTCTGGCGTGAAAGGGCGTTCAATGACGCGCCGCTGAAAGTACCCGCCGCGTCTAAACCTGGCGGGGTAGTTCTGCCAATTGAGGCCCTTCTGCCAGAGCATCTCTTGCATCTGAGCTGTGTTTTTCTGATGCAATTGCTTGTGGCTGTACAGTGCCTGCACCGCCATCTGGATGCTGTTCCGGGTGGCGTCCAGCTCGCGCCAGATCAGGCAATTCACCGCTTCTTGTTCGGTTGGCACATTCCAGACGCGACAGTCGAAGCACGCCAGCCGGCCCTGCTTCTCAGGGAGGATGGACGGCACCAGCGCATTGAACTTCGCCGTCGCCATGGACGCGAGCACGGAGGTCAGCTTCGAGACGCGACCGTCGAAGAAGACCTGCGAGTCCGGCTGGCCGCCGTTATAGAGGATCAGGGTGATTTCATCCGATTGCGAGTAGCCAATCACGGCATCACTCGCTTCCAGCAGAAACTTGGTCGTCTCATCGAAGAGGGTGTGCAGGCGCTCATCATACGGACGCCGCAACCCGTGCGTCCAGCTATGAAACCCCTTGCCGTCAAGCCGAATGCAGACCGGCAGATTGGGAATCAGGCGTTGCCCGGCTCCGATTGTCTCGTAGAGTTTCATGCGGTCAGCAAGGTCCATCGCGAATAGTCCCACCAGGTGAATGAATTGCTCTCAATAAATGCCCTGGCGCTGCGCCAGCGTCAGGCGATGAATTACTACGTCACCCCGGTGACGGGCGCCCCGGTGTCGGCCTCGACCTGAGCCCGCCAGGCGAGCAAGTGGGTCATTTGCTCAGCGGTTAAGGTGAACTGGATCGGCTTCGTCATGCCGTGTGCTTTCCTCCGGTGTGATCACGCCATGATACGGCCATGATGGGCCGGGCCAGGAGGGCATCCGTCAGGCCCACGTGTTGAGGGGCTGAGGCGTCCGGGCCTGCGCAGAGGGCGCTGACCGATCAGCCCAGCAGGTGCATTCCCCATCCATCACGATCACCTGGCCAAGTGCGCCGGTCCTGTGGCTCTATGTGAGGAAGCTTCTGGTCTGAAAGTGTGGGGCCAGCCGGACCTCCGTCTGCTCGGGGGGCAAATGCATGGCCTCCATGACCTGACGGACCATGTCCGCGTCCGTCATCAATTCTGGCCCCAATTCCAGCTGATACCGGGCTGGCGCTTTCACGTAGACGACCCGGCCTCGCGGGTAGCACGTATGGGGCAACCCTTGAAGGGGTTGGATCATTCGTCGGAGATTGTTCCAATAGGACCGATGGCTACCGAATTGGATGATCACCTCGCGCAGCTGCCGCGCTTCGGGGAGCGGCGTGCTGTCGAGCCAGAGCTCTCCCGCGATCACATAGAAGATCCCCACTTCAGGTGTGCCCGCCTCCCGCCAGCGCCGAATACGTTGCGCGCGCTCCTGGAGGTAGCACTCCACACAAAATCGAGGTGATCCGCATGCGTTAGGCAACCTCCAACTCCTCTACTGGTGTGGCCATACCTGATGAGGCTCCATCACGGACTCCAATTCGAGGCGTCACTCATGGCGCGCGTCGGTTCCGTTGACGCAATGCCGTGGACCGAGAGGGCTGTTGATACAGGGCCGCCATCGTCGTCGCTCGCGTGCGGAACTCCTCCCGGAGGTCCGCTGGGGCTAGCACCTCCACCAGTTCCCCAAAGCCCAGGAGCCACCAGCGGAGCTCGGCGGTATTGTCGACCGTGGCGTGCAGGAGCACGCGCTCATCGTCCAGCTCCGTGAGCACTTGATCCGCACTCAGGTGCGTGTCCTGGAGGTGGAGATGTGCGCCACGGCTGAACACCGCCTCGAGGTGGATCGGCTCGCCCACCAGGTAGGAAAACTCCTCCTCCTGGATGTAGCGGTCGAGGTCAAAGCCTTCGGGCACAATGACAGGCGCATCCAGCACCTCGGCGTGGTGCACCCGATGCAGCACCACTTGCCGGAGATCCGTGTACTGCCAGAACGTGCAGACGAGATAGGCGAGACCACTTTTCACGACGAGCCCCAACGGATTGAGCTGACAGCGGATGAGGTCGCCCTTCTCCCGGGAGCGGTATGCCACGTCGAGTCTGCGGCCGTCGAGCAGCCCACGGGTCACCGCGTCCAGCATGGCCTCATCGATCTCCGGCAGCCGCAGCGGGGGACCGCGGTGGATGACGCGCACTTTGGTGGGCCAGCGGCCCAGCGCATTGGTCGGGAGCGCGTCCAGGATCTGCTGCGCCTGGGTGAGATACGGCCGGATGCGGCCGAAGGTGCTGCGCGGCAGCAGGGGGACCAGGAATCGTTCGACCAGGGTGAACGTCAGCGCCGTGTTGGGATCCATGCCTGGCAGGTCGAGGAGGGCGGCATCCAAGGCCCAGCACCACCCGGCGGGGCGGTGCTCGTCGCAGGTCAGCGGAAAGGTCCGCGCCAACTGGTGCAGGTCCCGCTGGATCGTCCGGCGGGTGACTGTGTACCCCTCGTCACGAAGCTTGCTCTCCATGGTCGCGGTGTCGATCTTCCGTGGCGCCCGCGGCAGCATCCGAAGCATGGTTAAGAAGCGTAGAATGGTCTCATTCATGACGGGACGGTTGGTCCTCCCCCGAGCGCTCGTGATGAGGCTCAGCCCTCTCGCGGCCGTATGCACCGCCTAAAGGCCGCCACCACGCATCAGATCTCGTCAGGCACATAGTCAGGATTGCAGACGGCGCATTGGTAGTGCGCATCGGTCAGAATCGCGACCGCCTGTTCGGCGAGGTGCATGCGCTGGATAATGGCTTGGACCATGTGGGGCGCCTTGAGCAGACAGCAATCGAG
>Ga0137404_10002690_pt1 | contig 11805 bp, 9 predicted proteins | sample CZOMad2_1_16fung_FD_108285 | JGI IMG/M metagenome (GOLD analysis project Ga0137404, IMG submission 108285) | Vadose zone soil fungal communities from Angelo Coast Range Reserve, California, USA - CZOMad2_1_16fungal (Illumina Assembly) | ecosystem: Environmental > Terrestrial > Soil > Vadose zone...
CTACGAGTGGGATGAGCAGCTCAGGGGGCCACGACGCAAGGACCTGGAGACCGCCAAGCGGCTCCTCGCAGAGGCGGGTTACACGGACGGCAAATCTCTCGTGCTCTTCTTCGACACTAGGGCTGGCGGCCCCGAGTCCAAAGCGTTCCTAGATTGGTTGCGGAAGCAGTTTGCCGCCATTGGCGTGCAACTCCAGGTGCGCAGCACAGACTATAATCAGTTTCAAACCAAAGTATTGCAAGGGAATTTTCAGCTCATTCAATGGGGCTGGAGCGCTGATTACCCTGACCCGGAAAACTTTCTGTTCCTACTGTACGGTCCGAACGCCAAGGTCACGACCCAGGGTGAGAACGCGGCGAACTACGATAACCCGCGTTTTAATGAACTGTTTCGACGCGCGGAGAACATGGTCAATTCTACAGAGCGCGCCGCCTTGATCCGGGATATGCTCGCCATTGCTCAGGAAGACGCCCCCTGGATCTGGGGTGTCCATCCTGTGGGCTATGGGCTCTACCACGCTTGGCAGCACAATACGAAGCCCCTCACCTTTGGTGGTAACACCCTCAAATACAAGCGTATCGACCCGGACCTCCGAGAGCAGAGCCGCGTGGCTTGGAATCGTCCGATCACTGGGCCACTCTGGGGGGCTCTGACTGTGCTCATTCTAGCCACGATTCCGGCGACCATCAGCATCTACAGACGCCAACGCAGGACGCCATAGCCATGATGACGTATATAATCCGCCGCTGTCTCTATGCCATTCCCGTCCTGTTTGGCGTCAATATCTTGGTGTTTCTTCTATTCTTTTTTGTTAATTCTCCAGACCATATGGCGCGCGCACACCTAGGCCAGAAGCGGGTGACACCAGAGCAGATCGATGCCTGGAAGCGCGAGCGCTTGCTGCATCTGCCCTATTTTTACAATGCTGGCTGGCGCCGCATCGGCTCTCTGCCAGCCGCGGAGAGAGACAATACGGCCGAGTTTCCCAGCGCGGGTGGCGGTGAGTACGCGTTAGTGATCGAAGCCCCTGAAACGCCAAGAGCCTCACCGCCGCGCACGGTGCGGCTGCAAAGCTCACCACCAGAGCGGCTCATGCTATCCGCAGACTTCGACGCGCAGGGGACGGTGAACCTTTCTCCTGAGACACCGACCCGTCGCTTTCTGCTGCGCCTCGCTTCAGGAGCATCACCCGAACTACCCGTGCTACGGATCACGTTCACGCTCGCGGCGCCGGCGCCAACGCAGCGCGTTCTGCTGGAATACAAGGAGCCTCTGTCCCTACTGGCCCGCTTGACACGGACGATTTTTTTCCAGCGCTCGGTGAAGATGTTGGCGTTTCAGTACGGTACCTCGGACGATGGCAAAGACATCGGGGCCGAAATTATGAAGCGCATTGGCCCGAGTCTGAGTATTACCATGCCGGCCTTTGCCCTCGGCCTATTCCTCGAGATTCTTCTGGCCATGGGGATTGCCGTGTACCGGGGCACATACGTCGATTACTGGGCGCTCATCCTCTGCGTGCTCATGATGTCCATTTCCACACTGTTTTATATCATGGGCGGCCAGCTGATGCTGGGGCAGCTCTTACGCCTCGTGCCGATCTCGGGGTTCGACTACGGTCCATATGGACTGAAGTTCGTTGCGCTCCCAGTGATTATCGCCGTCATTGCCGGTCTGGGGGGCAACGTGCGCTTTTATCGCACCATCTTCTTAGAAGAAATGCAGCGCGACTACGTGCGCACGGCGCGCGCCAAAGGCATGCCAGAGTGGATCGTGCTCTTTGTCCACGCCTTGAAAAACGCGATGATTCCCATTCTGACCGGGGTGGTCGTCACTCTACCGTTTCTTTTTGCCGGGAGTCTATTGCTGGAATCGTTTTTCGCCATTCCAGGGATGGGTTCGTTCATGCTCGAGGCCATCCAGCGCCAGGATTTTGCCGTGGTACAGGCCCTGGTCTCCTTGGGGTCGTTTCTGTACATCGTCGGCCTGCTGCTCACCGACATCAGCTATACCATAGTCGACCCACGGGTGCACTTGGAGTGAAGGTCATGCATGGGTTGGGTGTACAGCCCATCTTGCTGTGGAGTGACCTCCTCATCTATACGCTGTTGTGCGTCGGGGGCTTGTGGTTCGCTCTGGCACTGCGCCGGGAGTATTGGCGAGTGGCGCTGCGTCAGATCGCCTCCAATCGCGTGGCGATGCTGAGTTTTGCCATTCTTTGCCTCTACGGGGCTGTGGGCTTCCTGGACACGCTGCATTTCCGCGTCACTGCATCTTCCAGTCCCACCGCGGGACGTATTCAGAGCGTCCTCGATCTCATCTGTACCTCTCTCATAGCGCGCACGGAGAAGACCTATTCTGCTCCCTTCGCGACACACCTCTATACCAAGGAGACGCTGCTGACACCTGACGGTCGCCAAGTCCGTGACTACCCACGCTTGCAGTACGCTGGCAGCCACCTAGGTGAGAGCCATGAGCGGTGGCCGGACATTTGGGAGCGACTCGCGACCGGACTTGGTTGGGGGCTCGGGATCGGCGCTGTCTTGCTCCTCGGGCTCCTAGGTCTGCGGGCCTGGTGGTGTTGGCATACCCCTCCCCCCGAGCCTGCTCCACTCGCTCGGTGGACGCGGGGTGGCCTGTGGACCGTGGGTGTGTTGACAACGGTAGCTTTCCTGGTGGTGGAAGTGATCGTACTCACCGCCGGCTATCACGTTCTTGGGACAGACAAGGCCGGGCAGGACGTCCTGTATTTGGCGCTCAAGAGCATTCGGACGGGCGTGATAATCGGCACATTGACGACGCTCATTGTGACGCCTTTTGCTCTCTTTTTCGGCGTCCTGGCCGGCTACTTTGGGGGGGTGGTGGACGACGTGGTGCAGTATGTCTATACCACCCTATCATCCATTCCTGATATCCTGCTGATTGCCGCGGCCATGCTGATATTACAAGTCGGTCTGACGGCCAAGGACACCACGCTTTCTGCCGATGAGCGTTTAGTCTATCTCTGCATCATTATGGGAATCACGTCCTGGACGGAGCTCTGTCGGCTCCTGCGGGCAGAGGTGCTCAAGTTGCGTGAAGTCGAGTATGTCCAAGCCGCGGATGCATTTGGTGTCGCCCGCCTCACCATCATACTGCGGCATCTGGTGCCCAACGTCATGCACATTGTGCTGATCTCCGTCATCTTGCGTTTCAGTGGCCTCGTCCTCGCCGAGGCAGTGCTCGCCTACGTGGGCATCGGTGTCGATCCTTCCATGCAATCTTGGGGAAACATGATCAACCAGGCTCGACTTGAGCTCGCACGTGACCCTATCGTCTGGTGGAATCTCTGTGCCGCGCTCGTCTTCACGCTTGGCCTGGTGCTCCCGGCAAACGTGTTTGGGGACGCCGTGCGGGATGCCCTGGACCCTCGGTTAAGGACGTGGTGAACGCATGCTGCTGCAGGTCCGTGATCTGAAGACATACTTTCACACGAAGACTGGCTCTGCCCGCGCTGTCGATGGAGTGTCGTTCAACATTGAGGCGGGGGAGACGTTCTGCTTAGTGGGGGAATCGGGGTGTGGGAAGAGTCTGACCGCCCTGTCGATCATGCAACTCGTGCCACAGCCACCGGGGTACTATGCGGGAGGCGCTCTGGTCTATAAGGGGCGCGATCTCATGCGGCTCCCAGAGTCCGAGATACGACGGCTGCGTGGCCGAGAGATCGCCATGATCTTTCAGGAGCCGATGACTTCGCTCAATCCTGTGCTCACGGTCGGATATCAGCTTATGGAGCCTCTGCGCCACCACCAGCGTCTGTCCGAGTCCGCAGCGCGTGCCAAAGCGCTGGACCTGCTGGCCCGAGTGTATATCCCCGACCCCGAGCAACGTTTCGCGGCATATCCACACCAGTTATCCGGTGGGATGAAGCAACGGGTGATGATTGCCATGGCTCTCGCCTGCGAACCAGGGCTACTGATTGCTGACGAACCGACCACGGCGGTCGATGTCACGGTGCAGGCCGAAATTCTCACGTTGATGAAAACCCTCCAGGCGCAAACAGGTACGGCCATTTTACTCATCACACATGACCTGGGCATTGTTGCCGAGGTTGCCGACCGGGTGGCGATCATGTATGCTGGCCGCATTGTGGAACGAGCCTCCCGAGACGACCTCCTCCACAACCCCGCCCACCCGTATACCATCAAGTTGTTGCAGTCTCTCCCGTCCCGCATCCGACGCGACCAAGCCTTGCATACCATTGAGGGGCGCGTCCCCTCTCCTCATGCGCTGCCTCCAGGGTGCCGTTTTGCACCACGCTGTCACATGGTCCAGGCGGCTTGCTGGCAGGTCGACCCAGGGCTCTTGTCCCTCGACGCAGACCATGCCGCGGCCTGCATTCTCTATGACGCCGACCGTCAGGGGCGACGCATCACTCCGGCGGAGGCTCGCATCGCTCCCGTGCCACGGCCGCGTCCACCTGGGCACGCGACTGCCGCTTCCCTGGTACGACTCGCAGGCGTACATGTGCACTTCCCTATCCGACGCGGCATGCTGCAGCGTATCAGTGGATACGTCAAGGCCGTGGATGGGATTGATCTAGACATACGTCGCGGGCAAACGCTGGCTCTCGTGGGCGAATCAGGATGTGGCAAGACAACTCTGGGGAAAGCGCTGCTCCAACTGATCCGGCCGACCGCTGGGCGTGTCTTGCTGCATGGCCAGGATCTGACCACCCTTTCGCGCCGTGCCTTGCACCCCTACCGCCGACGGCTGCAAATTATCTTTCAAGATCCTTTCTCAGCGTTGGACCCGCGCATGATGGTCGGCGAGGCCGTGATGGAGGGTATGGCCGCGCACGGCATTGGTGCGAGCCGTCAGGAACGCGAGGAGCGTGTCAAAACGATTCTCACCCAGGTGGGACTCGATCCCGCAATGATACACCGCTATCCCCACGAATTCTCGGGTGGCCAGCGGCAACGTATTGGTATTGCACGATGCCTCGCCGTCGAGCCGGACTTCCTCGTCTGCGACGAGGCCACCAGCGCGCTGGACGTCTCCGTACAGGCCCAGATCCTCAACCTCCTGGCTCAACTCCAGGCCGACCTGGGGCTGACGTATCTTTTCATCACCCACAATCTGGGCGTTGTCGAGTACCTGGCGGATGAGATCGCCGTGATGTATCTCGGCCGTATCGTCGAACGCGGCACGACCCAGGAGGTGTTCGATCATCCCTGTCATCCCTATACGCAGGCGTTGCTCTCGGCCGTGCCCAAGCTCGACCCAGACACTGGCGTGGAAAAAATCCGCCTCGCCGGAGATGTCCCTTCTCCCATCAAGCCACCCGGCGGCTGTCATTTCCATCCACGCTGCACTCATGCCATGCCGCAGTGCCGAGCGCAGTACCCACCAGCCTATCCACGCTCCGCCTCACATACGGTCAATTGCTTTCTCTACGAAGCCGTCGATGCACCCCCAACGGCATCATAGGCAGTTGAAACGTCTCAATTACCTGGCGAGCCCTCAAACAGTTTCCACATGGACACCATTTTGACGAGCGAAGAGAGCGCCGGTGTGCGCTTTTGCTGCCACAATCCGGCCCTTACCTCGGTGGAGTATCGATGATTGAGGGACAGTGAACATGCTGGAGCATAGGTCATAGCTAGCATATAATGTCTCGCGAATCAGCACATGCCGATTTTTTGGCCCTGCCGCGATGTTTGGGCCGTCATGCGTGTAGAATCCTATTGAATGTCAACAAGTTCCGAGCTGCGACATCCCCCTAACCAAGGAGGCCCGACTATGAACCGCGAACAGTCCGCTCGTCAGTCGCAATCGAGACGCCCCGCCGGGACGAGGACCAGGACTCCCCCTTCACCAACCAACATCGCCGCCAGGCGGTTCTGCACACTCCGTGAAGGGCCGCCGCGCGAGTTCGCCCCAACGGTGGCGGGTGAACGGCTGCGCCTCATCCGGATGAACGAAGACAAATGGGTCAACGGTACCCTTCTCCGCTACGGATTCTTCGAGAACACGGGCCCATTCACCAAATGGGCCGGCACCAATGCGCTGAAGGCCCAGGTTCGTAGGGCGTTCACGCGCTGGACCGACCTCGGTATCGGTCTGCGATTCGAAGAGGTCGCGAATCGGGTGCAGGCGGGCGTGCGCATTGGCTTTGAGTCTGGCGACGGACACTGGTCCTACGTCGGACGCCAGGTGCACAACCAGGGGCCGGATGATCGGACCATGAATCTCGATCCCGCCGACGGCATTACCAACGGCGACTATGGCATCGACGTGGCTTGCCACGAAATCGGCCACACCATGGGTTTCCCGCACGAGCACCAAAACCCCAACACCGGCATTGTGTGGGACGAGGAAGCGGTCTATCGCACCTTGGCCGGCTCACCGAACTTCTGGCCACGCGAGGTCACCTTCCACAACATTATCCGCAAGATCCCGCCCGACCAGGTTCAGGGCTCGAGCTGGGACCCCAACTCGATCATGCACTACCCTTTTGAACGGGGGCTCATCCTGAAGCCAGAGCAGTATCTCGTCGGTCTGCAGCCCGCTGGAGGTTTGTCGGCGCGCGATAGGGAGTGGGTCAAGACCTTCTACCCGCCGCTCACGGCCGCTGACGAGGCAGAGCTGCCGTTGCTCGAGTCGCGCCGCCTAGAGATCGCCCCGGGCCAACAGCGTAATTTTCTGCTCAAACCTTCAACGTCGCGCTACTACGAGATCCGCACCTTCGGTCACTCCGACACCGTTGCCGTCCTGCTCGAACGCACCGGCACGGGAGAAGTCTATGTCACGGCTGATGATGACAGCGGTGAGGAGCGGAATGCCTACATTCGCCGTCGCCTGTACAACGGGCGCACCTATGTGCTACGACTGCGCCTGTACTATGCCGCTGCGGCTGGTGAGACGGCGGTGATGTGGTGGTGAAACAAGAGCACTAGACTGGACGGCTTGTGCAACAGGGCGGTGATATGGCTCGGTCGCACATTTCCGCTGCATCGGACTGGACAGCCGAGCGAGACCTCGCTATTCTCAGGGATGTAGAGTCTGGTGTACAACTGCGGCAACACGTCTGGTGCGCACCGCACTTGCGTGATCGCGAACGCCGGGCCGATGTGCTGAGGGATACGGATCGCCTTGCATCCCCAGATTGAAACAGGCACGCTTCGCCGCGGAGACCTCTTGTGGAGGTTGAGGACCCAAACGCATGAGACAGATGCACCTGTGCGGCTTCCTCATCGCCGGGCCGGTGAGCCACAGCCACGCGATTTGGCGGAACCCTGCGCACGACGTCGACTTTCTCGACCTCGACTTCTACCTGGGCATCGCCACGACGCTCGAGCGCGGGAAGTTCGACTTCGTCTTCTTCGCCGACCGGCTCGGCATCTCGGACCGCTACGGCCTGAATCTCGAGGTCGGGATCAGGTTCGGCGATCAGGATGCGACACGGCTCGATCCGGTGCCGATCCTGGGAGCGATGGCCGCGGTGACGCGCCACCTGGGGCTCGGCGCGACGCGCTCCACGACGTACGACCAGCCGTATCACGTCGCGCGCGAGTTTGCCACGCTCGATCATCTCTCGGGCGGGCGGGCCGCGTGGAACGTGGTCACGTCAATGAATGACAGCGAGGCGCGGAACTTTGGGATCGACGCGCACCTCGACCACGATCGGCGGTACGACCGTGCCGACGAGTTCGTCGAGCTGACCTACAAGCTCTGGGGGAGCTGGGACGCCGACGCCCTCATACTCGACAAGGCGCGCGGCATCTACGCCGATCCCAGCCGGGTGCACTATGTCAACCACGAAGGCCGCTGGTTCCGCTCGCGCGGTCCCCTCAACATCCCGACCGCGCCCCAAGCACGCCCGGTCGTTATCCAGGCCGGGTCTTCGGGGCGCGGCAAGGCGTTCGCGGCTCGTTGGGCCGACGTGATCTTCACCATCCAGCAGACGCCGGAACAGATGAAGAGTTTTTACGACGATGTGCAGGCGCAGCTCCCCGATGTCGGTCGTCGTCGTGAGGATTGCAAGATCTTGACCGCGATCATGCCGTTCGTCGCCGGGACGCGCGCCGAGGCGGAACGCAAGCGAGACGAGCACAACGCATTGATCCATCCGCTCGTCGGCCTCGCCACCCTGTCGAGTCATAGCAACGTCGATTTCTCCACACAGAAGCTCGAAGAGCCGATTGCCCACGTGCAATCCGGTGGGACGCAGGGGCTCTTTGCCTCCGTAATGCGCCTGACGCACGAGCAGGGGCTCACGTTGGCGGATATCGGCAGATTATACGGCCGCGGGGTCCTCGTGCCGCAAATCGCCGGGACGGCCACAGAGATCGCGGACTACATGCAAGCGATCGTTGAGGCGGAGGCCAGTGACGGGTTCGTCATCTCGCCGGCGTTCCTGCCTGACTCGTTCGAAGAGTTCGTCGACCAGGTCGTCCCGGAGTTGCAGCGGCGCGACATCTTCCGCAAGGAATACACCGGCCGCCGTCTGCGGGACCACCTCGCGCTGGGGCTCCCTTAGGATGGAATGGACGAGGGATTGGCGCGCGGCGTGGGCAGGCATGATTCATGCCTGACCTCCATGCGGAGCAAACATGCTGACTTTACTTCACATCTCGGACCTGCACTTTGGGCCGCTATATGTCCCCATTGTTGGGGAGGCCCTCATCCACGCGGCACGCCGGCTCCGCCCCGCCGTCATCGTGGCAAGCGGCGATTTTACGCAGCGGGCCAAGCCGGAAGAGTTTCTCGCTGCGCGCCAATACCTCGACCAACTGCCACCGGCTACCCAGGTGCTGGTCCCCGGCAACCATGATGTGCCCCTGTATCGTATGCTTGATCGGCTGGTGGCACCCTATGCCCTGTATCGCGAGCACCTCACCGGGGCGCTCGACGCCGTCGTGTCACGCCCCGATGCCGTGATCGTGGCGCTGAATTCGACGGCGCCGACACGAGCTCTCACCAACGGGCGCATCCGCCGCCGTCAGCTCGACCTGTGCGCCGAGGCCTTCGCGTCTGCCCCGGAGGGCGCCGCTCGCATCGTGGTGACACACCATCACTGGGCGCCAGTGCCCGACTACGGAAAGAGCGAGGTCATGCCTGGGGCAAAACAGGCTCTCGATACTTTGACAGAGCTGGGTGTCGATCTGATCTTAACCGGGCACCTGCATCGGTCCTCGATCGTCAATTCCCTCGACGTCTATGCCGGTCGGGACCGGCAACACGGCATCCTCATCGTCCAGTGTGGCACCTCGACGTCACGGCGTGGGCGCGCCCGCGAGCGTGAAAAGAACTCCTTCAACTGGATCCAGATCACCGACCGTAGCATCCGCATCACGCACTACATGTACTTCGCCGAGGCCGGTGGCTTTGCAACGATGAGCCGTCACCTTTTTCCACGGGCCCACCAGCCATACTTCCAGAAGCCCCTTACCACCATGACGTCGTCAAGCTAAGTACTGCGCGCCATCAATACACCCCTAGTTGGATCGCCCCCCCACCCAGCCCTCCCTTTCTGGGGTAGGTTTTTCGTCCCCTCTCCCTCGGGGAGAGGGTGAGGGTGAGGGATAGATTGGGGCATGGGACAAGACCCCTCATTCCCTTCTTCCGCCATAGTCGAACGAACAATCGGAAAGGTCAGATCAAGCAGATATACGAGATTAAACAGCTCGTAGGGGTTGGCAAGCGGAGACAGGCAAAAGCAGTAGCAGATTCGACAGGTTCACAATGCTCGCAGATCTGAACACGCTGGATTAATTTACACACGTGAGGGGGAACACACATGGGGTGGATCAAGATGAAGTGGTATGCTCTTGGCCCCTCAGGATGGCGCCTCTGAGGGCGAGGACGGGCAGCAGGGCGCATCGCACTCTGTGGCGTTTGATGGGCCCGCCCAGAGCCTTGAGAACCTGCTCGTCACGCAAATCGATGATCGCCGCGGGTGTCATCCCCTCGATGGAGGTAAAAAGAATAGAGGCCGATGCCTTAGCAATCGCACACATCTCGCCGGAGAAGCTGATTTCCTCCACCACACCGTTCCCCGCCAAGCGGAGCTCGACCCGGATGCGGTCGCCACACAAGGGATTCACCTCCTCGAATCTGAGGTCAGGGTCTGAAATCCTCCCGAACTTGCGTGGGTTTTTGGCGTGCTCGAGAATCTTCGTTGAATAGCCATCCATCCGCATCCCCCCACGTCAACACACGACAACCCCGATCTCACGAAGAGGACACATGGCCTCTCACCAGCCTCATGCTCTGCCCGGATCTCCCACTCCGCACCATCAGCAGCTCTGCCACCACGGCGACCGCCATCTGCTCGGCGCTTTCCGCGCCGATATCCAGTCCCACAGGCATGTGCAGCCGGGTGATATCTCCCGCGGTGAACCCCATCTCTCGGAGCCCTTTCGCCAACGCGGCCGCCCGTCTCGCACTCCCCAAGACCCCAATGTATCTGATATCCGACCGGAGCAGAACCTCCAAGACCGGCAGGTCATGTGTGGAGGTGTGTGTGAGCACCAGTGCGAAACCATACGGGGTCAATTCATACCCCCGCGCAATCTCCCCTGGGAATCCAACCAGCACTTCGCTGGCGGTCGGAAAGCGCTCGCGGTTGGCGAACAGAGGTCGGGTATCAATGACGTGGACACGAAAGCCCACTTCAGCGGCGAGTTTGGCCATCGGCACGGCGACCTGACCGGCCCCAAAGATATACAGATCTGGGTTGTCGCCAGCGATATCGATGAAGATCTCCACAGCCGCATGCTCAGACGATTCGACCGACGTAAGTGTGTGGTCCAGCTGCACGGTGCGCGAGATTCCTCTCGACAACAACTCCTTTGCCAAGCGTGACACCGCCCGATCGAGTCGCTCATCTCCCAGCGAACCGCAGAGATCCCCCGACGGTGCGAGAATAGCCTTAGTGGATGGCTGAACCGCGGGAAGCGACGATCGAATGACGGTCATGAAGGCGAAAGGCGTTCCGCTGTTCAGGAGATGTTTGATCCGGGTGGCGATCCCAGGGGCCATGTTCATGGGCTCGACCAAGATGCGCAGGGCTCCCGCACAGGTCAGTCCGATCTCCAATGCGTCTTCCTCGCCGAGGTCGAGGCGGAGGACTTGCGGCACACCCGAACGGATCACCTGAGCGGAGGCTTCAATCACCTGGGCATCGACACAACCGCCGATGGTCACGGCTCCCGTGAGCGTCATGTCCTCGATCACGAGCATTTTGGCGCCCTCTTTCCGCGGTGCCGTCCCCTCCGTCGCAACCACCGTCGCCAGGGCAGCCCGCGAGGATTCCTGCGACGCCCTCAAGATCTCGTCAAAGACTCGGTTCATGGCCACCCTTCCCGAGGGAAGACTCAAGCAGGTGAGGCCGAGGTCAGTCTGGTATAATCCTCCCAGGTATTGACATCGCCGGGATAGGGTCGGTCGACCTCGATCTCTCGCACCCACTCGGGATGCGCATCACAGAGCTTCCACATTCCTTGTCCCCGTGGAGTGTATGATTGCTAAACCTGACACCATCGAGAGGGCGATCCCTGGAATATCCAGGTGGTGATGTGTCCTACAGTAATAGCAGAGGTCAAACCGTGCATCCCTAGATAGGAAGAACCATTACTCCAGATGACCTTTTTTGGCACATTCCGCTGATACCATGAGAGTGTATACGCGCATGTCTCACCAGGTCAATCAGATTCCTAAACAGCCTCTCTCGGTGCTGATCGGGCACCAGCTCAGTTCGGTGGAGTTTGTGCAAGACTACCTACAGCTCCGCTTCGATGATCCATGTTTGACGGCCGTCAC
>Ga0137404_10002698_pt1 | contig 11787 bp, 10 predicted proteins | sample CZOMad2_1_16fung_FD_108285 | JGI IMG/M metagenome (GOLD analysis project Ga0137404, IMG submission 108285) | Vadose zone soil fungal communities from Angelo Coast Range Reserve, California, USA - CZOMad2_1_16fungal (Illumina Assembly) | ecosystem: Environmental > Terrestrial > Soil > Vadose...
ATGCAACAAAGATGTCGTGGAAAATATCCATCGTCGGCCAGGTGCTTTGCATCTTAAACGTGATCGTCTGTTGCGCCTTGGCGATCATGGGGAAGCCGAGGGCCGCCGCGCCTCCCGCAGCAACCGCGGCCTTGAGGACGTTTCGGCGAGAGATCTTTTGAGTTCCTTGTTCCTGGACTTTCTTTTGATCAGTCATGTCTCCCTCCTGTTTAAGGCTACTGCTATCGACTAGTGACGTTTCCCGCTTATATACAGTTCGGGAATTTCCGTCAATGTCCTTCTGGGTGCCGAGAATTCGCTCCTTCCGACACGTCGCGCGTGCAGCCTCTTCAGTTCAGAGTTCAAAAATAGTTTCAAACCCTGACTCCAATCTTCCCATCGTGGTTGACACTCAGTTCTTGCCTCGGATAGGCTTCTCAGTGTTATGACACGAGGAGAATTGGTTATCGCGCTGCGCGCGACCATCGGCGATCGTTACGTACTTGTCGAGAAGGAGGACGTGATCGTCTATGAACAAGACGGATCGATCTTTCAGGTTATGCCGGAGATTGTTGTGCTCCCTGCTAACGCCGAAGAAGTGGCCGCGGTGGTCAAGCTTGCCCAACAAGCCAATGTTCCGATCGTGCCGCGCGGTTCGGGCACCGGCCTTGCCGGCGGCGCCGTGCCCGCCGAAGGCGGGATCATTTTATCGCTTGCTCGGCTGAATCGCATTTTGAAAATTGATCTGCAAAACCGCATCGCCGTTGTCGAACCAGGCGTCATCAATATCGATGTTACGAAGGCCGTGGCTAAAGACGGCTTCTTCTATGCGCCGGACCCGAGCAGCCAAGCAGCCTGTTCCGTCGGCGGCAACGTGGCAAATAATTCCGGCGGGCCGCACACGCTTGCCTATGGCGTAACGACGAATCACGTTCTCGGAGTCGAAGTGGTGCTCGATGACGGACAAATCCTTTGGCTCGGCGGTGAAGTGCCCGACACCCCCGGCTACGATCTTTGCGGCGTATTCGTCGGCTCCGAAGGGACGATGGGCATCGTTACCAAAGCCGTCGTCCGACTTATGCGGACCCGAGAATCCGTCCGCACGTTGCTGGCAATTTTTGATCAAATGGACAGGGCGACGCAGACCGTCGTCGATATCACTGGGGCGGGAATCATTCCGGCAGCGTTGGAGATGATCGACCGAACGACCATCGAAGCCATTGAGACCGGCGCGCCGGTTGGTTTTCCCCGCGATGCCGAAGCAGTATTGATCGTCGAAGTCGAGGGCCTGATCGAACATACGGAGCGTTCGATGAAACTCGTGCGCGATATTTGCACCCGTAGCGGCGCGCGCGAGGTCAGAGTGGCTAAAGATGAGACCGAGCGCCAGTTGCTCTGGAAGGGGCGCAAGGGTGCCTTCGGCGCCATGGGCGCTTTGGCGCCCAACTATTATGTACAGGACGGCGTGGTGCCGCGCAGCAAACTGCCGGAGATCATGCGGCGCATCGCCGAGATCAGCAAGCAATTTAATCTGCGCATCGCCAACGTATTCCATGCCGGCGACGGCAACCTGCATCCGAATATTCTCTTCGATATGCGCGTGCCCGGTGAATTGGACCGCGTCGTCGAAGCCGGCGCGGCGACGCTGCGCGCGTGCATCGAACTCGGCGGCAGCATCACCGGCGAGCATGGCGTCGGCTTGGAGAAAAAAGCTTACATCGGACTGCTTTTCAATGAAGCAGATCTGGAAGCTATGACGCGCGTGCGCCGAGCATTCGATCCTGATGGCCGGTTCAATCCGGCAAAACTCTTCCCAACGCCGCTAAGCTGCGGCGAAATACGCCGTCAACCGGCGAGTATTCCAGCGGGGTTATGGATTTGAAGACCCCGTTTCGAGTTGCGGGTTTCGGGTTCCGGGTTGAAAACTCTAAACCTTAAACCCGAAACTCGAAACCTAAAGAAGGTCACCATTGGAACACACCCATCCCACCATTGACAGCGCCAACCAATCCAAGGTCGCAACTCTCGATCTTCCAGAACTCTACCAGTGCGTTCATTGCGGTCTTTGTCTGGACCAGTGTCCAACCTATCGCGTGCTCAAGCTCGAACCGGAATCTCCGCGTGGAAGAATTCATTTAGTCAAAGCCGCTGCCGACGGACGCATTGATCTCAACGAGCGTTTCAAAGAACACCTCTATCTTTGTCTACTTTGCCGCGCCTGTGAGAGTGCCTGTCCTTCCGGTGTCCAGTACGGACGCATCGCCGAGACCGCGCGCGAGCATCTCGGCCCGCCGGGCTCCGATCTCACACGCGCCGTTCTGAATTTCGTTTTTAGCCAATTGCTCCCCTACCCGCGACGACTACGTTTTGTTTTTACACTTTTGCGGATTTACCAAAGCAGCGGGCTGCAGCGTATCACGCGATCTTTGTTGCCAAAGAAGTTGCGTGAAATGGACGCGATGTTGCCGGTGGTATCTCGAAGTCTTTTCCGTCCTGATTCGAACGCGTATCTAGCGATCGGCCCACGCCGCGCTAAAGTTGCCATGCTTAATGGTTGCGTCATGCCCCTGCTCTTTGGCGAGGTGAATGAAGCCACCGTGCGCGTGCTGCAACGCAACGGTTGCGACGTTATATTTCCAAAGAGCCAAACCTGTTGCGGCGCGTTGAACATTCATAACGGTGAAAGTACCGCGGCAAAGCAGATGGCGCGGCAAAACATCGACGCGTTTCTGGCTGCCAATGTCGATGCGATCATCGTCAACGCCGCCGGCTGTGGCGCGGTGATGAAAGAGTACGGCTACCTGCTGCGGGACGATCCCACCTATGCCCAGAAGGCGGATCGCTTCGGATCACTCGTTAAAGATGCAGGCGAATTTCTTGCTGGCCTCGGCTTAGTTGGCGAACTCGGCGCCGTAAAAATGACGGTAACCTACCAGGACCCTTGCCATCTCGCGCACGGCCAGCGAATTCGCTCGCAACCACGTAAATTGCTGCAATCGATTCCTGGGTTGACGCTCGTCGAGATGGAAGGTTCCGACCGCTGCTGCGGCAGCGCGGGAATCTATAACATTACCCATCCTGAAATGTCGCGGCATCTCCTCAAGGAAAAAATGCAAACAATCGCGTTGACGGACGCCGAAGCAGTCGTCGCGCCGAATCCCGGCTGCATGCTTCAACTGTGTTACGGCGCCCAACAGTATGGTCCCAAACTAAGTGTTTATCACCTGATGGACCTCCTCGAACGCTCTTACAGCGCCGCAGAAGCTGCGTCCCACAAATGAAGGTCAACGTTGAGCAACTGAGAAGACAGCTCGAAACCGCGCTGGCTGCCGGCGCCGTAGCAGAAGCCGAATCCGGCCTTGGGAGCGCCCATTCGATTGACGGAAGGCGGCCAAATCTCGTCTGCCGTCCCGAGTCTGCAGAACAAATCGCTGCGGCTCTGCGACTCTGCACCGAAGAGGAAGCGGCCATCATTCCTTGGGGCGGCGGCACAGCTATGGCAATCGGTAATCTTCCACGTCACACCGACGTCATTGTCGAGACGAGGAAGCTCAATCGCGTGATCGAGCACGATCATGCCAACCTGACCGCGACCGTCCAAAGTGGGATTACGTTGAGCGATTTGCAAGCTTCGCTGGCGCCACAAAAACAGTTCGTGCCGATCGAGGCTCCCTTTCCGGATCGCGCGACCGTCGGCGGCGCGACTGCCAGCAACTTGAACGGGCCGCGGCGAAGCTACTACGGCAGCGTGCGCGATCTAGTCATCGGCATGAGAGTCGTGCTCGCTAGCGGCGAGCAAATCAAAGCCGGCGGCAAAGTCGTCAAAAATGTCGCGGGATATGACATGTGTAAACTTTTCGTCGGCTCTCTCGGAACTCTCGGCATCATCACGGAAGTGACGTTGCGGACGTCGCCCGTTGCGGAAACGGCAGCGACCGTGATCGCTTCCGGAACATTGGCTCAGGCTGAGCGACTCGGTGAAGAGCTTTCTCGCTCAGCGCTGCTGCCGGCTGCGATCTTTCTCTCGAACGATGGAGCCGAGGGACAATGGCAGCTCGCTATCTGGTGTGAAGGATTTGAGGAAACCGTAGCGCGCCATCTGCGCGACCTTGACGACGTCGCGGCTCGAATTGGCATGATCACGACGATTTTGCGAGCTGAAAGCCATAATGAATTCTGGGGAAAGCTCCGCGACTTCCCGCTTCAGTCTGATTGTTTGGTTTACCGCGTGACTCTGCCTCGCGCCAAAATTTTTGATTTTGCTCGGCTCGTCCAAAACTGGGCCGGGGTGAAACTGATTAGCGATATCGCCGTGGGCGTGGTCTGGTTGGCTTTACCAGCGCGCAGATCCGGCTTGGAGCATTTTTCAGAGTTGATTGAACTGGCACACCAGCAGCACGGTCACGCCGTCATTTTCTCGGCCCCGCCGGATCTCAAACAGGGGATCGAGGTATGGGGGCCATCGCCACCGACAGTTTCTCTCATCCGTGAGATCAAGCGGCAATTCGACCCCAAAGAATTGCTCAATCCCGGCCGCTTTTTAGCCGGCCTTTAGACAGCACCGGGCTCGCTCGCACTAATTGAGGATGGAGGATAGAGAATGGCGTTTCTCATCCTCCATCATCGATCCTCGAAACCGATTAGAATAGCCGGATCACCCAATCGCTAATCCAATTGTCCACGCCGAAGGCCGCGCTTCCGCGCACTACGAAGTAAACCGCGGCGGCGACAAAGACGAGGTTGTCACGAATGCCCACTTCGTGGGCGTGATAGGACTGGCGGTCGAAGGAGCGAAAATAGTTTTGCGCCTTTTCATCTTTGATCGCGGCCTTCACCAACGGCACCATCGTCGGCAGAATTTTGAGCCAGTGCCAATGAAGTCCGAACGTCGGAATTAAGAAAACTATAATCATCACCGCACAGATCGGAGTTTGAATCCCCGCCGCGACTCCGAAACCGCCGACGACCATTAAAAAAGTGGCCACGAAGCCGAAGAAGGTCGCGCCCTTGGGAAAGAGGATGCTCGCAGTATTAACGGGGTTCGGCCAGCGACGGACGTTACTTAGCCCGCTGATCAGCATGCGCCAACCTAAAATCACTCGAAGCGTCGCCTCAGCGAGCAATACCAAAGTCGAATGTTCCAATTTAGAACTCCTCTGTGGTTGTACAGGCAAGAAATTCCGCCGCACTATAGTAAGCGCCGAACTTGCCGTCAATTAGGGAAGCAGAACGACAATTGCGCACCCAGCGCTCAAATCTCGGGCACCGGCTGGGGCTTCAACGCTCCCTTCTGCCCGGCCGAGATTTCCATAAAATTACTCCTTTGTGATTGTTTCTGCCAAAAAATTTCTCTATAGTGCGGCCCTCGGCGATGTTGAGACGCTGGCACGTGGGTTGCTCGTCTTGCATCGTGAATCGGAGGTGGTATGAAACACGCTCGACGATGGTTACTCGCATTGTGCTTTAGCATCTTGACATTATCGCCCGCCGGCGTGATTGCCGAGAGCGAACTATCCAACCGGTCTCCATTTCCGGTCCCCTCTGGCCTCGAATCTTCGGTCGACTTTTGGAAGAAAGTCTTCACCGAATATAGTCTTTCGCAGCTGATTTATTTCGACGCCTTGGACACAAGCAAAATTTATGAAGTGACTGACGTTGGCGAAGGCAGTCGGTCGAATGAGTATCTCAACGCTGAACGCGCGCGCGTTGCCGCCGCTAATGGCGTCGACATCGAGCGCGTCAAAACGCAGCGAGGAGTAAAGGAACGAACGGCGGCGGGTTTGAAACGTTCAGGTCGGTATATCAGGCAAATTCAGCAGATCTTCCGCGATCGTGATTTGCCGCCAGAGCTCACATATTTGCCGATCGTGGAATCATCTTATGATATTTACGCCCGATCCTCTGTCGGGGCTCTGGGCATCTGGCAGTTCATGCCTCGTACCGGGCGTGAATATATGCGGGTAAACACCGCTATCGACGAACGACGAGATCCATTTGAATCGTCCCGTGCCGCCGCTGCCTATCTCAAGCAAGCATATGAATTCTTGGGTAGTTGGCCCTTGGCGATTACCTCTTATAACTATGGCCAAGGAGGTATCGCTCGTGCGGTTGCCGAGGTCGGTTCAGATAATTTAGTCGATCTGATCCAGAGGTATAATCATCCTAACTGGGGCTTCGCACCGAAGCAGTTTTACGCCGAGTTTCTCGCAGCCGTCGAAATCGGTACGAATCTCAACAAATATTTCCCTGATCTTGAGCTTGACGCTTCAGTGGAAATTAAGGAAGTCGAACTTAGCAGCACAACTGCTTTGGCATCAATGATCACCTCGTCGGGACTTAGCCGCGATGAATTCCTGGGTTGGAATCCGGCGCTTGGTACCGCAACCCGTGTAGTACCCGCCGGCTATCGCGTAAAGTTGCCTGTGGACCGAACCGTGGCGCCTCTCGTCACTGTTGCGCAAATCCAGCAGGCTGCGCGCCAGCCACAGGCCAAGCCCCAAATTGTGCACCATCGGGTCAAGCGCGGCGAGACAGTAATTGAAATTGCCAGGCGTTACGGCGCATCGGTGGAACGCATCCTGCAAATTAATGGTATCCGTAAGGCTCATCTTGTCAAAGTCGGAACCACACTGGTAATCCCGAAGATATAGGATCCCATCTTCTTAGGATTGATTCCAGCAAAGCCGAGACCAGCTATGATGGCTCGGCTTTGTACATTGAAGGATCTGCTCTGGCTTCACTGCTCATAAAGCCCTACCCCATACATTCTCAAGGGACTACACGCGTTGACAAGTTTTCTGCACGCTGGTTATAGTCACCGGCGTGATCGCAAACTTCTTGAAACATGAACTTGCCTTAAGTCACGCGCTGCGGCTCATCATCGGAATCGGCCTGCTGCTATTCTTTCTCCAACTGAGCGCTGCCGCGCTCGCCCAAGAGACAAAAAAAGTTCGCATGGCCTACTCCGCATTCAGCATCTCATTTCTGAATGTCTTTATTGCGCGCGATGCCGGACTGTTCAAAAAGCACGGCTTGGAAGCCGAGCTGATTCAAATGGCCGGACCTTTGCCTGTCGCCGCGCTCGCGGCCGGTGAAATCGATTACTTAACTGGCTACACAACCGGCATTGTCGCGACGGGTCAAGGCGCGCCGCTCAAGGGGATCATGATCAGTTTGCGCAAGCCACCGTTCTTTCTCGTCGCCGAGCCGAGCATTCAGCGGGCCAGTGAACTTGCGGGCAGGAGAATCGGGGTCGACAGGATCGGCAGCCTGCAGCATCTGGTTGCTCGTCTGCTGCTGAAAGCGAAAGGGACAGATCCCGAAAAAGCCATTTTCACTCAGACGGGTTCCGTGTCGAACACCGTAACCAGCTTGGGTCAGGGCGCGGTGTCGGCCGCTGTTTTGTCGGGGCCTCATAACGTCATCATGGTGCAAAAAGGCTTCCGGGAGATCGGCTCCGCCGACGAGCTGCCGATGCAATTTCCGACCAGCGGGCTCGTCGTCAATGAAACCAAGCTTAAGACCGACGCCGCCCGGATCAAGACGGTCATTCGCGTGATGCTCGATGCCGCCGCCTATTGCCGAAAAGAAAAGTCACGCGCCGTGAATTACGTCAAAGACAAATGGAAGTTGGAACAAAAAGTGGCCGAGACGGTCTACGAACAATGGCTTTCGATTCTCACACCTGACGGCAAGATCAGCATCAAAGACATGCAGGAATATTTTGACCTGGCTTATGGTCAAAAACAGATCTCGGCGCCGATCAACGTCGCCGCGGTAACGGATTACTCGCTACTCGATCAGGTTTTGGCGGGAAAGTAACAGATCGCAGGCGTCACTTGTCAGTCGAGCTCGAAAGTTAGACTCTAAACCAGCAAAGTTAAGGAGCGCGTTATGGTAGACGGCAAAGCACTCGTCGAATCAGTGAAGAAAGAAATCATCGAACCGGGCATTCAACGCCTGCTGGAAACGCCCTATTTCACGGAAATGCGCCAGGGAAAATTATCGATCAAACGGCTGCAGGGTTGGTCCATCCAGCACTATTTGCACAACAAGGCGATTCTAAAATCGTTCGCTTTGGGCATGGTGAAGAACGCCCAGGACCAGACCATGTTCGATTATTTCACTTACCAGTTGAACGAAGAGCAGTCCCATCCTGACCTAGCGAAGCGGTTCGGCCTCGCCCTCGGTCTCAATGAAGAAGACTTCACGGAAGCAACGCAAATCTTTGAGTGCCAGATTCACTCGGCGCGCACGGTTTACAATACGCTCACGGGCATCGCGCCGCAAAATCGCGCATCCGCGATGACCAGCGAAAGCATGGTGTGCCGTTACTCGGAAGAATTTTTAAACGCCGGGCGCAAGCATTACGGTCTCGATGATCGCGATCTGGTGTTTTTTCCTACCCACATCGTGGCGGACGTTGAGCATACTCAGCAATCGGCGGATCTAATCGCGCGCATGGTGAAAACGCCGCGTGAAGAGCGTCTGGTGCGCGAAAGCGCGCAGTACATGGTACGCATCAAGCTCGGAAAGTTCGAGGGAATTTACCGGGAATACAGTTGAGGCATGATTCCAAGTTCGGGGGCTGTTTGACGGCGTTATCCAGCCGCCTGGTAAATATTTCTAGTCGTTGCTATGGGTTCGGCTCTATTGAAGAGCGCGGCGAGTACATCCATTCAGCATACTGCTTGACCATGCGACGCGTGCTAAAGCGGGGCATGGTCGTGCGAATCGCCTCCTTCACCATCCGGAGCCAGCGCCGCGGTACTTTGTTCGCGTCGCGATCATAAAAGGCTGGGACTATTTCTTCTTCAAGGAGGCGATAGAGCGATTCCGCGTCGGCTGCATCTATGGCGGCCGGGTCGTCTGCCGCCACGCCCCCCTCAATCAACCATCCGTTCGATCCCGTGTAGCCTTCTGCCCACCAACCATCTCCGGTGCTCAGATGCAGCGTGCCATTGATTGACGCTTTCATTCCGCTGGTTCCGCTCGCTTCAAAAGGTCTACGTGGAGTATTCAACCAAACATCGCATCCTTGCACTAAGAAGTGCGCGACATGAAGATCGTAGTCCTCCACAAAGGCAATAAGACCGCCAAATGCGGGATCGATCGCATGACTGAAAATATTCTGCAGGTGTTGTTTGCCACGGTAATCCGCTGGGTGGGCTTTGCCGGCAAACACAATCTGAACAGGGCGTCTAAACGCCGTCAGGATGCGAGCCAATCTCTCAGGGTCATAAAAAATCAGTTCCGGACGCTTGTAGTCGGTAAACCGCCGGGCGAATCCAATGGTGAGCGCTGCTGGATCCAGTAGCGTACCCGCCGCCACGACCCGAGCAGCTGTCACCTGCTTTTGTGTCCACAACTGCCGGGCGCGCTCTCGGATAAACGTGATGAGGTAGCTTCGCAGCGTCTCGCGCACAGCCCACAGTTCCTCGTCCGGGATGTTCGAGATTTCATCCCAAAACTCTACCCCATCGTGTTGGTCCTTCCACTTTACCCCGAGATAACGTTCGAATAGCCTGACCATATCTGGCGCGATCCAACTGGAGACGTGAACGCCGTTCGTGACAGTTTTCAGAAGACTCTCGCGTTCAGGCATATTTGGCCATATCTGTGCCCACATATCCAAGGTGATACGTCCATGAATTTGACTTACGGCGTTGGTCGCGCTTGTGCTGCGAATGGCCAAGGCGGTCATATTAAACATCGGCCCGAGGCCATTGTCGTGATACCCGAGCTTTAAAAACTCGTCCCGGTATGAACTGATATTAGGCCAGTACCCCGCAAGATAGGAGTCCACAAGATCAATTTGGAACGCGTCATGTCCCGCAGCGACCGGAGTATGCGTTGTAAAGATCGTGGAGCGGCGTACTTTCTCAAGAGCCGCCTCGAAGCTCTCGCCACGGTCCACCAACTCACGCATTCTCTCGAGCGTGACAAACGCCGTGTGCCCCTCGTTCAGATGCCAGACCATAGGCTGATAACCCAGAGCGCGTAGTGCCCGAACACCGCCAACGCCTAATATGATCTCCTGCTGAAGTCTTGTTTCGCGGTCGCCGCCATAAAGTCGCGCTGAAAGCTCGCGATCCTTCGGATCATTCTCCTTAACGGACGTGTCCAGCAAGTAAATCTTTACCCGGCCCAAGCGGACACACCACACAGAAACGTGCACAACACGGTGACCGAGCGAAACAGACAGGATACAAGGCTTGCCGTCTTTGGTGACCACTTGCTCCACCGGCGTGTAATCCCACTCTAAGTGCTCGTACAGCTCCTCTTGCTGCCCCTCTGAGGTGATGCTCTGGTGAAAGTACCCCTGCGGGTACATGAAACCGACCCCGACGAGCGGAATTCCCAGATCGCTCGCTTCCTTGCAGTGATCGCCGGCCAGAACCCCAAGTCCACCAGCATAGATGGGTAAGGACTGGTGCAGGGCAAATTCAGCCGAAAAGTAGGCTATCGGACGGTTGGCTAGACCAGGATACGTTTGGGCCCAATACGTTTTTTTGGCGGTAAGGGCGTGGCCGAGACCCTCGATGGCAGCATCGTAGAGAGCGACAAAAGCAGGATCACGCGCTGCATGCTTCAGCTGTTGGTTCGTCACCAAGTGAAGCATCCGCACGGGGTTATGTGAAGTTAGTCGCCAAAGGGGGTAATCGAGACGTCGAAATATCTCGCGGGCCTCGTGATGCCAGGCCCACCGGAGGTTAAACGCCAGTTGCCAAAGCCCGCTAATCCTATCCGGCAAGGAACGACGCTCGAATTCCACAGCAGATATCCTAATCGCTTAATCGCGAGCAAACAAATGACCTCGCTGACATTGTGCATACTGCACAGTCGGCGAATCTAATCACGCGCATGGTGAAGACGCCGCGCGAAGAGCGTTTGGTGCGCAAAAGCGCGCAGTACATACTCCGCATAAAGCTCGGCAAGTTCGACGGAACTTACCCGGAATACGCTTGACGCTCCATGCCAAAGCCGCCGAGCCTCTTGTTCACTACATTAGCCGCAAGTCCCGCGATTGCTAAGCGCTCAACGTCGTCGCTTCGATTTCGAGTAAATATTTCTCGCCAGCGAAGCCGTCGACAAGTCGAAACTCTACATTACCAAGATCGATCCAGCTCACCTTAGATAGTAGATCCTTGACGACACTAGGCTTCTGACTTCGGTGCAGAAAAACAGACAGCCTACCCGTCTTTGTGAAGTCTTGAGCCAACGCGCCTGAGATGGCTCGCGCTCCGGACACCGCATTAAGAACTTCTGTTACTTGATCCTCCAGCGTAACGGCGGTTGACGTATAACCCGAGTAGAACACCACCGAATCGTATCGAAGATAACAGAGATAATTTCGCGCCGGTTCGAACTCCACCGGCCGCCGCTCCGCGCCGCTGATCATAGGCTTCATCGCCAGCAGCTCCAAACCGGCAGTTCCATCCGAATCGAACCACTGCTGTGAGATAAAGCTGGAGCTTGCCGCTTTGCGCTCTCCGGTGAGAACCTTCGACCGTACTGCAGTCGCCAGAGTGCGCGCGTCTTTGTCTCGTCCCCACACGCGAACGCGTGCTGTGTTCTCAAGGGAGAACCGTGAGATCTCAGTTCGCTCTCAAATGTCCCGAACAAGTCCTGGGTTGCGACGTCTGGGGGTATGCCGGCTTTCCCTTCGCCGATAATTTCGATGAACTCTCTAGCAAGCCAAGTAAATAATCTGGACTTCATAATGGCGCCACTCTAATCAAAAAAGACTATTCTGACAAAGTGTATCTTTATGATGGGCTTCATTGATAACTTGCCTTTCCCCGATCA
>Ga0137404_10002702_pt1 | contig 11778 bp, 9 predicted proteins | sample CZOMad2_1_16fung_FD_108285 | JGI IMG/M metagenome (GOLD analysis project Ga0137404, IMG submission 108285) | Vadose zone soil fungal communities from Angelo Coast Range Reserve, California, USA - CZOMad2_1_16fungal (Illumina Assembly) | ecosystem: Environmental > Terrestrial > Soil > Vadose zone...
CGAAGAGGAGTTCCCGACCTATCAACCCATCTTCGAGCAGATGATTCACAGCGTCCGCTTGCGGTAAGGAGGTGTGAATGAATTCGCAAGAGGGTGTTCCCCTCCTCGAGGAGGAGGGGTGGCTGCGCTATCAAGAAAATGCTGCGAAGCCTCCTTTGAAGGCGCAGACCGGGTGGTCAGTCCCGCATCATGTTTCAAGAGCCAACATTTACCAAAATGACCACCCCGTCTGCGCCTTCAAAGGAGGCTTCGCAGCATTTTCTTGATGGCGCAGCCACCCCTCCTCCTCGAGGAGGGGAACACCCTCTTGCGAATTCATTCACACCTCCTTACCGCAGGCGGACGCTGTGAATCATCTGCTCGAAGATGGGTTGATAGGTCGGGAACTCCTCTTCGGGCGCAACGAATACCATATAGAAAAGCGATTTGTAATAGAGGCGCGTCACGACCCAGACGATCTCTGCAGACTGTGTGGCGGTTGATTTGCCGATCATGATTGTGCGCAAGGCCGGCTCGTCGCTCAAAAGCGTTTGCGACTGCGCGCCCGGGACAATCCGGAGCGTGTTCGGATCCTGGATGGATTGATTCCGCTGGCGGAGATACACGATCAACCGATTCGTCGCCTGCTCGAGTGTCAACGGCCGTTCGCTGCCGGAGAGATCCAGAAGATCGAACATCGCGCCGCGTGTAACGTCGTTACCGGCAAGCGATGTCTGTACACCGTCCACGGGAGCGATGATTGCGCCGTTGGGCGGCGTGCGCGTCACGAGCCAGCCTTGCGGATAACTCAGCCGGTAAAAGTCCTGTGGGTGGACAAAGACAGGCGAGATTGTGTCAGCAGGAATCTCCGAGTGTGCTGCTTTATCCACGTCCGGAGACGCTACCTTCACAAGGGCCGCGTGGAACGCCTTGAAGTCGACGCTTGCGGGGCGCTCGCGAGGCGAAGAAATGCGGTCGATTTCGTCCGCGATTTCAAGTGAGAGATTTTCCGACTGGGGATGATTGAAGACGAATACAGGCGATCTTCCGCCTTCCGCTGTCTGAACCTCGTTCACTTTTTCCAGGAGCGATCGCAGCCCGTTCGGATCGAATCGAGCTTCGGACAGGAGGCGGACGGCCATGAGATTGGCTTCGGCCTCTTGATCCGCGCTGTATCGAAGAAACGGAGCATCGACACCGAACGAAATGCCCAGTCTCGTGAGCTGGTCTTTCCAGGCATCGCCCGTGGGCAAACCCGCCGCGATCGAGATCGGAGCCTGTACAAGAAGCTGCCGGGAAAGTTGGGCCGTCCCGTGGCGGGCAGCAACGTGTCCGATCTCGTGAGCGAGAATGGCCGCCACTTCGGCATCGTTGGCGGCCACTTCAATCAGGCCGCGATTGACATAAATCGATCCCCCGGGGAAACCGAGGGAGTTCAACTCCTTCGAGTTCACGATCCGGAAACGGTATTGAAGTGTCGGCAGCGAAGGACTGCGCGTGATGCGCTGTCCGATACTCCGGAAATACCGGTTCAGGTTCCCATCTCGAATGAGCGGCAGTGCCTGCTCGGCTTCTTTAGATGCAACCGAGCCAATCTCCACGTCCTGCTTGAGCGAGAAGAAGTTGACGCTCTGCCCGCTTGTTAGAAGCAGAAGAGCTCCTAACAGGAGACTTTTCATGGGCAGATATTCTAACGCGAATCACGAAGGCAAAGGAAAACGAGCTTTGTGGCTCTTGTTTTCCTCCGCCTCCGTGTGCTGAGAGCTTAGTGCCGAACAGCTCTCAGGGTAAGGCCAGCACCGAGGCTGAGCAAGCCGATCAAACCGATGAAAGGCAGCTCTCCAGCGGTCTTTGGCAGTTCTTCGGCTGGCGCAGGTTCCGGCGCCGGGGCAGGCTCCTCAACAGCAGGGGCCTCGGGTTCAGGAGCCGGGGCGGGCGCAACCTCAGGCTGAGGTTCGGGCTCCGCGCGTGGTATCTCGGTAGGCTGAGCTTCCGCGATCTGAGTGGGTTCCTCTACCGGAGCAGGGATCACTTCGGCGCTCAGCGTGGTGATTGACCTGCCGCCCTGATGCGCGGCAATGTCCGTCAGCTGTTGTGGCGGGTAAATGAATTCCAGACCGATGGTCCGTCCAGGATAGAACCATTTTTGAATCGGCTTGGCATAACCCGGGTCGACTTCCATGAACGTGAACTCGCTTCCGTCCGCGGGGCGCATCTGTTCAGCTGAGATGGCGATGAACATCGACAGAAGTCTGGACTGGTCTTCGTTGAAAACCTGCACAACATGACGCTCGCTCGGGGAATCGAGCAATTTCATAATATATTTGGTATTTGGTTCCAGGGTCGTATTGGGAACCTGGAACGGCTGGTTTATGCTGAAGCGTGTCATCCGGTCCCACTCATCCGCGTGAGTGGCCGGCGCGGCTACAAAAGCCAGCGCGATCAAAAGGCCGCCGAACAGGACGGCCACACGTTTCGGGTACGAATGCATATCTTTGACCTCCAATAGCAGTACATCCTTCTAGCTATAACTATGCAGATTGCATTCCGCCGAACATGCCAAGCCGTAAATGCCCACAGAGCGTGCATTTGCGGATGGAGTGGAGCCGCGGTACATACCCTGTCGATTCCTCAAAAAGGGAAGTTTTGCCTAACTCGTGGTATGCCCATGGTACTCTTCCGGGTTCAGAAAGAGAGGATTCATGGCCGATCGTAAACTCAAACACCGAAGCTGGGCGGTGACCGAAGGGCCGGAACGCGCACCCCACCGTTCGATGTTCCGCGCAATGGGTTTGAACGATGAAGATCTGAGCCGCCCGATGATTGGTGTCGCCAGCTCGTGGAATGAGGTTACCCCCTGCAATGTTCATTTGAACCGGCTGGCATCCAGCGTGAAGGAAGGCATTCGCGAAGCCTCCGGAACGCCGATCGAGTTCTGCACAATCGCGGTCAGCGACGCGATTTCAATGGGCCACGAGGGTATGAAGGCTTCGCTGGTGAGCCGCGAGGTCATCGCGGATTCGGTGGAACTCGTAACTTTCGCAGAACGCTTCGATGGATTGGTCGCCATCGCCGGCTGCGATAAGAGCCTTCCCGGAATGCTCATGGGCCTGGCGCGTTTGAATCTCCCTTCCGTTTTTTTATACGGCGGAACCATCATGCCCGGCCACTTCGCGGGTAGAGACGTCACCATTCAAGATGTCTTCGAAGCGGTCGGCGCCTACGCTCAAAAGAAGATGACGGCCGAAGCGCTTCGAGAACTGGAAGGAATGGCTTGCCCCGGGCCGGGCTCGTGCGCCGGAATGTACACGGCAAACACGATGGCGGCTGCGATTGAAGCGCTTGGGATGTCGGTCCCCGGCAGCGCGAACATTCCAGCGATGGCGGAAGCGCGTACCGAAATCTGCATCCAATCCGGTAAGGTTGCAATGAATCTTCTGGCGGCCGGCATCACGCCGCGGCAGATCCTCACGCGAGAGGCATTTGAAAATGCCATTACGCTGGTCGTGGCGACCGGCGGCTCAACCAACTCTGTGTTGCACCTGCTTGCGATTGCGAACGAGGCCGGCGTGCCACTGACGGTCGACGACTTCAATCGCATAACCGACCGCACGCCGCATATCGTCGACTTGCGCCCCGGCGGAACTTACGTGATGGCTGATCTCGATCGCGTGGGCGGAGTGCCGCGGGTGTTGAAGGTTCTCCTCGACGCGGGCCTTCTCCACGGCGATGCGATGACCGTTACGGGAAAAACAATGAAGGAAAATCTTCGAGACGTTCCCGCCGGCGACGAGCAGAAAGTGATTCGTTCGATATCTCAGCCGATCAACAAGACGGGCACGATTCGCATATTGAAAGGGAACCTCGCTCCGGAAGGTGCCGTCGTGAAGGTTGCAGGAGTGAAGAACCTGCGGCTCGAAGGACCGGCACGCGTGTTCGAATGCGAAGAGGATGCCATGGCGGCGATCCTGAAGGGTGAAATCAAAGCCGGTGATATTGTGGTTATTCGATACGAAGGCCCAAAGGGCGGCCCCGGAATGCGCGAGATGCTGGCCGTGACGGGAGCACTCCACGGTGAAGGGCTCGGAGATAAAGTCGGCTTGATGACGGACGGACGGTTTTCCGGAGCCACCCACGGATTAATGGTTGGCCACGTCGCGCCAGAAGCAGCGATCGGCGGACCGATAGCCGCAGTCCGGACAGGTGACAGGATCCTGATTGATGCGCAGGAGAGAACACTGGAGCTAAGGGTATCCGATGAGGAGATCAAACAACGGTTGAGCCAGTGGAAGGCGCCCGAACCCCGATACAAAACCGGTGTGCTGGGAAGGTATGCGCGCCTGGTGTCGAGTGCGTCGCAGGGGGCGGTGCTGAATTAGTGATTTAACAACACAAAAACCTCTTCCTCCCTCACTTCGCACTCATAAACCTTTGCTCGCTCCTTCTCCCGCCGGCATGTCCCGTCTTCCAATCGGACGTGCCAGCCGTGCCAGCTGCAAATAACTTCGCCGGTCTGCATGATTCCCTCGCTCAAAGGGAACCCAAGATGCGGGCAAAGGTCTTCGATGGCGTAAACGCGGTCGTTCCAGCGAAAAAGAGCGAGGTCCAGGCCGTGGGCCTTCACAGCATGACCCAGGCCCTCGGTGGGAAGCTCCGATAAATTCGCTACCCTCAACCAGTTATCACTCACGCGTTTCCTCCAAACCATAATGTTATACTTTCGACTGAACAGATAGGGAGCCGAGTAAATTGAAGATTGAAGCAAAAAATCGAACGGCGAGGCGGATGCAGGGTGTTACCGGCGAAGCCGCCTTCCAAATGCTCAACCGCGCCAATGAGTTGGAGCGCCAGGGACGAAGCATCATCCATATGGAAATCGGCGAGCCGGACTTCGACACTCCGGCCCCGGTTGTCACCGCCGGCCTCGAGTGGCTGAAAAAAGGCGCGACGCATTACTCCGCAGTCCCGGGCATCCCGGAACTGCGCCAGGCGGTTGCACGGCATCTTTCGGAACAGCATTCCGTTTCAATTGATTGGAAAAACGTTATTGTGACGCCCGGCGCCAAGATGATGATCTTCTCCATCATTCATTCCATGGTCGATCCGGGCGACGAAATTATCTTTGCAGCGCCGGCATACCCCGCTTATGAGGCCGCCATTCGAATGGCGGGAGCGATACCGGTCCCTGTCAGGCTCGAGGAGTCGAAGCAGTTCCGGTTCAGTCTTGATGAGCTTGCACGGAAGATCACGCCGCAGACGAAAATGATCATCGTCAATTCGCCGCAGAATCCGACCGGCGGTGTTTTGAAGTTCGAAGATCTTGAACGGCTCGGAGACCTCGCCCGCAAACACGACCTGTTTATTCTCTCCGACGAGATTTACTCCGAGATTTGTTACGGCGAGCGTCCGGCAAGCATGCTCGATGTCCCGGAGATCATCGATCGGTTGCTTCTTGTGAACGGTTTTTCCAAGACCTATGCCATGACCGGCTGGCGCCTTGGATACGGCATCGTGCCTTCGGACACGTTTTCGACCATCGAGCTCTTCGTCAATAACAGCGTGTCCAGCTCGGCGACATTCACCCAGCACGCCGCGGTCGAGGCGTTTACTCCGGAAACCAGCAAAGCCGTCAATGACATGGTCCGGGAATTTCAAAAACGCCGGGACGTTTTTGTGGATGGATTGAACAGCATTCCGGGAATCCGTTGCCAGAAACCGTTGGGAGCGTTTTATCTCTTTCCGAATATCAGCGGACTTGGAAAGCAAAGTGTGGAAATTGCGGAGAGATTGTTGAACGAAGCCGGTGTTGCAGCTCTGCCCGGGACGGCCTTTGGCCGATACGGCGAAGGCTACATGCGGTTCTCATTCGCAAACTCTCTCGACAACATCGAGTCCGCCATTGAAAGAATCCGGCATTTCGTGACAACTCTTTAGGGTTGCATTTCGAACTTGAGGGGAAATCTCAGCCGCGGATTGCACGGATTACGCGGATGGTGCGCGATCAAAAAAATCTTGGACGCGCACCATCCGCGTAATCCGTGCAATCCGCGGCTGAGATTTCTGACTTAGCATGCCCCAGTTCAAGGTTCTCTTACTTGACGGCATCGATCCCGCTGGGGTCGAGGTGATTCAGCGGACGGCATCGATCACGCCTGTCGTTCACGACAAAATTTCACGAGAGAAACTTCTGGAAATCATCGGCGAGATGGACGGCGTTGTCGTGCGTAGCGGAACGAACATCGATCGTGAATTCATCAAGAAGGGACAGCAGCTGAAGGTTATCGGGCGAGCCGGCGTGGGCGTGGACAACGTCGATGTGGACTCCGCGACCGAGCATGGTGTTCTCGTGATGAATTCCCCGGGCGGTTCGACGACGACGACGGCCGAACACACCATCGCCATGCTATTCGCGCTTGCCCGGAATATTCCGCAGGCTTATAAAACCCTGAAGAACCGCCAGTGGGAAAAGACCAAATTCAAAGGCGTCGAGCTGGCGGGGAAGACACTGGGCGTGGTCGGCCTTGGCCGCATCGGCAGTGAGGTGGCCAGGAAGTGCCAGGCCATCGGGATGAATGTGATCGCCTACGATCCCTATATCAATCCGGATGCGCATCTCTCCAGCGGGTTGAAGCTCGTCGAGGTTCAAGAGCTCTTTGACCAGGCGGACTTCATCACCGTCCATTCGCCGCTCACCGATACCACCCGCAATCTGATCAACAAGAAAGCGATCGCCCAGATGAAGACCGGTGTGCGCATCCTGAATTGCGCCCGCGGCGGCATCGTCGACGAAGCTGATCTTTACGAAGCGCTGAAGAGCGGGAAGGTTGCCGGCGCCGCCTTCGATGTTTTCGAAACCGAGCCCAATACTCAATCGCCGCTGCTCGAGCTGGAAAACTTCATCGCCACGCCGCACCTGGGCGCATCCACCGTCGAGGCGCAGCGCAAGGTGTCCGAAGATATCTGCAGCCAGGTTGCGGATTACCTGCTCAAGAACACCGTTCGCGGCGCGCTCAATTTTCCGCAGCTCGAAGCGGGTCAGGTGGAGCGTTATCAGCACTTTGTGGATCTGGCCGGCCGGCTCGCGGCCTTCATCGCGCAGATTTGCGACGGGCGCATGCAAACGGTCTCCATCCGGTATTCCGGGGAAGTTTGCGACATGAACCTGAACTACCTGACATCGATCATTGTTCGCAGCCTGCTCGCGCCGGTCCTGCGCGAGGGTATAAACCTGATCAACGCCATGCACGTTGCAAACCTGCGTGGTATCAAGGTTGAGGAAACGCGCGTGCCGGCGCCCGAGAATTTCACCAATCTCATCATCATCGAGCTCAAAACCGATGTGGAATCGCATCGAGTGTCGGGAACGGTTTTTACCGACAAGCTGCCGCGCATCGTCAACGTGGACGGCTACCCTCTCGAAGTCGTGCCGCGCGGCAACATGATCTTCTTCACCAACAACGACCAGCCGGGCGTTATCGGCGGCATTGGTACCGTTTTGGGGCAGTGCAACGTCAATATCGCTGGTATGCATCTGGGACGCGAGCATGAAGGCGGGCGGGCGCTGGCCCTGCTGCTGGTCGATAATCCGGTGCACAACGAAGTGATCGAGCGCGTACGCAAGCTCGAGAACATTTTGTCGGCGAAGGTCGTCAGGGTGTGAGGGGACGCGGGCTAAAGCCCGCGACTACATTTAGAATCAACTACATTCAATCCGTCCTATGTAGTCGCGGGCTTTAGCCCGCGTTCATTGGACATTAATGATTTAAAATCTTCCTCCTAAAGTTGTGTTAACTCAGTTTTTAGCGTTGTATCTTTTCGCGGTCCCCGTCCTTGTGGGCCGAATTGCAGATCCCCAGGGAAAACCCGTTGCGGACGCCAGAGTCCGCGTGCAGGGAGAAAGCGGCCGAAGTTCCGAAGCCATGACCGACGGGAGGGGTTCTTTTCGACTAGAAGTAAACGGCCCGTTCCGCCTGGAAATTCGTCATCCCGGATATCGAACGCTTCAATCCAATGTTGTTTCGATCTCGGGTGAAGACGTCTATCAGGCCGACGTCAAACTGCTGCCAGGCAATCCGGACGACATCGACAACGTTGATCTTCAGCTCGAGCAAGTTGCGGATCCGGAAAGCCGCGTCGATCCAACAGTCCGGGAAGGACTGCCGAAATCGGATCGTCTCTTTGGTTTGCGCGGCGGCGTGAACGTCACGGGGATCCGGGAAGGGTCCGGCCAGCGATGGGTCGCGCAGTCGAGCAGCGTCTTCACGAGCTCATCGACATCGACGGCCGTCACCGAAACATCCGATTTCTCCGCAGACCTTGGCGATACCACCGGCGCCGACGATGCGCTTCCCGCCGGTGACACGACATTTCACGGGAACATTCATTACTTCCATCGCAACGATAAGTTCAATGCGCGAAACTTTTTCGATCCGCCGGATTCGCCAATTCCACCGTTCAAGTACCACTTCTTCGGCGGCTCTGGCGGCGGAATGCTTCGCGAAGGAACATACGTTTACTCCCAATACTGGGGGCTGCGTATTCGGCAATCCATCACGCGGGCCGCGACTGTGCCCGATGCGGTCATGCTTACCGGCGATTTTTCCTCCATGCCGACGCCCATCCTGGATCCGGAGACCGGGTTTCCTTTCCCGGACAACCGGATTCCGGCCAACCGCCTTCACCCTCTCGGGCTGGCGCTGGCCCGGCTCTATCCGGCGCCGAATGTTCCTGGAGCGACGACTCAAAATTATCGAGCAGTCGGCAAGCTCGAAACGGCGGCCGACGCATATGGTTTCCGCCTGGATCATCGATGGACGGTTTCGAACGAAGCCTTCCTCGAATACCAGTTCAATCGAGACACAACAAAAGATCCTTTCAACCTGCTGAGTGGAATAACGAACCTGCCGTCGTTTGGAGTCCGCGATGCGCTCCGGACGCACACTGCCCGCATCAATAACACGCACATCTTCTCGCCCACGCTGATCCATCAGGCGCGATTCTCGGCGAGCTTCCTGACTCAGCCGAGAACGATCCTCGGACCACAGGATCGGGCTACGCCGGCGGTTCTCATCACTGATCTTTCGAACCTGGGTCATGCGACGAATCTTCCGCAGGAGCGGCGCAACCGCAGTTTCGAATTGCTCAATGAGCTTTCCTGGCAACGCGCCTCTTCGTCCACCAAGGTCGGTGGAGTCGTACGATATCTTCCCCTCCACGCGACTCTGGATTTATACAGCCGCGGCCAGTTTCAGTTTACGGGCGGAATCTTCAGCCAGAATTCACTTGCGAATCTCCTTCTGGGCGTTCCGACCAATGCGCTGCGCATGCAGGGGAACACGACGAGGAACTTCCGGACCTGGACCACCAGCCTGTACGTTCAGCATGACTGGCGGCCCTCGCCGCGTGTTTCAGTGAACGCCGGTCTGCGCTACGACTACCAGACACCGTTTCGGGAAGCCAACAATCGGGTGGCGAACTTCAATCCGGCAACTGGCGTGATGGAGACCTCTCCGAAGACGCTCTACAATCCGGACCGCAATAACTTCGCGCCGCGAGTGGGTATTTCGTGGCTGCCATTTGGCAGCGTTGTGGCGCGTGCCGGATACGGAATTTTTTACGATACGCTTGCCGTGGGCGACAGCCTGTTTCTGCTGGGATTGAATCCCCCATTCGTGCGATTCGATGTGAAGGATAACGGTCCGAATTTGCCGGAGTTTGATCTCAGCACCGCTTTCAACGAGGCCTCGGGAGCCGTGCAGCCAAGCATATTCTCTGCATCGAAGGACCTTCCGAATCCGTACGTGCAGCAATGGAATCTTTCGATCGAAGTGCCGCTTCGGGGAGACACGTTGCTGGATCTTTCATACTACGGCCAGAAGGGGACTCGCCTGCGCCGGCAGCTCAATCTGAATCAGCCCACGGCCGGGCCGATCAATTTCTTCGACGACCGGCGGCCTTTCGCGAACTTCAAAAACATTTTCCAGTTTGAGACGAGCGCATCATCCATCGCCCACGCGGCCGAAGTGCGCATGGAACGGCGGTTCAGAGCCGGTCTCGGGTTTGTTGCTGCCTACAGATTTTCCCGTTCGATCGACGATGCCACGCTGATCAGCGTTCTGCCGCAGGATTCTCACAACCTTCGGGCGGAGCGGGGGCTTTCGGATTTCCATGTGAAGCACCGCCTGGTCTTTTCGACGACGTATAACCTGCCGTCGCGCCGCTTTATCAAAGGATGGCAGGCACAGGCAATCGGTACCCTCCAATCCGGAACGCCGCTTTCGGCCGTCCTGGGAGAAGATGTGGCAGGAACCGGAAGTCCCATCGTGAATCGGCCGGACCTGATCCGTAATCCGAATATCTCGAACCCGACGCCATCACGATTCTTCGACACGAATGCATTCAGCACTCCGCAGGATGGCAGATTCGGCAACAGCGGGCGCAATGTCATCATTGGCCCCGGCATTTGGAACGTCGATGCGGCAGTGACCCGGACGCTGAGGCTCTCGGACTCCACACGCGCGCAATTCCGGGCGGACTTTTACAATGTGTTCAATCACCCCAATTTCGTGGCGCCGCCATCCACGCAGAACTTTGCTGACGCGCTGGACACTGTCGGAGCGCTTTTTGTTGCCAGATCTCCTCGAATTCTTCAATTTGGATTAAAATTCCTATGGTGAGAACTTTCATATTACTTCCACTCGTTCTACTGCTTTCGCAGAAGCCGGTTGAGAAACCGAAGGTCCATGCGGACTTTCAATTCGGATCTTATCCTTCGTCCCGCCCGGCTGAAGAGCTGCTGAAGGACGACCTTGCGCGCCAGATCCTTGTGGCCTTCCACGAAGGCTGGTCGCTCGACAAGATTGCAAAGACCCTGAAGCTGCAGATCTCCGAAGTCTCGACGATGACGGACAAGCTCGAAGACGCGGCCCTTGTAAACCGCGAGGACGAGTACGACATCAGGCCCGCTATGCCGGTGATACGCGAACGCGATTACGACCGGGTGAAGGACAACCTTCGCAAGCACACTCAGGAATTCACGAAACTGATTCTCGCCAACTGGAAGGACATCGAAACGATGGCGACTTCGCTCGAGGGCGCGAAAAGCACACCGAAGGACCGCCTGATGTACGAAACAGTCGTGTCAGGGATTCTGCTGGGTGGCATGATGGACGCGTTTCTCGACGACAAGACGCTGCTGCCTGGAATCCGGCGCCGCGTGAAGACCGATCGTTACTATGCGTGGCTGGTGGAAAGCAATCCCGCTGCAGCCGGCAAGTTGCGTCGTGAGGTGCGCGAGTCGGCCGGCTACCGGGTTGTCACAATAGGCAACGTGCTTCCGGACGAGAAGCTCAATCCCGACGATCTCCGGGGCAAGGCCACAGTTATTGACGACCCCGACGCCCAGAGGTATCGCACGTTCATCAGTTTGTTGTCTCGAGACAAGCTGCTGCCTTATTTCAAGACCCGCCGCGATGAGCTCCTGAAAACGGGCGCATTGATTTCAGCGGGGAAGTACTCGGCGTTTGCAGAATTCTTCGCCTGGTATTACGTGTCCATCGCAAACGCGGTGACCGACGCCCTGGTCGCCGATCACCGCATTGCTCCTCCCGACAAGCTGTACACCTACGCGGTTAAAGTCCCGCAGTAGTTTGCTCTTGTCGGCCGCACTGTAGCGGCGGTCTATGACCGCCGACAGTAAAACGTGTCAACCATCAATCTTCGGGGATAGAGTTCAACCAAAACTGTAGGGAATCTATGGTTTTCTGGATTGGTCGATTAAGCGTCAATTCAGGCGAATCA
>Ga0137404_10002703_pt1 | contig 11777 bp, 9 predicted proteins | sample CZOMad2_1_16fung_FD_108285 | JGI IMG/M metagenome (GOLD analysis project Ga0137404, IMG submission 108285) | Vadose zone soil fungal communities from Angelo Coast Range Reserve, California, USA - CZOMad2_1_16fungal (Illumina Assembly) | ecosystem: Environmental > Terrestrial > Soil > Vadose zone...
GCCCATCCCGGACGCCCCGAGCGACTATGCGCTGACGTCCACGGGAAGCGCAGCGCTCGCGGCGCTGCCCACCCGGCGGCGGCGCTTGCGGGCCTTGCTGACGCGACTCGCGCAGGGACCCGCCTCGGAGTCGGAGCTCGCGGCACAAGCGCGCGGATCGCGAGGTCCGCTGAGACACGGCATCGAAGCAGGCTGGGTCGCGCCGGTCGCTGCAGCTCCCTCCGAGCCGCGCTTCGTTCGCGCGCACGAGCTCACGCCGGATCAGGTGGCAGCGCTGGGCGCTTTGCGCGTCGGGCTGGACAAATTCGGCGTCAGCGTGCTTTTCGGCGTCACCGGAAGCGGAAAGACCGAGATCTACCTCCAGCTCATCGCGGAGATTCTGGCGCGCGGCAAGCAGGCCCTGGTCCTGGTGCCAGAGATAGCGCTCACTCCCGCGCTCGAGGCCGCATTCCGCGACCGATTTCCGGGCGCCTGCATCGTCATTCAGACCAGCGCCATGCCGGAACTGGAACGCGCGCGCGGCTGGCTCGCGGCGCACTGCGGCCGCGCTCACATCGTGCTCGGTACGCGGCTCGCCGTCTTCGCCTCGCTCCCCCGCCTGGGTCTGGTCGTGGTGGACGAAGAGCAGGACATTTCCTTCAAGCAGCGCGACGGGGTCAGATATTCAGCGCGCGATCTCGCGATCACCCGCGCCCACATCGCCGGCGCTCCCGTCGTCTTATGCTCGGCGACACCTTCCCTCGAGACCTTTCAGCGCGCAACCTCGGACAAGTACCGGCTCATCTCCCTTACGCGCCGCGCGATCGACGCTGCGACCCTGCCTGCCGTTCATCTGGTCGACACCCGGGTGCATCCCGCCCAGGACGGCTTTGCCGCTCCGCTCGTCGCCGCCCTTACCGCCCGCCTCGCCCGCGGCGAGCAGTCGCTCGTCTTCCTCAATCGGCGCGGGTATGCGCCCGTCCTCGCCTGTCCGGCGTGCGGGTGGGTCAAGGGCTGCCCTCGCTGCTCGGCGCACATGGTGCTGCACCTGTCGGAGCGCAGCCTGCGCTGTCACCACTGTGGCCGGATGGAAGGCATTCCGCGCGCCTGTCCCGAATGCGGCAACCCGGATCTGCAATCGTTCGGCCGGGGAACGCAGCGGGTCGAGGTCTCGCTCGCGGGAAAATTTCCCCACGCGCGGATCCTGCGCCTGGACAGCGATGCGGTGCGTGGAGGGAACGGCCTCGCTACCTTGCTCGAGCGCGCCGCACGGGCCGATATCCTGGTCGGGACCCAGATCCTCGCCAAGGGCCACCATTTCGAGCGCCTCACGCTGGTGGGCGTCCTCAACGCCGACGGCGGCATTTTCTCCAGCGACTACCGGGCGAGCGAGCGGACCTTTGCGCAGTTGCAGCAAGTGTCCGGGCGCGCCGGACGAGCAAACCTGCCCGGCGAAGTCCTCGTCCAGACGCGCTATCCCGGCCATCCCCTGTATCAATCGCTGGTGAAGCACGACTACACGGGCTTCGCCAGGAGCGTGCTGGCGGAGCGCGAGGAGGCGGGATTTCCGCCTTTCGTGTTCGAGGCGGCGCTGCGCGCCGAAAGCGACGACGCGATGCGGGCGATGCGCTTCCTGCGCTCGGCGATCGAGCTCGCGCCGCCGAAGCGTGCAGCTATCACGCTGTTCGATCCGGCCCCGATGGCTTTGGCGCGGCTTGCGGGAATGGAGCGCGCGCAGGCCCTACTGCAGTCGCGCTCGAGACCGCGCCTGCAGGCATTTCTGTCGGAGTGGAGCGAGACCCTCTATCGCATGCCGTCGCGCGGCGTGCGCTGGCACCTGGACGTCGACCCGGTCGAGTTTTGACCGCCCGCGATTCGAGGCGGGTTCTCCGCTTCGTTCCTGCTAGGAGGGCTTCTTCGTTTTCTTCTTGCCCTTGTGCGGACGAGTTTTGCCGTGAGATCCCTTGAAGACTTTGCCGCGGAAGGTGCGCTTGTCGCCTTTGCCCACTCGATGCTCCTTGGATGTGCGCCGGCCGGTATTCTCCGTGTTACGACAGCCCGGAGCAAGCGGGAACCGGGGGCTGCGCGGAGTGCCGAAGGTATAATACGCGGCCTTCTTCGGCTCCTCATGTCCGCCGAGATCAAATCCCACATCGTCGACCTGCTCACCCGCGCCCTCGCCAAGGTCGCTCCGCAGCAGCCGGGATCGCTGATTTCTCTCGAGCGCCCCAAGCAGGCGCATCACGGCGATTTCTCCTCGCCGCTGGCGATGCAGCTCTCGCGCCAGACGAAACGGCCTCCGGTCGAGACGGCGCAGGCCCTGGTAGAAGCCATCCCGCCGTCGGACTGGGTCACCGCGGAATTCTCGCGCCCCGGTTTCATCAATTTCCGAGTGCATCCGGCCGCGAAGCAGCACACCGCAAGAAAAATATTCTCCGAGCGGGAGAACTACGGCCGATCGGACCGCGCGGGCGGGCAGGTGATGCTGGAGTTCGTTTCGGCCAACCCGACGGGGCCGTTGCATGTCGGTCATGGGAGGCAGGCCGCGCTCGGCGACGCGATCGGGGCGCTGCTCGAATCGCAAGGCTGGCACGTTACGCGCGAGTACTACTACAACGACGCCGGCGCGCAGATCAGCAATCTCGGGCTTTCGGTGCAGGCGCGGATCCGCGAAAAACTCGGCGTGCCCGCGGAATTCCCAGCTGACGGCTACCACGGCGAATACGTGCGGGAGATCGCCGAGAAATATCTGGCCGCGGGCGCCTCGGACGGCGAGGACCTCGAAGCGGTGACCCGCTTCGCGGTGGCGGAGATGCGCCGCGAGCAGGATCTCGACCTGCAGGCGTTCGGGGTGCACTTCGACAACTACTACCTGGAATCGTCCCTCTACCGCGACGGGCGCGTAGAGAAAACGGTTCGTGCCCTTATCGACGCGGGCAAAGCCTTCGAGGAGGGCGGCGCGCTCTGGCTCAGGACCACGGACTACGGCGACGACAAGGACCGCGTCATGCGCAAATCCGACGGCGAGTACACCTACTTCGTTCCCGACGTCGCCTACCATCTGACCAAGTGGGAGCGCGGCTTCACCCGCGCGATCAACATCCAGGGATCCGACCACCACAGCACGGTGACGCGCGTGCGCGCCGGGCTGCAAGCGGCGTCCTCGAAATGGGAGCGCGCCATTCCGAGCGGCTACCCGGATTACGTCCTGCACAAGATGGTCACGGTGATGAAGGGCGGCCAGGAGATGAAAATCTCCAAGCGCGCCGGGTCGTATATCACGCTGCGCGAGCTGATCGACGAAGTCGGGCGCGACGCGGTGCGTTTTTTCCTGCTGTCGCGCAAAGCCGACACCGAGTTCGTGTTCGACGTCGATCTCGCCAAATCGCAATCCGAGGAGAACCCGGTCTATTACGTGCAGTACGCGCACGCGCGGATCTGCTCGGTTCTGGAGCAATGCAGAACGCAGTTCGGCGACCCGGGCCGGCTCGAGGATGCGGATCTCGCGCCGCTCGCCGGCGCTCGCGAGCTCGCACTGCTGCAGCGCCTGGGTGAGTACCCCGAGGTCCTCGAGAATGCAACGGCAGAGCTCGCCCCGCACCAGCTTGTTTTTTTTCTGCGCGAGCTGGCAGGGGAATTTCACAGTTACTATAATGCCGAACGCATCCTAGTCCCCGAAGCGCCGGTGCGATGGGCCCGGCTGGCGTTGTGCCATGCTGCGCGCCAAGTGTTGCGCAACGGGCTTTCCCTGCTGGGCGTGAGTCAGCCCGAGAAAATGTGACGTGCCGCCGCGATGAGCTTTGACTACAAGCAGGTCCAGCCGCCTAGATCGGATTCCTCGAACAGCTTTCTGATCGGGCTTTTCTTCGGCTTTCTCCTGGGTCTGGGTGTGGCGGCCGGGATCGCGATCTATTTCTTCAAGACACCGATCCCCTTCTCGGACCGGCCGAAACCTGCGGACAAGCCCCTGGCGGGAGACCAGAAGGCGGTCGAGCCCTCCAAGTCGGCAAAGGTCGACGAGAAGCCGCGCTTCGACTTCTACCGGATCCTTCCCGGCAAAGAGGAACCGGTGACCGAACGCCAAGTCCGGGAGTCGGCCAAACAAGCCGCCAAGCCGGGTGCGCCGAAGGAAAGCTATTTCCTGCAGGTGGGATCCTTCCCGAATCCCGCCGACGCGGATAACCTCAAGGCGAGGCTCGCGTTGATGGGAATGGAAGCGAACGTCGAGCCGGCCAACGTGGCCGGGAAGGGCGTGTGGTACCGGGTACGGCTCGGACCCTACACCCGGGTCGACGAAATCAACCGCGTCCGGCAGCAACTGACGCAGAACGGCGTGGACGTGTCGTTGGTCAAAGTGACCGACACGGCCACGAATTGAATCGCCTCCAAGGAGAAACCCAAATGACTCTTCGCCTCTCGAGCGCCCTGTCCGGCCTGCTCATCGCCTTTGCATCCTGCGCCCTGGGCGCGCCCGTCGAAGGGACCGATTACGTAGAGCTGAAGCCGCCACAGTCGGTCGACTCTCAGGACAAGATCGAAGTCATCGAGTTCTTCTGGTACCGCTGCCCCCACTGCTATGCGCTCGAGCCGGACCTCGAATCCTGGGTGAAACGTCTTCCGCGCGATGTGCAGTTCAAGCGCATCCCGGGGATCCTGAACGAAGACTGGGCGGTCGATGCCCGCGTGTTCTACGCCCTGGAGACGATCGGCGAGCTGGAACGCGTGCACCGGCCATTGTTCACCGCCATTCACCAGCAGGGCGGAGTGAGGCTGCGCGGCGACGCTTTCGCGAAATGGACCGCCGATTGGCTCGCCAAGCAGAAGGTCGACATGGCCAAGTACGACGCCGCGTTTCATTCGTTCTCGGTCGAGAGCAAGGTGCGCCGAGCCGCACAGATGGCGAGCTCGTATCGGCTCGAGGGCGTGCCGACGCTGACGGTCCAGGGCCGCTACCTCGTCCTCGCAAGTACGTCCCAGAAGTCGATGCTCGAAACCGCCGACTCTCTCATCGGCGAAGCCCGCAAGCGGGTCGCCAAGAGCAGACCCTAGAATCTCCGTCCGCCGTTCCGGCGAGGGCGGATCGATGAAATGCCTCGTGCGATGCCTGCTCGCGCTGGCGTTCGCCCTGCTCGCCTCGAGCGCATTGGCCCAGATCGAGCCAGGTCGCGAATTCCTGCGCCTCGATCCGCCGCACGCGGCTGCCGCGGACGGACGGGTCGAAGTGATCGAATTCTTCTACTACGGCTGCCCGGTGTGCTACGAAACCGAGCCGTTCCTCTCCCGCTGGCTCGGCACCGCGCCGGACTACGTCGCCATCCGCCGGGTGCCGGCCCTCTCTAGCGAGGCGTGGGAGCCGTTCGCCAAGCTGTTCTATACGCTGGAGAGCCTGGGCCAGATGGAGCGGCTGCACTGGCCCGTCTACGACAACGTTCACTTCGAGGACGTGAAGCTCAACGACGACAAGGTCATGATCGACTGGGCGGTGCGCAACGGCATCGAGCGGGAAAAGTTCGTCCAGGCTTACGGGTCGAAGGCGGTCGCCGACAAGATCGCGCGGGCGCGCGAGCTCCTGAAATCCTACGAGGTGCGCGCAGTCCCGACCTTCATCGTCGACGGCAAGTTCCTCACATCGGCACGCCTCGCGGGAGGCACCTCGCAGGTCGTTGAGGTGCTCGATCGCCTCGTGAGGCTCGCGCGCGAAGAACGCCCGCGGTAGCCGCTTCAGGCAAACTCCGGTGCCGTCCGGCCCCAAGGTTTTCATCACCGGCGCCTCAAGCGGCATCGGCGCCGCGCTCGCTGCGCACTACGCCCACGACGGCGCGGTCTTGGGCTTGTGCGCGCGTAGGCTCGAGAAGACCCAGGCGCTTCTCGAACGCCTTGGCGCCGCAGGGGCCTGCTATTCCGTCGACGTGAACGATGCGGCCAGCCTGCGGGCCGCGGCAGCGGATTTCAGCGGGCGCTACGGCACGCCCGACGTCGTCATCGCGAACGCCGGGATCGGCGCGGGCACGCTCACCGAGAACCTCGAAGACCTGCCGGTGTTCCGCGCGATCATGGATACCAACGTGCTCGGAATGGTGACCACGTTCCACCCCTTCGTCGACGCGATGCGCACCCGCGCGAGCGGCACGCTCGTCGGTATCGCTAGCGTCGCCGGCTTCCGCGGGCTGCCCGGCGGCGGAGCCTACAGCGCCTCCAAGGCGGCGGCCATCACCTACCTCGAGAGCCTGCGCGTGGAGCTCCACGGATCGGGCGTTTCCGTCGTGACCCTCTGTCCAGGCTATATCCGTACGCCCATGACCGCTGCGAATCGCTACCGGATGCCCTTCCTCATGGACGCCGACGAAGCCGCCCGGCGCATGGCGCGCGCGATCGCAGCCAAGCGCCGCCTGGCGGTCATCCCCTGGCAGATGGCGCTGGTCTCGATCGTGCTGCGCCGGCTGCCGCGCTGGCTCTACGACCGGCTGGCTGCAGGGGCACCGAGGAAAGCGCGCGGCCTGTCGCAGTGAGCGCGGCGCTCGTCGACGCAGCGGGCACGCGGCATGTTCGGGCGTCCCGGGGCTTCCGCATCGTCAGCCTGGTGCCGAGCATCACGGAGCTCCTTTGCGACCTCGGGCTCGCGGAAGCGCTCGTGGGCCGAACCGGGTTTTGCATCCATCCCCGCGAGAGCGTCCGCCGCATCCCCAAGGTCGGCGGCACCAAGAATGTCGACCTCGACAAGGTGCGGGCGCTTGCGCCCACTCACGTGATCCTCAACGTCGACGAGAACCGGAAGGAGGATGCCCTCGCCATCTCGAGTTTCGTCCCGACCCTGGTCGTCACGCATCCGCTTGCACCCCTCGACAACCTCGCGCTCTACCGGCTGATCGGCGGAATCTTCGCACGCGACCGCGAAGCCGAGGTTCTTTGCGCGAGATTCGAGGCGGAGCACACGGCGCTCGGCGAAGCAGCGAGCGCGTTCTCTCCCGAGCGGGTGCTCTACCTCATCTGGAGGAACCCCTGGATGACGGTATCGCGCGATACCTACGTGTCGCGCATGCTCTCTTTGGTCAAATGGGAAACGGTCCCGGAGAAAGCCGACGATCGCTATCCGAAGGTTTCCCTGAACGAAGACGCCTTCGAGAGCGCGCGGATCGTGCTGCTCTCGAGCGAGCCGTATCGCTTCGGTGAGAGCCATGCCGACGAGCTGCGCGGGTCGTTCCCCGGGCGCTCCGTGGTTTTGATCGACGGCGAAATGACCTCGTGGTACGGCAGCCGCGCGATCGGGGCGCTCGGCTATCTCCTGCGGCTCAGGAAAGCGTTGGCTACCTGACGCTCACATACGCGCCTGGAGCATCCTCGATGGCGGGCAGCGCCCCCTCGCCCGGGACGCGAGCCGCGACCCGGTCGGAGCCGTTCACGCCGGCCATCCATTCTCTCCAGTCGTTCCACCACGAGCCTTCGTGCCGCGATGCCTGCGACTGCCAGGCCTCCGCCGATTCGGGCAATGCCTCGTTCGTCCAGTAGCCGTACTTGCCCGCGGAGGGCGGATTGATGATGCCGGCGATGTGTCCCGATCCTCCCAGCACGAACCGCGTCGGACCCGAAAGCAGGCGCGCGCCCAGGTAGGTGGACTTCCACGGGGCGACATGGTCCTCGACTGGGGAGACGAAGTAGGCGGGAAGCGCGATCGCGCGCAGGTCGATGGGCACGCCGGCCAGCGCAATGCCTCCCGGGTCCCTCAGCCGGTTCGCGAGGTACATGTTTCTCAGGTAAAAGCTGTGCATCTTCGCCGGCATGCGCGTCGAGTCCGAGTTCCAGTACAAGAGGTCGAATGGAAACGGATCTCGTCCCAGCAGATAGTTGTGGACCACGAACGACCACACCAGGTCGTTCGCGCGCAGCATGTTGAAGGTCGCCGCCATTTCGGAGCCCTCGAGATAGCCGCGCTCGCCCATGCGGCGCTCGAGATTCTCTACCTGCGCCTCGTCTATGAACACGCCGAGCTCGCCCGGAATGGAGAAATCGAGGAGCGACGCGAGGAAGGTCGCCGACGCCGCGCGTTCGTCCTTCTTTGCCGCCATCCACCCGAGCGTTGCCCCGAGAAGGGTGCCGCCCAGGCAATAGCCGACGAGGTTGACGCGGCTCTCGCCGGTCGCCCGCTCGATCGCGGCCAGCGCCGCGAGCGGTCCCTCGAGCATGTAGTCCTCGAAGGTCTTTCCCGAATGGCGCTCGCCGGGGTTGACCCAGGAGACCACGAACACCGTGTGACCTTCGGCGAGCGCCCAGCGCACGAAGGAATTCTTTTCGCGCAGGTCGAGGACGTAATACTTGTTGATCCACGGCGGAACCACCAGGAGCGGCCGCCTGAAAACGGTCTCGGTGCTCGGCGCGTACTGAATGAGCTGCATCAGATCGGTCTGGAAGACAACCTTGCCCGGCGTGGTCGCGACGTTGACCCCGACCTTGAACGCCTTCTCGTCGGTCATGCTGACGCCGCCCCGCTCGATGTCGGCGAGCAGGTTGTTCAGGCCGCGCAACAGGTTCTGCCCGCCCGACTGCGCCGTCTCGCGCAGCACCTGCGGATTGGTCAGCGCGAAGTTCGAAGGCGAGAGCGCATCGACGTACTGGCGGGTGAAGAAAGCCACTTTCTTCCGGGCTTCCTCGGGCAAACCGCCCACCGACGCCACGGTCTCCTGAAGATGGCGCGCGGCGATCAGATAGGACTGCTTGAGGTAATCGAACAGAAACAGGTTCTGCCAATCCGCCTCGCGGAAGCGATTGTCCCCCTTGGCGGGCTCGGCGACCGGGCCGGGATTGGCCCCCAGCATGCGCAGCGCGGTCACCTGCCACAAGGCAACGTGGTCCCAGAACATTTTGGTCTGCATCTCCGCGATCTTCCAGGGCTCGGCGAGCATGCGGGCGGTGAGGTCCGCGAACGCGCGGGCGACGCCGAACTCGTCAGTGGTGGCTATCCCCTTGCCCTCAGCCTGCCTCTGGAGAAATTCGCCCATCAGCCGGCTGGAACGCTCCGCCACCTCGGCGAACAGCTTCGCGCTCTGGGCGGGATCGGGGGAGGAAGACTGCGTGGCGGGCACCGCTTCAGACCTGGGTGTAGCGCACCACGCCGTCGACTCCGACAGAGCGCGCGAGGCGTCCTTCTCGTTCGAGCAAGTGCAGATGCGCCATCGCCTCGCCCATCGCGAAGAACAGTTGATGCGTATCGAGCTTGCGGCGGAACAACGTATCGAGCACGTCTGCCGCCGCCTTGGGCGCCTCGCAGGTTTCGTGCAGCTCGTCCAGCCGAAGGCGGTGATGCTCCTTCAGTTGCGCGATGCGCTCGCGCAAGCCGCGAAAAGGCAGCCCATGCGAGGGCAGCGTGAGCGTGGTCGCGGGCAACTCGGCATAGCGCGTGAGCGACTTGAGAAAGAGAGCGAGCGGGTTGCCCTCGGGCTCGTTCGCCCAGACGCTGACGTTGGTCGAGATCCTGGGGAGCACCATGTCGCCGGAGATGAGAACACCCTGGTCTTCGCAGTAAAGGGCGGCGTGCTCGGGCGCGTGGCCGTAACCCATGATGATCTTCCAGGTGCGCCCGCCGATCCGCAGCTCATCCCCTTCCATCAGGCGCCGGTAATCCGAGGGAAACGCGGGGACGCGGATGCGATAGTTGCTGCGGCGCTGCTTCATCAGCTCGAGCTTCTCGCCCGCGAGGCCGTTGCGCTCGAACATGGCGACGACGCGGTCGAAGGCGAAGCCTGCGCCTCCCTCGCGCATCGCGTGCGCGGCGAAATACTCGCCCTGGGGCATCCACAGCTGGGTACCGGTGCGCTCGATGAGCCAGGAGGCGAGTCCGGCGTGGTCGGGATGGTGGTGGGTGACGACGAGGCGCGCTACCGGACGCCCGGCGACGCGCTCGGCGAGGATGCGCTCCCACAGACCCCGCGTGACATCGTCGCCGATGCCGCAGTCGACGAGCGTCCAGGCCGGTTCCCCGGCCAGCTCGTCCTCGAGCAGCCACAGGTTGATGTGGTCGAGGGCGAACGGCAGCGGCATCCGTGCCCAGTGCACGCCCGGCGCGATCTCCAGGGTTTCGCCTCCCGCCGGCGGGACCGCCTGGGGATATTCGAGGATGGATTCGGGAGTCACTCGTTCGTGGTGGGATGCCCGTCGGCCTCGCCGGCGGTAGAATTGCACTTCTGCGCGCGGATTTTCTCAAATTATGGCGGCCGACGCCACCGAATCGATCAGCGACCCCTGTTCCATAGGCGATCTCGCCCGCGAGCTCGACGTCACCCCGCGCGCGATCCGCTTCTACGAGGACGAGGGCCTGCTCTCGCCGCGGCGCGACGGCAGCCGCCGGGTCTATGCCAAGCGCGACTACGTGCGTCTGAAGCTCATTCTGCGCGGCAGACGGCTGGGATTTTCCCTCGCCGAGGTGCGCGAGATGCTCGAGCTCTACGACTCGGCGCCCGACGAGAGGCCGCAGCTCGAGAAATTCGTCGCCGCGCTCGGCGCGCGGCGAGAGCAGCTCGAGCGCCAGCGCGAGGACATCGACGAGGTGCTCGAGGAGATCCGCGGCTTCGAGCGTCAGTCGAAGAAGCTCCTCAACGCGCGCGGAACCAGGCGCCGCTGATCTTGAGTTTGCGCTAAATTAACGTTAACGTAAACGTCAAGTAAACCTCTCCACGAAGCGCGTCCATGGACCGCACCCCGAACCTTCCCGCAGGCGGGATCGCGACAGCCGAGCTGCCGGGCTTGCGCTTTGCCCTCGGGGAGGAGGTCGACATGCTGCGCAACGCGGTGCGCGCGTTTGCCGCCGCCGAGATCGCGCCGCGCGCGGCGGAGATCGACCGTTCCAACCAGTTTCCCCCCGACCTGTGGAAGAAGCTCGGCGCGCTCGGGCTGCTCGGGGTCACCGTCGAGGAGGAATACGGCGGCACGGCGACGGGCTATCTCGCCCACATCGTGGCGATGGAGGAGATCTCGCGCGCCTCGGCCTCGGTGGGCCTGTCGTACGGCGCGCATTCCAACCTCTGCGTCAACCAGATCCGCAGGAACGGCAGCCCTTCGCAGAAGGAGAAGTACCTGCCCAAGCTCGTTTCCGGCGAATGGGTGGGGGCGCTCGCGATGTCCGAGCCGGGCGCGGGGTCGGATGTCGTCGGGATGCGCCTGCGCGCGGAGCGACGCGGGGATCGCTTCGTCTTGAACGGCAACAAGATGTGGATCACCAACGGCCCCGATGCGGACGTGCTCGTGGTCTACGGCAAGACCTCCGAGGCGATCACCGCCTTCGTCGTCGAAAAGGGCATGAAGGGGTTCACGACCGCGCAAAAGCTCGACAAGCTCGGCATGCGCGGCTCGAACACCTGCGAGCTGGTATTCCGCGACTGCGAAGTGCCGGCCGGGAACGTGCTCGGCGAAGAGGCCAAAGGCGTGAAGGTCCTGATGTCGGGCCTGGACTACGAGCGCGCCGTGCTCGCGGGCGGGCCCCTGGGCATCATGGCGGCGTGCCTGGATGCGGTCCTGCCCTATGTTCACCAGCGCAAGCAGTTCGGCCAGCCGATCGGCGAATTCCAGCTGATGCAAGGCAAGCTCGCCGACATGTACACCACGTTCTCCGCCGCCCGAGCCTACGTCTACGCGGTCGGCCAGGCCCTCGACCGCGGCGAAACTACCCGAAAGGACGCCGCGGGCGCGATTCTCTTCGCCGCCGAAAAAGCGACCTGGATGGCGGGCGAGGCGATCCAGTCTCTCGGCGGGATGGGCTACATCAACGAAAGCCCGACCGGGCGCTTGTGGCGCGACGCCAAGCTCTACGA
>Ga0137404_10002706_pt1 | contig 11772 bp, 4 predicted proteins | sample CZOMad2_1_16fung_FD_108285 | JGI IMG/M metagenome (GOLD analysis project Ga0137404, IMG submission 108285) | Vadose zone soil fungal communities from Angelo Coast Range Reserve, California, USA - CZOMad2_1_16fungal (Illumina Assembly) | ecosystem: Environmental > Terrestrial > Soil > Vadose zone...
AATTGACATCGGCTTCAAGTTCTCCGACTGGGACATGGAGCGAGTCTGTGAACTGCCGTTGAGAGTAGCGGTCGCCGACACCGGACCCTCGGCCATGGTTAGAACCTTGATCTTCAGACGCTTCCCCGCGACCTCTCTTTCCAACACCTCCCCATCCGAACGTGTCAGATGAGGCCTTCCTTCAGATGGCATCTGATTGTCAAACACTACGGCAAGGGCACTATAGGGAAGCAACTTAAGTGGAATCGTCGTGCGACCCGATTCCAGCCTGAAGACCGGCGCCTCTCTCACCTCACCTGATTCCGGATTCCACAATGAGGCAACCCCGGAAGACGAAAACGTGAAATCGTCCGCCACCGCCTCCGCCGAATCGTTACTGATCAGGTACCAATCTTTGCCCCCGCCTCGCTTGTGCAAGAAGGCAATGCTGGGGCGAAAGGAAGAGATCTGCACGTCGGTAAGCGCACTTTCGCTAACCGCCTCGAGAAGCCGTTGGACCCACTGCTGCGTGTAGTCCAAATCGTGACCGCGAGCAATAGAAGAGGGTCCTGTAGCAAGGGCCATCGCGGGTAGCCTCCTCAACTCCTCGTCGGAAACCATGTTGGGGATTGGGATGAAAATCGCGCGTCCACCAGATTGATTTGTCTTGACAATCTGCTGAGCTGGAGTTGCTTCTTCTGTACCAAAAACAGAGCGGAGGAAACTGTGCACAAGCGCAGACTTACCGTCGGTGGCTCGCGCGGGTAGGATCCCAAGGGCAATAATCTTGCCTCCGCCTTGATAGAATTTTTCAAGCGTCCTGGCAGCTTCGCCGGAAATTGCCGGAACAGCCGGAAGCACCATGACCGAATAAGTGTGTCCGTTCACATTAAGGCTCTTGGCCGACAGGCTGACGGGCACCTTCAAATCCTGATTACCTGCGAGCGCTAACTCATCCACGTAATTGAAGTCATGCTGACCTGCCCTGATGGCCACTGATGCCGACAAAAAATACTCCTCCATCTTTGCCAGGGGCACAAAGTTCATTACACCACCCTCAGTCATGATTGCAGTGGCGGGATAAAAGATCGCTACATCGGTCACCTGTCTTCCACGGTCTGCAAAGTACAGTGTCCGTGAGATGTTCTCGACGAATTTGTGAAACTGATCCCTCCAAAGCTGATGGTAGAACAGGTCCGGAGGCGACTCCTGTTTTCGTTGCCCTTCCACAGAATAGTAAAAAGCATGGAGGATCTCGGTATCGATGCCGCTGGTGGCTTGCCAGTTGATGACTGCCTTCATCTGCTCGAGTGTCAACCCCCAGCCGTAGGCGCCGAAGGTCTCGCTTAGCGCATGAGGAACATCAAACAAGCGGGAGGCCGAGCTGGCCAATTTGGGGTTGATCAATCCAAAGTGTCTTTGGCCAATCTGATCGATCCCTCCTCGGCTCATATAACGCATGGTCTTGAAGTAGTCCCCACCCTCGAAGGTCCGATGAAACCGCAGAGTGTCTTCCAGTACATGCCCGATAGCTTCGATCTTATGAGCTCGGCACCATTCGTGAATCTTGCCGAAGTAAGTTTCCATGTAGAGCGTGGAGAGGGCGTCCCAGAAATCGTTTCGCACTTTTGCATTCTCTTCGCTCTCGCCCACCCAAACGAGCGGCAATGAATCAATCAGCGAATAGCCCTTCTTGTGCTCAAAGAACTCCGGCAATGCCTCGGTCCAGGGAAGCGTATTGGCAAAAACCCCATCGATCCGGTTGTTCAAGAATCCCGGCTCGTCGGTAAACGTTGCGGTTATGGTGCTTCCAAAGTATTCCGAAAACCGGCGATAGTATTCGCCATGGGTGACGGAAATGAACTTGTCAATCGCCGCCGGATTCATCAGGTCCGGACAGCATGGAGAAACCTCCTTAGTAGTGCCGGGCCCTTCGCCAGGAGGACTGTCCCGCTGCATGAAGAACATCAATCGCCAATTGCCATCAGGAACTTGCCATTTCAGGCTCCCGTCGCGCGCTTCCGAAGTTAGATTCTTGAACGTGAAACGGACCAGGTTACCGCCGTTGGCTTGAGCCGCAATGACGCCAACCAATTTCCCGTTCGGAACTTTCCAAGACGTTTCCCTATGACTCTCTGCGCCGACTTGAACCTCGACCATGGCAAGGTGTTTGGCGATATACTCAGGATTCGGTGGAACCTGCCGTGTACCGACCGGGCCCCCGTTCAGGACCCTTCCACCGCCCTGACCGCTGGGCCAATTGTATTCATCGTAGAGAATCACCTTCAGGCCCAATCGCCGGCAGATCTCCAAAGCTGATTTGAACCGATCAAAATAGGTCTCGGACAGGTAGTATTCCATTTCGCCGTGGCCAAACTCGCCGCCCATTCCCGATCGGGGATGGAAAACTACTGAATTAATACCTGCCTCTTTCATCGCCCGCAGTTGTCGCTCCATTTCGTCTGGTCGCATGTCCCCATTCCAGAACCAAAAGGGCGCCAACTCGACGACGGGTGCACGAAACTCTTCCTCTTTCACTCCCTGATCAGGCTGCTGCGAACCGATCAGGGTTGATGGCATGCACTGCAGAAAGAAAATGATAAAAGCTACAAAGGAACCTTTGGCCAAGTTCTTCACCTCAACCATCCCTTCATATCTAATTAATGAGCAACTGCCAGGCGGGTATAAACTGCTTCTGCCTTTTTGAAGAACGCCAACATTGCCTGGCGATCCGCCTCGCTGCGGAAATGTGACGTTTCGCAAAACTTGATCTGCTGCTCGATCAATCCGAGCAGATACTTCGCGTCCTCTGCAACTACTCCACTAGTACCGCCTACCTTAACGTAGACAGGACTTGTATGGGCGAAGCGTACCGTTTCCGTAGGTCTCTCAAATGCGCGGGCGGCGAACCAGCCGCTCGATTGCGCGTCCACTTCAAAGTCCAGGCTCAAGTGCTGCGCTGTGCTACTGGCTTCCACTGTTTTGACAACTTGTCCTTTCCATATGATCTCCAGTCTTTCGAGGTCGCCGACAGACGTTACTTCGGCGTGTACCTTCAGACGTCCTGCGGGTCTCTCTTTTGTAGCTGGAAATACAATTGAACCACCAGGCTCGTTACCGTTCACAGTCAAGAAAAGGATTGGACCGTTCGTCGCAAAACTTCGACCAGCCTTCAAAGCGCGAAACCACCCGTCGTAGCTGAATGGTCCTGACAATTTAACGTAGACCCGATCATAACCAAGGGGAACAGGCTTAACGCCGGACGCGGTGCCGGCAGAAACCGGTAACTTGAAGCCGCAATTTAGAAACTTGTAATAAAGATCCATCGCCCAGAGCGGGGCGTTCGCGGGTGTTGCATATTGTGGCTTTTCGATCGGATTCACTCACCATCCAACTTCAACCCCGTGAGGCGTGAAACTGTTGTAGACAAGACCGGCGAAATCCACCTGGCCCAGTGCGATGAGTGCTGCACTGTCACGCCACGTAATCTTTTCGGCATCTACATACCCACCCTGACGATGCGTCATTTCCGTATAAGCGGTGTACACTGGGCCTAATTGATCATTGTTGACACCCAACGGCGAGTGCAAACCAAGTAAATCAACAGCGCCTGAGGCCGGCCCCAGACCTTCGATTTCGTTATCGAAGATCGAATAAGCGTGAGTAGCATCCACACGACGTACCGCTTGGCCAGGGATAGTTGTCAGCCGTGTCGTCGGCATCGTGTGATATCCGATGACCCAGTTCGTAAGAGTCGGGGCCAGGTTCAAGTCTTCAGCTAAGAGCAGAGCGGACATTTCTTGCCAGTCCCGGTGGTTGTGCAGATCGCCGGAATACCATCCGCGCGCGTTCATGTTCACCCAGCGGGCCAGTTCAATCTTTTCATCGTGGATCTCGGTGGCACCGATTTCGAACCTTCGAATCACGGGGCGGTATTCCGTCCCTCGCTCAACTCGCAAGATGTAAGCGCCCGGGGGAAGAGCAATTTGGAATTCTCCAGAAGCGATGAAGTGTCGTTCCAAAGGCTTCACGTAGGTGATGGCCCCCGAGGGCGACCACGACTGATCGGCGGCATCCGTTAGGTAACACCTTGCTTTCACAGCGCGGCCGCTCTCATGGTCAACAATTGTCGCTCGCAAGCTTCCCCAGAGTTGGTTTTGTAGAAGCAGTCCTCGCGGCCGAGGAGGCTGAAGGGGCTGCGATGCTTGCTCTGGTGGCGTCCGCGAAGGGGGTGGCTTCAATCCGGCGGCGAGATTGATCGCCCGATCTATTAATGCCTCAGCCTCAACGAACTTTTGTTCCTGCATTAATGGTTGCAGGCCTTGCATTAGGTCGCCGATGGGCTGCAAATCCGCACCTTCTTGCTGCCGTTTTTCGACCATAGCCTGCAGCTGGTGCATCTTTTCCTGAAGCGATTGTGGCACTCCGCCAGAAGGATTTCCCTGAGGTTGTGTTGCCTGCGCGCACACATTTCGAGAAGTCAGGAACAAGGTCATCATTGTGAGGACCAAAATGACCCGCATGAGAAAAAAACGATCTCGTCTCATCGAATTAGCGTGTGCCCCTCTCACTTGCGTGACTTGGCCTTGCACAAAAAGATGCTATGGTCTGTACAGTACCGCGAGCGAAGCGACCGGATGTTACACTCGACTTCCCGTTGATTCTCATAGTTGGCAATCAGTGAATTAGTTAGTTGAGCGCAACATCCGGTCGCTTCGCTCGCGGTACTGTACTGATCGCGCCTCTCACTCAACGGCCCTCAATGAATGGGTTGCCAGGAAGCTCTTCCAGGAAAAGGATAGGCGTCAATATTGCTCAGCCGCTTTTCATTGCGTCCATCAGCGTCTATTACCCAAAGCTCGTTATGAACCCCGCTCCTCCCGGTGCTAAAAAGGATCTTCTTGCCATCCTGCGACCATGAAGGGTCGTCGTTGTTTCTACGGCTGCACTCTTTAGTTAACTGAACGCTGCCTGTACCATCCGAGTTGATCACCCAAACCTGCCCATATCGCTTCTCTATCCCGGACCACATAGCAATTCTGTTGTCCACGGGAGACCAAGCCGGCGCGTTCGCATCGTGAGCAGTCGCCAGAAAGCTTTCGCTTCCATCCGTCTGCCTACAGACGTTAGATCTATCGTTAGCAGTTAGAATTCTCTCGTTCGTTCCGTCAGAATTCATGATCCCGATTTGGGGTTGAGGATCTGTTTTCGACTCCGGGTTTTTTAAAAGAATGAACACCATTTGCTTCCCATCAGGAGACCATGATGGCCCATACTTGAAACTATTGCTGTGTGTGACTTGGAGAATATTGCTGCCATCGGCGTTCATCACCCAGATCTGCCCATCTCGGGCAAATGCTATTCGCCGGCCATCTCTGGACCAACTGGGATGTCTTCCCTCGGCAAGTAATTTCTGCGATGACCCGTCGGCGGCCATCACACCGACCGATCCTTTGCTGTCTCTAATTGTGGCAAATGCAATCCTGGTCCCATCCGGAGACCATTCAGGGCGACCGTTGTCACCTTCAAAGGTTAGTTGTTTTCTCTGGCTGCCATCCGGTCTGATCGTGAAAATCTGTAGTTTCCCCGCCTCATCCTTAAACGTTAAAGCGATCAAGCCGTACTTACCCTCTCCCGCGTCGCTGTTCAAGGAACCGTTGGTAACAGAGCTCGGCTGCCAGGTCGGACGAGAGCGCACAAATGTATTGGTAGTGAAAACTCTCTGATCACTTCCATCAGCGTTCATGATCCAGTTTCCAATTCCCTGACTGCCTGGTCTGTTACTTGAAAACAGGATCTTCTTTCCATCTGGAGACCACGCGGGACCATCAGCGTTGATGCCCACTGGTTGATCGGTGAGCTGCTTTCGGTTACTGCCATCTACATTCATTACCCAAATGTTTCCGGACTTGTGGGCCACTCCCCACCAGAATGCGATTTTGGTTCCGTCCGGCGACCAGGCGGGGGCATTGCTATCCATGTACCTGTCGCCCTCAACAGTCGTGAACTGCGTAAGATGACCGCCGTCTGGATCCATTAGCCAGATCGCGAAGTGGCCACTTCGGTTGGAATAGAATGCAATCCTACGACCATCCGGAGACCAGGCTGGGCCATCGTTAGCGATAGCGACATCCGTCTGTGTCAATTGCTTTTGATCGGTGCCATCGGCATTCATCATCCAGATCTCCGAATGTCCCGTACGCTTTGAGGCGAAGGCGAGCCTCTTCCCATCAGGTGACCAGGTTGGGACTGCATTGTCGGATTCGGTCGTAAGTTGTATTGGGTTGCTGCCGTCTGCGGCCATCACCCAGATCTGAGACCTACCACTCCGATTCGACGTGAAAGCAAGTTTTCTGCCATCGCGTGACCAGGCAGGAAGATAATTCTGGTCGCCCTCCTGCGTTAACCGTTTTTTCCCGCTGCCATCTGGTCTGACGACGAAGATCTGTTGCCGGCCGTCGTCGTCACGAGCCCCATAAGCGATCAGTGCAGTGCTGCCTGGTGTGCTGGCGACCTCACCTGCCGGCGCAGACTCACTAAGGAGCTGCAAAGCGCGGTCCAGAAGCGCTTCGGCCTCGCTGAATTTCTGCTGGTCCATCAGTGGCTGGAAGCCTTTCATCACATTGCCGATCGGCTGCATATCGCCGCCCGCCTGCTGCCGTTTCTCTACCAAACCGTGAAGCGTAAGCATCTTCTGTTGCAGAGATCGTGGTGGTCCAGTTTGGCGCGCAGCGGATGAAGCCAAGTCCTGAGCAATCTTGAACGCACGGTCGACAACCGCTTCAGCCTCCTTGAACTTCTGTTCCTGGACCAGCGGTTGGAAGTCTTGCATCACATCGCCGACTGGCTGCAAATCGACTTCTTGCTGCTGAAGCCGCTCCACCACTGCCCGCAGTCGCCGCATCTTCTCTTGAAGCGATTGTGGCATTGCGCCCTGGGCGTTGGTCTGCGGCGGACTCGGCGGACGCAATTCACCTGCGACCTTAAGCGCGCGATCCAGCAGCGCCTCGGCTTCGGTGAACTTTTGTTGCTGGACTAGTGGCTGGAAGCCCTGCATCAAATCGCCGACCGGCTGCAAGTTGACACCCTGTTGCTGCAGTTTTTCGACCAGGGCCTGAAGCTTGTGCATCTTCTCTTGAAGCGACTGCGGTACTGCGCCAGCGGCGGTCCCCTGAGCTTGCATCGTTTGAGTTGAAGGTTGACGGAGTTCCTTGCCCTCGAGCCAGGAATGGATTGAGCGAAGCGCTCCCGGCGCTCGTTTGGGATCGTAGGGACTGCCCGCGGCGGTCCACCCGAAGATGTCCACCAGTCGGGCTCCACGAGCAAATAACTGACTCAAGTATTCCCCAAAGGCATCTTCACTCTCGACATCTCGAACATAAGCCTCCACTGCGCCCCAACCATCCTGTGCGCCCGCTGCCCGCAGAAGCTTCACCAGGGTGACTGAATCAAACTGGCCTGCCCCCGCTGTATATCCCGGGCGGCTATACGGATTCACGTTTACCCAAATTGGTGGAACCCTGCTGCTCTTCCGCATCCAGGCCCCGGGCAGCAGTTTGTCGGGAACGGATTCCCAGGCGACGCCGTGCGTGTAGATGCGCTCCTTAGGGATGCCCGCGTCATGAACCGTTTTCGCAAAAAATGACGTGTAGTCATGAATGACCTGGAAGAGCAGATCGGTCGTGACGTCTTCCACGCTCTTTCCTGTTTTGGCGGAGGTCTCTTGAATTTTTTGTTGTGTCCAGCCTCTGGCATAAAGGCTAGCGTAACCAAACTGAACACCTCGCTCTTCCTCGGTCATGGTGATCTTCCGCTGCTCATCACGAGGCAAGACAGCGGCCTGCCGCATTGGTCGATAATCGGGAATTCCAGACTCCCACCCGACACACAGGCCTGCGAAGAGGTAACTGCGGTTCTGATCCTTCCACCTTGCCAGTCGTTCCAGGAGCGGCGGCAACACACCCTCTTTCAGACGCATCTCCACGTTCTTTCGGAAAGCTACCGATTCCAAATTCGGAGTTGGCGGCAGGGCCATCCAAGTCCCCCAATTTAACCAGTAGTGCTTGACCAATGGTCCATGAGCTTCTCCTGGCTTCGGGAACGCCGTCCACTCCACCATTGAAGGGTCCGTGTATTCTGTCGGGAAGTTCATGTCATCGAGTTTGATAAGTACGGGCAGGCCGGTCTCCTCCGCCGAATTCAATGCGCGCGTGACTTGGCGTCGAAGTTCTTCGATGGGGGTTTTCAAGGTCATCAAAGCGACGCCAAATCCAACATAGCGAGTGCCTCCAGCGGGCTTGGCGCTGAACTCTGCCTTGAGCTCAGGCAACACGGTCGCAAAGTCCTTGTCGTCGGCGCCCATTTGGAACACAAGGTAGTACGGATCCACCCCGGTAGCCTGCGACCTTGTTTGCGCACGCACTGCTTGGAAGCTGAAAAGCGCGATCAACGCGAACAGGAGCGAAATTCTTGTGTTCCACTCCGTAGGAGTGAGATGTTTATAGCTCGTGGACCCGAGAAACACCTGCGCGGTTCGGAGAGGCGGAACTCTACGTACCAAATACCAATCCAGTTTCATTCCGCCCCTCCAAACCGCGCCGGTGTTTCTTGCCAGGGTTGATCTATAAACATTTCTCTCCTACGGAGTGGAAAACCTCCGAGGTGAAGCCTGGGTTGGCTTTTCAATGTCAAATGTCAAACGACAAATGATCAATAATTCCTTTTTGACACCGTCTCCTCGGTTGCTGGCATTTTCAAACTGCATTAGTAGCAAACTCCTCCCGTACTCATCCCTGCGCATCGACACGGAAAGTCCCCGGAGCTCGCACCCAGTACTGCGCTCGGCCGTCGGTGAACTCTCGCTTCTGCGCTTTCGTCTTGCTGGTAAGGCGAGACGCTTCCAGGCTCTTAGCCGGCACGCTAAGTTCCACGAGTGCCTCCATAGGCACCGTGACGTTCAACTCGAATCTTGACCCCTCTCGTTTCCAATTGATCGATACATCGCCCCGCGGTGTGGGCACGACTCCCTTGGCCCACGTCAGGTCGGCGGGATGAGGTTCGACGCGGAATTCTTTAAACCCCGCCCCGATTACCTTCATGCCGAGCACCTCCCTGGAAAGATCGGAACTGGGCGCGCTGGACCAGGCGTGACAGAGTGAGGCGTAGCCTCCAAACTGCTCCCACCAGGTGGTCGCGCCAGCGTCCAGCATCTTCCCGTAAGAACGCCGGGTAACATCTAATGCTTCCTGATGGCGGCCGGCGCCGCGGAGTGCTCGAAGGTAGAAGAAATAGAAGTAAGGCGTTCCAATTTGAACGACGTCGGGGCCGGGCTTCTCAAAGAGGTTTGCGAAACTCTGGGAAACCCGCTCTGGCGATGCGACACCTGCATAAGCTGCCAGGACACTGTCATGCACGGCTAATTTAGAAGCTAGTTGGCCGCCGTTTCGCGAGTGTGCGTAAACACCGTGTTCCTCAGACCAAAGGCGCCCGTTAATAGCACCCTTCAGCTTCTCCGCTTTTCCCGTCCATTCGTTTTGCTGACTCTTTTCTCCGACCAGGCCTGCAAGTTCTGCAGCGTCGAGCAGGGCGCGATAGTAGTGGCAGTTCAACCCCGTGAGTTCTGCGCGACTCTCTTCCGGCGATCCCATGATCCCTGGCATCCAATCGAGGAATGGGAAACCCGGTACGGCCTTCAACAAGCCATCATCAGTCATAAACCCGCTCAAATAGCCCATCACGCGCACCAGGTTAGGATAAAATTCCGAGACAATCTTCAAGTCTCCCGTGTAGCGATAGTGATCCAGCAGCATTGTGGCCCACTGGGCCATAAAGGTGGGGATTCCACCCCCAGGCACAGACTGACGCTTGGGATAGACCATGACATCTGCCGGATACTCGGCGGGCAACGATCCCTTTTCATCCTGGCCCTGGGTAATCTGGCGCAGGTACTTAGTGCCCAAGGCCACATCGCCAAAGGTCACGTAGTTGACCTGCAGCTCCACTTGCGCGTCACCGCACCACTGGCCTTGCTCCCGCCAGGGGCAATCCTCATAGCCGTCGTGCATGCAGAGTTGCAGCGTCCAACGACCCACGTCCCAGATCTTCGTGAGCAGCGGGTCCGAACACTCAAACGAACCCCTGTATTTGACCGGGTAGGAAGTAAAGAGAAGCTTTACGGCCTCCAACTGCACCGGCTTTGAACAGTTGCGGAAGGTGAGCTGCAGATAACGCAATCCTTTCCAGAAAAATAATTCCCATTCCTGCGGGCCGTCGCGCATGATGTAGCGATCGGCGAAACTCCATTGATCGCGCAGCGTATCCACATGTCCATCCACCAGTGTCTCGCAGTAGCCGAGGTCCACGACTCCACCGGCAACGCCGTTCAAGCGCAGACGGACGAAGCCCGCTACCTCTTTTCCAAAATCGAGCGTGACATATGGGTCGCCATTTCCGCCTGTTGTGGAAATCAGGGCCGGCTCATTCCCTGGTTTCAACAACTTCTCGAGATGTAGCAACTTGTCCGTGGACTTGGGATGCCGCGCTTCCATAGCCATTTTTAGGGCGACGTTCTTCATCGCCCCTGAATCAAGAACGACAATTTTTCCGGCGACGCGGACGGGCGTCCCCGGAGCATGGCCGAGTATCTCTTTCTCAGGCTCAAATGCGGTTCCGAAGGCGGGCCCTGGGCCTTGGAAACCGAGATGTCCTGCCGGGCCACCCTGGCCGTAGGGACCCATGATCAAAGCCTGGCCACTCGATGCGTTACCTTGAGTGTCTGTGTGCCACTCGATGGGAGTGAAGCTTTGTCCCGAGGATGGTCCAAGTGCCAAGTCCCAGGACCACGCCGGCGTGAATCGTCCGAATTTGATAAGAAGCTCGTTCCATCCCTGGTGCAATTTGAAAACGGGCGCCGATGCCGTAGGACCAAGAGGAGGTCCCTGCACTTGGGCAGGACCTTCGCCATTGAGCCAGATTCGCGTCATCATCGGTGGCATGCCTTCTCTGCCGCGCACTGCCAAAGACATCTGTTGCTCGACCGGCGACTTCAAATAAGCAAAGAGGTAAGCTACCTGACCATCTGAACGCCCAAGCAGTTTCGGAATATCCAGGTGCACAGCGAGAGGCGCAGAATCCACCAGCCCAGAATTCACAACCGCGACAGGTAGCCGGTCCTCCTCCAGCAAAAACGGGATATCGCGTGCCACCATATTCTCCCAGGGTAGAACCGGAGGTATCCCAAGGATCACTGGTCGCTGCCAACCCGCATCATCAAACCTAGCCCTTTGCCATCCCACAGGCTCCTTGCGCGCGTCATAAATCTCCTGCCACATCACCGCAACGCAAGTCCGCGGACTTTCGCGGTCCCAGGTAGGAGCGGGTAGAACACGCCAACTCTCGTCGCTATCCAACCGTACGCTGCGGCCGCTTCGTTCTCGCACTTCGCCCTGCAACAAGAATCCCCCGCGACCCACCGTGTAACTGTGCGATGGCGCCCCATATTGGTGCACGATCGCCGAAACCACATTTTCTCCTTGCTCGAGGAAGGGCCGGAGGTCATAAGTGTCGTAGTATTCCCAGCGCTGGTCGCAGCGTGCCGGCCCACGACCAACAAACTTGCCGTTCACGAAGAGCTTGTACCGACTATCAGCTGTCACATCGACGTTGGCCTCTGCAGCCTCCCCATGCAATCCAAATACTTTCCGACAGTACAAATAGAAGTTCTGTGGGACGGGCTCACCTTCACACCAAAGCCACTTCGCGACCCACTTCTTTCCTTCGGACTCGGGTGGTGCT
>Ga0137404_10002708_pt1 | contig 11770 bp, 7 predicted proteins | sample CZOMad2_1_16fung_FD_108285 | JGI IMG/M metagenome (GOLD analysis project Ga0137404, IMG submission 108285) | Vadose zone soil fungal communities from Angelo Coast Range Reserve, California, USA - CZOMad2_1_16fungal (Illumina Assembly) | ecosystem: Environmental > Terrestrial > Soil > Vadose zone...
AACAAGCTCTATCCCGACTACAAGGCGCACCGGCCGCCGGCGCCGGACGATCTGATTCCGCAATTCCCGCTGATCCGCGAGGCGGTCCGCGCCTTCGATCTGCCCTGTCTCGAGCAGGTTGGCTTCGAGGCCGACGATCTGATCGCCACTTACGCCCGCGAGGCGGGCGAGCGTGGCGCCACCACGACCATCGTGTCGTCGGACAAGGACCTGATGCAGCTCGTCACCGACCAGGTCACGATGTTCGACACCATGAAGGACCGCCGCATCGGCATTACTGAGGTGATCGAGAAATTCGGCGTGCCGCCGGCAAAGGTGGTCGAGGTTCAGGCGCTGGCCGGCGATTCCACCGACAACGTGCCGGGCGTGCCCGGCATCGGCATCAAGACCGCGGCGCAACTGATCGTCGAATATGGCGATCTCGAAACGCTGCTGCAGCGCGCCGGCGAGATCAAGCAGCCGAAGCGGCGCGAGGCGCTGATCGAAAACGCCGAGAAGGCGCGGATTTCGCGGCAACTGGTGCTGCTCGATGACAAGGTCAAGCTGGAGGTAGCGCTCGACGAGCTCGCAGTCCACGAGCCCGACGCGCGCAAGCTGATCGCGTTTCTCAAGGCGATGGAATTTGCCACGCTGACCCGCCGCGTCGCCGAGTATTCGCAAATCGATCCGGCAGATGTCGAAGCGGATGCCGGGATGAAGAGCGGCGCCAGCACCTTTGCGCCGCCTCCCCCGAGCGGAAGGCCTGACGGCGAAGTGCTCCGCGAGGGGGCCGATCTCTTCGACAGGGTCAGCTCTGCCGCGCCGAAGGTCGAAAAGAGCCCGCCCAACGCCGCGAGAGGCCAGGGCAAGGCGGACAAGTCGAACATCGTCCTCACCCCGCAGGCACTGGCGGCCGCGCGGGCGCAAGAGGCGCGCAAAACCCCGGTCGAGCGCGGCAAGTACCAGACCATCCGTAGCCTCGACCAGCTCCGCGACTGGATCGCGCGGGTGCATGATGTCGGCCAGTTCGCGATCGAGACCAAGGCAACTTCGATCGATCCGATGCAGGCCGAGATTTGCGGCTTTGCGCTGGCGCTCAGGCCCAACGATGCCTGCTACATCCCGCTCACCCATAAACAGTCGGGCGATGGCGCCGGCATGTTCGCCGCTGGCCTCGCGCCAGACCAGATCACGACGCGCGAGGCACTCGAGTTGCTGCGCCCGCTGTTGGAATCGGCAGGCATCCTCAAGATCGGATTCAACGTCAAGTTCAACGCGGTGATGTTCGCGCAACATGGCATCACCCTTCGAAACCACGACGACACGCAATTAATGAGTTACGCGCTCGACGCCGGCCGCAATTCGCATGGGCTCGATGCGCTGGCCCAAACATGGCTCGGCCATGCCACCATCACGCATAGCGATCTGACCGGCAGCGGCAAGGCCAAACTCACCTTCGACCAGGTCCCGATCGACAAGGCGGCGGCGTATTCGGCCGAGGATGCCGACGTGATCTTTCGGCTGTGGCGGGTGCTCAAGCCCCGCCTGGTCGCCGAGCGCATGACCGCGGTCTATGAGACGCTGGAGCGGCCGCTGATAAGCGTGCTGGCGCGGATGGAGCGGCGCGGCATCTCGATCGACCGCCAGGTGCTCTCCCGCCTGTCGGGCGAATTCGCCCAGACCGCCGCGCGCGTCGAAGCCGAGCTTCAGGAAATCGCGGGCGAGCCGATCAATGTCGGTAGCCCGAAACAGATCGGCGACATCCTGTTCGGCAAGATGGCCATTCCTGGCGGCACCAAGACCAAGACCGGGGCGTGGTCGACCTCGGCGCAAATCCTCGACGAGCTTGCCGAGCAGGGACATGAATTTCCGAAGAAGATTCTGGAATGGCGGCAGGTCTCGAAACTGAAATCGACCTACACCGACGCGCTCCCGACCTATGTGCATCCACAGACCCATCGCGTGCACACGACCTACGCGCTGGCGGCGACCACCACCGGGCGGCTGTCGTCGAACGAGCCGAACCTGCAGAACATTCCGGTACGCACCGAGGACGGCCGGAAAATCCGCCGTGCCTTTATCGCCTCGCCGGGGCACAAACTGGTGTCGGCGGATTATTCGCAGATCGAGTTGCGGCTGCTCGCCGAAATCGCCGACATTCCCATGCTCAAGCAGGCGTTCCGCGACGGGCTGGACATTCACGCCATGACCGCGTCGGAAATGTTCGGCGTTCCCGTCAAGGACATGCCGGGCGAGGTGCGCCGCCGCGCCAAAGCGATCAATTTCGGTATCATCTACGGCATCTCGGCCTTTGGTCTCGCCAACCAACTCGGCATCGCCCGCGAAGAAGCTTCCGCCTACATCAAGAAGTATTTCGAACGTTTCCCGGGCATTCGCGCCTATATGGACGAAACGCGGGATTTCTGCCGCAGCCACGGCTATGTCGAGACGCTGTTCGGCCGGAAATGCCACTACCCCGACATCAAGGCTTCCAACGCCTCGGTCCGCTCCTTCAACGAGCGCGCCGCGATTAACGCGCGATTGCAAGGCACCGCCGCCGACATCATCCGCCGCGCCATGATCCGGATGGAAGAGGCGCTGGCCGAGAAGAAGCTATCGGCGCAGATGCTGTTGCAGGTTCATGACGAACTGATCTTCGAGGTGCCCGACGACGAGGTCGCCGCGACGTTGCCGGTGGTGCAGCACACCATGCAGGACGCGCCCTTCCCGGCGGTGCTGCTCTCGGTGCCGCTGCATGTCGATGCGCGGGCGGCAGATAATTGGGACGAAGCGCATTGATCCCCGTTCACGCCACGTAACGATCTCCTTATCGGACCTTCGATGAAGATCGTCGCGATTTCCGGCAGTCTGCGCGCCGCTTCTCACAACACCGCGGTGCTTCACGCCGCCCGTCGCCTTGCGCCCACGGGCGTCGAGATCGAGCTGTTTGAGGGCATCGGCCAGCTTCCGTTTTTCAATTCCGATCTCGAAGGCGAACGCCTTCCCGAGGTGGTCGCGCGGTTTCGGACGGCCATCGGTGCCGCCGACGGCCTTCTGATCTCGAGCCCCGAATATGCCCGCGGCGTCTCCGGCGTAATGAAGAACGCGCTGGACTGGCTGGTGGGCAGCCATGAATTTCCGGGCAAACCGGTCACGCTGATCAATACGTCGCCGCGCGCAACCCATGCGCTGGAATCGCTGACGATCACGCTGGAGACCATGTCAGCGCATTTGGTCAGGGATGCGTCGATTACCTTGCCGCTGCTCGGCACGGCGAACGATGCGGACAGCATTGCCGCAAGCCCGGAGCTCGCCGGGCCACTGCGGGATGCGCTGGAATGCTTTATTGGCGCGATCAGGGCGCGGGCGGGCGATCATTGAGCTGCCGTTCCCCGGATGCTGCGCAGCGCCATTAGCGCGTTCACGCGCGTCTTTGACGCGCTATGTCCCGCGGCGTGGTGCGCCGCTGATCCGGGGCCCATCCAACGGGCATGGGTCCCGGCTCTGCGGAGCAGCGCTACGCGCTGCACCGCGTCCGGGACACGTACCCTGATCACTGAAATATTCGATCACCAAAGCCGCAATTTACGAAATGGCATCACGGGCAGATGCGCGCTAACTAACTCGACCTTCGCCAAACGAGTCTCCGATGCCCCACCTCGCCTCACTGCTCGGCTTTGCGCTTGTCTCCTTCGGCCTGGTGCTGACGCCGGGGCCGAACATGATCTATCTGATCTCGCGCTCGATCACGCAAGGACCGGCGGCCGGCATCGTTTCGCTCGGCGGCGTCGCGCTTGGCTTTGTGTTCTACATGCTGTGCGCGGCGTTCGGCATCAGCGCACTGTTGTTCGCGGTGCCTTATGCCTACGACGCGCTGCGGCTCGCGGGCGCGGCGTATTTGCTGTGGCTGGCGTGGCAGGCGCTGAAACCCAATGGCCGCTCGCCGTTTCAGGTGAAGAAACTCCGCGTCGATGGACCGCGCAAATTGTTTGCGATGGGCTTCTTCACCAATCTCCTGAACCCGAAGATCGCAATGCTGTACCTTGCGCTGCTGCCGCAATTCATCGATCCCGGTGAGGGCAGCGTGCTGACGCAATCGCTGGTGCTCGGGTCGATCCAGACCGTGATCAGCGTCAGCGTCAACGCGATGATCGCGCTCGCGGCGGGTTCAATCGCGCTGTTCCTCGGCACGCGGCCGACCTGGCTGTTGGTGCAGCGCTGGCTGATGGGCACCGTGCTCGCCGGGCTTGCGGTACGGATGGCGCTGGAGACGCGGCGGGGGTGATTGGCCTTCCCCTCTCCCCTTGCGGGAGAGGGTGCGTAGGCGGCCTTCGGCCGCCGTTCTTTTGAATAGAACGCCGATGCTTTGCATCGGCTATGGCAAAGCGAGGGCGGGTGAGGGGTGTCTGTCCGCGGAGACAACCCCTCACCCGGCTTCATCTCGCTCCGCTCGATTTCGCCACCCTCTCCCGCAAGGGGAGAGGGGAAGCGCGCTTCGTCCTTATCAATCCAGCTTCGCTTCCATGCCGCGCTTGACACCGGGCCGGGCCATCAGCGCGTTGTACCAGCGCTCGACATTGGGAAAATCCGAAAGCTCGACTTTGTGGCGTGGATGCCGCCAGGCCCACCCGAGAATCGCAAAGTCGGCGACCGACAGCGCGCCCGCGACGAATTCGCGTGCGGCGAGGCGGCGATCCAGCACGCCGTAGAGCCGGCGCGTCTCGGCCATGAAGCGCTTCAGGCCATAGGCGCGCTCCTGTTCGTTCTCCAGCGCAATGAAGTGATGCACCTGCCCCGGCATCGGGCCGAAGCCGCCCATCTGCCACATCAGCCATTCGTAGACGGGAATGCGCTCGATCAGAGATGCGGGCAGGAATTTTCCGGTCTTCTCGCCGAGATAGAGCAGGATCGCGCCGGACTCGAATATGCTGACACGCTTGCCGCCGGGCCCATCGGGATCGACGATCGCGGGAATCTTGTTGTTGGGGCTGAGGCTAAGGAAATCAGGCGCCATCTGTTCGCTCTTGGTGATGTTGACCGGAACGACCTTGTAAGGCAGGTCCATCTCCTCCAGCGCGACGGAGATCTTGCGGCCGTTCGGCGTATTCCAGGTGTGGAGTTCGATCGTCATTTTTGTCTTTCGAGTGTTGCGGGCGGGGGCGTCTGTAGCATCGTCCGGCGGAGGCGCAAAATAATGCCTCGTTCTTACCTCTCCCGCTTGCGGCGGAGGTCGACGCGCTCACCAGAGCGCGGCGGGTGGGGGAAAGTCTGTCCGCGCGTATCAGCTCCGTGATTGTGGCACCACCCTCACCCCAGCCCTCCCCCGCAAGCGGGAGAGGGAGCAGACCATGCGCATGGCAGCTGCAACAAAGGTCTCTTGTTACTCCCGCACACTGTTGACGGCCCAGGTTCCGCTCTGGAATGTGCGCGCGTCCACCGATAGATTGCGCTTCCCCGATACGAGAGACCGCCTTGTCCAAATCAGCCTCCCGCGCCCGCCTCGCCGAGATCATCCGGAAGCGCTCGTTCGGCCGCGGCGAAATCACCCTGGCCTCGGGCCGCACCAGCAATTTCTATTTCAATCTGAAGCCGACCATGCTCGATCCGGAAGGCGCCGCCTTGCTCGCCGAGTTGACCTACGAGGCGCTGAAGGATGACGGCCTTGATTATGTCGGCGGGCTCGAGATGGGCGCGGTGCCGCTCGCGGGCGCGGTCGCACAGCTGTCCTGGATCAAGGGCCACCCGATCGCGGCTTTCTTCGTGCGCAAGAAGCCGAAGGAGCACGGCGCGCGGCTTGCCGTCGAGGGCCTGGCGAAAGGCGAGAGCCTGAAAGACAAGCGTGTTGCGATCGTCGAGGACGTCACCACCACAGGCGAATCGGCGCTGAAGGCGGTGGAAGCGGCGCGCGATGCCGGCGGCGTGGTCGCGCTGGTACTGACCATGGTGGACCGCGAAGAGGGCGCCGGCGAAACCTTCGCAAAGGCCGGCCTTGCGTTTCGTTCGCTCTACAAGGCGAGTGAGTTTTTGAAGGACTGATTGCTCGAGAGCTAAGCGGCGAAATCCTTTCGCCGTCATGCCCGGGCTTGACCCGGACATCCACGCCTTTCTTGCCGAGCCCGCAAAAACAAGACGTGGATGGCCGGGTCAAGCCCGGCCATGACGAAAAAAATATGGCCTCTGGCATCGGCGGATCGGCGCTTTTCTTTCCCTCACCCTGCCCGCGCTCATAGCTCGTTTACTATCCCGCCCTAAGGTGAATTCGCCGGGGGCACAGCTTGCCGCCGCAGCGTTTGTGGCGTGGGGTGGAGTAAGCGTTGCGTACAGAGTTGCCTTATCAGCGCATGCGGCACCGCATGATGCTCGTTGCTGCCGCGTCCCTCGCCAGCTCGCTAGCGCTGACGCCGCAGGGGGCATCGGCCGAAGGCCTGTTCGACCTGCTTTTCGGCGGTCTCCAGAAACAGCTGCGACAGACGCCGCCGCAAGCGAGTTTTTTCGCCGATCCGCTCAGTCAGAACCAGCCGCCCGCGTCGCGGCCCGCCTCAGGCAGCGGACCCGCCTTCTGCGTGCGCAGCTGCGACGGCCGTTATTTCCCGCTGGCCCACGGCAACACCTCGCCAGTCCAGATGTGCCAGGCGTTTTGCCCGGCGAGTCCCACCAAGGTTTTCTTCGGCAGCCAAATCGACAGCGCCATGACAACGACCGGCGAGCGCTACGCCGACAGCGAAAACGCTTTCGCTTACCGCAAGGCGCTGCGCGCCGACTGCACCTGCAACGGCCGTGATGCCGCGGGCCTGGCGCCGGTCGATCTCACGCTCGATACCTCGCTGCGCGCCGGCGACGTGATTGCCACCACCGACGGGCTCGTGGTCTATTCCGGCATCAAGCTCGGCAACAACCAGACCTCGGAATTCACCCCGGTTGGGTCCTATCCCGGTTTGACCGCCGACGCGCGCGCGCAGCTCGGCGAGATGAAGGTGGCGCCGGTGGCGGCCGAAGCGGTGGCTAATGATACGCTGCTCCCCCGCGATATCGAGTTGTCCACAGGTTCGCTGCCGAAGCGGGTTCCGGCCCGCGCCAAACGCGCGGAAGCGGATTGATTGAAACCGTCATCCCGGGGCGATGCGAAGCATCGAGCCCGGAATCTCGAGATTCCGGGTCTGGTCCTTCGGACCATCCCGGAATGACGGAGCAAGATGATTTCGCTCCGCTCGCAACCTCACCATCTCACCTTCCCACGATGACGCCGATCACGTTAGGCGCCGACCGGTATTTTTCCTCGATTTGCGCCCGCGCCGCGGCGCGGTTCTCCGGCGTCAGCAGACCGCGTTTCTCGGCAAGGATCATCCAGCAATAGCCCCACCAGTCCGTCAGCATGCCCTCGTCGTCGACGAGGTCGTAGCCATGTTCGGCGGCGAAGATGCGCGCATGCGCCTCATCGAGTGAATCAAGAAACGCGTGGTCGGCGTCGGAGAAAAGATCGTCGCTGATATCATCGGTGGTGTAGCCCCACACCGATTGGCAGACGGCGTTGAATTCCCGGTCGATCGCGTCGTCGTCGACGACTTGCCGGCGGGAAGTCCGATGCAGCCGCGACAGCGTCCGGGCGAAGTCGGCGATGCGGGTGAGCGCGAATTGATCGAAGGCGATGGTGGACATGTAGTCCTCGAAATCTCGGATAGACGCTAGATATTGTGTCGGCCATGTGCCGAATCACTATGATATATCAAAGACTTGCTAAAGTGTTCTTAATTTGTTCGGTGGACATCGTCGCGGGCCTATTTCGACCCAATGGCCTAATTTGATTTTGGCCTATTCTGGTTGTCGCGGGTTTGGTTCAATGTCGCGGTCGCCCAACATGCCTTTCCAGCCACATTCGGGACACTCGACGAGAGCCCTAAGCTGGTCGTGCGGATTGGCCCCGGGCTGATAGTCGAACCCTATAGTTCGACACACCGGGCAGACCGAACGAATGTTGAGACGTTGAACGATCTTCTTCCATGCCATCTAACTATTCCTACGGACCGCCTCAGTCGGCGGCCATCTTCAGTCCAATGCCTTCAGCACTAGATCGCACACAGCCAGCACCCAAATTCGGCGCCCGGCTGTTTTGATCCTGACGTGACCTACTTTCGGGGATGTAGTGACTTAATTTCGATTTGGCCGTTTGAGAACCGCTCTAATAGATTCCGGCAATACGACCCGCCGAACTGCCTGGCCCAAGCTTCCATTCTTGCGATCTCGGGCTGAAGAGCTTCAAGCGCCGCTAGCTGCCAATGGCCCCTCATCTCACCGAACGGTAAAGCATCCGTTTCGGAAGCAATCCCAACGAACGGCACTAGATCAGCGTCCCACTTATCCAGTCTCGACGCCGCCATGGCTGAAACAATTTTGCGAGCGCCTTCAATATACGAAAGATTTCCCGCCAGCATTTCCTGGACGGTCTCGAATATCGCCCGACGGGCGGCCAAAATCTCGGATTCATTCCAACTCATTGCTTCACTCTCAGGCGGCTTCCACCATACTACTGGCGACCAGATCACACCCAAAACACCACGCTAGCTCATTCCCACCAAATTCGGCCCGCTCCTTGCATAAAAAACATGCATGCGTTGCACAATCGAACCCCCGGCGGGTTTCGATCCGGGCGTAACGCGGGTATGATTCCTTGTACTCAGTTGCAGGATTTGAAATTTGGCAGACCCATCCTTCCCCGTGAATTTTCCGGCGCCGGGTCAGCCTGTCGATGAACTGGCGTTGGCGGAGATCAAGAGTGCCATTCTCGCCAAGCTGCGGCTTGCCATCGGCAAGGACGCCGGCATGGCGACCAAGCACGACTGGTACAAGGCGGCCGCGCTGGCGCTGCGCGATCGCATCGTGCACCGCTGGCTGACGGCCGAAAAGCAGAGCTACGATGCCGGCCGCAAGCGGGTCTATTACCTCTCCCTGGAATTTTTGATCGGCCGTCTGTTCACCGACGCCCTGAACAATATGGGGTTGCTTCCGGTGTTCGAGGCGGCGCTTGGCGATCTGGGTGTCGGCCTTTCAGAGTTGCGCAAATGCGAGCCCGATGCGGCGCTCGGCAATGGCGGCCTCGGGCGGCTCGCGGCCTGCTTCATGGAGAGCATGGCGACGCTTGCGATCCCTGCGATCGGCTACGGCATCCGTTACGATTTCGGCCTGTTCCGCCAGATCATCGCGCAGGGCTGGCAGCAGGAATATCCCGACGAATGGCTGAGCTTCGGTAACCCCTGGGAATTCCAGCGGCCCGAGGTTGTCTATCTCGTGCATTTCGGGGGCGGCGTCGAACACGTCGAGGTGAAAGGAAGCGACCGCGCGATCTGGCATCCGGCGGAAACCGTGCAGGCGGTCGCCTACGACACGCCGATCGTCGGATGGCGCGGCCAGCACGTCAACGCGCTGCGGCTGTGGTCGGCGCGCTCGCCCGATCCGCTAAGGCTCGACGTCTTCAACACCGGCGACTATCTCGGCGCCAGCGCCGAGGAGGCGCGCGCCGAATCGATTTGCAAATTCCTTTATCCGAACGACGAGAGCCCGGCGGGGCGCGAGCTGCGGTTGCGCCAGGAATATTTCTTTGTCGCGGCCTCGTTGCAGGATCTGGTCAACCGTCACCTGGCAGCCGATGGGCAAATACGCGGTCTGGCGGCGAAGGTCGCGGTGCAGCTCAACGATACCCATCCGAGTCTCGCCGTCACCGAGCTGATGCGCATTCTGGTCGATCTTCACAACATCCGCTGGGACGATGCGTGGAAGATCACGGTCAACACGCTGTCCTACACCAACCATACGCTGCTTCCGGAAGCGCTTGAGACCTGGCCGGTCGAGCTGTTCCAGCGGCTGTTGCCGCGTCATCTGGAAATCATCTACCGCATCAATGTCGCGCATCTGGCGCTCGCCGATGCGCGCTGCCCCGGCGACGTCGATTTCCGCGCCTCGGTCTCGCTGATCGACGAGAGGTCCGGCCGAAGGGTACGGATGGGGCAATTGGCGTTCGTAGGTTCTCACTGCATCAATGGCGTCTCGGCGATGCATTCCGACCTGATGAAGGAGACCGTGTTCCACGATCTCAACCATCTTTATCCCGGCCGCATCACCAACAAGACCAATGGCATCACCTTCCGCCGCTGGCTGATGCTGGCCAATCCGAAGTTGACCGAGCTGTTGCGCCAGGCTTGCGGCGAAGCCGTGCTGGACGATCCCACCCAGCTTTCGCAACTCGAGGCCCGCGCCAGCGACAACGGGTTTCAAGAGCAGTTCCGCAACGTCAAGCTTCACAACAAGGTCGTGCTGGCGCGGCTGATCGGCGAACGCCTCGGCATCAAGGTCGACCCGTCCGCGCTGTTCGACGTCCAGATCAAGCGCATCCACGAATACAAGCGGCAGCTGCTCAACATCCTGGAAGCCATCGCGCTCTATCACGCGATCAAGGACGATCCCCAAGCCAATTGGGTGCCGCGCGTGAAAATCTTCGCCGGCAAGGCGGCGGCGAGCTATCGCTACGCCAAGCTGATCATCAAGCTGATCAACGACGTCGCCGAGGTCGTCAACAACGACCCCGTGATCGCCGGACGCCTGAAGATCGCGTTCCTCCCCGACTACAATGTCAGCCTTGCGGAAGTGATCATTCCCGCCGCCGATCTCTCCGAGCAGATTTCGACCGCCGGCATGGAGGCCTCCGGCACCGGCAACATGAAGCTCGCGCTCAATGGCGCGCTGACCATCGGCACGCTTGACGGCGCCAATATCGAAATCCGCGACCAGGTGGGTGCGGAAAACATCGCGATCTTCGGCATGGAAGCGATGGACGTGGTGGTGCGGCGCAAGCAAGGGCTGGATGCCCTCGACGTGATCCGGCGGTCGCCGCAATTGTCGCGGGCGATCAGCGCGATCGGGAGCGGGGAATTCTCGCCTGGCGAGGCCAGCCGGTTTGAATCAGTCGCGCACGCGCTTCGCCATCTCGACCACTACATGGTGAGCGCGGATTTCGATTCCTATTACGAGGCGCAGCGCGGCATCGACGCCCGCTGGCAGGTGGTCCCGGCATGGACGCGGGCCTCGATCCTCAACGTCGCGCGGATGGCCTGGTTCTCATCCGACCGCACCATCCGCGAATATGCGCAGGAAATCTGGAACGTGCCGGTGCACGGCACCTTGCCGCTGCCGTCGGGCGTGCAGCGCGGCGCGATCGGTTGACAATATAACGCGCAATAAAAAGGGCGGCATCGCTGCCGCCCTTTAAAACCCGTTCCGTCATTCCGAGATGGTCCGAAGGACCAGACACGGAATCTCGAGATTCCGGGTTCGCGCTTACGCGCGCCCCGGAATGACACTGCAAGCTCACTCCGCTGCGAGCTTCACCTCGGGAGCGGCGGCGCGGACGTCGGCGTCGACCTTGGCTTCGAACTTGGCAAAATTCTTCTGGAACATGCCGACCAGCGCGAGCGCGGTCTTGTCGAACTCGGCCTTGTCCTTCCAGGTATTGACCGGATTGAGAATCTCGCTCGGCACGCCCGGCAACGCGGTCGGCACCGCGAAGCCGAAATACTTGTCGGTGCGGAATTCCACATTGCGCAAGCTACCGTCGAGCGCCGCCGTCAACAGCGCGCGGGTCACCTTGATCGGCATCCTAGAGCCGGTGCCGTATTTGCCGCCGGTCCAGCCGGTGTTGACCAGCCAGCAATCGACATTGTGCCGCGCGATCAGCTCGCGCAGCATGTTGCCGTAGACCGACGGATCGAGCGGCAGGAACGGCGAGCCGAAGCAGGTCGAGAAT
>Ga0137404_10002710_pt1 | contig 11764 bp, 8 predicted proteins | sample CZOMad2_1_16fung_FD_108285 | JGI IMG/M metagenome (GOLD analysis project Ga0137404, IMG submission 108285) | Vadose zone soil fungal communities from Angelo Coast Range Reserve, California, USA - CZOMad2_1_16fungal (Illumina Assembly) | ecosystem: Environmental > Terrestrial > Soil > Vadose zone...
ACGGCGATTCTCCGGGAGGGGAGGACGGTGGCGGTGCTCGGCGCGAAGGCCGACCCATCCGAGGCGGCCCATTACGTTCCGGCCTACCTCCGCGAGCACGGATATCGGATCCGGCCGGTGAATCCGCGCTTCGCCGGCCAACGCCTCCACGACGCCGTGACGGTGGCGGGCCTCGACGCGCTGTCCGAGGAGGCCGACGTCATCGAGATCTTCCGCCGTCCCGAATACCTCGGCGGCCACGCCGATGAGATCCTGGCGTTGCCGTGGCGTCCAAAGGCGGTGTGGTTTCAGCTCGGCATCCGGAATGACGCCGCCGCCGAGAAGCTCGCGCGGGCGGGCATTCGCGTCGTCCAGGACCGCTGCATGATGCCCGAGCACCGACGCCTGATCGCGGCGAAGGGAGTCCGCGCCTAGCCATGCCCGGCGAATACGCGTTCGTCATGAAGGACCTGCGCAAGGTCGTCCCGCCGAAGCGGGAGATCCTCCGCGGCATCTATCTCTCGTTCTTCCACGGCGCCAAGATCGGCGTGCTCGGCGCCAACGGCGCCGGCAAGTCGTCGCTGCTCCGAATCATGGCCGGCGTCGACACGGACTTCCTCGGCGAGGCGTTCCCGGCCGCCGGTCTCAAGATCGGCTACCTCTCGCAGGAGCCGCAGCTCGATCCGGCGAAGGACGTCCGGGGCAACGTCGAGGACGGAGTCGCCGAGACCCGCGCGCTGCTGACGCGGTTCGGGGAGGTGAGCGCGCGGCTCGGCGAGCCGATCGAAGCCGACGAGATGGAGAAGCTCCTCGACGAGCAGGCGCGTTTACAAGATAGCATCGACGCCGGGAACGCCTGGGACCTCGACCGGACCGTCGAGCTCGCGATGGATGCGCTCCGGGTGCCGCCGGGCGACATGGACGTCGCCAAGATCTCGGGCGGGGAGCGCCGGCGCGTCGCGCTCTGTCGGCTGCTCCTCGCGCGCCCGGACATGCTGCTGCTCGACGAGCCGACCAACCACCTCGACGCCGAATCGGTCGCCTGGCTCGAGCGCTATCTGAAGGAATACCCGGGGACGGTCGTCGCGATCACCCACGACCGCTACTTCCTCGACAACGTCGCGGGCTGGATCCTCGAGCTCGATCGCGGGCACGGCATCCCGTGGGAAGGCAACTACTCCTCCTGGCTCGAGCAGAAGGGCGCCCGCCTCGCCCAGGAGGAAAAGGCCGACCTCTCGCGCCAGCGCACGCTGGCCCGTGAGCTGGAGTGGGTCCGGATGGCGCCGCGCGCCCGGCAGGCCAAGAGCAAGGCGCGGCTGCAGGCCTACGACGCGCTGCTCAGCGAGTCGTTCGAGAACCGCGCCGCGGCGCTCGAGATCGCCATCCCGCCCGGGCCGCGGCTCGGCGACGTGGTCGTCGAGGCGGACGACGTCCGCAAGGCGTACGGGGACCGGGCGCTGATCGAGGGTCTCTCGTTCAAGCTGCCGCGCGGCGGGATCGTCGGCGTCATCGGCCCGAACGGCGCCGGCAAGACGACGCTCTTCCGGATGATCGTCGGGCAGGAGAAGCCCGACGCCGGCGCGCTCCGGGTCGGCGAGACGGTGAAGCTCGCCTACGTCGACCAGAGTCGCGACGCCCTCGACGGCCAGCGCACCGTCTGGGAAGCGATCTCCGGCGGCGCCGAGACGCTGACGCTCGGCGGCCGGTCCCAGCAGTCGCGCAGCTACGTCGCGTCGTTCAACTTCAAGGGCAGCGACCAGCAAAAGCGCCTCTCGGAGCTGTCGGGAGGCGAGCGCAACCGCCTGCACCTGGCGACGATGCTCAAGAGCGGCGGCAATCTCCTGCTTCTCGACGAGCCGACCAACGACCTCGACGTCGATACGCTCCGCGCGCTCGAAGACGCGCTCCTGGCGTTTGCCGGCTGCGCCGTTGTGATCAGCCACGACCGGTGGTTCCTCGACCGCATCGCGACGCACATGCTGGCCTTCGAGGACGAAGGCCGGGTGGTCTGGTTCGAGGGGAACTACGCCGACTACGAGGCCGACCGCCGCCGGCGGCTCGGCGCCGAGGCCGAGCGCCCCCATCGCCTGCGCTTCAAGCGCCTCCCGAGGAGCTGAACCGCGGGCGCGAGCAGCAGATCAGCGTGTTCTCGCCCGTACGCCGCACCCGGCGCAGCCTGACCTCGTTGAAGTAGAGGCGCAGCGTGCGGGCGAGCGGCCGCGGATCGCCGTGCCGGTGGCGATTGACGACGAGCGATCCGAGCGGCGTGACCAGCGGCACCATCGCCAGGAGCTTCGGCAGCGCAACCTCCGGCGGCTCCCCGTACGTGACGTCCTCCATCACGTAGTCGAACCGGCGCCCCGTCCGCGTGAGCCCGGCGACGGCGGTCTCGGCGTCGGCGCACACCATCTCCAGCTTCCCGACCCGATCCAGCCCGAACCACTGACGAGCGATTCGCACGATGACCGGATCGCGCTCGATCACCGTGATGGATCGCGGGTCCGAGAGCCGGTACAGCAGGTGGACCTGCGTGCCGCCGCCGAGTCCGACCAGGAGTACGGCCGGCCGCGGCGGGAGCGGGACGGCCTCGAGCGCCTTCCACCAGTACTCGCGTCGCAGCGGTCGCCAGTTGGCGTTGAGCGGATAGATCGAGAGAATCTCACCGTGGACCATGAGTCGCCGCTCGTTGCCGTGATCCATCACCACGATCCGGCCCGAGAGACGCGACCACCCTCTGAAGGCGACGCGGGAGCGCGTGCCCTTGACGGCCGGCCTCGCGCGCTGCGGCCGTTCGGCGTCTGGCACGGACGGCCGTCAGCGGGGCTGCATGCGGATGGCGCCGTCGAGCCGGATCGTCTCCCCGTTCAGCATCGCGTTCTCGATGATGTGGAGCACGAGCGCCGCGAATTCCGCGGGACGGCCGAGCCGCTGGGGAAAGGGCACCTGCTTGCCGAGCGACACACGAACCGGATCGGGCAGGGTGGAGAGCAGCGGCGTGTCGAAGATTCCGGGGGCGATGGTCATGACGCGGATCCCCAGCTCGGCGAGGTCGCGCGCGACCGGCAGCGTCATGCCGACGATGCCGCCCTTCGAGGCCGAGTAGGCGGCCTGGCCGATCTGGCCGTCAAAGGCCGCGACGGAAGCGGTGTTGATGACGACTCCGCGCTCACCCTCGGCGCCGGGAGTGTTCTTGGCCATCAGCGCCGCGGCGAGCCGGATGCAGTTGAAGGTGCCGATGAGGTTCACCTGGATGACCCGGGTGAAGTCTTCGAGCCTGGCCGGGCCCGCTTTCCCGAACGTCTTCATGGCCGGGCCGATGCCGGCGCAGTTCACGAGGACGTTGACGCCGCCGAGCCTGTCCCCGGCGGTCTGGAGAGCCGCGCTCACCTCGTCGCCGATCGTCAGGTCGGCGGGGGTGAAGATGGCCCGCTGGCCCATGGCCTTCGCGGCGTCGGCACCCGCCGAGGCGGCACGGTCGAGCAGGGCGACCGACGCGCCCGCGGCGACGAGCCGCTCGGCAGTCGCTCGTCCAAGCCCGGAGGCACCCCCGGTCACGACGGCTTTCACGGTGCGAAGTTCCATAGACGCCTCCTCGGCCCGCATTCTAGCTGATCGCGTCCGTCCAGGCTGAACCCCTCTATCTAGTGGGACCTCCGCTCGCTTCCCCCACATCTTCGTCTTGCCTGATACTCGTCACATGATTAGCTTTCTATCATGGGCGAGAGCGTGGCTCCGATCCGAGGCGAGATCACCGAGATCGTCGGGAGGCCCTCCTCCGGCCGCACGAGCTACCTCCTGGCCTGCCTCAGCCACGTCGTGGGTCAGGGCGAGACCGCCGCGCTCGTCGATGCCGAGGAAACGTTCGACCCGCGGTCCGCGGCGCAGGCGGGGATCGATCTGCGCCGGCTTCTGTGGGTTCGATGCGGAAGTGATCGAGGCGTGGCGCTTCGCGCCGCCGACATGCTCGTTCGTTGCCCGGGGTTCGCGCTGGTCGCGCTCGATCTCGGCGAGCGAGTGCCCCGCCTTCCGCCGACTCTGTCCTTCCGCCTGAAATTCGCCGTCCGGCGGACGGACGTGGCTCTGCTGATCGTCGGCCGCCGACGGCTCACGGGATCGAGCGCGGCGCTGGCGATCGAGACGCTGCGGGAAGGGATCGAATGGGCCGGTCCGGGGCTGGTTCCCACACGACTGGCGCGCGTGCGTACGAGAACCCGGGTGCTCCGGTCCCGCCGCGAGGAGCCTGGGGAATCGCTCTGGTGGACCGCGTGAGCCGGTTCGCCTGCGTGCTCGTCGAGCATTTCGACGCGGCCGCCGTCGAGCGGTGCGAGCCCGGCCTGCGCGCGCAGCCGCTGGGCGTCGTCAATGTCCGGGGTGCCCACCCGAGCGCCGGCCGTGAAGGAGCCCCGACGGCGAAGATCGCGATGATCGTCGAGGCGAACGCGGAGGCCCGCGCGCGGGGTGTGCGGCCGGGCATGACGGAGGCGGAGGCGCGGGCCCGCTGCCCCATGCTGGTGACGCGACCGTTGATCGAGGAGTACGTCCTGTCGGCGCGTCACGCCCTGCTGGAAGCGGCGCTGGCCGTGTCGCCGCGGATCGAGGACGGAGGCGCGGGGCTCGTCTACGTCGATACCGTCGGCCTCGAGCGGCTCATCGGCGACCCCCCTTCCATCGGGCGACGCCTCGTGCATCAGGCGCGAGCCGTTGGGCTCACGGCCCGCATCGGGCTGGCGGCGAGCCGTACCGCCGCGCGGGTGGTGGCGGCGAGGGCGTCAGGTCCCGTGACGGTGGTTCCCGAGGGGCGCGAGCGTGCGGGGCTCGCGGGAGCGCCTCTGGCGACGCTCGCGCTTTCTCCGGACCTCGCCGCGACCCTCGCCGGATGGGGCGTGCGGACCCTCGGCGATCTGGCCGCGCTGCCGCGCGCGGGGCTCGCCACGCGGCTCGGGCCCGCCGGGCTCCGCGCCCACGATCTGGCACTCGGCCTCGATCACGATCCGTTCCGGCCGTGGACTCCGCCTCCATTCTGGGAAGAAGCGCAGGGGCTCGAGTGGGAGATCGATTCGCTCGGCGTGCTCGCGGGCGTGCTCGAGACGGTGCTGGAGCGTCTCTGCAGACGGCTCGCATCGGCGGCGCTCGCCGCCGACACGCTCGAGGTCCGGCTGGGCCTCGCCTCCGGAGGTCACCACGCGCGAGACGTGTCGCTCGCCTATCCGGTGGTCGAGGTCAAGCCGATGCTCACCCTGATGGTCCTCGATCTCGAAGCGCATCCCCCCGATGCCCCCGTGACGCGGGTGGCGGTGAGCGCGCATCCGATCCGGGCCCAGGCCGGGCAGGGAGGGCTCTGGCAGCCGCCCGCTCCCGCGCCGCGCGACCTCGTGTCCGTGCTCGCGCGTCTGGCCGCCCTCGTCGGCGCCGACAACCTCGGCTCGCCCGCGCTCGTGGACTCGCATCGCTCCGATGCCTTCACGATGCTGGCGTTCTCGCCGCCCACCGAGCCCGCGCCGCTCGATCACCGGCCGCCGTGGCGTTCTCCTCGCCCCGACGGCGGTGAGCATCGCCTCGCGCTCCGCCGGATGCGGCCGGCGCGGCGTGTCGACGTCGAGGCCGCGGGCGAACGGCCGACGCGCGTGGACGCGCGGCGTGTCCTCGCGTGGGCGGGGCCGTGGCGCGCGTCGGGCGACTGGTGGGACCTCGAGGCGTGGGCGCGCGAGGAGTGGGACGTGGTGCTGTCCGACGGCGCGCTCTGCCGCGTCGCGCGCGACCGGCTCACGGGCCACTGGTACCTCGACGCCCTCTACGACTGACCGTGTTCATCGAGCTCCACGCGCAATCGGCCTTCTCCTTCCTCGAAGGCGCCGAGCACCCGGAGGCGTTCGCCGCCGAAGCGGCGCGACTCGAGATGCCCGCGGTGACCCTGGTCGATCGCGACGGCGTCTACGGCGCACCGCGGCTGACCCGGGCCGCCGCGAACGCCGGCGTGAAGCCGATCGTCGGCAGCGAGATCACGCTGGCCGACGGCTCGCGTCTGCCGCTGCTCGTCGAGGACCGCGAGGGTTATCAGAACCTGTGCCGCTTGATCACGCGGATGAAGCTCGGGGCCCCGAAGGGCGCCGCGGCGATCGCGCTCGACGACCTCGAGCCGTATGCCGCGGGGCTCGTGTGTCTCACCGGGGGTGCCCGCGGCCCGCTCGCGCTGCGCCTGGCGGCCGGCGACGTCGACGGCGCCCGGCGAGCCCTGGCGCGCCTCGTGGCGATGTTCGGCCGGTCGAGCTGCTTCGTCGAGATCCAGCGCCATTTTCTCCGTGACCAGGAAGCGATCCTCCAGGGGCTGGTGGCGCTCGCGCGCGCCGTTCCGGTGCCGCTCGTCGCCTCCAACCAGCCGCTCTTCGCGCGTCCGGAAGGCCGGCCGCTCGCCGACGTCTTCACCTGCATTCGCGAGAAGACCGATCTCGATCGCGCCGGCCGCCGCCTGCTGGCGAACGGCGAGCGCTCGCTCAAGCGCAGCGCCGAGATGACCGAGCTGTTCCGGGATCTGCCCGACGCCGTGGCCAGCACCGGCGAGCTGGCGATGCGGCTGGCGTTCACGCTGAAGGATCTCGGATATCGGTTCCCCGAGTTTCCGCTGCCCCCCGGCCAGACGCCGCTCGGGCATCTCCGCGAGCTGACCGAGCGCGGCGTGCGGGCGCGCTACGGCGCGGGGCCGCTGGCGGCCCGCGCGCGCCGTCAGGTCGCGCACGAGCTCGATCTCATCGGCCGGCTCGACCTCGCCGGCTATTTCCTGATCGTGTGGGACATCGTCGAGCACTGCCGCACCCACGACATCCTCGTTCAAGGCCGCGGCTCGGCGGCCAACAGCGCGGTCTGCTACGCGCTGGGGATCACCGCGGTGGATCCCGTCGGCATGGAGCTCCTGTTCGAGCGGTTCTTGAGCGAGGCGCGCGACGAGTGGCCCGATATCGATCTCGATCTGCCGAGCGGTGACCGGCGCGAAGCGGTCATCCAGCACGTGTACCGCCGTTACGGCCGGCTTGGCGCCGGGATGACCGCCAACGTGATCTCGTACCGGGGCCGTAGCGCGGCGCGCGAGGTCGGCCAGGCGCTCGGGCTTCCGCGCGACATGCGGGACCGGCTCGCCCGGCTCGTCGCGACGTGGGGCTATCAGGATCCCGAGGAGCTCTTGACGAAGCATCTGCCCGAGGCCGGCTGCGATCCGACGGCTCCGCGCATCCGGCGCTTCGCCGCGCTCTGGACGCGGATCCAGGATCTGCCGCGTCATCTCGGCCAGCACTCCGGCGGGATGGTGATCGCCGCCGGCCGGCTCGACGACGTCGTGCCGCTCGAGCCCGCCACCATGCCGGGTCGGGTCGTCGTCCAGTGGGACAAGGACGACTGCGCGGGGCTCGGCATCGTGAAGGTCGATCTGCTCGGGCTCGGAATGATGTCGGTGATCCAGGACTCGCTGACGCTCGTGCGCGAGACCGGCGGCGAGGTGGATCTGGCGCGGCTGCCGCCGGACGATCCGGCCGTGTACCGGAGCCTGCAGGAGGCCGACACGATCGGCGTGTTCCAGGTCGAGAGCCGCGCCCAGATGGCGACGCTCCCGCGCGTCCGGCCCGAGCGGTTCTACGACCTCGTCGTGCAGGTCGCGATCATCCGCCCGGGGCCGATCGTCGGCGACATGGTGCATCCCTACATCCGGCGCCGCCGCGGCCGCGAGCCCGTGACGTATCCGCATCCGAGCCTCGAGCCGATCCTGCGCCGCACCCTCGGCGTGCCGCTGTTCCAGGAGCAGCTCTTGCGGATGGCGATGGTGACGGCCGGCTTCACGGCGACGGAGGCCGAGGAGCTCCGGCGGGCGTTCGGCTTCAAGCGGAGCGAGCGCCTCATGGCCGAGGTCGAGACGAAGCTGCGGGCGGGGATGGCGCGGCAGGGGATCCACGGCGCCGCCGCCGAAGAGATCGTCCACGCCATCACCGCGTTCGCCCTGTATGGCTTCCCGGAGTCGCACGCCTCGAGCTTCGCGCTGCTCGCGTACGCGAGCGCGTACCTTCGCGTCCACCATCCGGCGGCGTTCTACGCGGCGCTCCTCAACAACCAGCCGATGGGCTTCTATCATCCGGCGACCATCGTGAAGGACGCGCAGCGCCACGGCCTCTCCATCCGGCCCATCGACGTCACGCGCTCGCAGTGGCTGTGCACCATTGAACAGGGCACGGGCACCCGGGCTTCGCCACGCCCGTGCCCCGCCGGAACCACCGACGCGGTCGCTCGGTCACTGGATGCGAGCTGGAGTCAACCGGCGGTGCGGCTGGGATTGCGGTACGTCAGGGGACTCCGCGCGGGGGCCGCCCGCGCCCTCGTCGCAGCGCGGGCCGCGCGGCCGTTCGGCTCCGTCCACGATCTCGCCCGCCGCGCGCGTCTCGAGCGCGACGAGCTGGAGACGCTCGCGGCCATCGGCGCTCTGGCGCCCTTCGGCGGGACCCGTCGGGCCAATCTCTGGACGGTGGCGACGGCGTCGCCCGGCCCGCTGTTCGAGGACCCGCCGCGCGAGCCCAGCCCGTTGAGCGAGATGACGGACGTCGAGCGCCTGGCCGCCGACTACGCCGGAACGAGCGTCACGCTCGGCCGCCACCCGATGGCGCTGCGCCGGACGGCGCTCCGCCGCGCCGGCGTGCTGAGCGCGCGCGAGCTCGCGGGCGTGGAGGACGGCGCCAGAGTGCGGGTGGCGGGCAGCGTCATCGTCCGCCAGCGGCCGGGCACCGCGAAGGGCTTCGTCTTTCTCTCGCTCGAGGACGAGACGGGGATCGCCAACGTGATCGTGACGCCGCCGATCTTCGCGCGCCATCGCCTCGCGCTGGTGGCCGAGCCCTATCTCCTGGTGGACGGGATCGCGCAGCGGCAAGACGGCGTCATCTCGGTGCGCGCGGTCCGGGCGCAAGGGCTTCCGGCGCTCGGCCATCACGTGCCGTCCCACGACTTCGGGTAAGATCGGGGCCGGAGGAAACCGATGTTCGATCTCTCGGGCAAAGTCGCGATCGTGACCGGTGGCAACGGCGGCATCGGCCTCGGCATGGCTCGAGGCCTGGCGAGCGCGGGCGCGCGCGTCGTCGTGGCGGCGCGGAACCAGGCGAAATCCGATGCCGCGGTTCGCGAGCTCGAGAAGCTCGGCGGGCAGCCGCTCTCGATCGCCGTCGACGTCGCCGACGAGGCGTCGGTCAATGCGCTGATCCGCTCCACGCAGGATCGGTGCGGCCGCCTCGATATCCTCGTCAACAACGCGGGGACCAACGTGCGCAAGCAGCCCCAGGACTACACCCTCGCCGACTGGCACCACGTCCTCGACACGAACCTCACCAGCGCGTTTCTGTGCTCCCGGGGCGCCTACGCGCCGATGAAAGCGGTCGGTGGCGGCAAGATCATCAACATCGGCTCGATGATGTCGATCTTCGGTGTCTCGTTTTCCCCGGCCTACGGTCCGAGCAAGGGCGGGCTGGTCCAGCTGACCAAGTCGCTCGCGACGGCGTGGGCGAAGGACAACATCCAGGTGAACGCGGTGCTCCCGGGCTGGATCGACACCGAGCTGACCCGGGGGGCTCGTCGCCAGGTCACGGAGCTGCACGACAACGTGCTCCGGCGTACGCCCGCCGGACGCTGGGGCACGATGGAGGACATGGCGGGGGTCGCGGTGTTCCTGGCCAGCGCCGCCTCGGACTTCGTCACCGGCACCGCCATCCCCGTAGACGGGGGGTATTCCGTCCTGGGCTGAGACACCACCGGTCGTACGTCACCCATAATTTCTTTTGTGGCGGCTCGACGGCCCTGCTAGGCTCCGAGCATGAGCATTCAACGATTCGTCACAGCGCTCCTCGTCCTCCTGTTCACGGCCGGGTGCGCCTCCGCCCCTCCCAAAGCGGTGCGGAGTGAGTTCGAAGACATTCCGGTTCCGAAGGGGCTCTCGTACCAGCCCGACAAGTCGACCATCATCGAGTCACCGACGGTCAAGGCGGCGCGGCTCGTGTATCGGGGCCGCCTCGAAGTCGACAGCCTGGCCGTGGCCATGCGGACCACGCTCGAGGCCAACGGCTGGCGCCACGTCAGCAGCACCTCCGTCTCGGACCACGGCGTCACGCAGGTCTACGAGAAGGCCGCCAGCTCGCTGGAGGTTCGCTTGATCGACGGCTGGTGGTACACGTTCGTCGAGCTGACGGCGAGCCGCTCTCTCCAGCACGCCACGACGACGACCCGCTAACGCCCGAGCTCTCGGGCGCCTCTGGATCCGGCCGGGGCCGAGCCCCCGGCCGTTGATTACGGCTGTCTCCAGGCGCCCCCGTCCCGCGCGATGAACGCGTCGGCTTCGGCCGGTCCCCAGGATCCCGCTTCGTAAAGATGGGGCGGCGGCGCCGACGCCTGGGCCCAGGTGTCCAGCACCGGACCGAGAAGCGACCAGGCCTTTTCCACCCAGTCGGCGCGCGCGTAGAGCGTCGAGTCGCCGTGCACCGCGTCGAGCAGGAGCCGCTCGTACGCCTCGGGCGGCTCGGCGCCGAACACCTCGCCGTAACGAAAGTCCAGACCCACGGGGCCGAGCTTGAGATCTGGACCAGGTGTTTTCGCCGCTACCGTCAGCGCCATGCCCTCGTCGGGCTGGATGCGGATCACGAGCTCGTTCGGCTCCACGCCCGACGGGGCGCGATGGAAGATCATGTGGGGCGTGCGGTGGAAGCGGATCGCGATCTCGCTCACGCGCTTGGCCAGGCGCTTGCCCGTCCGGAGATAGAAGGGCACGCCCGCCCAGCGCCAGTTGTCGACGGTGAGCCGCAGCGCCGCGTAGGTCTCGGTCCGCGAATCCGGCGCGACGCCCTTCTCCTGGCGGTAGCCCGGAACCGGCTTGCCCCCGGCGAAGCCCGGGCCGTACTGACCCCGCAGCGCGATCTCGTCGATCTTGCGCGCGTCGAGCGGACGGATGGCGTGCATCACCTTGTTCTTCTCGTCGTGAACGGGCGCGGCGTCGAAGGTGACCGGCGGCTCCATCGCGATGAGGCACAGGAGCTGGAGCAGGTGATTCTGCATCATGTCGCGGAGCGCGCCGGCCTCCTCGTAGTACGCGCCGCGCGTCTCCACGCCGATCGTCTCGGCGACGGTGATCTGGACCTCCGCCACGTGGCTGCGGTTCCACAGGGGCTCGAAGATCTCGTTGGCGAACCGTAGAACCAGCAGGTTCTGGACGGTTTCCTTCCCGAGGTAGTGGTCGATACGGTAGATCTGGTCCTCGCGAAGCGCGCTGGCCAGCTGGCTGTTGAGCGCGCGCGCGCTCGCGTAGTCGTGCCCGAAGGGCTTCTCGACAATGATGCGCGTCCAGCCCCCGCGCGGATTCGCGAGCCCGGAAGCCCCGAGGTTCGCGACGATGGCGTCGTACAGACTCGGGGGCGTCGCGAAATAGAAGAGCCGGTTCGCGGGCCCGGGCCGGGCGCCTTCCACGTCCTTCAGCGTGTGCTCGAGCCGGGTGTAGAGCGCCGGATCGGCGGGATCGCCGGGCACGTAAGACAGCGACGCGGCAAAGCGGTCCCAGACGTTCGCCGAGGGCGGCTGGGTTCGCGCGAACTCGCGCACGGCGTCCCGCATGCGAAGGCGAAATTCGTCGGGCCCGACCTCGCTCCGCGCGCTGCCGATGATCGTGAACGGCTCGGGCAGCGTCCGCCCGGCGTAGAGGCTCCAGAGCGCGGGAACGAGCTTGCGCCGCGTCAGGTCGCCCGACGCGCCGAAGATGACCAGCGTGAAGGGCTCGTCGGTC
>Ga0137404_10002712_pt1 | contig 11761 bp, 7 predicted proteins | sample CZOMad2_1_16fung_FD_108285 | JGI IMG/M metagenome (GOLD analysis project Ga0137404, IMG submission 108285) | Vadose zone soil fungal communities from Angelo Coast Range Reserve, California, USA - CZOMad2_1_16fungal (Illumina Assembly) | ecosystem: Environmental > Terrestrial > Soil > Vadose zone...
AAGTCCGTCCTGATATCAGTAAAGGAAAACCTACGCCGTTTATCCGCGTCGCTCAGGAGCCGGACACACTGCATAACTGGAAGATTCTTGCGGCAGACCAGAAGAAGTTGCGCGCCGAGTTCGGCAAGAGCTGGGCACATCCTGATCCGGACAATCGGGCGGAGTTTAATGAGGATTAGCCGTGCTTCTGAAATCCCGAGCGCAGCGAGGGAACCCTATGGCGACGAGGCTGCCTCTGGAAAGTACCAAACAAACCCTCGCACGACGATCAAAAGGTAATGTGGGCCTACATTTCATCGTGTCGATAGCGATCCCTCGCTTCGACTCGGGATGTTAGAAAAAAGCGCGAATCTGTTAAATTAAAGATTCGCCATTCCCATGCCCGTCGCCCCTACATATCAGGAACTCATCCTTCGCCTGCAGAATTTCTGGGCGGAACGCGGTTGCGTGTTGCAGCAGCCGTATGACATTGAGGTCGGCGCGGGGACGATGGCTCCAGAGACTTTCCTGCGCGTGCTGGGGCCAAAGCCGTACAAAGTGGCGTATGTGCAGCCTTCGCGGCGTCCGGCGGATGGGCGTTACGGCGACAATCCCAACCGTCTTTATAAGCACATGCAGCTGCAGGTGATCCTGAAGCCGCCGCCGGAAAACGTACAGGAGCTTTATCTGGAATCACTGGCGGCTATCGGCATTGATCTGCGCAAGCACGACATTAAATTTGAAGAAGACAACTGGGAAGCTCCGACGCTGGCGGCATGGGGCGTCGGGTGGCAGGTTATGCTCGACGGGCTGGAAATCACGCAGTTCACTTATTTCCAGCAATGCGGCGGGATTGATCTTGATCCAATCTGCGCTGAACTGACTTATGGCCTGGAGCGTATCGCGGCGTTTCTTCAGGATGTGGACAGCATTTATGACATCGTCTGGGAGCGCGATCCCCAGAGCGGCAGCACAGTGAAGTATCGCGACGTGCGGTATCAGGATGAGCTTCAGATGTCGGTCTACAACTTTGAGAAAGCTGACGTGGAAAAGACGTGGAAGCACTTTGAGATGTATGAGGGTGAGTGCAGCAAGCTTCTCGAGGACTTTCAACTTATTGTATCCAACAAGACCGTAGACGAAGCTCAGAAGTCGATCATCAGGCGCTTCCCACTTCTTGGTGCTTACGAACTCTGCCTGAAGTGCTCGCATCTTTTTAATTTGCTCGACGCTCGCGGAGCCATTTCCGTGACGGAGCGAGTAGGTGTTATCTCCCGAATTCGCAGACTGGCTGTAGGCGTTGCGAAAGCCTATTTGGAGCAACAGAAGCTCGCGTTTGGAGCGCAATCCACGTAATCTCTTGAAGGCAAGGTCATGGCAGATTTTCTTATTGAAATCGGAACTGAAGAAGTACCAGCGCGTGTGCTAAACACGCTCAGAAGAGATTTCGATGGCGGAGTGTTCGCTTTTTTACAACGATTCGGATTGTTGGGGGACGAGCCTGATGTGGCTCAAGCAAAAGTGTTTTCAACTCCAAGGCGGCTCGCCGTATTCGTGAGCGGGGTTAGGGACAGACAGCCTGATAGGGTCGAGCAGGTCATGGGACCTGCAAAGAAAGTGGCTTTTAAAGATGGCCAACCGACAGCAGCAGCTCATGCTTTCGCGAAAAAGGTAGGACTTGAGATCTCGCAAGTCACAGTTGTCCAAACCGTGAAAGGCGAGTATCTCGCCGCGACTGTGGAAGAGAAGGGACGATCTGCGCAGGACGTGATCTCCAACGAGCTCCCCTGGGTAATCACTGGATGGCCATTTTGGCCTCAAACCATGCAGTGGCTTGGAGGCAGCCAAGCGCAACGGTTCATACGTCCGATTCGATGGATTGTCGCTTTGTTGGACGACAAAATCATTCCGCTGGAGTTTGCAGGAATCAAAGCCGGTAACCTGTCGCGCGGCCACCGCATTCTCGGCCCAGCTCAAGTCTCAATCAGTTTGCCATCTCAATATGCCGAAACAATGCAAAGCGCACACATCGTGGCTTCTACTCCCGATCGGGAATACAAAATTCGCAAAGTCCTTGACGCAGCCGCGCGTACAGTGCCTCAGGCGCGATGGCGCGAAGATGTCGGGCTTCTGAATACTATTGTGAACCTCACTGAATGGCCGTCGGCAATTCTTGGTGGCTTTGATCAAGAATTCCTTGTTCTGCCTGAAGAGGTCCTGGTTACTGTCATGCGGTACCACCAGAAATACTTCGCGCTTGAAGACGCGACGGGCAAGCTTTTGCCTTATTTCCTTGCCGTTCTGAATACAGACAGCGATCCCGACAATGTGATCCGGCACGGGAATGAACGGGTGTTACACGCCCGGTTTCGCGATGCCGCGTTTTTTCGCAACTTTGATCAGCGGTATCAATTAGCTGCACGTGTGGAGATGCTCAAGCAAGTTACTTTTCAGAAGGATCTGGGCAGCTATTATGCAAAAACTGAACGTGTGGCCCACCTCGTGCAGAGGATCACGGAATTGCTTATTCATACTGGGTTCAGGATTGACAACCATGCGGCATTCGAAGCCGCTCGGCTAGCGAAGGCTGATCTTACAACGGAACTGGTCAAGGAGTTCACTGAGCTTCAGGGCATCATTGGTGGCCGATACGCGGAATACGAGGGCATACCACAACGTGTCGCGGATGCTATTTATGACCAATACAAACCCTCATCTATGGAAGACTCGGCGCCGCGCACGCTGGAAGGCGCGGTGCTCTCAATCGCCGACAAAGCAGATTCCATTGCCGGTATGTTTGCGCTTGGGCTGGTGCCGTCGGGATCGAAAGACCCGTTTGCATTGCGCCGGCAAGCAAATGGGATTGTGAAAACCATCGTCGAGCACAAGCTGCCTCTGAATGTTGCTCAGATATTGGCCGATGCGCGAGAAGAGTACAAGGGGAGTGAAGCGGAGAAGAAGTTTACTCTGAGCGGAGCTGCTTATGTTCAGGCGGTGCGCGGCTTTTTCCGCGAGCGTGTGGAGTTCTACCTGCGCGACGTGCTCGGGTTGGAATATGACGTGGTCAATGCGACGCTGGCGGCTGGCGCAGACGATGTGGTTGACGCTGTCGCACGGGCCGGCGCTGTGGCCAAAGTTCGTCCGTCGAGCGACTTTGAATCAATCTCTGTGGCATTCAAGCGCATGAAGAACATCCTGCGCCAGGCAGCGGAAACGAACAAAAAAATTGCTGAGCCGTTCGATCCATCGGCGCTCAAAGATGAAGAAGAAAAGAAACTGGCTGACGCCGTTCCGCAAGTAGCAAAAAAGGTCAGGGAGTTAAGCGCTTCGCGGCAGTACGAATCGGCGCTCATCGAAATTTCACGGTTGCGCCCCGCCATTGATTCCTTCTTCGATAAAGTAATGGTTATGGTGGAAGATGAGAACCTGCGCGCGCAGCGGCTTGGCCTGCTGAAAACGCTCGTCAACGAGTTTTCCAGCATCGCGGATTTTTCGGAAATCGCAGCAAGCTGAAGGCCCGCGGCTAAGTAACGATTCTTTACACAATTTTCGCATTCAATCTCGCCTGAGCCCACACTGCGCGGTAAAATAAGAAGACTACAAACAGCCAGTGGGCAGACAAGTCGGCTCCGGCTTTCAGTTTCAACTTTCACCTTTCAATGGAGACAGGCCAATGAGCGTTACCCCCCTTTCCACACCTGAGACCAAGGCACCTTCGCAACCTCAACAGGGAACCCAATACGTATTCTTTTTTGGCGCCGGCAAAGCTGAAGGCAACGGCAAGATGAAAGAAGAACTGGGCGGCAAGGGCGCCGGCCTGGCGGAGATGACCAATGCCGGCCTGCCTGTGCCTCCGGGCTTTACCATTCAGACGGCGGCATGCCGTGAGTTCATGAAGACCGCCAAAGTTTCCGACCAGCTGGAACGCCAGATGACGGCGGCGCTGGCGCGGCTGGAAGAGTTGCAGAAGCAGAAGCTGGGTGCCGGCGAAAATCCGCTGCTGGTCAGCGTGCGTTCGGGCGCGAAGTTTTCCATGCCCGGCATGATGGACACGATCCTCAACCTGGGTTTGAACGATGAAAGCGTACAAGCGCTGGCGCGCAAGAGCGGCAATGAGCGCTTCGCATACGATTCTTATCGCCGGCTGATCCAGATGTACGGCAACGTGGTACTTGATATCCCCAAAGCCGAATTCGAGGAAGTGTTTGACGGGCAAAAACACAAGCGCGGCGTGAAGATGGATACCGACCTGACCGCGGCCGATCTGAAAGAAGTGATCGCGCAATATAAGGATGTTGTCCGCAAACATACCAAGCAGGATTTTCCGCAGAACCCGGTGGAGCAGCTTATCGGCGCACGGAATGCCGTTTTTCGGTCATGGAATAACGACCGCGCCAAGGTGTATCGCCGCATCAACAACATTTCTGACGATCTCGGTACGGCCGTCAACGTTCAAGCCATGGTGTTCGGTAACCTGGGAGAGACCAGCGGAACCGGCGTGGGTTTTACGCGCAATCCCGCCAACGGCGACAAAGAATTCTACGGCGAGTTCCTGATGAACGCGCAGGGTGAAGACGTGGTTTCCGGCGTGCGGACGCCGGTACATATTCTCGAATTGCACAAGCTGATGCCGCAGGTTTATGACCAGCTGCGCGATATTACTACGCGCCTGGAAAATCATTATCGCGACATGCAGGATTTTGAATTCACCATCCAGGAAGGCCGCCTGTATATGTTGCAGACGCGCAACGGCAAGCGCACTGGACGCGCCGCTGTCCGCGTGGCCCTGGATATGGTGAAGGAAGGTTTGATCAAACCGGAAGAAGCCATTTTCCGCGTCGAGCCGAATCAACTGTATGACTTCCTGGTTCCCAGTCTCGACGAAAAGGGTGGGGCAGTGGAAGTAATCGCCAAAGGCCTGCCGGCGTCGCCGGGAGCTGCTGTAGGGCGGATTGTTTTCACGGCGAATGATGCTGTGACAGCTGCGGGTACAGGAGCACATAGAAATCCGGTGATTCTGGTGCGCGGCGAGACCACGCCAGAAGACATTCACGGCATGGAAGTGGCTGCTGGAATTCTGACTTCGCGCGGCGGTATGACGAGCCACGCTGCCGTTGTTACTCGCGGCATGGGAAAGTGCTGCATTGTGGGCGCAGGCGAAATTGAAGTGGACGAGAAAAAGAAGCAGATGCGCATTGGCGATCTTATTCTCAAAGAAGGCGACTGGATCTCCATCGACGGCATCACCGGACGAGTGATCAAAGGCCAGCTTGGCACAGTACCGGCCAAGCCGGACGATCCAGATCTGCAAACGCTGCTGAAATGGTCAGAGCCGTTCCGCAAGCTGGGTGTTCGCGCGAATGCGGATATTCCGCGTGACGCGATTGCTGCCCGCAGCTTTGGCGCGGAAGGCATTGGCCTGTGCCGCACCGAGCATATGTTCTTTGCCGAAGACCGCATTGGGCACATGCGTGACATGATTCTGGCCCGCACGGAAGCCGAGCGCAAGAAAGCGCTGGCTAAACTTCTGCCAGTACAGCGTGAAGATTTCGAAGGTGTCTTCAAAGCCATGGATGGATTCCCCGTAACCATCCGTTTGCTCGACCCGCCTCTGCATGAGTTTCTGCCGCGCCGTGAAGAGTTGATGGTGGAGATCGCGCAACTGGAGATTAAAGATGCGAACTCGCCGCGACTGAAAGAAGCGCGCGAGGTGTTGCGTCGCGTGGAAGAGCTGCATGAGCTGAATCCCATGCTGGGACATCGCGGCTGCCGTCTGGGAATTACCTATCCGGAAATTTCAGAGATGCAGGCGCGGGCGATTTTTGAGGCCGCGGTCAACGTGCAAAAGGCCGGCGTAAAAGTATTTCCTGAAGTGATGATTCCGCTGGTCGGCATGATGAAAGAAATGGAGAACCAGAGCGCCATCATCCGCCAAGTAGCCGAACAGGTATTCAAAGAAAAGGGAACCAAGGTTGAGTACATGGTCGGTACGATGATTGAGCTCCCGCGCGCATGTTCGGTGGCCGATCAGATCGCCTCTGACGCTGAGTTCTTCAGCTTTGGCACGAACGACCTCACGCAGACTGCTTACGGGTTCTCGCGTGACGATATCAGCAAGTTCCTGCCGGCTTACATTGAGCGCGGCATCCTGAAGAGCGATCCATTCGCGACTATCGACCAGGAAGGCGTGGGCGAGCTAATGCAGACCGCCGTCAAAAAGGGACGCAAGACACGCTCGAACCTGAAGATCGGAATCTGCGGCGAACATGGCGGCGATCCGGCGTCAGTGGAGTTCTGCCACAAGATCGGGTTGAACTACGTTTCGTGCTCGCCATATCGCGTCCTCACCGCGCGGCTGGCGGCAGCACAGGCAGCGGCGGCGGAAGAGTTGAAGACAGAAGGTGGACGCACCAAGTGATTCACCGCAAAGGGCGCGAAGGACGCAAAGAGCGGTTGATCTTTGCGTCCTTTACATTCCCACGCTATGTCCAAGATTTACTGCACCCTTTGCAATCGCTCAATCAGTTTTTGCGCGAGATTGTCCTCTGATTCTGACCACAAAACCCGACCGCTGATGCCGCAGTTCTTCTCTACAGAGCTGGTGAAGGCGACCAGTTTGTGGACATTGGCTTTGATCCGCTGTTCCAAAACATTGGTGTAATCGGCTTCCTCAAAGAGGAAAGGAGCGTCCAGACCGAAATCGAGCAGTATGTGGCCGTTCTCCTGAAAAGTTCCCTCTTCGAACTGGGTGCCGAAGGCGATGACCTTCACGGTCTGCGGTTTCAGAACCCAAGTCTCGTCCAGATCGCCTTCTTTCGTCGGCACCCAAAGGTCCCACAGAACTTCCAGTTCGTAGGCGTTATCTTCATGCAGGAACTCGCCTGCCAGCAGAAGAGCGCGCTCGGGATCGGCACAGTAGTCAAAGGTTTCCTGGAAGATGACGGGCTGGTCCCAGGAGATGCTGCGAATGGTAAGAGAGCCAATGCCGCTGCGGTCGGCGGAAAAAGGGAACTGCTTCAGCACGGAAAGCAGCCGAGGCAGCATTTCCGGCTCCTGAAAGCTGGGAAACCAGATACTTAGATAAAGACGGTCAGCCATAATCGCAAATATTGTAATCTGAGAGGCGGAATCGAGTAGTCTGGCAGATCTGCAGTGGTAGCGCCCGGCCAGATTGCTCTTCGTTAATAATTCCGCTTACATTCGATGCCCGGAGGCAGTAATGCGAACCATAAAATGGCCAACATTCTTGAGAGCGGCTGCTCTGGTCGTGATAGCGAGCGGATTTCTCTCTAACGCGCAGCAACCTCCAGAAAAGAAGCCGCTTATTGAAACGCCCTCCATGAGGCTGGCGGCAGCCAAAAACGTTTTTATAACCCGGACGCACGGGAGCCGGATTCCGCTGGATGTGATCAAGTCGACTCTGGAAGGCTGGGGGCGGTTCACCTTCGTCGAGACACCGGAGAAAGCCGACCTGATTATTGAAATCTCTTCCACCGGGGATTCGGGGGTCCAGGTTTCAAGTTCGTCTAAGGTCTCGCCGGAGACAGGGCAAGAGGAGAAATCCAACACGACCCGTAAAGACATCTCGCCGACAGAGGTCAAGATGACGGTTTTTGACTCGCGCAACAAGCGCGGGCTGTGGACGGCCACGGAGAGCGTTAAGTTCGCCATGAAGGAAAAGGGGAAAGAAAATAACCTGGTGGATGCTTCCGAGCGCCTGGCTTCAAAGTTCCATGAGCGGCTGGAGCCGCCGGCGAAATGAGGTTTCTCAATTATTTTAATGACGTTATGGCCATCGTGGGCTGAAATATAAGTTTGTTTTAATCCAGCATTCATGCGGGTAAATCGCACAACCCTGGCCAGAGTTAAAGAATCCTATCCATTACTGTGCGCCACTCAGGCTCCCTTGTTCGGAGAGGGGCGTCCGCCTTCGTCATACTACTTCTGTTCGTTGTTGCAGTAGCTGTACGCAGTAACGCCCAAGCTTCCACCCAGGGCCAATGGTCGGCGGTGACCAACTGGCCCACTCGAGCTGTTCACGCGACTTTGTTGCCGGATGGACGCGTCTTCTTTATCTCGTATTACACGGAATCGTTGCAGCCCAACATCTGGGACCCAGTGAGTAACACGTTCACTGCGACCGCGTCGTCCTCGTACGCGCTTTTCTGCGCCGGTCATACCACGCTGGCTGACGGACGCATTTTTCTTGCTGGCGGCCACATGGCCGATTACACGGGCTATGCGCATGCCGTGATCTTTGATCCGGTGACGAATGGATTTACATCACTGCCGGACATGAACACTGGCCGCTGGTATCCGACCACCACGACTTTGCCGAACGGCGACGTCCTGGTGGTTTCAGGCGACATCAATTCGAATACCAACGTTGACGTGCTGCCTCAGGTTTTCCAGTTTTCCACCAATACGTGGCGAAATCTGACGACTGCCCAGCTGGCGCAACCGCTTTATCCCAATATGCTGGTGGCGCCGAATGGCAAGGTGTTCAGCGCCGGACCCAGCCGCCAAAGCAGGTATCTGAACACTTCCGGGACGGGGGCATGGACAAATGTTGCCGTGCTGAACTTCGGAGGCTTCCGTGACTATGGTCCGGCGGTAATGTATGCCCCAGGCAAAGTAGCTGTGATGGGCGGCGCGAACCCACCAACAGCTACATCGGAAGTGATCGACCTCAATGCTGCTACGCCGCTATGGAAGTACAGCGGCAACATGCATTATCCGCGGCGGCAGCATAATGCGGTGCTCCTGCCGGACGGAAAAGTTTTTATCGTTGGTGGAAGCAGCGCGGGCGGATTCGATACTTCTACCTCGCCCGTGCTGCCTACCGAGATGTGGGATCCCGCCACCGGACAATTTACCGTGATGGCCAGCATAGCTGTTTATCGCGGGTATCATTCGACGGCCTTGCTGCTGGCCGACGGACGGGTGCTCTCTGCAGGCGGTAACGTCGGCGGCCCTAACGCTCAGGTTTTCTCACCTCCTTATCTGTTTGCCGGCGCGCGCCCCAGCATAGCTTCGGCTCCGGTCAGTGCCGGTTACGGGCAGACCGTTTTCGTCGGCACGCCAGACGTAACTTCCATCAGCAAAGTGACTTTGTTACGCCAGGCGTCCGTGACCCATATCAACAGCATGAGCCAGGGTTTCCAGCCCTTGGGCTTTACCAAGACCAGCACGGGACTGAACATCACCATGCCGGCAAACGCGAACCTGGCGCCGCCGGGATATTACATGCTGTTTATCCTGAATGGTTCCGGCGTTCCGTCCGTTGGCAGCATCATCCAGATTTCTTCAACCGTCGCGAACGTCGGTACTGTGACCGGAAAAGTCACTAACACCGCCGGCGCGCCGATTTCAGGCGCATCCGTTTCTTCCGGCGGCAACGGCGCCATAACAGGCGCCGACGGCGGCTACACCTTGCAGGTTCCCGGCGGAACTTCAACCCTAACGGCGGCACTCGCCGGATATCAGAATGCTTCGGAAAGCGTTACTGTCACATCGGGCGGCAGCACGCAGGCCGATCCACTGCAACTTCAACCCAACAATCCTGGGAACATAAGTGGCACAGTGGCGGACGGCAACGGCTCCGCTCTTTCTGGAGCCACAGTTTCGGCCGCGGGTCTGAGCACGACTAGCGGTGAAGAGGGAAGTTACACACTCAATAATCTTCCCGCCGGACAAACCACCATTTTGGCTTCTCTCACTGGCTATCAAACAGGCTCGGCCTCGCTCAGCGTGGTTGCCGCTGCCACTACCGCAGCTCCGACAATCACGCTTATTTCATCCGCCGGAACGGTCTCTGGCGCCGTGAAAAATTCCGCCGGATCGCCGATTGTCGGCGCTTCTGTCGGCTACGGCGGCGGCACAACCACAACCGATTCAAATGGCAACTACACACTCCCTGGAATCCCTGTCGGAACCGTACAACTGGTGGCCTCGGCTCAGGGATTTCAAAGCGCCACGCAAAGCGTTACTGTTTATGGCGGCAAAACCAGCGCAGCAAACTTCACTCTCGCGGCGGCTCCTGCCAACGGAACGGTGACGGGCAAAATCACAAATGCTTCCAGTGGCGCGATCGTCACCGAGGCCACGGTAAGTTGGACCGGCGGATCGACTACCAGCAACACCAGCGGGATTTATACCCTGACGAATATTTCCGGCGGAACGCAGAACATCACCGCCGTTAAAACCGGCTACTTGCCGCACACTCTGGCTGTGGCTGTCACAGGCGGCGCAACCAGCACCCTCAATATCCCAATCGCCACGGGCGGAAAGATCTCGGTGAAAGTTGTTACGTCAAGCGGCGCAGCGGTTGGCGGCGCTAGTGTAACGATCAAAGGGGGCAGCGTTGCAACTACTGTATCCGGACTGACCAGCTCCACTGGCTTTTTTACCACCAACTGGATTCCCGTCGGCACCTATACCGTGACCGTGGCCAAAAGCGGCTTTACCACGCAGAGTAAGACCATTTCCGTTGCCAGCGGTGCAACTGCGTCGCTCACGTTTACCGGATTTTAGGAGAGACACCATGAAGAGCGGCCAAACCTCAAAATTGCTGATGATCGCCATCATCGTTTTATTCCTGACTTGCGTCGCGGCAGCGCAAACCTATACAGCTATCGACCTGGGCACTCTCCACGCCGGCAGCGCTCGCATACACGGAGTCAACGAATCCGGTCAGGCCGTGGGCGCTTCGGGATATCCACACGGCGCAGAGACGCATGCCTTTTTCTGGCAAAAGCAGGGCGGTATTCGCGATCTGGGCACCCTTCCCGGAGGCGATTACAGTTCCGCTTTTGCCATCAATGACTCAGGCGTCGTTGTGGGAACTTCAAACACTTCAACCAGCTCGCACGCCTTTTCCTGGATTCCCGCCCAGGGTCTGCGCGATCTTGGAACTTTGCCGGGCGCCAACGCAAGCTCGGCGTTTGCCCTCAACAATCAGGGCCAGATTGCCGGCAGCTCCGGCGCTCATGCCGCACTCTGGACGGACGGTAACATTCAGGATCTGGGCACGCTCGGCGGCGCCACCAGCGAAGCGCACGGCGTCAATAATCTCGGCCAGGTCGTCGGATTGTCTGATGCCAGCTCCGGTCCGCACGCATTTCTGTGGAGAGACGGCGCTATGCAAGACCTGGGGCTCCTTCCCGGCGATACCAGCAGCCGCGCCGACCATATCAATGACAGCGGAATGGTGGTTGGCGCTTCCCAGGGCAGCGGGGGAGTTCGTGCTTTTGTCTGGACCAGCACCGCCGGAATGCAGCAGCTCGGGTCGCTTTCCGACGGCATCTACAGCGAAGCCTTTGACGTTAACAATGCGGGCCAGGTCGTGGGCGAAGTGGCCACCGCTCTGGGCACGCGGGCCTTTCTCTGGACCGCCAAGGAAGGCCTCATCGACCTGAACGAAGCGGTCGCCAACCTTCCCGAAGACGTGGTGCTGACCGGCGCTTTTTCCATCAACGAAAAAGGCCAGATCGTCGCCTTCGGCCTGAAGAGTCCCAAAGTCAGCCGCCACCAGGAAATGACAGCCGATAGCCACGTCCACGCCGGGCCAACCCGGGTTTTTCTGCTGACGCCGCAGCAGACTGACCACGAGGTACCCTGACGACTCGATGCCCTGATGCCTCAGAAAGTGGTGGCATCGGTTATAATCCGCCCATGTTAGGTGGACGCACCAGCGAACAATGGATCGCGCAATACGCCAGCAGCCATACCCATCCGGTCAACCGGTTTTGCCATAGCCTTGGCATCCCGCTGATCGTTGTGT
>Ga0137404_10002717_pt1 | contig 11757 bp, 12 predicted proteins | sample CZOMad2_1_16fung_FD_108285 | JGI IMG/M metagenome (GOLD analysis project Ga0137404, IMG submission 108285) | Vadose zone soil fungal communities from Angelo Coast Range Reserve, California, USA - CZOMad2_1_16fungal (Illumina Assembly) | ecosystem: Environmental > Terrestrial > Soil > Vadose...
CGTGGTGGTCGACGGCGGCTATACCTGCTGGTGAGATGCGAGCCGGCTAGTGGCCGGGTAGCTCTGGAAGCTCGGCGCGGCGAGGCGGGTCGGCGCCGCGTCGAGAGCAGGTGATCGCCGCGGCACGAATGGAAAAGGCGAGGAGCCGAGAGAGCGCCGGTTCGTCGAGCTCAGCAATCGCTTCCGGCGACAACGCGCCAGTCTCCGCAAGTCCCGCAAGAAGTGCGGCTTGAAACGCGTCGCCAGCTCCCACCGTATCGACGACGGTGACGCGTTCGGCTGGAAGTTGCACGTGGACTCCGCGTGTCCAGGCACTGACGCCGAACTCGCCGCGCGTCAGGACGACGAGACGCGCTCCCGCCCTGATCCACTGGGCGGCGAGAGTATTCGGGTCAGCGCCCCCATAGAGGAATTCGATGTCCTCGGCGCTGAGTTTCATCACGTGTGACATGGTGACTAGGGTGGAAACGGCTCGCCTCCAAACGTTGGGATCCGGCTCGACGGTCAGCCGGACGTTTGGATCGTATGAAACGACGCAGTTACTTGACTCCCGCAACACGAGCAGCCGTAGTGCTTCCCCGATCGGACGGACGACGGTGGCGAGCGAACCCACGTGAATGGCGCGCACGCCGGTGATCTTCGCCGGTAGGTCGGCGGCCAAGATCATCCGGTCAGCAGCGCCGTCGCCGCGAAAACTATAGTGGGGCGTACCTTGAGGTCCGGCACCAACGATGCTGAGGGTGGAAGGCGCCGGAGACCGGCGCAAATAGCCGTCCCAGACGCCCTCCCGTCGGAGAAGACGCACCAGCCCCTCGCCGAACACATCAGTCGATATGCTCGAGAAGAAGCTGACGGCTTGACCGAGCCGGGCCAACCCGATCGCCACATTGAAGGGTGAACCGCCCGGCCACGCATCGATGGCGATAACCCCTTGTGGATCGCTGTCGGCCAGGAAGAGATCGTAGAGCGCTTCGCCGCAGACGAGGATCATGGGGAGACGATACGGATATCATGCGGGTACTGCAACGAGAGGATTCGCGCGGATAGATGGTGCAGTCCTTCGCACCTCGATGACGTGGTTGCGTCGAGTGGTCAGACGCTGATGTCGTTGCCACCAACCGATCCGAACCAGCAGCTCATGGACCGGCATCTTGCTCGCTCGAAAAGTGGGTGATGAGCCGGTTCACTGAACCCGTCGTGTATCTGGAGTTTCACCGGATTAGACCGCCGGGCCCATGAAGGGGCGCAACGTGAAGCTGTTGCCTCCAGGTTGAAGTCGGCGCTCGGAGAGTCCGAGCTCAACAACGGACTGCGCCTCAGCGGCGGCACCCCAGGGAACGTACAAAGGCGAGTAGGACGAATTCTTGCCGCGTTGGGGGAGCGTGAGGAGCACCTGCCTACTTTGAAATGCGGCGCAAAGGACGAAATGATAAGATTTCCGGTGAGTTCGGGGTGTAGCGCAGCCTGGTAGCGCACCTGCTTTGGGAGCAGGGGGTCGGAGGTTCAAATCCTCTCACCCCGACCATACTTACAACGCCTGTCAGCCGTGCCGGATTTGGCCTTTAGTGTAGCATCGGTAGGGCCCGTGACCGGTTGCCCATCAAGCCGCTTCGATCGCGAAAGCCCGCCCGCCGACTAGGCCCGGCGCCACACGGTGAATCGATATCGGTGGCTAGGGGCGGGCGTCCCTGGCTCGCCCAGTCTCCAACCCCCCACATCTGAGGCGCTTCGCTAGCCGCTCCTAGTGCGCTTGGGTGCGAAGCGTCATGGGCTTAGTGCGCAAACGCAGCGGCGCACGAGAGGGGGCGGAGTTCCTAGATCAATTAGTTCTAGGCCCCAACCTATTTTCGGAACTTCCCCAACTGGCCAAGACTGCGTGTATGAATCGGCTACCTCTTGCCCGGAGCAACGACCAGGGCGTTTGGCACCCCCCATCCACCGGGTAGCGACAGCGCCAGCGCGGGAAGCTTCACCACGAGCTGCGTCGACGGACCGCCGTCGAGGTTGAGGGCATCCCAGCACCCGAGCCCGCCCTTGTCAGGCGGGTCGGCAAGGAAACGTGCGAAGGCTGTAGCTTCGGCCTTCGTCGAAACGACAAGAACGACGGCATTTCCCTCGGCGCACACCGCGGTCCGCTCGGCGATCTGGGGTCTCAGCTGCTGGACCTTTCCCCCGACAAGGAGACGGGGGATACCCTGGACGATGAGGCGATGGGCAAGATGGTCCTGGATGTCAGCCCCGAGCATGATCCGCCCCCTCGTGCCATCAATTACGAGAGCACCCCAGTTCCGCTGTTTGCCTAAGGCCATAACTCGTCCTTCATCGACAGCAAGGCCCATCGCACGGCCCTCCTTGTCGAAGAAGCTGGCGTTGACAGCAACAACAGCTGGATAGGGCGCAACGATCTGCTCTACCGTGCGCCGCGCCGAGGGATCTCCAGCGGGAACTAGACGGAGTTCTGCCACATCGAGATCGATCTTGAAAGCGTGGCCTGAGAAGGGTTCCGGGTCTGCCGGGCGCACCTCGAAGCTCGCGTGTGCGATGCCCGGGGCTATTATCAAAAATCTCGGCGGCTCCGCTCTCACTGGACTCAGCCCAGCGTTACTCACCGCCAAGAGCACCGCCAGGACGCAGAGAAAGAGAACAAGGCGGCATTTCATGGACTTCATCTTCCCGATCTGTAATGTTTGACTACAATACTCTTAAGACCACCCCGTATCTCCACGCACCCATGGCGCGCCTATCCTAGCTGAAGAGCAGCGGGTGAGCCACTACTCACTGGTCACCCTCCGGGATGCGCACGTCCGGGCTGGCCAGAGCTATCGGGACCCATAAGCCCGTAGGTACAATGAGGTGTGAGAACAAAACCAATATGCGAAAGCATGGAAGCCGAAGGGTGCTGGCAGAGCATCTCAGCATGTCAACCGCAGGACCACATGAATTGGTTTTCCACGCTCGTGCTGAGCTGGGAGACCTACCGGCACGCAGCCACGAGGCAGTCGTGACGCGTGCCGCCACAAGGAGAGACAGCCATGGAATTCCACGGCGTTGACGTCGCGACCCAGTTCAAGCGTATGCGGGAGCTCGTGCCGGAGACGTACCGGGCCTTTCTCGAGTTCGATCAGAAGGCGTTCAAGGACGGCGCGCTCCCGGCCAAGACCAAGGAGCTCATGGCGCTGGGCATCGCGCAGATCACGCAGTGCCCGTGGTGCATCCAGGCCCATACGAAGAAGTCGGCGCTGGCCGGAGCCTCCGATGCGGAGATCGCGGAGACCACCTTCGTCGCGATGGCGATGGCGGCCGGGGCGGCGTGGAGCCATGGTGGCCTCGCGCTCCAGTGCCTCCAGGAACACAAGGGCTCATAGCGTCGAGCGGGGCTCTACGAGCGCGGCAATCCGCGGGTGGCCAGGGTCTTGTTCTTGTAGCTCGGGTCGTCGGTCACGTCCCGCACAATGGGCAGGAATGCGGGGGGCGCCACCGTCTCGGACTCGGACGCCAGCTCGAGTTCGGCCAGATACAGTCCGGCCAGAGTGCCGCCGAACTCGTCGATCTCCCACCGGGCGCCACCATGCTCCACCGTGTACCGGGTCTTCACCACCCGCGCGCCCTCGGTGAGCGGCCACAGCTTCTCGAAGGTCGCCGGCGGAATCTGGACCTCGCACTCCTGCCGCCGCAGCCCCCCGCCCGACTTGATGGTCAGAAAGAAGGCGGAACCTTTCTGCCGAACACGGATCTCCGGATCGGCTGCGTCGATGTAGCCCTGCCTGATCGCTACGCCCCGTCCGAGGATCTCGCGTGGCGGCAAGGTGGAGAGCAGGTACTTCCGTTCAACCTCCATGGGGGGGCTCGCTAAGGCATCGGGACCTTGCTGAACGCCTTTCGACCGCGGCGCTTCAGCCTGGGCCACTTCTCTCTGAAGGCCGCCAGCGCCTTCGTCCGGCGTTTGCGTTGCTGTTTGACGAGCAGCTGCTCGAGAGCGTGCGCGGCCCGGGTCCGATCGGTCACCTTGCGAAGATACGCTTCTGCCACCACCGCATCCTGGTGGTCGCCAAGAATATCTTGGAGCTTCTTGGCCTTGTCGACGAATCGTTCGGCGCGGCGCCCGATCATCGGTTGCACGAGCTCGGCGGCGTAGCGGGCGCGCTTCACCTTGATACGGACCGCATGGAGATCGCCGGCACTCGGCGGGTTGGGGAGCTTCTTGACCGCTTTCTGGAGTTTCTTGAACTCGGCCGCGGCGATGCCGGGAAGGCAGACCTCTGAGGTGCGGACGGGAGGGTGGACGAGTGCGGCCGTGAGGCGCGCCAGGAGCTTTGCATACCGTGGACTGGCCAACGCCGCGCGGAGCGCGGCCTGCGCGCGGGCCCGATCGGCATCGAGGTGTTGGAGTAGACGCTGACCCGCTCGGCGGCTGGGAGCCGGGAGGGCATGGATCTGGGATCGCAGGTAGGCGTGGAGCACATCGAGATCGCGGACCCGGCCGAGGGCGGTCCCGAGCCACTTGAGCTCCCGGCGCAGGCCGTCGACCCATTTCGGGTCGAAAAGAGAGCGACTCGCGCGGAGGATGGCCCGGAGTCGGCGAACCGCCACGCGCATCTGGTGGACGTGCTCGGGATCTCGTCCGGTGCGGGCGCCGGCCTCGTGGGCGTGAATGGCGCCGCCTTGCGCCTTCATCGCCGCGAGAATGTGATCGAGGTCGGAGCCGGTCGGCATTCCGGTTGCGCTTTCGAGTCGCTCGTTGGACGGATTTGGACCGATTGGACGCGGTTCAGGGTACCTCTCGACGTGATCTCCCTCAAGATACTGAAAGCGTGACGGCGAAGAGGGACGCCGGGGAAGGGTAAGCGCTGAGGGAGGGGGCCGGTGGACAAGTCGGGCTTCATCAGCGACACTTTCGCGAGTGCCTGGGCGACGCGCCTCCACTACGGTAGGTCCACCAGCAGGCCGGGTGCAGAGCGAGCGACAAAAGGTCTATCCTATCCGCGGGTTGAGAGGCGGAGGTTCAGTCGAGCGGGCCGAGATGGACAGGAGGACGTAGGAGGTGGCTATGGAGATTGACCCACGATCCGCCGATCGCTTGCCCTTCCAACAACCTGACGAGGCCGACCAGGCACACCCTGGCGCGATCGCGCTCTCCCCCGATGCGCAGAGACGACATCTGCAGCGAGTTCCGCTCTTCAGCGGGTTCAACGAGGCCGAGCTTCGCCGGGTCGCCGAGCTCTCGAGAATCGTCGAGGCGCCGGTGGGGACGGTCATCACGCAGATCGGCGACGCGGGCGATTCGTTCTTCGTCATCATCGACGGCATGGCGGGAGTGCGAACTCCGGTCGGAGCCGGTAGCCAGCTACACCCGGGGGATTTTTTTGGCGAGATGAGCCTGCTCGATGGGGAGCCCCGATCCGCGACGATCGTGGCGACGACCGATCTCCGGCTGCTCATCGTCGATCGCTTACATTTCTGGCGAATGCTGGATGAGACCCCGGAGCTGGTCAGGGGGATTCTCACCATCCTGTCACGTCGCGTGCGACGCCTCGAGCAGACGGTACACGCGATACTCCATGGCACGAATCCGGCCTGACGCCGGCCGGCGCGGGGGGACGCTCGAGGCGGAGGTCTCCCGCGTCGAAGAGCGCGGCTGGGAGCCGAAGCGCTAGCGCGGTAGACTGTTGTCTACCGGGTGTATGGCGAGACGCCCGGCATTCGCCCGACGGGGAGGGGCCGCCCTCGAGAGGCCGCCCCGTCGGGTTTCTACTTCGTGTGGAACACTGGGAGTCTAACGCGCGTTGGAAGCAGGGGGTCGTCACTCCATGGAACGTCGGATCCTGACCTTCGTGATGGCATGCGCGGTCGCGAGCGCAACCGCGCTCGGCACCTCGCCCGCGGCCGCCTGGAACTGCCCGGTGCAGATCAAGGCCGCGGAGGACACCATCAAGAAGGCGGAGGCGATGAAGATGACGCACGAAGCCCGCGCCCTGGTGGATCAGGCCAAGAAGCTGGTGGCCGAGGCCAAGGCCAACCACACCGAGGCGCGCACCAAGGCCGATCACGCCAACGCGATGTGGAAAGCCAAGGCCGCTCAGGCGCAGGCCGAGTCCGCCGCCGCCCTCTCCACGCCCTGACCATGACGCCCGACCGCCCGCGGATCGGATTCATCGGGCTCGGCACCATGGGCGGGCAGATGGCGCGGCGCCTCGTCTCTCAGGGCTACCTCGTGCGTGGCTATGACCCGAGCGCGGAGCGCGCCGGTCAGGCCAAGGCGGCCGGCGTGGTCATCGATTTCTCGCCGGGCCGCGTGGCCGCCGCCTCCGACCTCGTGCTCTCCAGCCTGCCGGATCCCGCCGCGGTCCGCGGGGCCTATCTGGGGGAGGACGGCGTCCTCGCGGGCGCGCATGCGGGCATGACCTGGATCGACTTGAGCACCATCGATCCCGAGACGTGCCGAGAGGTGGCGGCCAAGGCCGCCGCGGCCGGGATCGATTGCCTGGACGCGCCGGTGAGCGGCGGCCCTGCCGAGGCGGGCAGCGGCAAGCTGGTCTTCATCGTGGGGGGCGAGGCCGCGGTGCTCGAGCGCTGCCGCCCCGTGCTCATGGCGCTGGCCACCGAGATTCACCACGTGGGGCCGCTGGGCTCTGGCCTCATCGTGAAGCTCGTCAACAACGTGATGTCCATGGGCAACATGGTGGTGGCGGCGGAGGCCATGGTGCTGGGCGTGAAGGCGGGCGTCGATCCGCGCCGCCTCTTCGAAATCCTGTCCACGAGCGGCGGGCGCTCGCATCACTTCCTCAAGCGCATGCCCAATGTGCTCGCCGGCGACTTCACGCCGAACTTCAGCATCGCGCTGTCGAAGAAGGACGTATCGCTCGCCCTGGGGCTGGCCGCCGGCCTCGGCCTGCCCATGCTGGTGGCCTCCGCGGTGCGGCAGGTCTACGAGGCGGCGGCGGCCCAGGGCCTGGCCAATCAGGACATGGCGGCGGTGACGCGCCTCTACGAGGAATGGGCGGGCGTGGAGGTGCGAAGCAAGGAAGGCGCCGGCGACCGCCATGCCTGAGCACGATGTCCTCGTGGTCGGCGCGGGGAACGCGGCGCTCGCCGCCGCCGTCTCCGCGCGAGAGCAGGGAGCCCGGCGCGTGCTCGTGCTCGAGAAGGCGCCCGAGGAGCTCCGCGGCGGCAATACCCACTATAGCGGCGGCCTCTTCCGCTTCGCCTTCGACACCGGCGAGGAGCTGCGCCCGCTCGTCCCCGACGCCGAGCGCCGCATTCCCGGCTTTCTCTCCGACGTCGAGCCCTATCCAAAGCAGCGCTTCTGGGAGGACCTGCTCCGGGTCACCGAAGGCCGGGCCGACCCCGAGCTGGGCGAGATCCTGATCGGGCGGTCCTACGAGACGGTTGCCTGGATGGCGCGGAAGGGGATCCCGCTCGAGCCTGCGCTGTCACTGAGCGGTGTCCGCGTGGGAAACAAGATCAAGTGGTCGCCGGGGGCGGTGATCCGCGCCGAGCACGAGGGCGTGGGGCTCTCGCGCGGCTGGTTCGAGATCGCCGAGCGCGCGGGCGTCGAGATCCGCTACGGGACCAGCGCTCTCCGCCTCCTCCAGGATCGGAGCGGCCGCGTCGTCGGCGCGACGACGCAGAGCGCGCGGGGCCTCGAGGACGTCACCGCGGGCGCGGTGGTCCTGGCCTGCGGCGGCTTCGAGGCCAATCCCGCCTGGCGCGCGCGCTATCTCGGCCGCCCCTGGGATCATGCCAAGGTGCGTGGCACCCGCTACAATACCGGCGACGGGCTCCGCATGGCCATCGAGATCCAGGCGCTGCCGTTCGGCCAGTGGACGGGCTGCCACTCCACGCCCATCGACGCCGACGCCCCGCCCTACGGTGACCGCAAGCTCACCGACAAGACGAATCGCCTCTCGTATCCCTACGGCGTGCTGGTCAACAATCGCGGCCGCCGCTTCTTCGACGAGGGCGAGGACTTCCAGTTCTACACCTACGCCAAGCTGGGGGGCGTCATCCTGAACGAGCCGGGCGGCGTCGGCTATCAGATCTTCGACGCCAAGGTGACCCATCTCCTCGAGGGGCGCTACAAGACAGGGACACCGCTGGTCGCCGACACCCTCGCCGCCCTGGTGGACCATCTGCCGGTGGACCGCGCGGCCTGCCGCCGCACGCTGGACGACTACAACGCGGCGGTGAGCGCGGGCGCCTTCGATCCCACCGTGCGCGATGGCCTCGCCACCAAGGGGCTCGAGCTGCCCAAGTCCAACTGGGCGCAGCGTCTGGACGCGCCGCCGTTCGTCGCGTATCCCGTCACCGGGGGCATCACCTTCACCTTCGGCGGCGTGCGCATCAACGAGCGCGCCCAGATGATCGGGACCGCGTGGGCGCCCATCCCCGGCCTCTACGCCTGCGGCGAGATGGTGGGCGGCCTCTTCCACGGCAACTATCCGGGTGGCACCGGGCTCATGTCGGGGGCGGTGTTCGGCCGGATCGCCGGCGCCAACGCGGCCGGCGGCTAGTTCCCGTCGGCGCGCCGGCATGTTCACGATCGATCCCCGCCGGACGGACCTGGCGCAGGAGTTCAAGCGCCGCCCCTTCGGCCCGCATAGCCCCGAGCTCCAGGCGGTGCTGAACGTGCTGCGGGGCTCGCTCCACTGCCAGAATCTCCTGCTCGTCTGCACCCGGCCCCACGCCGAGTGGACGCTGGCCGAGAAGCAGCCGCACGGCCTGCCGCCCCGGCTCTTCCCCCACCTCACCTTCGACAGCCTCGAGGCGGCGGAGTGGCATGCGTTCCGGATACGGTGGGAAGCGGTCACCGGCCAGGCGCTGCCCGACCCGTGAGCGTTCCGATGCCGCGGGTGCTGGGCTATGCCGATCCCCTCAGCGCGGCGCCGGGGGAGACGATCCGCTTCATGATCGGCACGCTGGACGGGCCCCGGCGCTATCGCGCGGAGGTGGTCCGCCTCGTCTGCAGCGACACCGGGCCCGCCGGTCCCGGACTCAAGACCGTCCCGCTTTCGACGCCGATCGAGGGCGACCACGAGGGCACACCCCAGCTCATCGACGCCGGCTCCTACGCCATCGTCGAGCACCCGGAGGCTTTCGGCGGGCTCACCCGCTTCACCCTCCAGGCCTTCATCCAGCCCACCCGCGTTCCCATCCGGCCCGAGCCGCGCCGGCAGGTCATCATGGGGACCTGGGCCGAGGACCGCGAGACCGGCTTCGCGCTCCTGCTCGACGAGACGGGCGCGCTCGCGCTGCTCGTCGGCAGCGGGCCCGCGGCCGCCCTGGTCTCCACGCGCGCGCCGCTCACAGCGCGGCGGTGGTATAACGTCGCGGCGTCGGTGGACCTCGCGGCGGGGACGGTATCACTTCGACAGACGCCGCTTGCCGACCATACGCCGAGCCTCGAGCGGCCGGTGGCGGTGACGGCGGCCGTGCGGGCGGAGGCGCCGCCGGCGGGTGAGCTCTTCCTGGCCGCTGCGCGCCGAGGCGTCGAGGGGGGCCGCCTCCGGACCACCTGGCACTTCAACGGCAAGATCGATCGCCCCCGCCTCTCACGCCGGGCCCTGACCCCGGCCGAGCTCGAGGCGGCGGCGACCGCGCGGCGCACGGGCGCGCCCGACGCCGACACGATCGCCGTCTGGGATCTCGCCGCCGACACAGGGTCGGTGCGAGTGATCGATCGGTCTTCGAATTTGCTTCACGGACGGACGGTGAACGCGCCGAAGCGTGCGGTGACCGGCCACAACTGGGACAGCAGCGAGATGGACTGGCGCCGCGCGCCCGAGCAGTACGGTGCCATTCACTTTCACGACGACGACCTCCACGACGCGGGCTGGACCCCAAGCCTGACGCTCACCGTTCCCGACGATGCGCGGAGTGGCGTCTATGCGCTCCGGCTCGAGGCGGCCGGGGGCCCGGAGTTCTGGGTGGTGTTCTACGTGCGGCCGCCGCGCCGCGGGCCCCGGGCGCGGGTGGCGTTCCTGGCCTCCACAGCGACCTACCTGGCCTACTCGAACTACCGCGCGCGCATGCGGCCGAGTCCGGCCGAGCTCTACATCGGCGCGCTGCCCATCGTGGATCCCACCGACCTCCTGCTCATGTATCAGCCGGAGCTGGGCGGCTCGACCTACGACACGCACTCGGACGGCTCGGGCGTCTGCCACGTCTCCCGGCTGCGCCCCATCGTCAACACCCGGCCGACGGGCTGGCTCTGGAACCTCTTCCTCGACCTCGGCCTGCTCGACTGGCTGGAGGCCGAGGGGCAGCCGTACGACGTCGTCACCGACGACGATCTCCACGTGGAGGGCGCGGCCCTCCTCGAGGGCTACGCGGTGGTGCTGACCGGCTGCCACCCGGAGTACTACTCCCGCGAGATGCTGGACGCGCTGGAAGCCCATCTCGGCGGCGGCGGGCGGCTCATGTACATGGGCGGCAACGGCTTCTACTGGCGCGTCTCGTACCCGGCCGCGCAGCCCGGGCTGCTCGAGGTGCGGCGGGCCGAGGACGGCACCCGCGCCTGGGTCGAGGCGGTCGGCGAGTACTACCACAGCTCCACCGGCGAGTATGGCGGGATGTGGCGGCGGCAGGGCCGGGCGCCGAACGCCCTCGCCGGCATCGGCTTCGTCGCCCAGGGCTTCGACCGCTCCTCGTACTACCGCCGCACCGCCGCGAGCCGCGACCCTCGGGCGCGCTTCATCTTCGAGGGCATCGAGGACGAGATCCTCGGCGACTTCGGCATCGCCGGGAGCGGCGCGGCCGGACTCGAGGTCGACGCGTTCAACGCGAGCCTGGGATCCCCCGCGCATACCCTCGTGGTTGCCTCCTCCGAGGACCACTCGAACGCCTTCCAGCTGGTCAACGAGGAGATGAATGTCTCTTTCGCCGGTTCGGACGGGCGCTTCTCCGCCGCGGTGCGCGCGGATCTGGTCTTCTTCGAGCATCCCGGCGGCGGGGCGGTCTTCTCCACGGGCTCCATCGCCTACGTGGGGAGCCTGGCCCACAAGGGCTACGATAACAACATCGCCCGCCTCACGCGGAACGTCCTGCGGCGCTTCCTGGATCCCGCGCCCTTCGCGATGCCGTAGAATGTGGGCACGCGCCTGTAGCTCAGCTGGATAGAGCACCGAGGTGGCCCGTGGCTGAGCCGATCGAAGACCTGCCAACCAAGACATTCGAGCCCGGAGATGTGATCTTCCGGGAAGGCGATGAGTCGCAGAGCGAAGCCTATTTGGTCCATGAGGGCACGGTCGAGGCGCGGCGTCGCGTCGACGGAGAGGAGCGGGTCCTGAACACCCTCGTCAAGGGCGACTTGCTGGGTGAGGTGGCCTTGTTCCGCGACGCGCCCCACTCGGTCACCGCGATCGCCGTGGAGCAGGTAACCCTCCTCGTGATCCCAGCTCATCGTCTCGAGGGCATGGTCCGAGCGAATCCAGAGCTCGCCATCGCGCTCATTCGTCAACTCGCCCGCATGGCAGCCCATAGGAGTGAGAACCCCTAGAGTCTCGGTGGCGGTCGTGGACTCGCCACAGGGGCCGGTCCGAAGCGGCCTAAGGGGTCCTTCAAGACACCTTCGAGTCGAGTGAGCCGGCTCCCGCTGGTGTATCGTAAATGCCTGACGCGCCTGTAGCTCAGCTGGATAGAGCACCGGCCTTCTAAGCCGGGGGTCGGTGGTTCGATTCCCTCCAGGCGCGCCAATATTCCACCTGGACGTCTGTTAATGCCCATGGTCATCCTCGAGAGTCGCCGTCTCGCATCCCTGCC
>Ga0137404_10002719_pt1 | contig 11751 bp, 14 predicted proteins | sample CZOMad2_1_16fung_FD_108285 | JGI IMG/M metagenome (GOLD analysis project Ga0137404, IMG submission 108285) | Vadose zone soil fungal communities from Angelo Coast Range Reserve, California, USA - CZOMad2_1_16fungal (Illumina Assembly) | ecosystem: Environmental > Terrestrial > Soil > Vadose...
AAAAACGCAAACGGACAGGCGGCAGCATCTTCTAACATGGTGGGGGACCACGGCCGTTGAGGATCGAGGAAGCGGCCACGCAGATCGATCTGGCGGCCGATATCGCCAAACGGTGCAGGGTCTATGTCCGGTGTTGGCCTAGAACTTAACAAGTATGCCTTGCGCAGAGCCTCGATCGACGCTAAGGTGCGTAAACGCTCGACCATGACCCCACGCGAGCGCAGCGCTTCATCGAGGATGGGCAGGGCGCCGCCGCCGGTTGCTCCGCCGGTCGCCCCCCACGCCATGGCCGCGCGTCGCAGCAACTCCCCCGGCTCCAGACACTGGACGGGGAGTGGGACAGAGGGCAGGGCCGGCGGGTGCTGGACGACCTGTGCCTGACCATCGACTTGACCAAAATGGCGTTGCACCTCATCCACGAAGATCGAGGGGAAGATTGCTTCGCCGTTCCCTGTACGGGTCGGGTACGACAGCACACACGTCTGATTGGCCGCTTCCAGAGCGAGAAAGAAGAGCAAGGGCTCTTCACGGGCCTTGTCGGTCGTCGTGAACAGGATTTTGCCGAGGAGGCGGCGATCCAGGATGCCTGAGAATTTTTCTGTCAACACCACGCGGGCCGCTGGATTCAAGGCGCGACGAGTGCTGTCATCGAGCACTGGATGCTCAGTATAGTGCCGCGGGAACTCCGTATCCGCCAGGCCGGGGACAAAGACATGGTCGAAATCGAGCCCCAGGGTGTCCTGGACGCCGAGGATGCACACCGCACCCTCAGCCTGCCGTGGCTGATCGAGCGTGACCTCGCGTAGGAGGTCGATGGCCAGGAGACGGAATTCCGGGAACGTTACCGCCGCATCGCCCAGAAGGTGCAAAGCCTCGGCCCCTGTCCATAGCGTGTCGAAGAGCAACCGGAGGGCTTCGCGATCGCGCTGGATGACCTGCAGCGGGACCTCGGGGTGCATCCCCATGGCCCGGAAGAAGCCCAACTGCGTCAGCAGTGACTTGAGGCTCTCGAGATACGCGAGGAAGGGCCGTGGTTCCCCGACCAAGTCATCGAGCGCCGTTTGCAGCGCATCAACCCAGTCAGCCAGAGCCGTGATCCTTGGGGTATCCTCCTCAGTTGGCTGCTGGCGACGCACATACGCCTTGAGTTGCGCAGGCAGCGGGGCGTGACTGCGATCAAGATAACCCACGGCATAGACCAGTACCACGACATCGTTGGGCCAAGGCCCGTCGGGGCGCAGATATGCACTGGTCAGGAGCTTTAATAGAGCCATCCTGGGATAAGTGCTATCGGCCAATTCGAGGAGACTGAACACGGTTTTGGTGAGCGGCACATGAAACAGCGGCAGGCCCCGACGGAACCAGAGCGCAATCCGATAGCGGCGGCAGACCGACTCCAGCAGCTCGCCGTACTGGTCGAGATTCCGCACCACGATGGCGATGTGCTCGGGGAAGACACCACATGCCAAGAGTTCACGGATGCGACGGGCCATGATTTCGACTTCACGAGCGCGACCAGGGGCGGCGATGACGGTGAATGTGCTGTCGGGGCCAAGAGCTTCCCCCACAGGACTTCTGCTGAACAACCGCTCGCTCAGGGCTTCGAGGTTGCCCCCCCGCGGCCGGGGCCTGGCAAATTCCGGCAGCACGAGCGCTGCCAGGCTTTCGTCGGCGACGAAGCGTTGCCAGGTGAATTCCGTGAAAGTCACCGCATCAATGTTCAGCCCGCTGGAGAAATGCTGCAGCATGCCGCCGTCATCGACCAGCTTGATGAGCAAGGACACCAGAGCGTAATGCACCAGAGAGAGATGGTAGACATCGTGTACGACAATGCGCTGTACCCCCTGCAGCAACGCTGGCGTCGTCTCAGCGGTCAGGTGGTGCTGGAGCCGAAAGAGGATCGCCAGGTCCTGGTCACCCCGGTCAACCAAGCCGGCCTGGGCAAGGCAGCTTTGGTAGCAGCGCCATACCTCGAGAAGGCGATGCAATGCCTGACGGGTCGTAGGGGAGACCGTAGGGTCCAGCAGGTCAATGCCAGCCGCAAAATCCTCGACCCCTAACCCAACCCCCTTGAGCTCATCGATAACGCCGCGATACTCGACCACCAGACCGGGCGATGGGGCCTCACCCAACGATGCCGTGAGGCTGTGGCGCACGAACACAGTTTGGGTTGCAGGCTCGATTAGTCGCCCCGGCAAACCCTCGCTGCGGAAGAGCCGCTCGCTCAGCTCGACATAGGTAAAGTAGTGATGATCGAACAGGAGGCCGCGGGCACGTGTGGTTTCACGCATAGCCCGATCGCGGCTGAGCGTGGTGGGATAGAGATGCAGATCCATGTAATGGCTGTCCATCGCGTCTTCGACAATTTCACTTGAACGTAACCACGTGCCCGCTAGGATACACCAAAGCGCCGTGATGAGCAACACGGATTGCTGCCGGATTGGGCCTCATCGCCTGGAGAAGCTGGAGAAGCTGATGATAGGTCGGGCGGTCAATTGGCAGTGCATCCCAGGGCGGTCTGGTATGAGCATGCCGATGAGAATACTATCAGAGTGTGGTATGCCAAGAGCCGAACTGAGGTATAATGTTGGGTACACGCCATCCGGCAAGACACCCGGGGTGCAAAGATTCATAGCGAGGGAGGTCTACAGATGCAGGAACGGCATACGGTGCCCCTAAAGATCGATGAGAAAATGCTCGCCGACTACCCGGAGTTGGCCGTGCTGACGTTGGTTTTGCCTGAGAGCGATGGAGAGCCTTTGGAAACTGAGCGTGAGCGGATGCAGATCAATCTCATTCTCGACGTGTTGGACCAGCACTGGCAGGACCGACAGGACTTTTATGCAGCCGGCAATATGTTCTTGTACTATGGCGCCGAGCAGGCGCGGCAGATCATCGCCGAAGAGGCCGACCCCGTTCGGCCGAGGCGGGCCTTTCGTGGTCCTGATGTGTTCATCGTGCTCAATGTCGATGGCAACATCCGACGGCAGAAATGGGTGGTATGGGAAGAGGGCGGACGCTATCCCAACGTGATCTTCGAGTTCCTCTCGCCATCCACGCGGCAAATCGACCGGACCACCAAGAAAGAGTTGTACGAGCAGGTGTTCCGGACGCAGGAGTATTACTGGTATGATCCTTTCGAGCCACGCGAGTTGCAAGGGTGGCAGTTGCGTGCCGGGGATGGCTACCAAGCGATGGTGCCGGATGGTCGGGGTTGGCTCTGGAGTCCATCGCTGCAGTTATGGATCGGCCGGTGGGAAGGCACCTATAAACGGGCTCCGGCCATCTGGTTACGACTGTATGATCAGGAAGGACGATTGGCCCTGACCTCTGATGAAGCCGCTGAGCAGCGGGCTGAGGCTGCGCAGGTCCGGGCCGAGGCGGAGCAGGCCAGAGCTGAGGCGGAGCAGGCCAGAGCCGAGGCGGAGCAGGCCAGAGCTGAGGCGGAGCAGGCACACGCTGAGGCGGAGCGGGCACACGCTGAGGCCGAACGCACAAGAGCCGACACCGCCGAAGCCGAAGTCGCTCGTCTACATGCTGAACTGGCCCGGCTGCGAGGGGATAACCCCTGATCGAGCAAGCGCGCTCGGCGCCGCTGAACTGTTGGCGCACTTATGTGGTAGCATAGAAGCCTTTGACCGGCAGCGGGAAGATGGGGGTCGTCTGTAACCCATGCCCCCATAAGTTCGTACCACCGAATTGCCACCATGACACATGAAAGCAAGGAGAGTGCGGTGAATGTCACTGGTGTGAACGTCGAGGTCTTACAAGTCCCTGTGGAAAATCCTTATACTGCAGCAGGGCGGCAAGTCGAAGGGAATTGGCACGTCTTGGCGCGTGTGAGGACGGATGATGGCATCGAGGGCATCGGTTATGTCGTGTCCAATCGAGGGGATCTGGTGCGAGCGGTGGCGCAGGCGACCCGTGAGCTTGGAGAACACCTTATCGGGGCGCATGTCCTTGAGGCGGAGGCCGCCTGGGCGCGTCTGGTGCGGGCGGGAGGCTGGACGGGTCCGGGAGGCATGCTGCATATTGCCATCGCCCCCCTTGACATCGCTCTTTGGGATGCCGCTGGAAAAGCGGTGAGCCAACCACTCTACCGGCTCCTGGGCGGCTCACGCGACCGCATGCCTGCCTATGCCAGCGATCGTCTATGGTATAGCTTATCGCTCGATGAGCTGGCGGAATCGGCCAGTCAACATGTGCTGAATGGCTATCGCACCGTCAAGCTCCGCCTCGGCAAGGAGGCCCGCCCTGAGGGGGAGGTCGAGCGTGTGCGCACCGTGCGCCAGGCGGTGGGGGCAGATGTTCGTATCCTCGTCGATGCCACGGAGAGTTGGGATCGTGCCCGCGCCACCCAGACAGGGCGTCTGTTGCAGGAAGCGGGCATCGCCTGGTTGGAGGACCCACTCCATCATCAGGATCTCCACGGCCTGTCTCACCTGGCTGAGACGCTGGAGATTCCCGTCGCCGGTGGGGAACATCTGTACGATTTGCACGCCTTTCAGGAATTGCTGCAGCACCGCGCGGTGGACATAGCTATCATCGATCTGGCACGAGCCGGCGGCATCACCCCGTGGCGGCGTATTGCGGCATTGGCCCAGGCCCATCACGTGCCGGTGTGCGGCCACGTCATTCCAGAAATCCATGTTCACCTGCTGTCCGCCATTCCCCATGCATTTATGGTCGAGAATGTGCCGCGCTCGGCGGCCATCTTACAGGCAATGCCGGCACTGGAGGATGGTTGTCTGGTGGCTCCGAAAACTCCTGGCCTCGGACTCAATTTGGACGAGGCGGCGGTCACGCGTTACCGCGTTGGCTGATGAGTGCTCCCGCTGCTGGGAAACGGTTTGAAGAGCCGATTTCTTGAGAGCGGCGCGAAGTCCGGAAAAACTCCCATGCATGTCGATGTCCTCGTCGTGGGGGCCTGGGCTGCGGCGCACATTTATCCCAAATGGTGAGCGATCTGGTAAAGCCCGTTCAGATAGCACTACCGAGAGCTGGAAGCTCAAGCTTCTCTAGTAGGTAAAGTTTCTTAGCTCGTATGGTCTTGTAGGGGATGGTCCAGTAGAGGCGGGGAGCACTTTGACCATCAACGTTGTGCACTATCCCCCACATGAGCGCGTGAGCACCGGACTGTTTGAGATACCGTCGAGCGGTTTCCTCTGGCCGGCTGTCCTCAAGGGAGATAGTCCTATTAAGCTGGAGCAGCTGAATGGTCTCCCCCACTAACATCGTTTGCTGCTGAGTGGACTCTTCCTCTTCGCCAATGAAATCTTTGAGCGCTTCTCGTATAAGCTCTTCATATGCGTGGTCCTTGTCATGCTCGAGATGGACGAGCGCGACGGCAAAGCGCTCAGGGTCAGCTTTTGGTATGCGCTTTCGGGATAGTCAGGAGATAAGGGGAAACACAAGCGGATGGCCTGTAATCTTGTCCCAGTTGCGAAAGATGGCCCAAGCCACTGTCATAACAGCAATGATAACGGCCACCCACCGAGGGCCGACTACAGGAGCAATGCAGGTATCTAACCAGTTGCGAATCCAGTCAGGCATCGGAAGTATCTCCCCCGAGGCTGCTGAATGAAGTGGAGCTAACTTGGGGAAGCAAACGGTTCGGTTGAGTCTTGAGAGGCATCTTGCCTCCTTAGAGGTTGTGTAAGAGCCTCTAAGAACAGCGACTCGCCTCTTACATTGTGGGTGTAAGAAGCCAGCTTCTGGAGGAAATAGCATTAGTTCAGTATGTATTATATCGCAAGGTGTGGAGGTTCCCTCGGACTGAGCGTCTATACAAAACAGATAAGGGGGGATAAGGCCCTGTTCGGCAGACATGCGCCGCATCCGGAGCCAGCCGGCTTGGGCCGAGAAGTGGGTGTTCTGTCAACTGGCGGCGTGAGCGAAGCGCTCACGAGTCGAGCGCCGGGATCTTGCATAAACGCCGTTATGCAAGACCAAAGAGGGAACTGAGAGGGAACAAAAATCTGCACGCCGGCGCCGAAGGGCTTCCATGTTTTCCATTTAATATATCAACAATGTGTTGATATATTCCCGCTGTCGTTATTCTCTCCATTTTCCATTCTGGACCTACGGGAGGGAAGCTGCGATACGACCTAACAGACTATACCGGCCACAAGTATCGATTGTTCTGTACTTTCTCCGCCCAGTCGGATAGGTTCGCTCCATTTCCCCTACGTGCTCTCACCCAACCAGTTCAAGGAGAACCTGTCATGCGTCGCCATCGAGTTCGTATCCTGCTGTCGCTGAGCATTCTCTTCGGTGTGGTCCCTATGGCCTCTGGCGCCTCGTATACCTTTACCTTGATTGATGTCCCCGGGGGCGTCCATACCAATGCCCATGGCATCAACGATGAGGGCCATATCGTCGGGGTCTAGGGTCTCTTGCCCCGACGGAACGAAAATTTACTATAAGCTGTAAACCCATGTGAAAACATAGGGTTCTGAAATCTATCTCGCAGTGTCTTCCGGGGCAAAATGGTCGTGAGAAAAGCGAAATGAGACCGTTTATGGCTTTGTAGACTCCCAAAGTCCTTCTTGGCGTAAAATTTCGCACGGGCGGGGCAAGAGACCCATATCGATAGCTTCGTCTTCATGTCGCTCTCCTTTGTGGGTGAATGTCATTCAGTTGTACCGTGTGATATTCCGTAAGGCATCAAACGTTCCATTGTCTGATCCAAGGACCAACATATGGACGTTTGCCCTCCATGAATCCGCGTAGCTGACCATCTATCCGCTGACCCCATACACAAAGTATTGATGGGGCTTCCAACGCCTTATCTGGTCCTCTAGCTTTTAGTTGCTTGACAGGGTTCATCAATAGCCCTACACTCGTGGAATATCTCCGTGGGAAGCTGTCTAGGATGCTGATGTGCACTGCGGTCGTGAGTTGGTCGCCCTGTGGCTGTTGAGGTTCGCGAAGAAGCTTATCCATGAGACTTGCGGAGATCATCCATCCTATCCTGCCTCAAGCGTGCCTGAAGCTCCGGAGAGTATCCCGCTTCTTGGCGCGGCCTCAACTCCTCATTCGCTGAGCTCCTCTCCCCCTGGGGAAGGACATCCCGCAGGCCTCTTGGTGACCGTTCACGTTGAGTTGATGTGTGCCACTTGTCTCATCGACGCGTCTGTCTTCATGCTCTCCGTTGAGATATCCCAGTCCGTATTGGCGTACAGGAGGAACAGACCATGCAGCGATCTTCAGATTCACTCACACGCACCCTCAGAGCTCCTAACTCAGCAGGCATGCGGGTACGTCAGGCACAAGCCCGACGGCTGCTCCCGCGGCTCGTCCTCATGGCCTGCCTGGCGGCCCTAGCCGTGAGCCAGGCCTTTCTCCCAAGCGCCCAGGCCGGGGCGGGGCCCTGCCGGGTGCCTAGCAACGCCTATCCTACCATCCAGGCGGCGGTCAACGACGCGACGTGCGCCACGATTAATGTCGCGGCGGGGACCTATACCGAACACGTCACCATCGCCCGCGATGTCACGATTCGCGGCGCGGGACAGGACAGCACTGTCATTGATGGCGGTGGCAGCGGGACGGTCTTGACGGTCGCCAGCGGCACGGTCACGCTCAGAAGCGTGACGATCCAGCATGGTGCGCGTGCGACTGAGAGCTCCGGACGCCACGGCGGCGGCATCTGGAATGCGGGCTCGCTCACTGTGGAGAACAGCACCGTCGCTGACAATGAGGCATTCTTCGGCGGCGGCATCTGGAATGAGGGCACGCTCACCGTCCGGAACAGTACCGTCGCTGGCAATATTACATACGCTGCACCGGCCTTCGGCGGCGGCATCGACAACAGGGGCACGCTCATCGTCGAGAACAGTACCGTCGCTGACAATCGTGCAAACAATAACGGCGGTGGTATCTATAATAGCGGCACGCTCACTGTCGAGGACAGTACCGTCGCTGACAACAGCGCATTCTTCGGCGGCGGCGGCGGCATCTTCAACTTCGATGGAGGCACGGTGACACTTACAGATGTCACGTTTCAGACCAATATCCCCGACGATTGCACGGGGTGTCCGGGACTGCTGTAACACGGGCGGATGCCTCTCGGACAGCCCACATGAACGCGATCTCACATTTGGGGTGCCAGGAGCAATGACCGGAACGTGTGTTATTGACCTTGAGACTCGGACGGCGCCAACAGCTTGGCCCGCTCGGCCTCTTGGCGGAGGTGTTCCGCGTCTTGCTCCCGTGCGGCTTTCGTGTCCGCGGCTTGTAGCGCTCGGTCTTTCCAGCTCATGGTATCTCCTCCGTTCAAAGTGGAAAAATTTCCACATTGATTCTGACTCACATCGACTTATGCAACCTTCTGAGAACGTGTGACGTAGCATCTGCCTTAATCCTGCTTCCCCTTATAGAAGCGTTCGACGTTGGTAGTGCTACACAGGTAATGCGGCTGCTTTCGCGAGGTTGTAGTGGCAGATGAAGAACTTGATGGCTCCGACGTGGTTCGCCAGTTTCTTGGAGAATGACAGCGTGTCACACACCAGACGAGAAATGCGTTGTCTCAGGGTGTTGTTGAAGCGTTCGACATGATTCGTTTTGCGGGCTTGCTTCGTAATGGCTTTGTGCTGGGTTGGTGGAATCATGCCCTTGTAGACCTCATATAAATCTGTATAGAACGTCGCCTGCTGTTGATATACCTCTGGGATCTTAGCCCAGAGGTGTTCCCCACTCTCACGACTCCGGTCACCAATGTGAAACGCAATGACCTGGCGCGTCTTTGCATCCATAGCAATCCAGATCTATAGCTTGTTTGCCTTCTTCCCGACGAAGCTGCACATCTCATCGGCCTCGGCTTCCAGTCGCTGAATGGCCACGTCTGTTGGATCTACTGGGAGCTGAACATGGAGGTGATCGGGGCAGGATGCAAAGCGTTCGACCATAAAGGGCGAGAGCCACGTGAGACTGACGCCCACAGCCCGACAGGTCCCGCGCAGGGAAATGCGCTCGCGCAGCAGGTGCTCAATCACCGTGCGCTCCTCATCAGATACGATATGGTCTTCGGCGCTGGCCACAAACTGGCGTCCGCATGCCTTGCACTGATGATTCTGTTTGCCGCTGTGAATATGGCCATTTTTCTTGAACTGTGGCGATCCACACCCTGGGCACGCGTCTCTGACGACCATGGCTGCTGTTGGCCTCCCTGATTATAGTGGTGTTTTTGACCAACAGTAGCACGGAATCGGGTCGCGAGCATTACCTGTGTAGCACTACCAGACTATCACTATCCCCTGCTGGATCGCCGATTGATCGAGTTCTGCCTGGCCTTACCGCCGGAGCAATATGTCCGCCAGGGCTGGACGCGCTATCTCTTCCGCCGCGCCATCGAGGGCACCGTGCTGGAACGTCTGCCGTGGCAGCGGGACAAACGCGACCCGGTGAGCGAGCGCCATGGTGCTGCCCGGCGCCAGGAGCTGTGGCCACTGCTGCGGGAACCGTTGGCGCGCTATGCTGAGGAGCCCACCGTATCAGCCTATGTGGATGTACCTCGGATGCAGCGACGGTTGGAGGCACTGAGCGCCGCGGCACCTCCTGCGGGAGCATCGACGCCTGGCCAAGTGGGTTTATCAACAGCCTTTACCGCGGCGGCGTTTGTGTTGCGGTATGGTCCTTCTCCGGTCTCGCACGCCTATACACCCCGCCGCGCTGGCTAGCTCGGGCTGAGCCCTCGGGCCGCGGCCTGGTGCGGGCCAGCGCTTAGAGGCACTCCTGCCCTTAGGCGGGACTATAGTTGACTGAACCAGGGGTATGACCTTCAACAACTTCCCTGCGAGACAACGGTATCGACGAACGACGCCGGGTTTTGCCACGCCCCCTGCCGCTGGCGCACGGCCGTGATGACCGGGTGATGTCGGGTGGCCTGCACCAGCTCAAAGAGTAGGTAGGGTATCGGTGGGCGCAATCCGGAAAGGATGGCATCGGCGCCGGAAACGTTTGGACATTGTAAAATGAGGCAGCCCCCTCGACGCACACTGTCGACCAGTTGCTGCGTTACCGTCAGCCGCTGGACTGGCGGTACATAGAGCAAGGTATAGGTGGAAACGCAAACGTCGGCGCAGGCCTTGAACGGTAACGGGCGACCGATGTCGGCCACGACGCCGATACTGTTGTCGTCCGCATAACGATCCAAACCGGCCTGGAGTTGGGCCGGGAAGAGATCGAGGCCGTAGTAGGTGCGGGTGTGAAACAGATGCCGATTGGTGAAAGTGCTGCAGGCGACGTCCAGGGCCAGCTCGCCGCCCACTGGCGCCAGGTCTCGCGCCAACTGCTGCCAGCAGAAGCGAGCGCTGGGGACGCGGCTGAGAGTGCTGGCCATGGATCGAGGTCACCCCATGCCGTCAGGAAGGACCTAGAGGGTTCGAGAAAGCACGATGGCCCTCGCTAAGAGTTGGGAGCCCGACGTCGGCAGGACCCAAGCCGGTATTAAGTGATGCAGAACCCGGCAGCCGGATATCCTGGAGATGACTTATCACGATCGCTGTATATCATACCTAATCGCGCCCATCAACTCAGACGGCCGGGGGTGCCTACCAGGTTTGCTTGGCTGTGTCAGGGCACGCTGTTTACTTCCTCACCTACGGGGAGAAAGCCCGGCCTTACCGCCGGATGGCGGGAGTTTCAACCGGCAGACCGCGGCCGCGCCAGGCCATATATAGCTCGATGTTGATGTATTCATCGGAACCCTGTGGGTACGGCTCGGCACGCACGGACGTGTTGCACCACTCGAACATGCGGTGCACTGAGCCCAATGTCTGCCATGTGAAGCGGTAGACTGGAAAGCCGTTGGTTTGTCCCTGGCTGATGACGTCGCCACGCAACCGCTGCTCGGTATACTGCTCGTGGCAGTGAGCACAGGCCATGTCAAGCTGGCCACGACGCTGATAGAAGAACGCCTTACCGGCTTCGAAGAACGGCTGGGCCGGTCCATCGATGCGAACATCGATGGGCAGACCGCGGGATTGCGTGCCTATGAAGGTGGTCATCGCCAGGAGGACCTCGGACTCGGAGGGGTAAGGCGGTGCCTGCATGCGTTCGGCGCGACAGCGGTTGATCTGCTGCTCTAGATTGATGAGTTTACCGAGGGTGGGATCGAAGCGCGGGTAGCGCGTGCGCACGCCCCGCATGCTGTCGGCCGCATCGCCATGGCAACTCGCACAAGATGTCGCGGCAGCACCGTCTGCCTGGCGCCACAGTTCACGGCCACGCTCAACCCACAACAGGCCAGGATTGGCGAAGTCGTCGTCCTGGAGGCGCTGGTTCTCCTCCGAGAGGTAGGTGTAGCCGGAGCGTCGACCATCGACGAGATAGCGGCTGTGCTCGTCGACCGTAAGCAGCCCCGCTCCAGCACATCCGATGCCTATGGACATGATGGCCACGAGCCAGGGGAACCGACGCTCGTGGCCATGTAGTCCCCGGTTCCATCCCACCGTTTGGTCACCCCCAGCACCTCTTGAAAATTCTTCCGCCGCGCACTCAGCACTCAGCACTCAGGACTCGCCGTTACACTACCGTGATCTCAGCTTCTGCCGTATAGACGGTGCCATCATCGTCAATCCACTGAAAATTCAGGCGCCCGGACTCAGTCGCCACGGTATAGAAGGCAAGGTATGGGTTGGCGGCGACGGCGGGATGCCAATCGGCCCGAAACACCTCTGCGCCATTATAAGTGCAGGTGAAGGTATGAATGATATGGCGTGGGATCAGTTGCCCCTGGGTGTCGCGGCGATG
>Ga0137404_10002724_pt1 | contig 11749 bp, 11 predicted proteins | sample CZOMad2_1_16fung_FD_108285 | JGI IMG/M metagenome (GOLD analysis project Ga0137404, IMG submission 108285) | Vadose zone soil fungal communities from Angelo Coast Range Reserve, California, USA - CZOMad2_1_16fungal (Illumina Assembly) | ecosystem: Environmental > Terrestrial > Soil > Vadose...
GACATCGCGGTCCTGACCGGCGGCCAGGCGATCTCGGAAGATCTCGGCATCAAGCTCGAGAACGTCACGCTCGCCATGCTCGGCCGCGCCAAGAAGGTGATGATCGACAAGGAGAACACCACCATCGTCAACGGCGCCGGCAAGAAGGCCGACATCGAAGCCCGCGTTGCGCAAATCAAGGCGCAGATCGAGGAAACCACCTCGGACTACGACCGTGAGAAGCTGCAAGAGCGTCTGGCCAAGCTCGCGGGCGGCGTCGCGGTGATCCGCGTCGGCGGCGCGACCGAGGTCGAGGTGAAGGAGCGCAAGGATCGCGTTGATGACGCGATGCATGCGACCCGTGCAGCGGTGGAAGAAGGCATCGTGCCGGGCGGCGGCGTCGCGCTGTTGCGCGCCTCCGAGCAGCTCAAGGGCTTGCGCACCAAGAACGACGACCAGAAGACCGGCGTCGAGATCGTACGCAAGGCGCTGTCCTGGCCAGCTCGCCAGATCGCGATCAATGCGGGTGAAGACGGCTCCGTCATCATCGGCAAGATCCTCGAGACCAAGTCGTACAACTACGGCTTCGACTCGCAGACCGGCGAATATGGCGACCTCGTCAAGAAGGGCATCATCGACCCGACCAAGGTGGTGCGTGCGGCGATCCAGAACGCGGCGTCGGTTGCCGCGCTCCTGATCACCACCGAAGCCATGGTGGCCGAAGTGCCGAAGAAGAACGCCGGCGCAGGCGGTGGCGGCATGCCTCCGGGCGGCGGCATGGGCGGCATGGATTTCTGAGTCCTTCGCAGTCGTCCCGGACGCGGTGCGGCGCGCAAGCGGTGCCCCGCAGAGCCGGGACCTCGCTCAGCGATTACGAATGCAAACCCCGGCAGCGATGCCGGGGTTTTTTGCAATCTGCTCGACAGAGCGGAAGCTCGCGCTGCTTTCTCTCGTCATTCCGGGGCGCGCCGCTTGGCGCGAGCCTGGAATCCATAACCACCAATCTCAATTTGAAATACCAGGATAGAGATCAACCCAGCCCGGATTCTGCTCTTCGATCAAACGTATCTTCCAGTCACGCCGCCACTTCTTGAGCTCCTTCTCGCGCGCGATGGCGGTAATGGCGTCGTCGTAAATTTCAAGCCAGACCAGCTTGTGGACGCCATATCGCGCCGTGAATCCGCCGGTTGCTTTGATCCGATGTTCGTATCCGCGGCGCACGATGTTGTTCGTCACACCAAGATAAAGTGTGCCGTGCTTCTTGCTCGCGAGAAGATAAACGTAATAAGCGATCGCTGACAGCGGTGGTTAGGGATTCTCGGCTCGCGACTGCGTTCACCCCGGAATGACGAAGGACATTACTTCCGGCGAAGCAAAATCTCAAGCTACGCGCGCGCAGGCTCTTCTCTCGAGCCTCCAATTGGTGAGCTCAGGGGTTAGGAAGATTTCGGGCGTCTTGTTTCCGAGCCACTTGCTCAAAATTGCCGGATCGTTCCGGTGATCGGCAACGCAAAGCTCGGCAATTGACCGCTGCATGACCTGGCAAGCGGAGATAGCATCGCCCGGCGTTGCGTCACGTATCACCAATTTCACAAATCAACCCCTTGTCATTCCGTGACGCGCCAATTGGCGCGCGCCCGGAATCGATGACCACCAAATGTCAATATAAAATGCGGTGATAGACATCAAGGCCATCGCAGGCATCGGTGGTTATGGATTCCGGGCTCGATGCTTCGCATCGCCCCGGAATGACGGGCACAATTATAATACGCGGCCATCTAACCAATAGCCGCCCGTCCCCTCACTCCACCCGAGTCACCACCGCGAGCCGCTTGATGCCCTGGTTGCGATAGGCATTGAGGAAGGCGTTGTAGTCCTTGAAGGACACGCAGCCGTTGGAGTCACCGTTCGGGCCGAGCATGTAGGAATGCGCGAGCAGGCCGGAGCGGCCGTAGATCGCGTCCTCGCCGCCGATCGGGGTCATCCGCAACGCCGGCACGCCGTGAAACAGCGCCTCGCGCGGCTTCAGTTCGTAGATATGCGGCGGTGTCACGCCGCGCATTCGGATATTCGCAGAGCTGGGATCATCAAGCTTGGCGCCAAGTCCGGAATGCGCTTCAAGTTTGGTGCCATCGGGCAGGTAAACCATGTGCGCGGAGATATCGTAGACCGCGGTCGAGCGATCGTAGGGCGCAGATCCGCCCAGCGCCGGATTCGGGCTTGTCCCGAAGCCACCACCGAGGCTGCCGGTCGCGCTGGCATCGGCGGATGCGTAGGCCAACAGCGACCCATGCGACGGTTGCTTGCCCCAGAGTTTTTCAAAAATCGATTGTTTCTCGCTTGAGCCGATCGACATCACGGCCGTCTTGGCGCGTTGCGCCATGTCGCGGAGCGTCGCCCCCGGCGTCTTCGCCGGCTGGGGCTCGCTGGAATGCGGCGCGATCGCGGCCAACTGAACCCGCGCCGAATCCCTGGGCTTGGGGACTTCCGCGAGCTTCGCGGTTTCGGGTGGTGCCTTTGGCGCTTCCGCAAGCTTTGACGTTTCCGGCTGCGGGGCCGCCGCCACGCCCTGTGCGGCTGCGGCCGAGAACCGATCAACGAACGACAAACTTGATGGGACCGTTGCGGGCGCGGAAATCAATGGCGGCGGTTCGGGCTGAGCCGCGCGTGTGGGGTCGACGGCCGGCACGCGGCGGATCGCAACACTCGCCCACCGCCGGTTCACAGGCTCATCGAATCCGGTACCGCCGAGCTGCGGATAGGGGCCGGCCGCGAAAATATTGGCATACACCGTCCAGGCGCAACCGAGCACAAGACCGGTGACCGCCGCGCCGGCAAGAACACTCTGGGAGATGGCGTTCCGGGCTGATCTTCTGGGTTTGGGTGCCGCGAAACTATAACACGCAACTCTACTGGTACTCATCCGCCCTGCATCCAGACTGCTTCCACCTTGTTCCCCCTGCAGCCGGCCTTCGATGCGGTGCATTCCTCAAGCACATTCGAAGGCCGGGCTGCGCGCGATGATCCGCCGGAATTCCGGCGGACCATTTGGCAGAGGCGCAGAGCGTCATTAAGGCGACTTTTAGTTAAATGCGGATTAAGTGCGGGCCGTTGTTGGGCAGTCCCATTTTGATACGAATTTGCGCGAGCCCCTCTCGTTTTTTTTACGGAATGAGTCGCGCGGTACCCTGGCTTTCGTTCTTGACGCGTCTTCCTTACGCGAACCGATACCACCCCGGATCGAGCCCGAGGGCGTGCTTGGCTCGAAAGCGCTCTAATAATTCAGCTTCGGATGCCAAACTGTTCCCCGCCCCTCCGGCGTGGTGTCGAGGATGGTCCAGATCGGCATCAGATCCGGCGCGCCGCGCGGATCCTGTCCAGGATCGGCGGAGGCGCCGTTCATCTCGCCGCCCCAAAAATGCCGAATTGTGCCGCCATTGCGCGTGAACACATTGAACGCCGCGTCGTCACCGCCGTTTTCGGCCAGTCCATGATAATCGCGGCTGAACTCGGAGGAGATGTCCTGATAGAGCGGCAGATGGCGCCAGCCGCGCTCGCGCTTGAACGCGACAAGCCGTTCGATCGGCGACCGTGCCACCACGGCTCGCGTCGGTGGATTTTGGACGACCCTGATGGAAGACGTTCGGGCGGCGTTAGTCCGACAGAAGGGCGGAGATTTTTTGTCCGCCGCGGGCGAGCTTCGTGTCCCGGGCGCGATGCAGCGCGCAGCGGTGCGTCGCTGAACCGGGACCTACCACAGACTATTAAGCAACTGGGCCCCGGATGCGGCGCACCGCGAGAGGCGCTGCGCCGCATCCGGGACACACATCTTCGATTCCCCTATTGCAATTCCGGCGGCGGGGAATTGTCGAGCACCGCGCCTTTGGCGCCTTCGAGCAGGTCAAGGCCGTAGTCTTCGATCGTGAGCGGCCCGCGCATCCGCTTGAGCTCCGCAACGCGCTCGACCTGCGCGAACGTCTCCTTCACATAGGGCAGAGCGGCGGGACGCACTTCGTCAACAAATAACAGCTTGCCGGACAATAGCGCCGGATCGGGCTTGGGCATGTTAACCCAGCGGATACGCTGCGTCGGCTGCACCACGCAGGTACCCTTCGGCAGATAGAAGGCAAGCCAGCTGGTGGTGCCGTAATCCGGCGCCAGCACGCACGTCGCGCCGGTTTGGACGCGAACCGCCTCAATTTGGGCGGCGAGCTCGGGCCAGCCGACGCCGACGCTGCGAACCGTCGCATCACGTCGGAATCCTGTCAGCACACCGGTGTTGGCTTGCACGATCAGAAGCGCAAACATCACGATGCCCACGGGCGAAGCCCAACGCAGGCAAAAATCAACGACGCGCTGCGCGCGCCCTTTCCATTGCGTCAGGTGCGCGGCCACAGCGGCGGCAATCGCGAATGCCGGATAGATAGGCGCGAACCAGTTGGCCTCGACACGGGCGTGCAGCGAGTGCCAGATGAAATAGAGCGCGATGGTCCAGAACGTCGCGTTGATCAGCGTACGCGCGGCCGCCGCGCCGCCATCGCGCCTGAGCAGCGCGTAGAGTCCCATCGCACCAAGAACAAAGACAAGCGGCGTTGCGAACGCGATCTGGGTCGGGATCAGTTCGCCGATGAATGACGGTTTAAATTGCTCGACCCGTGACCGGCCGATCTGCTTGATGAAGGACACCCACTCGTGATCGGCATTCCAGAGAATGACCGGAGAAAATATGGCAAGCGCGACGATCCCGCCGAGATACGGCCATGGTGAGACCAGCCAGTGGCGCAGCCTGGGGACACTGACCAGCCAGATCAGAATCGCTGGGCCTAAGAGCAGCGCGGTGTATTTCGACAATAGCGCCACGCCGACGGCGACGCCGACCGCGAGCCACCACGCGCCGCGTCCGGTCTCCAGCACCTTGGCGAGAAAAAACAGGACAAAGCTCGAGGTTACCAGCAACGGCGAATCCGGCGTCACGATCAGGGTGCCAACCGCCGCCATCAGGGTAACGTTGAGCAGGATGGTCGCGGTCGCCGCCACGCGCTGGCCGCCGAACAGGATCGCAGCCGTGCGGTACAACGCAAAGCTCATCGGCAGCGCGAGCAAAATCGACACCAACCGCACGCCCAATTCGGTGTCGCCGGCGATCATGGTGCCGAGGCGGATCAGGACGGCGACGCCGGGCGGGTGATCGTAGTAGCCGAACGCGAGATGCTTCGACCACATCCAGTAATAGGCTTCGTCGAAAGTCAGCGGCGTCCAGGCGGCGCCGACGAACCGCAAGGCTAGCAGCGCCATCAATGTAAGCGAGGTGTTGCGGGCAAGCCGAGCCTCGTCCGGACTCATCGGGAGTTCATCGCTTGCGCCAGACGAACAGTCCGGACATCGCGTAGTTCCAGACCACTCCCATCAACGCGCCGGCCGCGCCCGCCAGCCACCAGATCGGCTCCTGGTCGTAGACCGAGAACGCCACGCCGACATTGGCAAAGAGGCCGACGCTGCAGACGAGATAAAACAACAACAGGCCGCGCAGGATCGCAAAGCCTTTCAGCCGCTGGTCGCGATAGGTGAGAAAATTGTTGAGGATGAAATTGCTGGTCATGGCCGAGACCGCGCCGCAGGCCTGCGCTTCCGGAAACAGCAAATCGAACGCTTCGAGCGCGATATAAAGGGCCACGAGATGCACGACGAGGCCGATCGATCCGACCATCGCAAACAACAGGAAGCGCAGCGACACAATGTCATTGGTCAGCTTCGCCAGCACCAGCCCCAGGAAATCCAGCGCCACCATGGAATCGAGCTTGCTCTCGCCATGCAGCCGCGAGCCGAAGGCGTAGGGAATTTCCTTGACCCGCAGACTGCCACGGGCGGTGGCGACGATGTCGAGCAGTATCTTGAAGCCTTGCGTGGACAATTGCGGCGCCAATTGCTCGAAGCGATCCCTGCGGATCATGAAGAAGCCGCTCATAGGATCGGCGATCTTGACCCGCAGCACGCGTTTAGCGACCTCGGTCGCGAGCGCGCTCGCCCCCGCCCGCTGACGATTAAAACTATCGGCGCTGCCGCCCTCGACGTAGCGGCTGCCAACCACGAGGTCGAACTCACCGCCCTGCAGCAGCGCCAGCATTTTCGATAGCTGAGTCTCATCATGCTGCAGGTCGGCGTCGATGACGGCGGCGAAAGGCGCGCTCGATGCCAGGATGCCCTCGATGCAGGCCCCCGAGAGGCCGCGCCGCCCGATCCGCCGGATGCAACGCACCCGGCCATCCTCGCGCGCCAGTGCCCGCACGACTTCCCAGGTACCGTCCGGGGAGTTGTCGTCGACGAAAATCACTTCAAAGGCAACGCCGGCAAGCGCGGACTCCAGCCGCCGAAACAGCGTGGTGACGTTATCGCGCTCGTTGAAGGTGGGAACGACGACCGAAAGCTGAGGCCAACCAGCGGCCTGCGGCGGATTCACGGGCCGGGGTTGGATGGCGTCATTCATACGCCAGCGTATATCTGATCCGCTCTGGGGATGCCAAGGCACCGGGCTAAAACAGCGGTGCGGAAGGGTAAAAAAACGGCCAAAGCAGGGTTAAAAATGCCAACGACCACGAACAGAAGGCGCGCGTACATCCGGCGCAGCCGAGCTATTCAGTGGTCGTCCCAGCGCCGGAGCTATGAAGCATCAACGTCGCCGTTAGCGACGAGATAGGGACGGCTTGGCGTTTTCGCAAGGGGTAAGCGTCCAGCATGTTTAACGGGCAAACTGAATCAGTAGACATCAACCGCCCCGAGGCTGCGGCATGTCTGGCGAGGGTGTCCGGATTATCTGCGACGGCTCGCACCGACCATCGGCAATTCGAGATAGCTACCGGCCCGCCGCGATATGTCTGATGAACGCCGTCACGATATCCTTCTGCGCCAATGCAATGGCGTCGTTGGCCGTCGTCATATGGGATCCCACATCGGCGTCCGGGAACTGCAGCGACAGGTAACTCACCAGCATCACCCGGAAATTCTGCCTCTCGGAACGACAGACGTTCGCGATAAGAGACGTGAAATCCTGTCCCGACATGGTTTTGTTGCCATCTCGCCCATACTCGCGAGCGAGGCAATTCCAGTAAGTGTCCCTGCCCGCCACCGCCTGACGATGCGCATCCTCGACCTCGGCGGCCACTGCGGCTGAAGTGACCATCGCCAAAGCCGCCGCAAGAAGCGCTCGCATCTCTTTCTCCCTTTTTAGCAATGATAGCTTGAACGGCCGACCGAGTTAAGGCCGAGAGCCTTATCGCTCATCCCGGCGAACTGGCCAATCACGATTGGTTTGATTAGGCTCGGCCCGACATGCCTCCTCCCAGCGAGCCTCTCCAATGACCAAGAGCCCCGCCCCCAAACCCGCTTTGAAGCAATCCGGCCATATCTACATTGGCGTCGGCGGCTGGACCTTCGAGCCATGGCGCGGGGTGTTTTATCCCGAGAAACTCGTGCAGGCGAAGGAGCTTCAATACGCGGCCTCGAAGCTGACCTCGATCGAGATCAACGGAACTTACTACGGCTCGCAGAAGCCGGAGAGCTTTCGCAAATGGGCGCGCGAGGTGCCCGACGGCTTCGTGTTCTCGGTGAAGGGCCCGCGCTTTGCCACCAACCGCCGCGTGCTGGCGGAGGCCGGCGATTCCATCAAACGGTTTTACGATTCCGGCGTGCTGGAACTGGGCGACCGCCTGGGTCCGGTGCTCTGGCAGTTCGCGCCGACCAAGAAATTCGACGAAGCGGATTTCGGCAAGTTTCTGGAGCTGTTGCCGCGCAGCCTCGAGGGCCGCAGCTTGCGCCACGTGGTCGAGGTACGGAACGACAGTTTTGGCACGCCCGGTTTCATCGCGCTGTTGCGACGGTTCGAAACGCCAGTCGTGTTCGCCGAGCACGGCAAGTACCCAGCGATCGCCGACGTCGTCAGCGATTTCGTCTACGCGCGGTTACAGAAGGGCAATGACGAAATCAAGACCTGCTATCCGCCGAAAGCGCTCGATGCCTGGGCAAAGCGGCTGCAACTGTGGGCCGATGGCAGCGAACCGGACGACCTGCCGCGTGTTGATACCACAAAGCCGAAGAAAGTCCCGCGCGACGTCTTCGCCTATGTGATCCACGAGGGCAAGGTGCGCGCGCCGGCGGGCGCGATGGAGTTAATAGCGCGCGTGGCTTAGTCGGGATATAAATGGCGAAATCCAAAAAGCTCTTCACCATCGGCTATGAGCAGACGCCGGCCAAAGCGGTGCTCGACGAGCTGGAGCAGGCGGGCGTGAAGCTGCTCGTAGATGTGCGTGCGGTTGCCGCCTCGCGTCGTCCCGGCTTTTCCAAGAACCAGCTCGCGACTGGCCTCGACGAGCGGGGCATTTCATATCTGCATCTGCGCGGCCTCGGCACGCCGAAAGAGGGCCGCGAGGCCGCGCGGAGCGGAAAGTTCGACGCGCTTCACAAGATCTATGCGAGGCATCTGAAGACATCGCAGGCGAAAGAAGAACTCGACGAGCTGTCGGCGCTGGTCCAAAAATCCGGCCCGATCTGCATCCTCTGCTACGAGCGCGACCACCGGCAATGTCACCGGCAATGGATCGCCGAGATCATCGAAGACCGCGACGGGGTGAGGATCGAGAATCTGGTTGCGAAGCAGCTGTGAGCATCAAGCCGGGGGCGATGCCAACGATTCCGGTCTAAAGTCTTGCCGATGGTTGCTCGACGCTAGCTGTGAAACTTCAGCCCGTCAACGATCTTGTCGATCACCTTGCGCTCGGCGCGCATGGCAATGCCGACCAGATTGAGCTCGGCGCGGATCACCGCCCTCACCGTCTCGCGGTTGGCGGCGTCATGCGTCGTCTTGAACATCTCCTCGGTGTAGATCGCAGGCGTCACGTTTCGCGCCAGCGCCCGCTCCAGCGCGCGGGTCAGCGCCGCGCGGTCGGCGGCATAGATCAGAATGGGCTGACCGATCAACGGCATGTAACGCGTACCTGAACCATCAGAATAGGGTTCGCCGATACATTCGGGAAACCCCGCGGCGATGCCGCTACTGAGAAACGCCGCGACGTTGAGCTTCTGCCACGCTTCAAGGTCGGTCCGGATCACGACCGCGATCTTGGTGTCGAATTGCATGATCTGCTTTTCCACCGTCATTTTGGGATGGTCTCACCGGGTCCGCGCTAGCGCGGCCCGATGACAGGCTCCGGACCAGACCTCAGATGCGCAGTGCAGCATCGGGGAATGTCGAGGTTATAATACCGGGATTCTCCGATGTGCAATTGCACATCGAAGTTCGCGCTAACGCAGCGCCCCGGAATGACGGTTGTTGACCTCTACCCCTTGGCGTCGCAGGCCCAGGCGCGGATCACGCATTCCTTGCCACCGAACTCGTAGCATTTGCGCGTCGCGGTGTTGAGCGAGCTCGATATCCGCGGCTTGACCGCGTAGCCGTGGGCGCCACAGGGATTGGCCATGTCGACTGCGAACGCGGCACAAGCGCGCTTCATGGTCACTGTGGTGGGGCAGTCGCCCTTGCATTGCTTGCGCGCCGCCGCGAGCGCGTCGGCTTCGCCGGCGTAATCGAAGGCCTGGCCGTAGGCGCCGCATTTGCCGATGGCGAAGGCGCCGGCGGCAAGTGATTCCGTTGCGAATCGCGATCCGGCGACTGTCAAAGTCAGAACAAAGAAAAACATCGCGCAACGTTGCGCACTGGTAGAAGATTTCAAAAGCCCCTCCCCCGAGGTCATCCAGGCGCGCGAACCTAACTCAGGGGACGTTTCCACTTAGTGAACGGCGTGCGCCTTTGCGCTCTACAATCTAGCCGCGCCGCGCGGCCTCTAGCGCCTGGGGTGTGTCGATATCGAGAAACGCGCCAAAGCCTTCGACCTGGACTTCCGCCACCGCTTCGCTGTGCTTGGCAATCAAATGGCGGGCGCCGATATCGCCGTCGAGCGTCATCAATTCGTTGAAGAAGCGGCGCGACCACAGCACCGGATTGCCGCGCCTGTTATCGCTGACGGGGACCGCGATCAAATTGCCACGATCGGGCGCAAAGGCTTCGATCAAATGGTTGATCAGGGGTGCCGAGATCATCGGCATGTCGCCAAGACAAATCACCACGCCATCGGCGTCGTCGGGAATTGCCGCAACGCCCGCCTTCACGGAGCTCGCGAGCCCTTGTGCGAAATCTGCGTTGCGGACGAATTTCACATCGAGGCCGGCCAACGCCTTCTCGACCAGTTCAGCCTGATGGCCGGTGACGACAATGACATCCCTGGCTTTCGAGGCCCGCGCCTGCTCGGTCACAAGCCGGACCAGCGGCTTGCCGCCGAGTTCGGCGAGAAGCTTGTTGGGCCCACCCATCCGGGTCGAACGACCGGCGGCGAGAATGATCGCGGCGACATGACGGTTGCTGTCGGGTTTAAGACTTTCACGCGGCTGCGGCCGGGTCACGATTTCCATCAACAGACCGCCAACGCCCATGCCTGTGAGTTCGGCGCGGGTGACCTTGAGGCCGGCCAACAGGCGCATCAGCACCCAATCAAAACCGTTTTCCACCGGCGAGCGGGCGCAACCGGGCGCGCCGAGCACCGGCACGCCGCCGGCATTGCCGATCAAAAGCAAATTGCCGGGATCGACCGGCATGCCGAAATGTTCGATGGCGCCGCCGATGCCCGAGATCGCCGCCGGAATCACATCGCGACGGTCGGCGATGGCGGAGGCGCCGAACACGATCACGAGTTCGGCGCCGAGACCGAGCAATTCCTTGATCGCAGCCTTCAGCGCGGTCTCATCGTGCGGCACGCGACGCTCGGCCATAATGGCGGCGCCGGCGGGCGCCAGCCGCTCCGCCGTCACGCGCAAGGTCTTGTCCACCACCTTGGGCGCGAGCCCAGGCAGCAGGGTCGAGATCACGCCGACGCGCTTGATCGTGTAAGGCGCAATCCGCAACGCGCCGCCCTTGGCGGCCGCAACCGCGGCATCGCGCAGCTTCGCCTCGACCCCAAACGGGATAAGTTTGACGGTCGCGACCATTTCGCCTTCGACCACCGGTTTGAAAGCGGAGAGCGTGGCAAACGTGATGGCTTCGTCGACGCCGTTGATGCGGTCGACCGTGGCGCGGTCCACCACCAGCACGCCGGGACGGCCTGCGAACAGATTGGCGCGGCCTGTGAAGGCGCGCTCGACATTGATGCCGTCGCCAGCGACGGCCCGCGCGATGCTGGAGGCGGCGGCGTCCTCGGAAACGTCGCCTTCCTCGAGCCGTACCACGACGATTTCCTTGACGCCGGCGCGGGTCAACGCATCGACTTCGGCCGGGCCGACAGTGGTGCCCTTCTTGAGCACCAGCGGACCTTGACGGAGGGTGTGAACGGTGACGCCACCGATCGCGTCCGCCGGACTGGCAGGACCGAATTTCATGCCGCGGCTTCTTTTTCTTTCGGCAACCGCAACTGCGCGGTGATCTCGGCCATGATGGCCACCGCGATCTCCGAGGGCGAGACCGCGCCGATCGAAAGGCCGATCGGAGCGTGGATGCGGCTGATGTCGCTGTCCTTTGCGCCTTGCGCCTGCAGCCGCTCGGCGCGCTTGGCGTGGGTCTTTCGCGAGCCGAGCGCACCGATATAGAAGCAATCGCGCTCGAATGCGTGCAGCAGCGCCGGATCGTCGATCTTGGGATCGTGCGTCAGCGCCACGAAGGCGGTGTAATGATCGATATTGAGCGGCGGCAGCGCCACGTCGGGCCATTCCGCGATCAGCGGTACATCCGGAA
>Ga0137404_10002725_pt1 | contig 11746 bp, 7 predicted proteins | sample CZOMad2_1_16fung_FD_108285 | JGI IMG/M metagenome (GOLD analysis project Ga0137404, IMG submission 108285) | Vadose zone soil fungal communities from Angelo Coast Range Reserve, California, USA - CZOMad2_1_16fungal (Illumina Assembly) | ecosystem: Environmental > Terrestrial > Soil > Vadose zone...
ATCGAATCGGTGTTCAGGCGCTCGACGTATTCGCCGCTGCGCGGCACGCCGACCCGGTAGGTCGGGTGCACGGTCGGCGTGAAATTGCTGACCACCAGCACCATCGAACCGGGTTGCGTGCCGTAGCGCACGAAGCTGATCACCGAGTTGTCGGCATCGTGGTGGTCGATCCACTCGAAGCCGGCAGGCACGAAGTCTTGTTGGTGCAGCGCCCCGAGTTCGCGGTAGAGGCGGTTCAGGTCGCGCACCAGGCGCTGCACACCGCTGTTCATGGCGTCGCCGAGCACATGCCAATCGAGGCTGTGGTCGTGGTCCCATTCGCGCTCCTGCGCAAACTCGCTGCCCATGAACAGCAGCTTCTTGCCGGGGTGGCCGAACATGAAACCATAGTAGGCACGCAGGTTGGCAAACTTTTGCCAGCGGTCGCCGGGCATCTTGGCGATCAGCGAACCCTTGCCGTGCACCACCTCGTCATGCGACAGCGGAAGCACGAAGTTCTCGGTGAAGGCATACACCATCCCGAAGGTCATTTCGTTGTGGTGAAAACGCCGGTGGATCGGGTCGCGCGCCATGTACGACAGCGTGTCGTGCATCCAGCCCATGTTCCACTTGTAGTGAAAGCCGAGGCCACCGGCATACGTGGGACGCGAGACTTCCGGGAACGAGGTCGATTCCTCGGCCAGCGTCACGGCCTGCGGCCGCTCGACGCCCACCACCTGGTTCATGCGCTGGAGGAAACCAATCGCTTCCAGGTTCTCGCGCCCGCCGTGCGCGTTGGGGACCCATTCGCCGGCTTTGCGGCTGTAGTCGCGGTACAGCATCGACGCGACCGCATCGACGCGCAGGCCGTCGACGGCGTAACGCTCCAACCAGTACAGCGCGTTGCCGACCAGAAAATTGCGCACCTCGGTTCGGCCCAGGTTGTAGATCAGCGTGTTCCAGTCGATGTGGAAGCCTTCGCGCGGGTCGGCATACTCGTACAGGTGTGTGCCATCGAACTGTGCCAGGCCATGCGAGTCGCTCGGAAAATGCGCCGGCACCCAGTCGAGCAGCAGCCCCAGCCCGGCGGCGTGGCAGCGGTCGACAAAACGGCGAAAGCCGGCGGCGTCGCCGAAGCGCGAGGTGGGCGAGTACAGGCCGACCGGCTGGTAGCCCCAGGAGCCGTCGAACGGGTACTCGCTGATCGGCATCAGCTCCACATGCGTGAAGCCCAGGTCGCTGGCATAGGGCAGCAGCGAGTCGGCGAGCTCGTCCCAGTTGAGCCAGCGGTTGTGGTCTTCGGTGTTGCGGCGCCACGAGCCCAGGTGCACTTCGTAGATGCTCATCGGCGCATCCAGCGCGTTGGCCTTCTGCCGATCGAGCGACGCCGGCACCACCCTCGGCATGCGCGCCACCACGCTGGCGGTGGCCGGGCGCAATTCGGACTGGAGGGCGTAGGGGTCCGCCTTCAGCGGCAGCAGGTGGCCGTCGCGCGAGACGATGCTGTACTTGTAGCGTGCCCCCTCGGCCACGCCGGGCAGAAATATCTCCCACACACCGCATTCGCGGCGCAGGCGCATCGGGAAGCGCCGGTCATCCCAGTGGTTGAAGTCGCCGACCACGCTGACGCGCGAGGCGTTGGGCGCCCACACTGCAAAGCTGGTACCGGGCACGCCCTGCATGATCCGCTGCTGAGCCCCCAATGCCTCGAACGGCCGCAGGTGCGAGCCTTCGCCGAGCAGCCACACGTCCATCTCGCCGAGCACCGGCGGAAAGCGGTAGGGGTCATCGAGCAGCGACTGCGCGCCGCTGGCCCATTGAATCTGCAGCCGGTACGAGGCCAGCGCAGCCGGCAGCCGGCCTTCGAACACGCCGTCATCGTGCACGCGGTGCAGCGAGGCGAGCGTCTTGCCGGTGTCCGCGTCGACGACCGAGACCCACAAGGCGCTGGGAAGGAAACTGCGCAGCCACGGCTGGCCCGCAGGATCGACATGCACGCCGAGGACTGAAAACGGGTCGCCGTGTCGACCGTGGCGGATCGCTTCGATCTCGTCGATCGACAGCATCAAAGAGGCAAAATTGATAAGGTCATGCGCGGATCGTAGCGCCCGGGCAATGTGAACAGGCTCTAAGCCTGCGGTTTGATGTGCCAAATCTCCTTGGCGTACTGGCGGATCGTGCGGTCGGCCGAGAACACGCCCATGCCGGCGACGTTCGCAATGGCGCGCGCCGCCCAGGCACTGCTGTCGCGGTACAAGGTGTCCACGCGCTGCTGCGCTTGAACGTAGGCGTCGTAGTCGGCCAGCAGCAGGTAGTGGTCGCCGTGCCACAGCAGCGCATCCACCAGCGTGCGATAACGCTCTTTTTCGTCCGGCGAGAACACGCCGGTGTAGATCGCGTCGAGCACGGCTTTCAAGGTCGGGTTGTTGTCGTAGTGGCGCATCGGCTGATGGCCGGCCGCTTTGAGGGCCACGACTTCTGGCGTCTTGAGCCCGAAGATGAAGATGTTGTCGTCGCCGACGTTCTCGCGGATCTCGATGTTGGCGCCGTCGTCGGTGCCGATGGTCAGCGCGCCGTTGAGCGCCATTTTCATGTTGCCGGTGCCCGAGGCTTCGGTGCCGGCGGTCGAGATCTGCTCCGACAAGTCGGCTGCCGGCATGATGACCTCGGCCACCGACACGCCGTAGTTCGGAACGAACACGACCTTGAGCTTGTCGCCGACGCGCGGGTCGCTGTTGATCACCGAGCCCACGTCGTGGATCAGCCGGATGATGGTCTTGGCCACGTGATACGACGACGCGGCCTTGCCGGCAAAGATCACGGTCCGCGGCACCCAGTTGGCATTCGGCTTGGCCAGAATGGCCTGGTAGCGCGTCACCACGTGCAGCACGTTGAGCAACTGCCGCTTGTACTCGTGGATGCGCTTGACCTGCACATCGAAAAGGCTGTCGGGGTTGACCTGGATGCCGGTGCTGCGGGCGATGTGCGCGGCCAGGCGCTTCTTGTTGGCCCGCTTCACGTCGGCAAACTTGATGCGGAAAGCCTCGCTGCCAGCGTGCGACTTGAGCTGGCCCAGCTGATCGAGGTCGAGACGCCAGCCGGTGCCGAGCGTCTGGTCGAGCAGGGCCGACAGGCCGGGGTTGGCTTGCGCCAGCCAGCGGCGCGGTGTCACGCCGTTGGTCATGTTGGTGAAGCGGTCGGGAAACAGGCTGGCGAAGTCGGCAAAGATGGTCTTGGTCAGCAAATCGGAGTGCAGTGCCGAGACGCCGTTCACCTTGTGGCTGCCGACGATGGACAGGTTGGCCATGCGCACGCGCCGTTCGCCCGATTCGTCGATCAGCGACAGCCGGCTCAGAAAGCCGTTGTCGCCGGGCCGGTGTTTGGCCGCTTCGAGCAGAAAATCGTGGTTGATGCGGAAGATGATTTCCAGGTGGCGCGGCAGCACGTGCTGCATCAGCGAGACGGCCCAGGTTTCCAGCGCCTCCGGCATCAGCGTGTGGTTGGTGTACGAGAAGGTTTTCTGGCACAACGCCCAGGCACTGGCCCACAGCATGCCGTGGTCGTCGCACAGCACGCGCATCAGCTCGGCCACGCCGATGGCCGGGTGCGTGTCGTTCAGGTGGATCGCCACCTTGTTGGCCAGGTTGGCCAGCGTGCCGTTTTCTTCGAGGTGGCGGCCGACGATGTCCTGGATGGACGCCGAGGTGAAGAAATATTCCTGGCGCAGGCGCAGTTCGCGTCCGGCCGGCGTGCTGTCGTTCGGGTACAGCACCCACGAAATGTTTTCGAACTCGTTTTTCACGCCGGCGGCGCGTGCGTAGTCGCCGGTGTTGAAGGCGTGCAAGTCGATGTGCGCCGGCGCCGTGGCCTTCCACAGACGCAAGGTGCTGATCTTTTGCGTGCCGTGGCCGGGAATCACCATGTCGTAGGCCTTGGCGGCCACTTCGCCGGCGGGCCGCCACAGCGGCTTTTCGCCGCCATGCTCGACCCAGCCGCCAAAACGCACTGGGTAGCTGATGCCGGCACGCGGGAACTCCCACGGTGTGCCGTCGGCAAGCCAGGGGTCGGGTTGTTCGATCTGGCGGCCATCGACGATGTCCTGCGCGAACATGCCGTATTCGTAGCGAATGCCGTAGCCGAACGAAGGCAGGCCGACGGTCGCCATCGCGTCCAGAAAACAGGCCGCCAGACGGCCCAGGCCACCGTTGCCCAGCGCGGCATCGGGCTCTTGCTCGGCAACGTCTTCGAGCTTTTGCGCGTGCTCGACCACGGCGGAGGCGGCCGACTCGCGCAGGTCGAGCGCCGCCAGCGCGTTCGACAGCGTACGGCCGATCAGGAATTCCATCGACAGGTAGTAAACACGCCGCGCCTTGGCGTCGCGTTCGAGCGCCTGGTTCTTGACCCAGCGCTCGGACAGTTGCTGGCGCGCCAGCTGGGCCACGGCCTGCATCAGATCGGTGGGCGTGGCGTCTTGCGGTGCCACGCCGACGGTGCGCAGCAGGTGTTCGTCCAGCTGGGCTTGCACGCTTGGGGCAGCAGAGAGAGAGGTCACCTGGAATCCTTTGCTGTGAGAGACGTGTCGCCGGTAGACATTGCAAAAGAGGTGCCACCGACGCCCTGTGCGGCGCAGTGTCCTCGCCGCCACCGGCAACGTCAAGTCTGTGAAAGCTGTCGGCTGCTGGTGCGCAATTCGTCCGCTTTGGTGCGCCGGCCTTGTTCCTGTGCGGCACGCCAACTGCTTGGTGCGGCTGCACGGCTGGCGTGCACAATGAACGTGTTTTCCCCGACGGAGTTTTCATGCAAGCAAGGGATTTAGCGCAGAGCCTGGACCTGCCCAAGCGCGCCGTGGCGCTGGTACTGGCCGGCGGCCGCGGCAGTCGTCTGAAGAACCTGACCGACAAGCGCGCCAAGCCGGCGGTGTATTTCGGGGGCAAGTTCCGCATCATCGATTTCGCGCTGTCCAACTGCCTGAATTCCGGTATCCGGCGCATCGGCGTCATCACGCAATACAAGTCGCACAGCCTGATGCAGCACCTGCAACGCGGCTGGGCCTTCCTGAAAAACGAGATGAACGAGTTCGTCGACCTGCTGCCGGCGCAGCAACGCAACGACGACGAGTCGTGGTACCGGGGCACCGCGGACGCCGTGTACCAGAACCAGGACATCATCGCGAGCTACCGCGCCGACTACGTGGTGGTGCTGGCCGGCGACCACATCTACAAGATGAACTACGCGTTGATGTTGGCCGACCATGTGGCCAAGGGGCGCGAATGCACGGTGGGCTGCATTGCGGTGACCCGCGCCGAAGCCAGCGGCTTCGGTGTCATGGCGGTGGACGAAAACAGCCTGATCATCGATTTCGTCGAAAAGCCTGCCGACCCGCCGCCGATGCCGGGCAACCCCGACCTGGCGCTGGCCAGCATGGGCATCTACATCTTCAACGCGCGTTATCTCTACAAAGAGCTGGAGCGGGACATGGCCGACGAGACGTCGAGCCACGACTTCGGCAAAGACATCATTCCGCGCGCGGTGCGCAATGGCTGTGCGGCGGCGCATCCGTTCGAGCTGAGCTGCGTCAGCACACGCCACGGCGAAGAGCCGTACTGGCGCGATGTCGGCACCATCGACGCGTACTGGGACGCCAACATCGACCTGACCGCCACCGACCCGCTGCTGAACCTGTACGACACCCGTTGGCCGATCTGGACCTACCAGGCGCAGCTGCCGCCGGCCAAATTCGTTCACAACCAGCCCGACCGGTGCGGCATGGCGATCGAGTCGCTGGTCTCCGGCGGCTGCCTGGTGTCGGGCCACGTGTTTCGCACCGTGCTGTTCTCCAGCGTGCGTGTGCATTCCTACGCCACGGTCAACTGGTCGGTGCTGCTGCCGGGTGTGCAGGTCGGGCGCGGCGCCCGGTTGACGCGCGCCGTGGTCGACCGCGGCTGCAGCATTCCGGACGGCATGGTCATCGGCGAAGACGATGCGCTGGACGCCGAGCGCTTTTATCGGTCGGAGAACGGCATCACGCTGGTCACCCGCGACATGCTGAACAAACTGACCTCATGAAGGTACTGCAAGTTGCCGCCGAAGTTTTCCCCTTGGTCAAAACCGGAGGTCTCGCCGATGTGGTGGGGGCGTTGCCCCAGGCCTTGATGGCCGGCGGCGCAGATGTGCGCTTGGTGCTGCCGGGCTTGCCGGCGATCATCGACGCGGTGCTGCACCAGAAGGCCGTGCGCGAAATCGGCCCCGTCTTCGGCGCCGGACGCGTGACCTTGCGGCGCGGCAAGCTGCCGTACAGCCACGTGCAGGTGTACATCGTCGATGCGCCCTACCTGTACCGGCGTGGCGGCAGCCCCTACCAGGCCAGCGGCGGCAGCGAGTGGCCGGACAACGTGCAGCGCTTTGCCTTGCTCGGCTGGGTGGCGGCACATCTGGCCGCCGGCGAGCTCGATGAAGCATGGCTGCCCGACATGCTGCATGCACACGACTGGCATGCCGCGATGGCCTGCGCCTATGTGGCCGCGCATCCACCGACCCAGGTCGGCACCGTCTTCACGGTGCACAACCTGGCCTACCAAGGCCTGTTTCCGCCAGGCGATTTCCATCTGCTCGGCCTGCCATCGCGCTTCATGGCGGCGCAAGCACTCGAGTTCCACGGCCAGCTGTCGTTCATGAAGGCGGGGCTCAAATTTTCGGACCGCGTCACGACCGTCAGCCCGACCTATGCGCGCGAGATCGCCACGCACGAGTTCGGCAATGGGCTGGATGGCGTGATACGCGGCCGCGGCACCGATGTATCAGGCATTCTGAATGGCGTCGACGGAGCGGTGTGGAACCCCGAGAAAGACCCCGGTCTCGCGTCGCGCTACAGCGCCGTGGACCTGCGCGGCAAGACAGCGTGCAAAAAAGCCTTGCAGGTCGAGATGGGGCTGGAGGCGAAAGCCGATGCGCCGCTGTTCGGCGTGGTCAGCCGCCTGACCTCGCAAAAAGGCCTGGATCTCGTGCTCGCCGTATTGCCCGGCCTGCTGGCCCGCGGTGCACAGCTGGCGGTGCAGGGCAACGGCGATGCGACGCTGGAAACAGCGTTTCTCAATGCAGCGCAAACCCATCCAAAACAGGTGTCCGTGCGCGTCGCCTATGACGAAGCCCTGGCGCATCGCATCATCGGGGGTGCCGATGCGCTGCTGGTGCCGTCGCGCTTTGAGCCTTGCGGCTTGACCCAGCTGTATGGCTTGCGCTACGGCACCTTGCCGGTGGTGCGCCGGGTGGGCGGCCTGTCCGACACGGTGGTGGCCGCGAGCGATGAGGCGCTGCGCACGGACCGCGCCACCGGGTTCTCTTTCGATGCGGCGACACCGGCGGCTCTGTACGCCGTGCTGGAGCAGGTGTTGCGTGTCTACAGCCAACCCACGGTTTGGCGGCAGATCATGCTGCGTGCGATGGCCCAGGAGTTTTCGTGGGGCGTCGCAGCCGTCAAGTACCTGGCGCTGTATGAAGACGTGCTGCGCGTGCGGGCGGCGCAGCGTGCGAAGCCGCTTGCCTAGTGTCCTCGCCTAGCGTCCTGAATGGGAGTTCGTTGATGAATCTCGAACGAAGCTTCCACGACTCAGGACGCCGGCGTCAACTGCGGAACACCTTCAGCACCGCGTTCCAAAGCAGAGGCGGGGTCAGGCTTTTCAGCGCCTCCACGACAACGTCTTTTGGTTCCACGACCAGGAAGTAGGTCGACGCGGGAATGCTCTTGTCGTCGGGTGCGGTGGAGTTGCTGTAGTAGTACGCCGACAAGGATCTGCGGCGCTGACCTTCGGGCATTTTCAGCGGCTTGGGATGGCCGTGAAAGCTGTGCGCTCCGTGCTTCATGACGATCGATCTTCCGAACTCGGGCTGAATCTTTTGCACGCTTTGGCTTTTATCCTGGTCCCACAATTCAAGCGCTCCACCCCACTCGGGATCCCAGTTCTTGTTCAGGTAGGTGATGATCGACAGCTCGTTCGTCAGGCCCGTGTTGGCGTGACGGTCGAAGTCGCGATGGATCCCGAACTTGCCGCCGTTGCGCGATTCGTGCAGACCGCCGCCGTACAGCTGTTGGTCTGCGATCAGATTGGGAATGCCCATGATGCTGGACAAGAAGTTCACGAACCACGAGGAATTGACCAGGCTGAAGTAGAGAGACGACGCCGGTCCGAGCACCGGGTTCAACGGCGATCTGAAGGTGGCCTGATAGCGGTTTTCCCACTTCGTCCAGTCGCCTGTGAACATGTCGAATTCTTCGGCCGCCAGTTCGAGAAGAACCGGATTGAACCAACTGTCGTCGACGATGTACGCATAGGGGGCAGCGTTGCGGGCCTGCTCAGTCGCACCCCTCAAATAGAGCTCGTCGAACAGCTTCGGATCGACCAGTTCAGCCAGCACCAGCCGCTTTCCGCGGATCGTGACGGTGTCGGAATCGGAATAGTTTGCAAACGGGTTCGCCACGCCAGCAGTAGTTTTTTCTTGCGTCACGATTCTTCCTGTCGGCCGGTGTGCCTGTGTGCGTCGAGCAATGCGATGAATGAAAGCTGAACGAATGACTTCAACGATGCGTCCGATTTGGTTTCATGTTTGTATCGCCCAGGCAGTGCCCAGATGTCAGGCCAGCGGTATCTGTTCCCTGTCCGCCCGATGCGGGCGCGTCAGGTCGACGCTTGCAATTCGCGCGCCCGAGGAGCAAGGAAGACAGCGCTCCGCGGGGCTTCTTGCCCAAGAAATCACGGCCGCAGCCATCTTTGTCGGAGTGGGCGCATAAAAAAGCCCCGTCTGGCGGAGCTTTCCTGGCATCACTGGCGGAGAGAGCGGGATTCGAACCCGCGGGGGGTTATTAGCCCCCACACGCTTTCCAGGCGTGCGACTTAAACCGCTCATCCATCTCTCCGGAAGGCCGCGAGTTTAGCCTACGGGTTCCAGGGCATGCGCCTGCAGCGCTTCGAGCAGAACATAGTCGAGTGCACGTTCGTGCGTGCACTTCAGGATGACCGGCGGCGCGACCCCCGCGTCCAGCGCCTCTTTCCAGCGCAGTGCACTCATGCACCAACGGTCGCCTGGCTTGAGGCCGCGAAAGCGCGCGTCGGGTCGAGGCGTGCCGAGGTCGTTGCCGCGTGCAGCCGAAAAAGCCAGAAAAGCCGCCGTCACCTTGGCGCAAATGACGTGGGCTCCGACATCCGCGTCACGCGTGTCGCAGCAGCCGTCGCGAAAAAAACCGGTCAGCGGATCGTAGGAGCAGGGCACGAGCTCGGTGCCCAACACATTGCGCGCCATTGTCAATTCGGCGGCCGGCTCTTCATCAGAGCCATCGCCGTGCCGATCAGCGCCGAGACCTCGGTCATGTTGCCGGGAACAATCATCGTGTTGTTCTTCTGCGCCAGTTGCGCATAGGCCTCGACGGCTTTCTCGGCGACCTTGAGCTGCACCGCCTGTTCGCCGCCGGGCGAGCGGATCGCCTCGGCGATCTTGCGGATCGCTTCGGCCGTGGCGTCGGCGACGGCGACGATGGCGGCGGCTTCGCCCTGGGCCTTGTTGATCTCGGCCTGGCGTTGGCCTTCGGAGCGCGCGATATAGGCCTCGCGTTCGCCGGTGGCGATGTTGATCTGCTCTTGTTTGCGGCCTTCGGAGGCGGCAATCAGTGCGCGCTTCTCGCGCTCGGCGGTGATCTGCGCCTGCATCGAATGCAGGATCGCGGCCGGCGGCGTCAGGTCCTTGATCTCGTAGCGCAATACCTTGACGCCCCAATTGGACGCCGCCTCGTCGAGCGCGGCCACCACCGACATGTTGATGTGGTCGCGCTCTTCGAAGGTCTTGTCGAGCTCCATCTTGCCGATCACCGAGCGCAGCAGCGTCTGCGCGAGCTGCGTGATCGCCGAGATGTAGTTGCTCGAGCCGTAGCTCGCGCGCATCGGGTCGGTGACCTGGAAGTAGATGATGCCGTCGACCTGCAACTGCGTGTTGTCCTTGGTGATGCAGACCTGGCTCGGCACGTCGAGCGGCACTTCCTTCAAGGAATGCTTGTAGGCGACCCGCTCGATGAAGGGTACGACGAACTTGAGGCCCGGCGTCAGCGTGCGGTCGAACTTGCCCAGCCGCTCGACGACCCAGGCGTTTTGCTGCGGCACGATCTTGATGGTGCGGATGATGAAAATGGCGGCGATGACCGCGATGACCAGAGCGATTTCCATGGGCCTGCTTTCAGTAAAAAGTTCAATGCGTCGAGACCGGCATCAGCACCAGCCAGTTGCCTTCGACGGCCTTGACGATGTGTTCGCCCGGCAGGGCCGGCGCTTCGGGGTCCAGGCGGGCGGTCCACATCGAACCGCGATACGACACCCGGGCGGTGCGGTCGGGCAGCCACGCGACAACGGTCACGCGCTCGCCGATGTCGAGGTTGGCGTCGTGGTTCAAGGCCACCGGCTGGGATGGGGGCTGGCGCATGCGGCGCCAGTGCCACAAGGCGGTGGCGCCGCCGCCCAGCAGTGCGGCAGCGATGATCTGCCATGTCAATGCCAGCCCCAGGTGCGCGGCAACGGCCGCCGCCGCCATGCCCAGCGCCAGCATCAGCAGATAAAAGGTGCCGGTGGCCAGTTCGGCCGCCACCGTCACGCCCGCCAGCACCCACCAGAAGGCGGGGAGCGACACGTCCATGGGGTCTCCTTGTGAACCGCTTGCGGCGCAGTGTAAGCCGCGTCATCGAGATGCCCGCGCGTGGCCCTACACTTCGCGCTTTCTCAGTTTTGCGAGTGGAGAAGCCATGCTGCGCTTTCGTTTTCCCATTGTGATCATCGACGAAGACTACCGATCGGAAAACACCTCCGGGCTGGGCATTCGCGCACTCGCCGAAGCCATCGAAAAAGAAGGCTTCGAGGTGCTGGGCGCCACCAGCTACGGCGACCTGTCGCAATTCGCTCAGCAGCAAAGCCGGGCCAGTGCCTTCATCCTGTCGATCGACGACGAAGAGTTTGCCGGCGGTCCCGACATCGACCCGGCGGTCGTCAACCTGCGCAAGTTCATCGAGGAAATCCGTCGCAAGAACGCCGAAATCCCGATTTATCTGTACGGCGAGACCCGCACCTCGCAACACCTGCCCAACGATGTGCTGCGCGAGCTGCATGGTTTCATCCACATGTTCGAGGACACGCCGGAGTTCGTGGCGCGCCACATCATTCGCGAGGCCAAGAGCTACATGGACGGCTTGGCACCGCCGTTCTTCCGTGCGCTGGTCGACTACGCGCAGGACGGCTCCTATTCGTGGCACTGTCCCGGGCACTCCGGCGGCGTGGCGTTCCTGAAGAGCCCGGTCGGGCGCATGTTCCATCAGTTCTTCGGCGAGAACATGCTGCGCGCCGACGTCTGCAACAGCGTCGACGAACTCGGCCAGCTGCTCGACCACACCGGCCCGATTGCCGCGTCGGAGCGCAACGCGGCGCGCATCTTCAACGCCGACCACTGCTTCTTCGTCACCAACGGCACCAGCACCTCCAACAAGATGGTGTGGCACCACTCGGTCGCGTCGGGCGACGTGGTGGTGGTCGACCGCAACTGCCATGTGTCGATCCTGCACGCCATCATCATGACCGGTGCGGTGCCGGTGTTCCTGCGTCCCACGCGCAACCACTACGGGATCATCGGGCCGATCCCGCAGAGCGAGTTCTCGCCGGCCGCGATCAAGAAGAAGATCGCCGCGAACCCGCTGCTGAAGGGCACCGATGCCAAGACCGTCAAGCCGCGCATCCTGACCTTG
>Ga0137404_10002726_pt1 | contig 11745 bp, 18 predicted proteins | sample CZOMad2_1_16fung_FD_108285 | JGI IMG/M metagenome (GOLD analysis project Ga0137404, IMG submission 108285) | Vadose zone soil fungal communities from Angelo Coast Range Reserve, California, USA - CZOMad2_1_16fungal (Illumina Assembly) | ecosystem: Environmental > Terrestrial > Soil > Vadose...
CCGCCAACATATACGGATAGCCCCGATGGCGTGTCGGGTGGGCTCCATTACTGGGTCGGAGAAATGGTGCAGCACTCGGCCTTCGGCATCCAAAGCTGGCTCGTCGAAAAAGTCATCCAACCTCACTTCTATTTCTTCGCGCCACAGGTGTACATGGCGGAGGTCATCATCGCCGTGTCGCTGCTGCTCGGTGTTTTCACGCGCCTCGGTGGGGTGCTGGGGGCGCTCATGGCCATGAACCTCTGGCTCGGATTGTATCGCGCACCCTATGAATGGCCGTGGGCGTATTTCTTTCTGATTATGCTCCAGACCACCTTCGTGGTCTTGCATGCCGGCAGAAGCCTCGGCTTCGATGCCATCCTGGCCCGTCGTCAACAAACCCAGCCGCATCCAGAAGGTGCAGCGGCGCGTGTCCTGGCTTACCTCATGTAACCTGACCCGGCGCATGGCCTGAGCTTAGGCCACGTCGGTAATCCTCATATTCTGCAGCGGCCACGCAGCCCGCTTGTGGCGGGAAGAGGTGACCTGTTGCCGATTATCGACTGGGCGTTGGCCACCATAGGAGGGGAATCGATGGCAGCGGGGTCAAAGCGCTGAACGCCAAATACGAGCGCCTGGGCGAGCTGTCGGTGACGCTTGACGACATCAAGCGCTATCGTCAGCTGGACAGCAAATGCCCCGGCCACCCGGAATACCGCTGGACATCCGGCGTCGAGACGACCACCGGCCCCCTGGGCCAGGGCGTGGCAACCAGCGTCGGCATGCCCAAAGGCGGCCGCTGGATGGCGCAGTATTTCAACCGTCCCGGCTTCGAGATGTTCAACTACGAGGTCTACGCCTTGTGCGGAGATGGCTGTATGATGGAGGGGGTGTCCGGTGAGGCCGCCTCGCTGGCCGGCCATCTCAAGCTGTCCAACCTATGCTGGCTCTACGACAACAACAAGATCACCATCGAGGGCCACACCGACTGAGCCTTCAGCGAGGACGTCGCCACCCGCTTCATCGGCTACGGCTGGAACCTCACGCGCGTCGGCGACGCCAACGACCTGGAGATGCTGGAGCGCGCCCTGCGCACCTTCAAGAACACGTCTGACCGCCCGACGTTGATCATCGTCGATAGCCATATCGCCTACGGTGCGCCCCACAATCAGGACACCAGCGCTGCCCATGGAGAGCCGCTGGGCGAGGAAGAGATCAGGCTGACGAAGTCCGACTACCGCTGGCCGGAGGAGGTCCGCAAGCACTTCCAGGAAAGCATGGGTGAGGGCGGGATGCGGAAACCAAGGGGAGTGAGATGCGCATCGCAGTGGCCGCCGACCATGCGGGCTATCCGCTCAAATAAAACGTGGTGGACGACTTGCGGGCGGCGGGACATGAGGTCGTTGACCTGGGGACGTCCGATCCGAACCAGCCGGATGATTACCCCGACTTCGCCGGGCTGGCGTGCGAAGCGGTCAGAGGCGGCAAGGCGGCGCGCGCCGTCGTGATCTGCGGCAGCGGCGTCGGTGTGGCGGTGGCAGCGAATGAGTTCCCGGGGATCCGTGCCGGCGTCTGTCACGACACCTACTCCGGCCATCAAGGGGTCGAGCACGACGACATGAATGTGCTATGTGTCGGCGCACGCATCGTCGGACCTGAGCTCACCCGCGAGATCGTGCGGGCATTTGTCTGTGCGACATTCACGGGTGAGGAGCGCCACGTGCGTCGCTTGAATAAGGTCAAGGCCATCGAGGCCAAATTCTTACGAGGTAAATGAGATGCCAAATCCATTAGTCGACATCCTCACGTATGGCCAGAGCATCTGGTACGGCAACATCCGCCGTGGGCTGATCACGTCGGGTGAGCTCCAACGATTTGTGGAGCAGGATGGACTGCGGGGGGTCACGTCGAACCCCGCCATCTTCGAGAAAGCCATCGCCGGTAGCACGGACTACGACGACGTCCTCAAGGCTCTTGAACGGGGGCGTGACATGGATGCCAAGATGCTGGCAATCGGCGACATCCAGGCTGCCGCGGGCGTCATGCGACCCGTCTATGAAAAGACGAACCGACGTGACGGCTACGTCAGTTTAGAAGTCTCGCCGTATCTCGCCACTGACACACAGGGCACGATCGAGGAAGCACGACGACTCTGGAAGGCGGTCGGGCGGCCGAATGTCATGATCCAAGTGCCGGCCACTCCCGAGGGTATCCCCGCCATCGCACAACTGATCGGCGAGGGGATCAATGTCAACGTCACCCTGCTCTTCCCGCCAGAGACCTACGAGCGCGTCGCCGATGCCTACATGACGGGCCTCGAGAAGTGCGGGGCGAAGGGGGGCGATGTCAGCACAGTGGCCAGCGTCGCCAGCTTCTTTATCAGTCGTATCGACACGGCCATCGATGCCATCGCCAATGCCCGGCTGACCTATCAGCGTTACAAGGAACTGCACCGCAGTGCCCGCTGGCAGGCGTTGGCGACAAAGGGGGCGCAAATGCAGCGCCTGTTGTGGGCCCGCACGAGCACCAAGAACCCGAATTGGCGCGACGTGCTCTACGTCGAGGAGCTCATCGGACCCGACACCGTGAACACGGTGCCGACGGCGACGTTCGACGCCTTCCGCGATCACGGGCGCCCCCGCCCTAGCCTCGAGGAAAACCTTGAAGAGGCGCACGACACCATGGAGGTCCTGGCGCAGGTCGGCATCTCGATGCAGCAGGCCACCGACCACTTGCTCGCCGAGGGGGTGAAACTGTTCGCCGACGCCTTCGACAAGCTACTGAGCCCGGTGGAGAGAAAGCGCGAAGCCTTGCTTGGCGCGACGCTCGACCGGCACACATACCAGCTGCCCGAGCCGCTCGCTGCTGCGGTCATAGCGACCCTGGAGGATTGGCGCGTCAATGGCAAGGTGCGCCGGCTGTGGGCGCGCGATGCCTCGCTATGGACGGGAGCCGACGAGGGGAGTTGGCTCGGTTGGCTGGGGATCACCGACGACCAACTAGCCCACATCGACCGTCTGCGGAAGATCGCCGAGGAAGTAAAGAACGCCGGCTTCTCGCACGCGCTGCTCCTGGGTATGGGGGGCTCCAGCCCGTGCCCGGAGGTGATGAAGATGACCTTCGGCCGCATCCCCGGCTATCCCGAGTTGCACGTCCTGGACTCGACCGACCCGGCTCAGGTCCAGGCGTTCGAGGGCAAGGTGGAGCTGTCCAAAACCCTCTTCATCGTGTCGAGCAAGTCGGGTAGTACCTTGGAGCCGAACATCTTCAAGCAGTATTTCTTCGAGCGCGTGCAACAAACCGTCGGCGCCGAAGAAGCAAGCAAGCGCTTCATTGCCATCACCGACCAGGATTCGAAGCTGCAGCATGTGGCGGAGCATGACGGCTTCCGCTACGTCGATGTGGGCACCAGCGGCGGCATCTAGGGAGTGGAACGGGGCTACTGCCTAATGATCGGCGGTGAGCCAGAGGTGGTCCGCCATCTCGACCCCATTTTCGAGACCCTGGCGCCCGGGCGTGGGGAGATCCCATGCACCCCCGGGCGCGCGCAGGTGGACGGCACCGCCGAGGACGGTTACCTCCACCACGACAAGAGCATACCTACGCTGAGAAGGTGTTGTCGGCGATGCGGAATAAGTTTGGGGGGTCATGTTGAACGGCCGACAGGAGGCTAGCCATGGGGGACAAAGAGGGAGCGACAACCAGCCACCGTGCAGCCAACGATATGTCTCAGGACACCGCAGGCTTGATCCAAGGGCACAGATCGATGGATTCTGTCGAGGAGGAGACCGTGACCGCTAAACCGATGGGCCGGCCAGGTGATCCGTGCGTCATGGTGATTTTCGGCGCGTCTGGTGACTTGACCAAGCGCAAGCTGATTCTGGCGCTTTACAACTTGGCGCAGGATAATCTCCAATGTTAAGCCTGATTCGGCCACCGAAACCTTCGTGGCCATGAAACTGATCATCGACAACTGGCGCTGGGCCGATGTGCCGTTTTATCTGCGCACTGGCAAACGTCTGCCCAAGCGCGTCACCGAGATCGCCGTCCAGTTCATGCGCGCCCCTCTGATCCTCTTCCGCAACACCTCGGTCGAGCAGCTGACGCCGAATCGGCTGGTCATCCACATCCAGCCCGACGAGGGTATTTCGCTAAGCTTCGGGGCGAAAGTGCCGGGACCAATCGTCAGTCTGGGACCGGTGAATATGGACTTTCGGTACACGGACTATTTCGGCAGCACGCCAAGCACTGGCTACGAGCGGCTGCTGTACGACTGCATGTGCGGCGATGCCACGCTGTTCCAGCGCTCCGACATGGTGGAGGCGGGCTGGAACGTAGCGGGACCGATCCTCGATGTGTGGATAGCGTTGCCGGCGCGGAGTTTCTCCAATTACGGCACCGGCAGCTGGGGACCGAAGGAGGCAGACGACCTGCTGGAGCGCGAGGGATGGCAGTGGAGGAGGATCGATGCATGATTTTAGCGGGCGATATCGGCGGCACCAAGACCAACCTAGCCTTCATTGAGGCGCAGGGTCGCGGATTGATGCCGGGCGCGGAAGGTACATTCGCGAGCCGTGAGCACTCTAGCCTCGACGACATCGTCCGCCGTTTCGTGTCGGCCCATACTCTGCCTATCGACAGTGCCTGCTTCGGGGTTGCTGGACCCGTCAAGCATGGGCGCTGTGAGGCGGTGAACCTACCATGGGTGGTGGATGCGCGGCAATTGGCGAGCGAGTTAGGCATCGAGACCGTGGCGCTGCTCAACGATCTCGAAGCCAATGCCTATGGCATCGCGGCGTTAGACCCGGAGGACTTCGTCGTCCTCAACGCAGGCGCGCCGGACGCCGAGGGCAACGCCGCTGTGATCGCGGCGGGCACGGGGCTGGGCGAGGCCGGCCTTTACTGGGACGGTAAGCAGCACCGGCCCTTTGTCTCTGAAGGGGGTCATGCCGACTTCGCGCCACGCCATGCCCTGGAAGCAGATCTACTGCGCTACCTGCTGGCGCAATTCGAGCACGTCAGCTACGAGCGCGTCGTGTCAGGGCCGGGGCTGTACAACATCTACCGGTTCCTGCGCGATATCGGGAGCGGTGAGGAGCCATTATGGCTGGGCGAGGAGACGCGCGCCGGGGACCCTTCGGCCGCCATCACGCGGGCCGCGCTGACGGGTACGTGCCCGCTCTGTGGGCAAGCGCTCGACCTGTTCGTCTCCATTAATGGCGCAGAGGCAGGTAACCTGGCTTTGAAGGTTATGGGGACCGGGGGCGTCTTTGTGGGCGGCGGCATTGCGCCCAAAATCATCGCCAAGCTGAAGGAGACCACCTTCATAAAGGCGTTCACGGCGAAAGGGCGCTTGCGACCGCTGCTGGAAGCTATGCCCGTACGCGTGAGTCTCAACGACAAGACCGCCCTGCTTGGGGCGGCGCGCTGCGCTACATTCGCTTGATGTCCCCATCGCCTCAGGAATTCATTCGTTAGGGAGGCCTTGCGATGAGCACGACAGGGATCACGCTGCATCAGCATAGTCTGGAGCAGCAGCAACAGAACGCCCATGTGGTCGAGGAGCTGCCGGAGTTGCTCGCGGCACTGTCCCGTGCCGCACGAACGCTAGCGCGCGAGATTCGCCGAGCCGCGCTGGTGGGCCAACTGGGGTTGGTGGGTGGCAGCAATCCCACCGGCGATGCCCAGAAAAAGCTGGATATCCTTGGGAATACGACGCTGATGGAAGCCCTGGCGGAGACTGGGTTAGGGGCGGCCGTCGTGTCGGAAGAGCTGCCCGAGGCGATGCCCGTATCAAGCGGGAGCGCCGCCAGGTATGTCGTGTGCCTGGATCCACTGGATGGTTCATCCAACACCGACATCAACGGCCCCGGCCGCACCATCTTCGGCATCCGCCGATGTGGTGCGGCCGGTCAGTCCGGAACGGCGGCAGACGTGCTAGGCAGTGGCTCGGAGCAGGTGGCCTCGGGTTACGTGATGTATGGTCCGGGCACGGTCTTCGTCTATACCTGCGGCGCTGGGGTCAACGGCTTCACCTGGGATGACGAGCGCGGCGAGTTCGTGCTCACACATCCAGATATCCGCGGTCCGCGGCAGGGGCACTATGACAGTGCCAACCTCGGCCACTATCACGAATGGCATCCGCATATCCAACGCTTCATCGACTACCTGACCCAGCACGATCCGCTCACACACCGTCCCTACTCGCTGCACTATACCGGGGCACTGGTCGCCGATGTGCACCGCAGCCTGCTGGAGGGGGAACTCTACTTCTACCCCGCCGATGCTGAACACCAGCAGGGGAAGCTGCGCTTGCTCTACGAGTGCGCCCCCCTGGCCTTCGTCGTCGAGCAGGCGGGTGGCCGCGTCAGCTCGGGCACGGTGCGGATGCTCGAGATCAAGGCTGAAACCATGCACCAACGCCTGCCACCGGTCATCGGCAGCGCTCAAGATGTGGCGCAGTATGAGCAATTCTAGGCCAACGGTCGTCCCGCATGAGGAGGCTCACACATGACAGAGCGCCTTCGAGAGATCTTGAGTTGGTACGGTAGCGATAACCCAGGTACGCTGACCAACCTCGCCCGGCTGCTCAACCACGGCCAGCTGGCGGGCACGGGGCACATGGTCATCCTGCCGGTGGATCAGGGTTTTGAGCACGGGCCAGCACGCAGCTTCGCCCCCAATCCGCCTGTATACGACCCGCGCTATCACTTCGAGCTGGCCATCGAGTCGGGCTGTAACGCCTATGCCGCCCCCTTAGGGTTTCTGGAGGCGGGGGCGTGGGAATTTGCCGGTGCGATCCCGCTCATTTTGAAGGTCAATGACCACGATGTGCTGCTGGAAGAGAAAGAACCCCACCAGGCGCTAACCGGCGGCGTCAGCAATGCGCTGCGCCTGGGCTGCGTCGGCAACGGTTTCACCATCTACCCTGGGTCGCAGCATCGGCTCGAGATGTATCAGCACATCCGCGCTTACGCCGAAGAAGCCAAGCGAGTCGGCCTCGGGGTGGTCATCTGGTCGTACCCGCGTGGCTCGGGCTTGAGCCAGGAGGGGGAGACCGCGATCGATGTGGGCGGCTATGCGGCGCACATCGCGGCGCAACTGGGAGCGCACATCATCAAGGTCAAGCTGCCCAGCGCCCACATCGAGCAAGAGGCGGCGCGCCAGGTGTATGCCCAGGAGCGGATCCCCCTCGAGACGCTGGCCGACCGCGTGCGCCATGTGGTACAGTGGGCCTTCAATGGGCGGCGGATCGTCATCTTCGCCGGCGGACCGGCCGAAGCCGATGAGATGGTGTTGAGCGAAATCCGCGCCATCCGCGACGGCGGCTTCGGCTCGAACATTGGGCGCAATTCTTTCCAACGCAAGAAGTCCGATGCACTCTGGTTGCTCGATGCTATCATGCAGATCTACGCCGGGGCGACGGCGTAGCGGCCCTTTGGAAGTGGCGTTGAAGTCTCTGGTCATGGAGGGAAGAGCGCCATGGAAATTCTCGGAGTCGACATCGGGGGTTCGGGCATCAAAGGCGCATCGGTGGACATCGCCAGAGGATCGCTGACAGCCGAGCGCTATCGCCTCCCAACCCCACAACCTGCGACGCCTGACGCCGTGGCTGATACGGTGGCTGAGGTGATCCGCCACTTCGCGTGGAAAGGGCCCATCGGCTGCGCCCTTCCTGCCGTGATCAAAGACGGTGTGGCGTACAGCGCCGCCAACATCGATCACTCGTGGATCGGCGCAGATGCTCAGCAGCTGTTCAAGAAGAAAACGAAACGTCACACATATCTGCTCAACGATGCCGACGCCGCCGGCATCGCCGAGATGGCCTTCGGCGCTGGCAAAGGTCAGGGGGGCGTCGTCCTAATGGTGACATTCGGCACGGGCATCGGCAGCGCCCTCTTTTTGGATGGTCGTCTGGTGCCCAACACGGAACTTGGCCACCTCGAAGTTCGCGGCAAGGACGCCGAGCGACGAGCCTCCGATCGTATCCGTCAGCAGAACGATCTGAGTTGGAAGAAGTGGGCAGCCAGGGTTGACGAGTATCTAGGGCGGCTGGAAGCTCTATTCTCGCCCGATCTCTTCATCATCGGTGGCGGTGTGAGCAAGAAGCATGAGCAGTTCCTGCCCCTCCTGAATAGGCGCACGCCGGTTGTGCCAGCCCAGCTGCTCAACGACGCTGGCATCGTCGGTGCCGCCCTGGCGGCAAGGTCGATCACGTAAGGGGCTCTTAGGGTGTGACTCCTCCACCCGGCAGATGACACACGGCGGAGGCGAGCATAAGAGGAAATACCATGCGATCAGGGAAACCGCAAATCCATATCGTGGCAGACGCCGAAGAGCTCAGCGGCGCAGCGGCTGCAGAGTTCGTGCGCCGAGCATGCGAAGCGGCGCAGGCACAAGGGGTGAGCACGGTCGCTTTATCTGGCGGCTCCACGCCCAAGAGGGTGTATACGCTGCTCGAGGGAGATAGTGCTTTTTAGCGAAGGAAAGAACCCTATGGCCAAATATCTAAGACGCGGAGCGATTGGGCTGTTAGCCGGGTTGGCGAGCAGTATCACATTGGCAACAACTTTGGGCAACGGCGGCTTAGGGATCGTCCTGGGCATGTTTGTGGGGGTGGGGTATGCGCTGGCCTTCCGCTGCCGCCTTCCTTCAATAGGCTGTGCGCGCAGTCAGAGCTGTCAGGGGTAGTGCAACTTCTGCGACAAGCGAAATCGACCTGGGTCTCGCGGAAACTACCTGATGCGAACAAAAATTCTGTTCTTCCTGGGCGCGAGAGAGCGGTGAAATGGCACCTAACCAGCGCATCCTGAGAAGGCTCGTGTGGCGCATACCAGAGTTTCTCTGGCGAGGAGTGATCGGGCACAATCACGGACTGGTGCAGCTGGCGCGCAAATAGCCGCGCGCGGCTGACGCATCCCCCGTTCCACCGTTCAACCTCTTGTGAGCAAAAATTGTACTTCGCGTAAGGTAGCAAATCGCATGTGCAGGAATGCGTTACAGATACCCTGCATCTTTTTTTCCAATGCGACATCAAACTTCTGCGAGGACGGAGACCAGGATGTATGCCCTCATGAGACGGACCTCTTCGATCTTTCACAGGTAGGACGTCCCTTCGGAGTGGGTTAGGGGTATGTTGAGAAGGTGGCGTCCCTGGTGGTGCGCAGCCTGTGTGACAGGCCAGTTTAATCGTAATTAGGCGCCTCGTAGTCCATCGGCAACGGAGGTGGCGATGCAGGTCACGGAGATCTGGAGATATCCGGTCAAGACCATGGCCGGCGAGAAGCTGCAACGGGTACGCCTTGGGCCGCTCGGCATCGAAGGCGACCGCATCGTACACGTCGAGGATACCCGGGAGCGGGTGATCACCTCACGCTCCCATCCGCGGTTCCTGGGCCATCAGGGGACGCTGGGTCCGGATGGCGAACCTCTGGTGGACGGCCGGCCCTGGACCAGTCCGGAAGTCGCCGCCAAGGTTGTGGACATTGTCGGGCCTGGCGCGAAGCTGGTGCATAATGATGGCGTTGAGCGCTTCGACGTGCTGCCGCTGCTGGTGGCCACCGACGGCGCCATCGCCGCCTTCGGTCACGACCATCGTCGCTTACGACCCAACATCGTGATCGGCGGCGTCGAGGGGTTGGCCGAGCGCGAGTGGCCGGGCGGCTGCCTGCGCATAGGCCAGGTGCTCATCGGTGTCCAGGATTTGCGTCTGCGTTGCATCATGACTTCATACGATCCCGATACGCTGATCCAGGACAAGAACATTACCCGCGACATCTACCGGCGTTTCGACGGCAAGCTCGCGCTCAACTGTTTTGTGATCGAAGGGGGCGACATCACCATGGGGGACGATGTGCAACTGGTACGTGGTCGTGCCTGCGCTGAGTCCGCAGCGGCCGCGCTCTTCGCCGAGTAACCCAATCATGACCGACAATACAGCACAGGAGAGTCGGATGAACTATAGACCCGAGACGACGGAGACCACGGTGCGGATGGGAACCATCGAGGTCGAGGGACTCAACATCTTCTTCCGCGAAGCCGGCACGCCCGGCAACCCCAAGATCGTCTTGCTGCATGGCTTCCCGGCCTCATCGCACCAATACCGCCACCTCATTCCGGCACTGGCCGACACATTCCATGTCCTCGCGATGGACTATCCCGAGTTCGGCAACAGCGACATGCTGGATCCGACGACGTATCCTCTATTTCTTTGACAAGACGTCTCAAGTCGTGGAGGCCTTCCTGAAGCAGAAGGACTTCATCCGCTTTGGTCTCTTCGTGCAGGACTATGGCGGGCCGGTGGGCTTCCGCATCCTCGCGCGCCACCCGGCCTGGCTGGAGTGGTTGATCATCCAGAACACCAACGCCTATGAAGTGGGCTTCACTCCAACCTGGGACGGCTTCCGTAATGCGCTGTGGAAGCAGCGCACGCACGATAAGACGGTTTCGATACCTTTGTTTAATCGAGCCCCTGACTCGAGCGCGTCGCCGATATGCTCTAGTCTGCTGTGTGAGTGAAACACGTCGAGCTTCGCGCACGTCATCGCGGCGGGCACCACGGTCGCACCGATGGTGCCACGTGAGCGGCTTTGTCTTGCGATGCGGCTCTTTCACGACCTCCGTGAGCTGGGATGGAACAGCGGGTTCAGACCTTCGCGAGGGCGTTTGCGAACGCCATCCCACGCATTGGGGATGACTGGAAAGGAGAGATGGACCATGGTACGACGAGGCTGCCTTATCGCGCTGCTGTTGACAGGGCTCTTCGGATGGGCGGGCTCTCAGGCGCACGGACAAGCGCTGAGACCAGGCGAGCTCGCCGCGGACCTCACCGGAGGACCTTGGATCAACAGCCCTGCTCTCAGCATGGAAGGTCTTCGCGGCCGAGTGGTGCTGCTGGAATTTTGGACGTACGGCTGAATCAATTGTCAACACGTGATCCCGCAGTTGCGGGCCTGGCACACGCAGTATGCGCAGGGGGGGTTAACCATCATTGGCGTGCACACGCCGGAGTTCTTCTGGGAGAAGTCGTCCACCAAAGTCGTGGACGCCGCCGAAAGATTCGGTATTCGCTACCCCGTTGTGCAGGACAATGAGAAGCACATCTGGAGACGATACGGTATTTGGGCCTGGCCCACGCTCCTCTTGGTGGACAAGCGGGGGATTATCCGCTATCGCCACATCGGTGAAGGCGACTATGCGGAGATCGACGCCACGATCCAGGCCCTATTGGCCGAGGCGGGATGACCGTGGGAATGGGTTATGCCACGATTCTCGACGGCTGCAGCGCGGGGGACGCCACGGAGGGGCCGCTGAAACGGAGCGGTCGCGTGCGGTTACAGGGATAGCGACAGCACCGAAACGAACACCTACGGTCAGGGCACCACGCCGAGATGCTGCGGTGAAGAGTGAGCGCTCCCGAGAACAGCCGTCTTCGGGAAGAATATTGGAGAGACACGAGGTATGTTCAAGGATTCGTGAACGATGATCGCCTTCCTTGTCTCGCGCTTCTCGGGAAAGTTGCGGCGCCCGGCCACCCCCTGAAGGCCCAGAGTCTCACCGCGCGCGAGAGATCTCTTGGCGGGGATTTCCGGCCTGGACGTGTCCGAAAGGGATGGCGTATCCAACGCGACCACAGGTGTTGGCATGATGGCTGCTGCTGACCCAAGGAGGCCCGACCCGATGAAGGCTCCCGTGTCTCACCACGAACGAGCACGACTCGCGGCGCTGCACCGGAACCGCATCCTTGACACCCTTCCGGAAGGAGAC
>Ga0137404_10002727_pt1 | contig 11745 bp, 8 predicted proteins | sample CZOMad2_1_16fung_FD_108285 | JGI IMG/M metagenome (GOLD analysis project Ga0137404, IMG submission 108285) | Vadose zone soil fungal communities from Angelo Coast Range Reserve, California, USA - CZOMad2_1_16fungal (Illumina Assembly) | ecosystem: Environmental > Terrestrial > Soil > Vadose zone...
AGCGTGGGCCGGAAGCGAGCCAGCGAACGTCGTTGGCGATTTTCATTAGAGATGCCGCGAGAGTTTTCAGCGCGCCAGAGGCGAAGACCAGTTCGTCGTGCGCGGAGAGCGCGGCGAATTTATTGGGATGCGAGCGGAAAGGCAGGTTAGTGAGCTCGGCGATTTTTTTGGCGGCGCGTTCGGCAAATTCGGGATGGGCGTTGAGGCCGGTGCCCACGGCGGTGCCGCCGATGGCCAGATCGTAGAGGCCGTCGAGAGCCATGGCGATGCGGCCGCCGTCGCGGTCGAGTAGATTAACGTAGCCGGAAAATTCCTGCCCCAGTGTCAGCGGCGTCGCATCCTGCAAGTGGGTTCGCCCAATCTTCACGATGTCGGCGAACTCTTTGGCTTTGGCGTCGAGCGCGTCGCGGAGTTTTTTCACGGCGGGCAGAAGACGCTGACGCGTTTCCGTGGCGGCGGCGATGTGCATGGCGGCGGGAAAGGTGTCGTTCGAGGATTGCGACATGTTGACGTCGTCGTTGGGATGGATGGGCTTTTTGCTGCCCATTTCGCCGCCGGAAATTTCGATGGCGCGGTTGGAGATGACTTCGTTGACGTTCATGTTGGTTTGCGTGCCGCTGCCGGTTTGCCAGATGCGCAGAGGGAAATGGTCGTGGAGCTTGCCAGCGATGACTTCGTCGGCGGCCTGAGTGATAAGCACGGCTTTTTCGGCGGAGAGTTTGCCGAGATCTTGATTGACCAGGGCGGCCGCTTTTTTGAGGATGCCGAAGGCGCGAATCAGGTCGGGGGGCATGGTGTCCTTGCCGATGGCGAAATGGATGAGCGAGCGGGCGGTCTGCGCGCCGTAGTAGCGGTCGGCGGGGACGTCGATCTTGCCCATGGAGTCGGATTCGGTACGCGTGGCGGTTTGCGAATTCTCGAATTGGGCAGTTTGCGCGGCTTCAGACATAGAGGCTCCTTGGGAGGGGTCGGGAAGAGTTTAGCAGCAAGAGGCGATGATGTAAGGAGGCAAGGAAACAACGAGATGCGGACAAGGAACGGCGGAGGTTGAAGTAAGACTTGAGGAATTGGGGGAACGCTCTTGGTGACACCCCGGGTAAACACACAAAGAGTGCGGAGGTGATTGAAAAGAAAGGCGAAGCGCTGCGGTCTGGTGCAAAAGAGCGCGGAAAAGAGCGAAAGAGCGGGGCCAGGAGGGATGGGCGGAGGCTGGAGACGGTGATTCGCGGGAAAAACATGGGGAATTATAGCACATGTAGTTACTATTGTCAAGTAAATACTGATAAGACTTTTGTTTTGAAGGGGATGACTGCGCGCCGGATCGAGGGGACGGGAGGAGTTTTTGGATCTAGACAAAATATAACACAATATGTTATATTCTTGAGAGTTGGATCTGAGTTGCAGGAGCAAGTATGGATGGGCAAGAACTGAAGGAAGCACGGCTGGCGAAGGATTGGACGCAACAGCAGGCGGCGGAGAAGCTGGGGGTGACGCAGGCGTATTTGTCGATGCTGGAGCGCGGGCGGCGAGTGCTGCCGCGCGGGCTGGCGCGCAAGGCGGTGGCAGTGCTGGATGCTCCTGTTACGGCGCTGCCGTTTCGGGAAGGGCTGGCGGTGCTGCCTGAGTTGACACCGGCGTTGACCTGGGGCGGCAGCGAAAAGACGCGGAGCGAGCTGGCAGCGCTGGGTTACCCGGGATTCGCGCATCTGCGGGCGAGGAGGGCGCGGCGGAATCCAGCGGAGGTGCTGCTGAGCGCGCTGGGCGAGCCGGACCTGGATAGCAGAGTGGTGGAAGGGCTGCCCTGGCTGGCGCAGCGCTACGTGGATATGGACTGGGACTGGGCGGTGCAAACGGCGAAGCTGAACGACCGGCAGAACCGGCTGGGATTCGTGGCGACGCTGGCATATGACTTGACGAAGACGGTTGCGAATAAGGATGAACGGGGGACGCGGAAGCTGAAGGAATATGTAGCGGTTCTGGAACGGTCGCGGCTGGCGCGGGAAGATACGCTGTGCCACGATTCGATGACAGAAGCGGAGAGGAAGTGGCTGCGAGTGAATCGCACGCCGGAGGCTGCGCGCTGGAATTTGCTGACGGACTTGCGGGCTGAGAATCTTTCCTATGTCGGGAACTGAGCAAATCCTTGAACCGTGGGACGCGTTTCTGAAGGACCTCGACGGACACGCGCTGGAAGAAACGCGCCTGGACTGCATGGGTGGATTCGTGGTGACCACGCTTTACGGCTTTTCGCGGGCGACCGCCGATCTCGATGTGCTGCTGATTGCACCGCAGGAACAGCGGATGCCACTGCTGGATGTGGGCGCTCGAGGCGGAGCGCTACACAAGAAGCACGCTATCCACCTCGATTACGTGAACGTGGCCCGCGTGCCGGACGAGTACGAGTCGCGGCTAACGGAGATGTTTCCAGGCCGGTACAAACACCTGCGGCTTTGCGCGCTGGATCCTTACGATCTGGCGTTGTCCAAGATCGAACGAAATATTCAGCGTGACCGCGACGACGTGAAGCATCTGGCGCGGACCATTCCGTTCGACCTCGAAGTTCTTAGGCAGCGTTACGAGAAGGAGTTGCGCTGGCAACTCGGGAATCCAGAGCGAGAAGACCTGACGCTGAAGTTGTGGATGGAGATGATCAGAGAGGACCGCAACTCCCCAGGCACAATGGAGCGCTAAGCGGGGAGCGAAAACGGGCGTCATGTATAATGTTTTGTTGGGAATTTTCGGGGGAATACGGCGATTGCGCATGGCTGAGGGACGAAAAATCGGGCGGGCTGGGGCGGAAGTGCTGCGGGAGCGGCGGCGGCGATTCCGGCGGACGCGATTGCTTGAGCTAAAAATGATTGGGAAAGCGCTGGCGTCGACCCAGCACCCGATTCTGGTGCATATCATCCCGATGCGGCGCTGCAATCTGGATTGCGGGTATTGCAACGAGTATGACGACGTGTCCAAGCCGGTGCCACTGCAAGAGATGGCCGACCGCTTGAGCATTCTGGCGGGGATGGGGACGTCGATTATCACCATCAGTGGCGGAGAGCCGCTGATGCATCCGGAACTGGAAGAAATTATCCGGCACATCCGCAAGCACAAGATGATCGCGGGAATGATTACCAATGGATTTCTGCTGAGCAAAGAGCGGATTCGCACGCTGAACGAAGCGGGTTTGCAGCATTTGCAGATCAGCATCGACAACGTTACGCCTGACGAAGTGTCGAAAAAGAGTTTGAAGACGCTGGATTCGCGGCTGGAGTGGCTGTCTGAGTTTGCGGTGTTTCAGGTAAACATCAATTCGGTGCTGGGCAGCGGCGTGAAGAATCCGCAGGATGCGCTGACGATTGCGCACCGGGCGGTGGAGCTGGGATTTACCAGCACCGTGGGAATCATTCACGACCACAAGGGACAATTGAAGGCGCTGGACCCGCAGCAGATAGCGATTTTCGAAGAGATCATGAACCTGGGGAAGCGGTCGTTTTCGCGGTTTAATGATTTTCAGCACAATGTAGCGCGCGCCAAGGAACATACTTGGCGGTGCCGGTCCGGGTCGCGCTATTTGTATATTTGCGAGGACGGGCTGGTGCACTGGTGTTCACAGCAACGCGGGTATCCGGGGATTCCGCTGCGGGAATATACGGATGAAATGCGGCACCGGGAGTATGAGACAAAGAAGTTTTGCGCGCCGCGCTGCACGGTGTCCTGCGTGCAGCAAGTGGCCATGCTGGACAATTGGCGGGATCCGCAGAATCTGAAGCCGATGCCGAAGAAACGGACGCCGCAAGCTCCGGCGGCTCCGCCGGAACTGGTGCAGCTCGGGTAGACCCGGGTGGATTCTTAGAACACTTCGCCGAGCGACCCGTTGACGCTCCGGCTCTTCCTGCGAAAAATAAGGGCATGGCGACAGCCGCGATTGAAATCGAGAATCTCTCGAAAGAATATCCGCACGGGTTTCTGCACCTAAAGAGGAGGACTTCGCTGCACGGACTCTCGATGCAGGTGGAGAGCGGCGAAGTATTCGGATTCCTTGGGCCGAACGGGGCGGGGAAGTCCACCACCATCAAGCTGCTGATGCGGCTGATTTTTCCGACTGCTGGAACGGCGCGGATTCTGGGGCGGCCGATCAGCGACATCGGAATGCACCAGGATATCGGGTACCTGCCGGAGCAGCCGTACTTCTACGACTATCTGACTGCCGCTGAGGTGCTGGACTATTTCGCGCGCTTCCATGACTTGAGCGCCGCGGACCGGCGCGAACGCGTCGACCGGTTGCTCAAGAAAGTTGGGCTAGAGACGGCAAAGAAAATCCAGCTACGCAAATATTCCAAGGGCATGCTGCAGCGCGTGGGACTGGCGCAAGCGATTCTGCACGACCCGAAAGTGGTGATTCTGGATGAGCCGATGTCCGGGCTCGATCCGGTGGGACGGCGCGAAGTACGCGACATTATTTTGGAGTTGAAGGCCTCCGGGAAGACGGTGATGTTTTCGACGCACATTTTGTCCGACGCGGAAATGCTGTGCGACCGGGTGGGCGTGATTGTGGGCGGCAAGCTGCGCGGCGTCGGCGCTCCCGAAGAAATCGTCGGAGTGAAAGCGCACGGAATGGAGATTTTGTTTGAGCTGACGGGCGGGGAAGCGAAGGCCGGCTCGCTGGCCGCGAAGGCGACGCGAACGGGCGACCGGTACCGCCTGCACGTCGAGGAAGAGCAACTTTACGGAGCACTCGACCAGATTCGAGCGGCGGGCGGAAAGATTCTCTCCGTGACGCAGATGAAAGCGACGCTGGAAGAATACTTTATGAACCTGGTGGAAGCGGACCGGGCGCAGGCCGCGGCAGTCGAGGTGAGCGCGCAATGAAGCACATCGGTGCGGTGGCGCTAAATACCTTTCGCGAGGCGGTGCGGGACCGCGTGCTGTACAACCTGGTGCTTTTCGCGCTGTTGATGATTGCGGCGGCGATTGTGGTGGGGCAGATCTCCATCGGCATCGAGCAGATCGTGATCGTCAGCCTGGGGCTCAGCGCGATTTCGTTTATCGGTCTATTGATGGCGATTTTCATCGGGGTCGGGCTGGTCTCCAAGGAAATGGACAAGCGGACGCTGTATGCGTTGCTGGCCAAGCCGGTGCGGCGATGGGAATTTGTAGCCGGGAAATTCGCGGGGCTGGTGCTTACGCTGATCTTGAATACCGCCGCGATGGCCGTGGGCTTGTTTTTGGCGTTGCTGTATGTAAAGCACTCGCTGGAGCGCAGCGACACCGCGGTGCTCGTAGGCGTCTATTTTATCGTGCTGAAGCTCGCGCTGGTGGTGGCTCTGGCGCTGTTGTTTTCGTGCGCAACGACGCCGCTGCTCTCGACTTTGTATACCGCCGGCCTGTACATCGCGGGACAGTATATCCAGCAAATGCGGACGCTGCGAACGGACTTGATGAATCCGGCGCTGGCGAAATTCATGCGCTGGATCTCTTACGTCCTGCCGAATTTCGACAATTTTGATGTGGTGGGAGCGGCCGCGCACGGGCGAGCGGTCCCGGCCGCGCTGATCTGGCAGAACACCTTGTACGCGGCCCTCTATTGCTTAATCGTGCTGCTGGCCGCAGCCGCGGTGTTTTCACGGCGAAACTTGAAATGACCTCCGGGAAGAATCTCTCGTGGCTGCTGTGGATTGTGCTCCCGCTTGGATTCGCGGGCGTATGGCAATTGCAGCGCAAGATCGACTTGCAGCGGGCGGCGTTCGCTCAAGAGCAAGACGAAATGCTGGTGCAATCGGCCAAACTGACGAAGCTGATGAGCATGGAATTCGCGCCGTTGCTAGCGGATGTGTACTGGACACGTGCGGTGCAGTATTACGGGGGCAAGCAGCTTCAGCGTGCGAAAGGACTCGATTTGCTGTGGCCGCTGCTGGACACCGCGACTACGCTGGACCCCAACCTGCTACCGGCCTACCGGTTTGGGGCAATGTTCCTCGCGGAGAGGATGCCCTCGGGAGCGGGACGGCCGGATTTGGCGATACAACTCATCGAGCGAGGCATCCGGGAGAACCCGGATTACTGGCGGTTCTACGCCGATCTTGGGTACATCTACTACTTTGACTTGAAGGACTATCCCAAGGCATCGCAAGCCTTTCAGGAAGGAAGCAAGAATCCGCAAGCGCTAATCTGGATGAAAGTGATGGCGGCGAGGATCGCGACGGAGGGAAATTCGCGAGAGACCTCGAAGTTTCTGTGGTCCGATATCTACCAGACGACGAAAGACGAGAATGTAAGGAAGAACGCGCTAGACCATTGGAAGCTGATCAGGGTAGACGAGGATTGCGAAGGACTCGACGCGTTAAACGATCAGTATGCCAAGAGAACCGGCCATCGCGCGAAGCGCGTGCACGAATTGATCGATGCGGGATTGCTGCGCGGCGTTCCGGTGGATCCCGACGGATTTCCTTACGTGATTGGCGAAGATGGAAAAGCGGACCTGAACCTGGATAGCCCGTTGGTGGAGACGCAGATGCTGCTGGCGCCGAAAAAGTGAAGTCTTGGCCGCCTAGAAATGGTGGAACTTAGTCGGCCGTGCACAACAGAGTCAACTGCGGGTCGACGAGCAGTTTGTGCGGAGCGGTTTCGGCGTTGAAGTGGAATGCGGTTTCCGGGCCGGACGTCACCACCGTTCCCAGGAGCACGTTGTGCCCGGCGCTGTTGAAATAAAGCGGAACGCGGGCGATGAAGGAACGCGGAACGCCGGTTTGCAACAGTTTGCCGCGAATAGTAAATCCTTTCTCCGATTTCACCGCAGTGAATTCGGCCCGATAGTGCGGAATGCCGGTTCCGCGCACCCACTGCTCGAAAAACCAGTCCATGGAATGGCTGCCTTCGAGATCCATGCTCGGAGTCATCACCGCTTCGACTTCGTGCTGCAGGTCCGTGGTCGACAGCGCGCGATATGCATATTTGCCGACCAGAGTGCGCAGCAACGTTTCGAAGCGAGCGTCGGGAGCCTTGCTTCCAGGCTGGCGCAGCATTTCGCGGAGCATGTGAAAGATCCACGCGCCTTTGTTGTAGATAACTTGTTCGTAGGCCTCCGGCGATCGAGAAGAGTCGAGACGCGTGCCGAGAACCAGAGCGCCGGCGTCGGCCGGGCGTTCTTCGGCGTCGGGAGGCTTGGTGACTAGTTTGTGGCGCGAACGCTCGAGCCATACACGAAGTGTGTGCTCGGGATTTTTCTGGGTGTTGGCGAACAGCATGGCCAAGTAGTTGGAGATCGACTCATCGATCCACTGGTCGCGATAACTGGACCAGCCGACCAGATTTCCCCACCATTGGTGCGCGACTTCGTGAAAAGGCGCCAGCTCGGAAAAATGTTCCTGAGTTATCGTGGAAAGACCGGCGCGGTGCTGAGCTTCAGCCGGCAAATACGAAAATGTCGGCAGATACAAGAGTCCGGGCCAGGCTTGCGCGGTGGTGCCGGGAATTTGCGAAACGCTAAGCGTGTGAAACGGAAAGGGTCCGCTGAACGATTCGTAGAAGCGCACGGACAGTTCAATCTCTTTTCCAAGTTGCTTCATCGCTTCCGCGGGACTCGGAGGCGGGAATTTCGGGCCGGGAGCTTCGAGTCTACCGGTAACGCCGGGAACTTCGGGAACGATTCCGGGCGGCATGAGGTCGGGAGCTTCCGCGAGGCGATTGCTTACGGATTGTTCGAGCTGGCGATTCGCGTAAACATCGATGGCGTAGGATGCGGAAGAAATTGAAGCGGTAACGTACTCGCCGAGATTGAAGCCCATCACGGAAACGGGTTTTTCGGTGCGCCAGTGCGCGACGCGTTGTCCGCCTTCTTCTTTTTCGCCGAGCTTCGAGCCGGTGGCCACCAGACGCAACTTGCGCGGCCACCGCATGGTCAGATCGTAGTCCGCAAAACTGGCGGCTTCGCCGAGATGCGGATACCAACTTTCGTGGGCGCCGACAAAAAGAACACCGTTGCCAGCGTTGGCGATGACGTTGCCGTGGTAACGCAGGCGCAGGCAGAATTCCTGGCCGGTCGGGATGGCACTCGGTAGAACCACGTAGACGATATCGTTGCCGTAGCTGGCGCTCTGTTGTTCGGTCATGCCTTCGTTTTGAAAAAAGAAAAGGGCGTGCCCGGCTTGATCTTCCGCGCCGTCCGCCACGAGGGAACGAGCCAGTTGAAATGCGACGTAGCGGGCGCCTGCGGTTTCCGAGCGCAAGCGAATGGCGGAGGACGCCTCGAGAGAGTTGTCGGCGCGAATGGCCGTGTCGATGGAATAACTGAGCGCGCGAAACGCTGGCGGTGGCGGAGAGAATCCCGAAGGCGCGTAGTAAGCCCATACATCGAAGAAACTGCGATTCCCGTTTTTGCGCCCCTGGCCGAGCAAGAAAGGCTCGGCGCGTTCCTGATCGTAGAGAAAATTGAACGGCCCGCTGACCATGCCGTCGATGGCCGCGAAGAAATAAGGCCGGGGATTGGTGGCGATTTCGCTGAAGAGGATACGCAGCGAGTGCGAAGAATTGTAGCTGGCGGCCGTTGAATCCCAGGTCGCCGTGAAGTCGCTGTTGATTTCGGGCAAGAGGTTGGCGGATTGCAGCTGATGCAGAAGGTCCGCGGAAGTATCGTCCGTAAAGCGGATGTAAGCGGAAAGAATATCCTCATCGAGCATCGGAGTGCCGAGGAAACGCCCCATCTGCTGCTTCTCCACGGGATCGCGTGGCGCGGCGAGAACGTGGCCCCGGCCGGAGAACACCACGCCGGTGATGCGACCGTCGTACGGCGCGAAGAATGCCAGATGTCCTTCTTCGAGAGAAAGTTTGAAGTCCGAGCGGCGCAGCTCGATTTGATTTTCCGATTTGAGTTGGTACACGGCCGCGGAATCGGGGCGCAACGCATTTAGCGCTTCGTAGACTTCGTGCGGAGACTTTTCCGCGGCGGCGGCGGTGGCCACCGAAAAAAGAAAAATCGCCGAAAATGAGGCCACCCCTGTCCTCATGAACAGAGTGTGTCACTTTCGGCATGACGGAACAAGACGACGCGGCGGCATCGCTGCGGGAAATTAGAATGGAAGGATGCGGATCAGAATCTATTCGCGAGTCGCGCTGGGCCTTTTTGCCTTGGGCGCACTGCTATTCATCAGCAAGCCTGCCACGGCCGACACCATCGTGCTGAAAAACGGCCGGCGTATCCTGGCGTTGAGTGCTTTCGAGGATGGCGACAAGGTTCGCTACCTCACGTCGGCTGGCGAACTTAGCCTGCCGAAATCGATTGTCGATCACATCGAAAAGGGCGGCCCCATGCCCTTGGACGCGCCCGGTGCAAGCGCCGCGAATTTGGCCATCACCCCGCCGGCGATGGAAGTTCCAGAAGGCGGCGGAGGAGAAGTCGAGCACGCTGCGGTGCACGACGGCGCGATCGACCGCGATTACATTGCCAAGGCCGAAGCCGAAGCACGGTCGGGAAGCCGGCAAGCGAACGCGATCGCCGCCATGGCGCATCATTCGGCGGCGATGTTTGAATTGTCGCGTGGCGATGTCGAGCACTCGCTCGCCGACGAACGGACGGCGCTGACCTATCAACCGGAGCAGCCGGCACTGCTGATGAATGTGGCGTACATGCACTTGCGGCGCAGCGAGTACAAGCAATCGCTGGATTATTTGGATCGGGCGAAACGTGTTGCGCCGGACAATCCGGACGTGGCCAAACTGTCCGGCTGGGCCTACTACGGCATGAACAAGTTGGATCAAGCCGTCGCTGAATGGCAGCGCGCCATGGCGCTGCGGCCGGATTCGGAAGTCAAAGCCGCGCTGGACAAAGCGCTGCGCGACAAGCGAGAGGAAGAGAGTTACAGGGAAAACGAGAGCGCTCATTTCAATCTCAAGTACAACGGCGCGGCGGAGCCGTCACTGGCCCGCGACGTCTTGCGCACATTGGAGCAGCACTTCTCGGAGATTGAGAGCCAGCTGAGTTACACGCCGCCGGATTCGATTGGCGTCATTTTGTACACGCAACAGGCTTTCGCGGATATTACCCAGGCGCCCGGCTGGGTCGGTGCGCTAAACGACGGGCGAATCCGCGTCCCGGTGCAGGGATTGAGCGGCGTGACCTCTGAATTATCCCGCGTCCTCAAACACGAGCTGACCCACAGCTTCATTAAACAAAAAACGCGCAGCCTCGCGCCGACTTGGATTCAGGAAGGTCTGGCGCAGTGGATGGAAGGAAAGCGCAGCAGCGATAACAGCGCGGCGCTGACAAGAATTTACGGCGCCGGGCGATCGACATCGTTGGGACGTCTCGAAGGCTCGTGGATGGGCATGGACGGCAACCAAGCTGCGTACGCCTACGCCTGGGCGCTGGCGAATATCGAGTGCATCGTGCAGGCCGATGGCATGGGTGATATTCAGCGAATTCTCGATCGCATCGCCGCCGGAGAAACGCCCGAAGCGGCCTTGCGTGCGGTGCTGCACAGCGATTATAACGATGTGATGCAGTCAACCGCGGAGTACTTGAAGAAAGCCTACGGGCGATAGTTTCGTCGCATTCGCGTTCGCCGAGAAACGCCCTTCTATCATCAAGGAGCAAAGACTCGCCGGCAAGATGCCGGGCGCCACTTTTTTATGCGATAGCCAGCAGTGCGGCCAGCAATGCGGCGCGCTGGGGCATCGCTCGGACCACGAGATGCTCGTGCCTCGAGTGAGCGCCGTCGCCGACGGCGCCGAGGCCGTCGAGTGTGGGAACGCCGAGCGCGCCAGTGAGATTGCCGTCGGAGCCGCCGCCCGCTGTCGCTTCGCCTAAAGACAAACCCATTTGCGCCGCGAGTGATTTTGCCTGGACGAAGAGCGCGGCGGTGACTTTGTGTTCGAGCGGCGCGCGATTGAAGCCGCCGCGAATTTCGAGTTTGGCGCCGCGATGAACCGGGCGCAAGGATCGCAGGCGCTTCTCGATGCTGCGCATGTCGGAAATGCGTAGGGCGCGCAAGTCCAGAACCGCGCGGGCTCGTTCGGCGATCACGTTGCTCCGTGTGCCGCCTTCGATGACATCGGCGTTTACGGAAATTCCGCGAGGGAGATCGTTCCACCCTTCGATGCGCGCGATTTGCATGGCGATTTCGTGGACCGCGTTAATGCCGTCCTCAGGAGCGAGACCCGCATGGGACGCGCGTCCGTGCACGATCAGCTCGGCTTCGCCGACGCCTTTGCGAGCAGTCTTGAGCAAGCCGCGCGGGCCAAGCGACGGCTCCAGCACAAAAACCGCGTCACTGCGGCGCGCTTCCGTTTCGATCAGCTTGCGGGAAGAGTCGCTGCCGATTTCCTCGTCGGAATTCCAGACGAAGACGATGCGCTTGCGCAGCCGGATCTTCAGCGCCTGCAACGCTTCCAGCGCGAAGAGCGCCTGAACCAGGCCGCCTTTCATGTCGAACGTGCCAGGGCCGAAAGCTTTGCCGCTTTTCACGCGAAACGGCATCTTGCCGAGCGTGCCGCTGGCGTACACCGTATCGTAGTGGCCGAGGACCATAAGCTGGCCCTGGGTGCGTGCTCCAGCTGGCTGCCAGGTGACGCGGAGATGGTCGCCGCGATATTTCTGCGCCATGCGCTGGACGCTTGCGCCGCGCTTGCGCCATTTCACGGCGAGCAGAGCGCAGCAACGATCTGCTGCAGTCTTTTCCAGACTCGGCGATTCGCACACGACCAGATCGCGCAGGTCCGCGACCATCTTGCGAACATGCGTGCGCAAGTGTCGAGCAA
>Ga0137404_10002730_pt1 | contig 11743 bp, 9 predicted proteins | sample CZOMad2_1_16fung_FD_108285 | JGI IMG/M metagenome (GOLD analysis project Ga0137404, IMG submission 108285) | Vadose zone soil fungal communities from Angelo Coast Range Reserve, California, USA - CZOMad2_1_16fungal (Illumina Assembly) | ecosystem: Environmental > Terrestrial > Soil > Vadose zone...
CGAGAGATCGATGCCGTCCGTCCGGTTGGTGGGGTCGAAGATCAGGCGCCGCTCGTCGGCCGCGCTGGTCGGGGAAATGCCGGTGACTTCCAGACGCCCCAGCTCGACCACGGGACGACCCTCGGGCCACAGGGCGGTGACGTCGTCCGTCGGGTCGCCGGGCTCGGCCAATTGCAGGAGCAGCCGGAACGCCACCGGGCCCCTCCGCAGCCGGCCTTCCAGCTCCTCGCGCAGGAAGCTCGGGTTCCGCTTGCCGGCATCGTCAGGGGAGAGAAAGGCCTCGCCGGCCTGCGGCACGAAGCGATAGCGGCCGAATCGGCTCGTGCCGTCCGCGGCGGTGAAGCGGAAGGCGTGCTCGGCATGGTAGGTCACCTGCGCATAGCTGGCCGGCACCGGCTTCTTCATCACGCGCTCGACGAAGGCGCGGCCGGCGGGATGGGCGGCGAGAAACCGCGGAACCGCATCGGGGTCGGGCCGGCCGCTGGCCGGGTCAGGGAGCTGAGCCCGAAGGAACTCGAGTAGCTCCTCGGGCGTCCGCGCGATGAACCCTTCGACGGAGTTGGCGAGGATGTCGGCACTCTTGCCGTCGGAGAGCTGAAACTTGACGGCCATCGAGCGCACGTTGGGGACACCATCGTGCACGTCGGGGTTCCCGTTGGAATTGGCGAACCGGACGGTGGCCGGCACCGACGGACCGGCGAAATGCGGCGCCCGAGTGATGCGGGGAGCCTCCGCCGACGCGCGAAACGTTCCCGAACAGACGAGGCCCTTGGCGTGGACGGGACGGAAGCCGGGATGTGGGCCGGCCAGCGCCCTCATGGCTTCGACTATCTGACGGATGACGGGTTCCGGTGTGGCCGATGCAGGCATGCGCGCCTCCCTTCCGGCTGGCCGACGCTGGATGCGACCTCTCAGGATGCCGACGCCGCTCAGCCTATATCGAGAGCGTAGACGACATAAAGGTGGATTTGGTGCCCGTCAGGGCGCCACGTAGACCATCCAGGGCACGCCGAAGCTGTCGGCGACCATGCCGAAGCGGGAGGAAAAGAAGGTCTTGGCCAACGGCATCTGGACCTGGCCCCCGTCGGCCAGCGCGGCATAGATCCGCTCGGCCTCGGCATCGTTCGACACCGTGAGCGACAGCGCAAAGCCCTGGAAGCTGGGCCGGCCCAGGCAATGCCCGTCTGACGCCAGCACCGTCGTCTCGCCGATGCGGAAGCTCATGTGCATCACCTTGTCCTCGCTGCCGGCCGGGACCGAGGCGGGGTCCGGGCTTTCCTTGAAGCGCATGAGCATGGTCACCTCCGCGCCGAGCGCGCGGCGGTAGAACTCGACAGCCTCCTCGCAACGGCCGTCGAAGAAGAGGTAGGGCTGAACTTGCATGGCGGCGACTCCTTGTCGTTATGGGTTGTGAGCAGGGCTCCCGGACGCTGACCGCCGGCTGGACCCCGCCTCTTACCAGTAGTCGAAGGAGGGGCGATCAAATCGACAGACTCAACTCTCACGCTCCCGGGATACCTTCAGGCGGCTGAGAGCCTGGCTGCAGGTTACCCGTGGGCGGATTGACGTGCAACTATCAGCGCGGCGGCGGCCACGGACGGCCGCCGCCTGTGCTATCAAGGGGTCAACGGGAGGCACGCCATGTCGGACACCGCGAAGTCCGAACCGCAACCAGGGGCGCCAGTGACCTCCGCCGCGCGCGGCGGGCCGTACGACGCCATCATCATCGGCGCGGGGATCTCCGGCATGTACCAGCTCCACCGGCTGCGCGGGCTCGGCCTGCGCGTGCGGGTGTTCGAGGCCGGCGACGGCGTCGGCGGCACCTGGTACTGGAACCGCTACCCCGGGGCGCGCTTCGATTCCGAGAGCTGGACCTACGGCTACTCCTTCTCCGACGAGATCCTGCGCGAGTGGGAGTGGAGCGAGCACTTCGCGGCGCAGCCGGAGACCCTGCGCTACTGCAACTTCGTCGCCGACAAGCTCGATCTCCGCCGTGACATCGAGTTCAATTGCCGGATCAAGGTCGCCGCCTATGACGAGGCCGTCAACCAGTGGGAGATCGAGAGCGAGGACGGCCGGCGGACGCGGGCGCGGTTCCTGATCACCGCGATCGGGCCGCTGTCGGCACCGACCATGCCGACCATCCCGGGCGTGGAGAGCTTCCGCGGCGAGGCCTACCACACCGGCAGGTGGCCGCATGAGCCGGTGAGCTTCGTGGGCAAGCGGGTCGCGGTGATCGGCACCGGCGCGACCGCCGTCCAGGCGATCACCGAGATCGCCAAGACCGTCGGCCACCTCACGGTGTTCCAGCGCACGCCGAACTGGTGCGCGCCCCTGCACAACAGCAAGATCGACGCGGTGTCGCAGGCGCGCATCAAGGCGACGTATCCGGAGATCTTCGCGCTCTGCCGTGACTCCTTCGGGTGCTTCATCCACCAGGCCGACCCGCGCAACGCGCTCGAGGTGAGTCCGGAGGAGCGCGAGGCGCTCTTCGAGAAGCTCTACCGCGAGCCCGGCTTCGGCATCTGGATGGGCAACTTCCGCGACGTGCTGATCGACAAGGACGCCAACGCCACCATCACCGAGTTCATGCGCCGGAAGATCCGCGAGCGAGTCGTGGACCCGAAGGTCGCGGAGAAGCTGATCCCGACCAACCACGGCTTTGGCACTCGGCGCGTGCCGCTGGAGAGCGGCTACTACGAGGTCTTCAACCAGGCGAACGTGCGCCTCGTGGACATACGCGAGACGCCGATCGAGCGGATCACGCCCGCCGGCGTCAAGACCAGTGACGCCGAGTACGAGGCCGACATGATCATCTACGCCACCGGCTTCGACGCCATCACCGGGGCGTTCGACCGCATCGACGTCCGCGGCCGGGGCGGCCGGCGGCTGAAGGACAAGTGGTCGGACGGGCCGCGCACCTACCTCGGCCTGCAGATCGAGGGCTTCCCCAACCTGTTCACGCTGGTCGGGCCGCACAACGCGGCTACCTTCTGCAATATCCCGCGCTGCATCGAGCAGAACGTCGACTGGGTGACCGCGCTCATCCGCCACATGCGCGGGAAGGGCTACGCCCGCGTCGAGGCCACCGCCGAGGCGGAGCGCGGCTGGACGGAGCACGTGCACGACACCGGGCGGCGCATGCTGTTCACGCAGGTCGATTCCTGGATGATGGGCATCAACTCCAACGTGCCCGGGAAGCAGAAGCGCACCTTCATCGTCTATGCGGGCGGCGCTCCGAAGTACCGCGAGAAATGCGACGAGGTCGCCGCCCGCGACTATGTCGGGTTTGCCTTCCAGTAGTTTCCCGCGGATGCTCCCCGAGGCGTCGAACGGCCCGCTCCGGGGGCCGGTCGCCTAGGTTCGTTTGGCGAGCATCTCGACGGCTTTGTACCAGCTGGCGCCGGCGTCCATGGAAATCTCGGAGCGCCATCGGAATGAGTCGCGGGTGACCTCGCTGAAGATCCAGCGCAGGGCCATGCCGTTCGAGCCGGTGCCTTCCTGAAAAATCCCATCGTCCTGCGCGCGACCGACCAAATCCGCGCGAAAGTCGGCGCAGGGATCGATCCAGGTGACACGCCAGGCGTCGAGCTTGGGATCGTAGACGCGCAGGCTGGTGCCGTACTGGTGATCGAATGGACCCCACCGCTCCGATTGACCGGCGTGCACGCCGTGGCGGGGCGGCGTGATCCAGACGTCCTGGATCGCGCGGCCTTCCAGCACCCACTCGAAGTGAATCTGCCAGTAATGCCGGCGGACCGCGCCGTCGGGCAGGAATGCCTTGGCGTCGGCTTCCCAGCTGCCGACGAATTGCCCGTAAAGCTTTAGCTTCTCGGCGTATTGCGACATCGCATCGGGAGCGATGAGCGCGCGAGTAAAGGCTGTCATCGGTGGCTCCTTGCGGTGGGCGAAATAGTCTTGCCTACACCGTGTAAGACCCCGGCAAGAAGCACTTGTGAAACCTAGGCGCCCGCGAACAGGCTCTTCTTGATGATGGCGTGGACGCCCCAGTTACCGTCCACCACCTGCGTCACGCCGAAGTCCACGGCGACGGACATCAGCGAGATCGCTTCGTCCTCGGTCAAGCCCTTGGTCGTCATCAGGAAGTGCCGCATCTTCCGGAAGGCATCGCGCATCGCCAGATCGATCGAGGATTTGCCGTAGATCTGACTCTGCGCGTCGGGGCCGAGCTCCGCGAGATAGTTGGCATAGCTGAACCCGTGGAGGACCCACTCGTCCTGGGTCTCCAGCAGCGGATAGTTGAGCCCCGCCAGCGCGGTGCCGGTCAGGCGGTCGCGCTTGTGCACGATGAGCTGGAAGGTGCCGGTGAGCGAGCACTCGATGGCGGTGCCGCAGAGTTCGGAGTCACCCTGCGAGGCGTGGGAGTCTCCCGCCGAGAGCAGCGCCCCCTTGACCGCGATTGGATAGTACATCGTGGCACCCTTGCCGATGCGCCAGTCGTCGATGTTGCCCCCAGTGTAGCTGGGCGGGATGGAGTCCACGATGTCCGCCTCGGCGGGCGCCAGGCCGAGGACGCCGAAGTGGGGCCGGATGGGTACCCGGATATTCTTGAGCACCCCTGGGTTCTCCTGCACGGTGCGATGGTTGACCGCGACGCCGGGATAGTCGATCGTCTTGTGCACGACACCGGAGGGATCGGTCTGAGGCGTCCAGCGGAAGTTGTAGACGCCCTTCGCCCAGTTCCGCTCGCCGCTCGCATCGACCTCGTAGATGGTGATCACCTCGCGCGGCTTGGGATCGGTCAGCAACTCCTTGTAGTGGAACCCCCACCAGGCGGCGGCGTTGCTCCCGAAGCTCTTGCCCTTGTACTGCGGATTGGCGCACGGTCTCGGCCGGACGTCGATGATCCGGACCTCGAGGATGTCCCCAGGCTCCGCCTCGCGGACCGCGACCGGCCCCGTGCAGATGTGGACGCCGAGGCCTTCGCCCGCACCCCGACCGAAGAGGGTCGGGTTCATCGGGCCCGCTCCGCGCCGATCCACGCCCTTGCGCTGCTTGTCCCAGTAGAAGACGCTCTCCGCGCCCGCATCGCCCTTCACCATCCGCTCGGCGTCGTCGTTGGCGTGATGCGTGAGCACCTCGATCGTGACGAAGTCTCCGGAGCTCACCTCGACCTGGGGCTTGAGCAGCTTGCTGAAATACCCCCAGTGCACCGTCTTGTCGGTCGCGGGCACGTAGTAGTGGTTCTTGGTTCCCGGGACCATCCCGGGCTGCGCCTGGGCCGTCGTCACCGAGGAGAGTCCGGCCACCGCGAATGACGCCGCCGCCCCTCCGGCCGCCATGGCGCCCTTGAGGAAGCCCCGGCGCCCTTCGCTCACCCGATCGCCAGAGCCGTCGCGCTCGCTGTCGCCCGTGGCACCTTCACCAGTCCCGCCGTGAGTAATCCTCGCCATGTGTTTCCCCTTCTCTGGACAGGCCTACAGTTGAGAGGTATGGGAATCGCCACAGCGTCGTCGCTCGCGCTGGCCCTACCGTGGGCACGTCTGCAGTCCTTCGTGGACTCGCAACCACGAGGGACAATACCAGGACGGTCCGGACTGCTCAAGGGCCTCGGCGGCGGCTGGTGCGTGAGTTCGAGAAGCGCCGGCTCGGATGGCGAGCGCGGCCGCGCTTGACTCGCGTGATCGGCCACGCCTACTATCTCCGCAACCGACCTCGCGGGCCGACAGGCCAACCCCAGGAGGGCTCCCCATGCGTCGAATGCTCCTGACTGCGCTGACCGTTCTTCTCGTCGGTGCGATGCCGACGCTCGCCCAGCACGACCAGCACGTGGTGGTGATGCCCGACACGCTGAAATGGGGCGACCCCCCGACCTTGCCGGGCGCGAAGCTGGCCATCGTGCACGGCGACCCGGGCAAGGAAGGGCTGTTCGTGTACCGCGTGAAGGTCCCCGCCAACTACAAGGTCCCGCCTCACTTCCACAAGGCGAGCGAGAACGTCACCGTGCTCTCCGGCGTGTTCTACGTGGGACTCGGTGAGAAATTCGATCAGGGCGCCGGCAAGGAGCTCCCCGTGGGCGCGTTCGTCGCCATCCCGCCCAAGCATCCGCACTTCGCCTGGTCGGGCAGCCAGGAGACGCTCATCCAGGTTCACGGCTTCGGCCCGACCGACTTCACCTTCGTCAATCCGGCCGAGGACCCGCGAAAGAAGTAGCCGAAAGCGGCGAGCCCCAGGTCGCGAGCTGGAGCCCAGGCTCGCGCTGCGCGTCAAGGACTCGATCGTTGGACCGCTAATTTGGTTCAGATGGTCAGGACGATCTTCCCCGCGACGTGTCGGCTGCGACTGAGTTCCAGCGCCTCCTTGGCCTGTACCAGGGGAAGAACCGTCTGAACGACGGGCCGGAGCTTGCCGTCGTCGATCATCTTCCCGATGTCGGCGAGCCGCCGGCCGTCGGGCTTGACGCCGATCATCGTGGCGCGCACGCCCTTCTCGCGGGCGAGATCTTGCCGGGGCTCGTCCGTCAGCGCCACGAGGATCCCGCCCTTCTTGAGGACTCCGAACGATCGCCTCTGCGAATCAGCGCTCACGGCGTCGAGCACGACATCCACGTCGCGCACGTGATCTTCAAAGCGCGTCGCCTTGTAGTCGATCGCTTCATCGCAGCCGAGTGCTCGGATCAGATTGATATGTTCGGCGCCGGACGCGGTGCCGAGCACTCGTGCACCGCGCGCCTTTGCGAGTTGCACCGCCATCGACCCGACTCCGCCCGCGGCCGCGTGGATGAGCACCGTCTGCCCCGCGCGCAGGTCCGCGGTGTCGAACAGCGCCTGGTACGCCGTCAGCGCGCCGATGGGCACGGCCGCCGCGCTGGGGAAATCGAGGGTCCCGGGCTTGATGGCGAAAGCACTCTCATCCCCAACGGCAAACTCCGCCGCCGCGCCGTCGCCCGACAGATCGATCATGCCGAAGACTTCATCGCCGGGCTTGAGCCGGCTGACATCAGCCCCCAGCTTCTCGACGATTCCCGCCAGCTCCCAGCACAATGTCAGCGGCAGGCGATGGTCGAGCCACGAGCGGGCCTTGCCCTCGGCGACCATCCAGTCCAGCGGGTTCACGCCGGCTGCTTTCACGCGGACCAGAACCTGTCCGCGCCCCGGCTCGGGTCGGGGAGCCGGCACGATCTTGACCCCGGTGGGATCGCCGTACGAGTAGATTCGCGCGGCCAGCATGCTGGCCGTCGGATGCTCGGGCGAGCGTTTTCCGGGCGTCGCGCTCTCGGACAGCTTGCTGAATGGCGTGCCCCGCTCGCGCCACCGGCCCTCGACGGACGGCGGGCATTGCGGCTCGCGCTCTGATTCGAGCCATCCGCCGGCGAATCCCGCCTGCCGCAATCCGCGCCAGATGTACGGGGAGCGTCGCATGAGGTTCCATGGGAGACCCGTCCGTTGGTTCTCGATCATCATGACCACCGGACCCAGATCCAATCCGTAGTTCAGCGGGCTGATCCAGTCGCCGAAGGTCGGATTCAGGCTGGTGCGCAGCCCGTATTCGCTGCGCAAGCTGGGGTAGGCGCGAACAAGCTCTCGCAGGGTGTCGGCGACCAGCTCCGGCGCAAACGGCAGCGAGGCGGCGACGGCGCCGGGTGCCAGCGTGCCATCATCAGGTCCGTCGGGTACCCCCCGCGCTCTATACATCCAGAATTCCCGAGTGACGTTGTCGATGATCTTCGTCGCCGGTCCGGGACCGTCGCTGGCGCTCAGACCCCAGCCGAACGGTCCATACCCGCGAAACTTTCGCGGATTCTCTTGGGCGTAGCTCTGCTGCACGCGCACCGCCCGGCGACTGTTCTCGAAGTAGTCGAGCCCCTTGGCTCGCATGAACTCATCGCTAATTCCGCGGAAATCGAGCCACCCGTGACTGAGCTGGTGAATGAACAGGGGACCGCTGTGGAGGTATTCGATTCCGTATAGCTTGCGCCAGTCATAGGTCTTCTGCCACGCGCGGTAACACTCCGGCGGCAGCGGGAAGGTGGACGAGCCAAGTCCCAGCACGTGCATCAGCAGTGATTCATCGTATCCCTGGTATCGATAGCTGATGAAGCCGTTCTCCGGGGTGCCGCCGTGGATGATCGTGACCTCTTCCACATTCTCGGTCGGCCAGCCGTTGGCGTCGCAGGGAACGCCGTACAGCGCCCACTGCCAGTCGGCGCGGCGAAAGAGCGCGTCAGCGGTCTCGCGGATCTCGCGCTCGGCGGGCGCCTCCGCATCAAAGAACATTCCCACCGCAAGCATGCCCGCCAGCAGAAACGCGCTGTCAACCGTCGAAAGCTCGCACCCCCCGGCACGGCGGCCGTCTTTCATTTCCAGAAAGTGATAGTAGAACCCCTTGTAGCCCGTCACGTCCGGCTCGGGTCCTTGCGGACTCTGCGCAAAGAATCGCAGCGCCGTGAGAACGCGCTCGGCCGCGTCCCCACGCTGGAGCCAACCATTCGCCACCGCGATCGGATGACAGCTCAATCCCAGCCCCGTGGCCGCGATGCTGCACGGCGAATCCTCGCGCGTGTTGTCGGCCACGAGTCCGTTCTGGCCATTCGTATGGTCCACAAAATAGCGAAAGGCCATTCGCTGAAGCTCGATGATCTCGTCGGGCAACTCCGTCATGCGATGCTGATACCTTCCTATCCTCGATCGGGAAGGGTCGACCGGACGTCGTGCTGGAGAAACTCGACGACCGCCTCGGAGAACGCATCATTCTGGTCGCCCGCCACCATGTGAGCGGCACCGCCGACGTCGACGAGCTTGGCGCCGGGGATCTGCGCGAGAAACTCCTGCACACCCTCGTCGGTCACCACGTCGCTGAGCTTGCCCCGCACGAGCAGCGTGGGGACGTGGATATTCCGCATGGCCACCTGGAAGAGCGCCTCGAAGTCTCGACGTGGAACCTCGGTGCGTCCATGGTCGAGGAGCCTCGGATCCCAGTGCCAGTACCAGCGTCCGTCCCGCTTCTGGCGAAGGACCTTCATGAGACCGGGCGGGTTCATCCGCTTTGGACGATGCGGGGTATAGGCCGCGATCGCGTCCGCGGCCTCCTCGAGGCTGGCGAAGCCGCGCACGCCCGAGCTCATGAAGTCGCGGATCCGCTGCACGCCGGCCGGATTGGTCCGATGGGTGACGTCGACGATGACGAGCCCGGTGGATACCACACGGTCCGAGCCGCCTTCCGCGAGCATGGCCGTCACGCCTCCGAGGGAGGCTCCGACCAGCACCGGGGGCCGGCCGAGCTGGTCGGCGACGGCCACGCAGTCCGCCGCATGGGCCGTGAATGAGTAGTCGCCGTTGACGGCCCATTCGCTGTCGCCGTGGCCGCGCAGATCGAGGGACACGGCGCGCCACCCGTGGCCGGCGAGCACTTCTGCCGTGTTCCCCCACGCATGACGGGTCTGGCCGCCCCCGTGCATCAGCAGCACGGGCCAATCGCGGTCATCCCCCCAGACGTCGGCGACGAGATGAATGCCCTCGAATCCTTCGAACCGCACGATCCTCGGATCCACGATGCTCACCTCCCGTGACAGCGGCGGCGTTCAGATGGCGGGCGGCGGCGGCACCTCAATCACCCGATGGCACTCTTCGAGTTTATCGCACGCTCGGCTAGAAAAGACGTGATGGGGCGGCCTCTCGAGGGAGGCCCCTCCGAATCGGGTGAATGCCGGGCGCCGCGCCGTGCATCCGGTAGCCTCGAGTCTACCGTGCTACTGCTTCAGGGGATGTCGTTCGAGAAGCGTGACAGGCGAAAATATTCCAGTCTGTGTAACACTGGAAGGACATCAAGGAGCCAGCGCCAAGCACGCGTCTCGGAAGGCCGCTCGACAATTCTCGGGTTTGGGCTGTTCGATATGCCAGAGGGGGAACCGATGAACACACGTCGCCAAGTCCTTAGCGCGCTTGGTGCAGGAGCATTGGTCGCTGCCCTTCCCGCCATTGCACAGCCATCGCGGTCCCGAGTCAGCTGGATGTCCCCGACACGGATCGCCGATGGGTCACCCTTCCTGGACGAGTTGCGCCGCGGTTTGCGCGAACTCGGCTATGTCGAAGGCGGCAACCTCCTTCTTGAAGCGCATTGGGGCGAGGACTCCGCGGAACGAATCGAGAAGCTCGTCGCGGAGGTTGTCGCGTCGACTCCACATGTCATCGTGGCGCAAGGGGGGACCGCCGTGGCGTTGCGCCGGGCGACCACAAGCATCCCAGTCGTGTTCGGCTACAGTGGAGACCCGGTGGAGGCCGGATTGGTGGAGAGCCTATCCTGGCCGGGCCGTAATCTCACGGGAATCTCGTATCTCACCCTGGAGCTGGTCGGCAAGCGGATCGAGCTGATCAAGGAGGTATTGCCGGGTCTGAAGCGTGTCGCCATTCTCGCCAACCCGCAGCACCCCGGTGATCAGGCCGAACGGCGTGTGTCGCAGGCCGCCGCGACAGCGCTGGGACTGTCGCTCGCGTATTTCGAGGCGCGTAACATGGAACAACTCGTGGACGCGTTGGTCGCGATAGAGAGGTCCGGCAGCGGGGCGGTCGTGATGTTTCCGGTTCAGAACGTCATCAGAAATCGGGAGCGGATTGCGGCATGGGCGGTCAAGAATCGGTTGCCGGCAATCTCTGGATGGGCCCAATTCGCGGAAGGCGGCAATCTCATGTCCTACGGGCCCAATCTGCGCGAGTCGTCCCGTCGGCTCGCGACATATGTGGACAAAATCTTGAAGGGGGCCAAGCCTGCCGAAATCCCCGTCGAGCTGCCGGCCCGCGTGGAGCTGGTGGTCAATCTCAAGGCCGCTAAGGCGCTCGGCGTAACGGTTCCGCAGATCGTGCTGCTGCGGGCGGATCAGGTGATTGAGTGAAGCCATCAACGCGGCACCCCGAGGTGCGGGTCCAGCCCCGTGCTGGCCTTCAGTCGACGTAGAGCTGGCCCGCAACCTCATGGCTGCCGTCGGGCGCACGCCGCAGGACAACAAACTCGCCCATCCGGATGCTGAGACCAGTCAGGTCGGAAACCACGCTGCCGTGTGTCACCAGGACCAGCGCCGGTCCACTACGGTGTCCAGCGATGGCTTTCTTGATCTCGGCAAGCTGCCCCTGACGGCGTTCCGTGTCGTTGAGCGCGCCTTGCAAGACATCCCATGGCTGCGCCTGCCCGAAGGCCAGACGGGCGGTGTCCAGACATCGGCAGCGCGGGCTTGACAGCACCGCGCCGACCGCGACGCCGTTTTGCCGAAACGCGTCGCCAATCCGCCGGGCTTGCGCCCGCCCACGTTCGTCCAGGTTGCGCTGGGTCGAGCAGTCGTCGAGCCTGGCGTCAGGCGGATCGAATCCACCGGGCGCAAAACTGTGGCGCAGGACCACTACGCTGCCGGTCGCGCGCGAAACGTCCCAGATAGACTCCGCGGCCTGCGCGACGGATACCGCCCAGGCGCACAGGACGACCGTTGTTAGCCGTCGAATCAGGACCGTTGGGCTCCTCCGCATATGATTTCGAGGTCAGGCTCTGGCGCGAGCCGCTTTGCCACTCCTTACTTGATGATCTCCACCAGTTCGTCCACCGCGGCGGGATGCCCAGAGATGATGAGACTGTTGCGCTCACCACGATCCTAGCACCGGCGCCTGCCCATGCACACCGCATCGGCGCGTCGGCAGACACCCTAACAGTAGCAATCTGGACCATACTAGGGATGCCCGGGAGGATACGGGACCGCAGGATCAAAAGGATTCAGAGTGAGAGAGGAGCCCCATGCCCC
>Ga0137404_10002734_pt1 | contig 11739 bp, 8 predicted proteins | sample CZOMad2_1_16fung_FD_108285 | JGI IMG/M metagenome (GOLD analysis project Ga0137404, IMG submission 108285) | Vadose zone soil fungal communities from Angelo Coast Range Reserve, California, USA - CZOMad2_1_16fungal (Illumina Assembly) | ecosystem: Environmental > Terrestrial > Soil > Vadose zone...
CAACTCCCTCGATCAAAATTCAGTAAACGAGCAATGAGAATAGCCTATATCGCACCTTATCAGGGGGCGAGTCTTGTAAGAAGACGCCCCAGTCTTTTGAATCTTAGCTTGGGTGCCAGAGCGAAAATTGAACTGATTTCAGAATTGCTTCGGAGAAATTCGAATGAGGTCGAAATACTATCGCAGGCCGAGGTTGATAAATACGAGTTCAGATTTTACCCTTCGCTTAAAGAAACGGATCCCTTTCATCCGGACATTCCTGCCTACTACGCTTCGGCGTTTCCGGTTAGATTCATTTGTGGCTTTTGGTCGAACTTTCGTATGCTGCGTCTGCTTAGAGCCAGACATAAAGTCTCTCCCTATGACCTTGTTATCATTTACAACATGAAACGCGCACAGATTGCATGTGCCAACTATGCGAGACAACGTCTTGGTCTTCCCGTCATCCTGGATTATGGAGATGATAACTTCGTCGCGTACGAAGGTGATAGATTTGTAACAACCTTACCCCAACAGATAGTGAAGCGACTGGCGGCTAAATATCATACTTTTATGTGCCGTAAGGAAATGAAGATGATGTCGGGATGCATGGCTGTTACGCCTTATCTTCTGTCGCAACTGCCATCATCCATACCGCAGCTTCTTCTCCGCGGTGTCGTGAGCGAAGAGATTGTGAACGCTAACTCGCGGGCGAAAGGCGTCCGGAGGAACTGGGTAATATTCTCGGGCACACACTCGAGGCCCCAGGGTCTTGAAAAATTGATTGAGGCTTGGGGAATGGCAAGGCTTCCGGATTGGGAGCTCCATATTGCCGGTCATGGCGAAATGACAGCTACATTAGAAAAGTTGGCAGAAAACAACCGAACAATAATATTTCACGGACTGGTCAGCAGGGAGGAAAATGCTCGTCTTTTGCGCACTGCTAGGATCGGTGTGGTTCCTTTCGACGTTTGCCAGATTCCAGGACGCGGCTTTGCGTTCAAGACGATCGAGTGTCTTGCCGCTGGCGTTCATGTTATTACCACGCCGATGGGCTTCCTAGAGCCGGAGCTAGAAGCCGGGATCACTTACATGCCCGACAATAGGCCCAGTACCATTGCCACAACGCTAAAGAAAGTAGTAGAAAATCGGCAATACGAACGCCACGCAGAAAATGCTGCAGTTGAAAGGTGTGGCCCTGCGGCCGCCTTGCGATCGCTTGATTTGTTTCTAAAACAGGTCATGACTTCCAGAGCTAAAAACAAATGCCGTCGATCACTGCCATCAGTGATTAAGGGCGTTCTTGTGAGAGTGATAGTTCCGAACCATTGATGTTTTGGCAAGTTGTGAGCGGACAGAATCGACTATGAAAGAGTGAGAGGCATGCGCACTAAGACTTTAGCAGGTACGACGATCTTAATCACAGGTGGGACCGGCTCATTTGGTAATCGGGTGGGCGCCCATTTGCTGAGACATCGGCCCGCCGAAATTCGTATTTACAGCCGGGATGAAAAGAAGCAGTGGGAGATGCAGAGGGCTCTTCCGCAACTGAGATATATCATCGGCGACGTGCGCGACCCCGAACGGCTTAACGAAGCAATGAATGGGGTGGATATTGTATTCCATGCCGCAGCTTTAAAGCAGGTGCCATCTTGTGAGACTTATCCCTTCGAGGCGGTCAAAACCAACGTGATCGGTTCTCAGAATGCCTGTGAAGCTGCCAAAGCCAACGGTGTGAAAACCTTTGTCGCCTTGAGCACCGACAAGGCAGTCAAGCCAGTCAACGCCATGGGCATGAGCAAGGCGGTGATGGAAAAAATTGTCTGCAGTCAGAACCAGATGGGCGGCAAAACCGTCTTTTGCTGTGTGCGCTACGGTAACGTCATGGGGAGCCGGGGTTCGGTCATTCCTATGTTTCGACGCCAGATCGAGGATCGCCAGCCCATCGCTGTAACGGTACCTGAAATGACGCGATTTCTGCTCACTTTGGATCAATCGGTTGGTTTGGTATTGCATGCCATGACGCACGCACAGGGAGGCGAGATTTTTGTCCGGAAGGCGCCGGCTTGTACCGTGCAAGCACTGGCCGAGACGATGCGCTTAAAATATAGCCCGCAACGAGTCAAACATCCGATCAAAATCACAGGCATTCGACCCGGAGAGAAAATCCATGAAATTCTAGTCAATGAATATGAAATCCGCCGTAGCGTAGAAACCAACGAGTATTTTCGTATCCACCCCGAATACCGATTGCCTAAGCATCCCGCGCGAAGAGCTCTGGGAGAAGAATACACCTCTGCCAACACAGATCAGCTCACCCGACCACAAGAAATCGGCAAGCTATTAGATGCTATGGGGCAAGTTGATTACTTCATATGAGAGTCTTTGTCACGGGCCATCGGGGGATGCTAGGGCATGTTGCGGCTCGTTATTTCGCTCAAAATGGGTGTAATGTCGTAACCTCGGAACAACGTTATCAAGCTTTGCCGCACGATCCTTTGGTCGACGAAATTAGGTCTTCAGAGAGCACCTGGGTTGTGAACGCGCTGGGCAAGATCAAGCAGAAATGCCAACAACCAGACGCTTTGATTAAGGCGAACACTCTTTTCCCTTTACATCTACGAAAACGACTGCATGCCGATCAACGATTGATTCATGCGAGTACCGATTGCGTGTTTTCAGGACGTGTCGGCAGTTACAGTGTTGACGCCGAACCTGACGCTGAAGATGAATATGGTTTGTCCAAATTATTGGGGGAGTGCGTTGCTGAACCAGGTCGAGCCTATGTGTTGAGAAGCTCGCTCGTTGGCCCAGAACTTTTCGGTAACGCAGGCCTTATGTCGTGGTTTCTGCAGCAGCGAGGGGCGGTAAACGGCTTTGTCAACCATTTGTGGAATGGCCTTACAACTCTGGAGTGGTCCAAGGTTTGTCTGGAAATAATGCGTGGGCAACAGACTGGGCAAGCGCCGCTCTGGCAGGTGGGGTTCTGGCCCCCCATAAGCAAGTACGAGCTCCTTCAGATGATCGGTAGGGTATGGAAACACACTGTTCCGATTCAAGTCCACAGCACTGCTGATCCCGTTGATCGATCTTTGAGACCGACCTGGTTGAGACTCCCCCTTTCTGAACAACTCGTTGAGCTCAAACGGTGGTATTAGCTCTATTCGACTCCCTCCACGGTTTAACTACCCTGCGGAACGGAATTGGCTAGGCAGAGTTGTTGCTTTCAACTTGCATAATAGGGGAATCGAAAAATGGTCACGTCGCCAGAAACCGACAAAAGTGAACTGCAACGAATATGATTAAGGCCGAAGAGAATCGATCGACCGCGGCGGCCGCTGATCAGCCTTCCTCGTTAACTACGGACGTTTTGGAGGATGGTCTCTCGATTCACGCAGCCGAACAAGAGCATTTCGCAACTGATCATCTACTGGTGGATCTAAAAGGACGTGCCATCTCAAGCGGAGTTGTCACGATGGTGGCACAAGGTGCCCAGTTTGTACTCATGCTGGTGTCCACAATGGTTTTGGCTCGTCTACTTACACCGCAGGATTTTGGCCTCGTGGCAATGGTAACAACGGTGATCGGATTTTTCCGGATCTTCAACGACGCCGGCCTTTCCACAGCAACAGTGCAGCGGGAGAGCATTACCCACGCCCAGGTCTCCAACCTTTTTTGGACGAATGTCACGTTGGGTGTAACGATCAGTTTGATCCTGGCGATCTCCGCACCGGGCATCGCTTGGTTCTATCAAGAGCCGCGGCTCGTTAGCATCACCCTGGCACTTTCCATCACATTCCTATTTACGACTTCGACTGTTCAGCACATGGCTCTCCTGAAACGCCAGATGCGTTTCAAAGCGATCGCGCTGATTCAGGTCAGCTCGGTGGCGGGTGGCATTCTGACCGGAATCGGCATGGCGTTTTTGAAGTGCGGGAGCTGGTCGCTTGTGGGAATGCAACTAGCAACGCCAATGCTTGCGCTTCTTCTGACGTGGTCGGCTTCCCATTGGCGACCGCAGTTGCCCACGCGGCGAAGTGGAACACGTTCCTTGTTAAGCTTTGGCGCCAACCTGACGGCAAGCAGTTTCTTATGGTCGCTGGCCCGGGGATCTGACAATCTCTTAATTGGCCGGTTTTATGGCCCAGCGTCCCTCGGTCTTTATTCCAGGGCTGCAGCGCTATTAAACCGCCCCCTGGAGCAGGCTATGGCTCCCCTAGAGGCGGTTTTTGTACCGACCTTTTCCCGGTTGCAAGCTCAACCAGAGCGCTACCGCCGGATCGCGTTTCAGGTTTATGACAGCGTGGCAGTTGGCAGTTTTCCGTTCGCAGGCATGTTGCTCGCTTTGGCACATCCGTTAACCCTGGTCGTACTCGGGCCGAGATGGGAAAGCGCGGCCATGATTTTTGCCGGCTTTACACTGGTAGCGCTCTACGTCCCGATTACGTGCGTTGCTGGTTGGCTGCTCAGCAGCCAGGGCCGCGGCAGAGACTATATGATCCTGAGCGCGATTAGCTCTTCGGTTACGGTTCTGTTTTTCCTGGTGGGGTTACGCTTTGGGCCAGTCGGCGTAGCGATCAGCTATTCCCTATCATGTCTCTTGGTCCAGTTGCCAGTTGCTTATTATATCGTGGGTCGGCGGGGTCCGGTCACCACGAAAGATTTATGGAGCCGCTTTTTCAAGCATTTGCCGCTCTGGGGGGTGGTGTGCGGTGCGACCTGGCTCATCCGTACGCTGGTTAGCAATTTCGCTCCCGCGGAACAGTTGCTCATCTGTGCCCCCCTCGGTCTGGTGGCGGGAGTTGCCTTTGTTTGTTCATATGCCCCTTCGCGCCACGCGGCAATGAATCTCATGATTGCCTTTCAGGAACTGTTAAAATCGCGCAGAGTTTCCGCTGATACAAGTTAGTGTTGTGCGAACTGCTATGTCATCGGAACAAGCGCCGAAGTCTCACCCGATGCGCACACCACAAAAGTTTTGGGGAACCTTCGTACGGAAGGAACGTTGGAGCTTGTCATGGCGGGGGTGGTTGATTGTTTTCACAGGAGTCATCCTGGCTTTCTATGTATTTTTGTTTCGTATTTATCCATTTCTAGCCGTGACGCATCGTGTGGATACAAACGTTCTCGTTATCGAAGGATGGATACACGAATACGCCATCCGCGCCGCGCTAAAAGAATTCCAAAATAATCACTATCAACGGGTTTTTACGACGGGTGGGCCGGTCGAGGGAACCGGGGGTTATATCAATGACTACAACACCGCGGCCAGCGTGGGCGCTGATCTCTTAAGAAAGAACGGTCTTCCCAACGAATCTCTGCAGATGGTTCCTTCACGAGTCATGGACCGCGACAGAACATACGCTTCAGCCGTTGCGCTGCGGACTTGGTTTCGCGAACACAATCTGACTGTGCGCGGTGTCAACGTTCTGACGGAAGATGTTCATGCGCGGCGCACTTGCCTCCTCTTTCAGAAAGCTCTTGGCCATAATGTCGCCGTCGGCGTCATCTCGGTTCCGAATCCGGATTATGATGCGAACCATTGGTGGCGTTATAGCGAGGGTGTGAAGGACGTCGTTGCCGAGAACGTCGCCTACATTTACGCAAGGCTCCTCTTTTTCTATCCGCCGGATTCGGCACGTGGCGAAAAGACGTTTGCTGGCGACTTGGCCAATTCCAAACCATGAAGATATGTATTGTTGGTCTCGGTTATGTCGGGCTGCCGTTGGCGATTCAATTTGCGCGCGCGAATGTCACCGTGCTGGGCTTGGACGTTGATCCAGCCAAGGTAGACCTGATCAACCAGGGCCAGAGCTACATTAAGCATATTCCGCAGGTGACAATTCAGAGCGTAGTCAAGGAGCAAAGGCTTTGCGCGTCGACGGACTTCAGCCGCATCAAAATGGTGGAAGCGGTGATTATTTGTGTGCCAACGCCTCTAACCAAGAACCGGGAGCCCGATATCTCGTTTATTCTCGAGACCGGCCGGGCAATCGCGTCGCATTTAACAAGAGGGACACTGGTCGTGCTGGAATCGACGACTTATCCAGGAACGACCGACGAAGATTTGCGCGCTGTCCTGGAGAAAGGTTCGCACATGAAAGCGGGCGTGGATTTCCATTTGGCTTTCTCACCTGAACGGGAGGATCCAGGAAATGATAAGAGCAAAGTGAGGATCGTTCCGAAAGTGATCGGTGGCTATACTCCGGCCTGTTTGGAGCGAGCCAGGTCCCTCTATGGCCAGGTGGTCGAGACGCTGGTGCCGGTCTCCTCTTGTCGCGTAGCTGAAGCTACCAAGCTACTTGAAAACATCTTTCGGAGCGTCAATATCGCGTTGGTCAATGAGCTAAAGCTAGTTTACGGCGCGATGGGGATCGACATTTGGGAGGTCATCGAAGCCGCGAAAACAAAGCCGTTTGGGTTTATGCCATTCTATCCAGGACCGGGTTTGGGCGGACACTGCATCCCCATCGATCCGTTCTATCTCACATGGAAAGCGCGCGAGTACGGCAAACATACGCGTTTTATCGAACTGGCAGGCGAGATTAACACAGCCATGCCAGAACATGTCGTGAATCGAGTCATCGCTGCTCTCAACTCTCAACGAAGGGCTCTCAACGGCTCTAAAATTTTGGTGGTCGGCCTAGCCTATAAGCCGAACGTGGATGACGAGCGTGAATCGCCGAGTTACGTTTTGATGGATCTTCTCAGCGACCGCGGCGCCGAACTGGAGTACTACGATCCCTACGTGCCAATGATTAAGTCAACCCGTGAGCATTCGCATTGGGCCGGCAAGAAATCCGTGAAGTGGGATCGCGCGACTATTGAGAGCTTCGATCTTGTGCTTGTCGCAACAAACCACTCCTGCGTGAACTATCAGGAGCTTGCTGATTGGGCGCAGTGCATCGTGGATACGCGAAACGCAATGGCTGGGACACGCCTGGGATCCGGCGAAGTTTGGAAAGCATAGGTATCTCAAGCGCAGCAAATGTTGCCTTGTCAGTTACTGCTAAGTTAGGCCACCGGTCGGACACGGACCAAATGAGTGAGACCATAGACTCGCCCCGCTTGCTGTGGACTGGATTTCTCCGGTCTTGTGAGCGGTTTCCCACGCGCAAAGCGATCGACGTCGCTGGCCGTGCGGTGACTTATCAGCAACTAGCTTACCTTGCTAAGCGTCTTGCAGCCACTCTTCAGACCGGCCCTGTGCCCGGCGCAATTCCGCTGACGGCAGTGTTCGCTTACCGTTCTCAGACGGCGTACGCTGCTGTACTGGGAGTTTTGATGGCCGGTCATGGATACGTACCCCTGAACCGGATGTTCCCAGTAGAGCGAACACGGCTGATGCTAGAGAGGTCGATGTGCCGGTCGATGATCGTCGATGCCGGGTCCGAAGCGCAGTTGGAGGTATTATTATCCAGCATCGCCATTCCACTGGTAATCGTCTGTCCAGACCGCGCCGACGTGACTGAATTAGCAGCCAAGTTTCCTGCGCATCGGATCATAGGAGCGAATGAGCTGGCTGACGCCGAGCAATGGTGTCCAGTCGATGTCGCCGCAGATTCGATTGCTTACCTGCTCTTCACTTCGGGGAGCACCGGGCAACCGAAAGGTGTAATGGTGTCCCACGTCAACGTGCTTCATTACCTCGACTGCGTCACGAAGCGCTACGGCTTCACGAGCGACGATCGCGTCTCGCAAACGTTCGACCTTACATTCGATTTGTCAGCACACGACATGTTCGTGGCTTGGGAAACTGGGGCGTGCCTGTGTTGCCTCACTCAGAAGCAATTGATCAAGCCGGGCGCATTTATAAATGACGCGCGATTGACGGTCTGGTTTTCCGTCCCATCCACGGCAGCGTTCATGCGCCGATTCGGAGTTCTCAAACCGGGCATGTATCCGCGGTTGCGATTGAGCTTGTTTTGCGGCGAGGCGCTGCCTGTGGAGATCGTACGTCACTGGGCGCTCGCAGGACCGAATTCGGTGATTGAGAATATTTACGGCCCCACGGAGCTAACCATTGCCTGCACCGCCTACCGCTGGGACAATACAAAGTCACCCGACGAATGCACGCAAGGAATCGTGCCGATCGGCCAACCATTCGACGGCATGCGGGCGTTGATCGTCGATGAGCAGTTGCGCGAAGTGGAACACGGGAGGGACGGTGAGCTGCTCATGACTGGTCCGCAGCTAAGCCTGGGTTACTGGCAGGACGAGGAAAAGACTCGACAGGCATTTGTTCCCGTTGCCGGCAAGAATGGCACCTATTATAGAACGGGAGATCGCGTCCGTCGGCCTGCGGTGAATAAACCGCTCGTCTATTTAGGACGGCTTGACAATCAGATCAAAGTGCTTGGCCACAGAGTCGAGCTAGGTGAGGTGGAGGCCGTTGTAAGGCAGGTATCCGGATTAGAAGGAGTCGTTGCCTTAGGGTGGCCCACAACCGAAAGCGGGGCCGATGGAATCGAAGTTTTCTTAGAGACCGACAGTTTCGATACTAAGGCCTTAGTGAACCAGCTCAAAGAAAAGCTGCCCACGTACATGCTGCCTCGGAATGTCCTCCTTCTACGCCGGTTCCCGCTAAACGCGAACGGCAAATACGATCGAAAAGCATTGCAATTGATCCTTGAAAACACTTTTGGACAGGGATGTTAAAAAAAGAATTGACATTGTCAGTCTCGTCTTTCGACGGTTCTTCCGCAGACCAGTTTAACACGTATTTTCATAGCAGCATCGACCGGGTTGGCCAAGGCAATGCACCGAAACGCCCGATTAGAATGTGCTTTGAACGGACCAGCGATCAACCGCACCCAGAGTGCCTGGGCGGAGTTCGAAACAAGAAAGCCTCCATCATTGACTTTCATGCCTCAGAACGTCGGAATCGCTAACATTGGAAGATTGCCCCTGTATTTCACTGATAATCAGGAATTTAGATGTTTGTATAGCATCCAGGTGTCGGAACTCTTTACATTATCATTTCGTCCAAATTTCAACACAATCGCAATCTACTAATCACCAATCACTTACATCAACTCGATTATCTTGGCATCCCGTGTGCTTAATAGTGGGGGCACTATGCTTAACGCCCGTTTTGCGACGGTACGCGATTAATAGATTCTACCTATGATCGGCTGGAAGTCACTTCCTCTTGATCGTCCGGTGAAGTCTTGTTCACGCTCTTCCGAGCGGCTAAGAGTTCGATTACTCGCACTGCCTTGCTTTGCAGTAGCGCACTTTATTGCAGTCTCATCTGCGAGCGCCCAGGACCCTGGTACCGTCGGGCAGTTTTCATCGGTGATGGACTGGCCGTACATGGCAGTCCATGCTCATCTGCTCCCGACGGGCAAGGTGCTATATTGGCCCCTGTTCGACCTGGGCGATAACCCCACACTCTGGGATCCATCGACAAGCACGAATACTCCGGCTACGCATGCAGGAGCAAACGTTTTCTGTTCGGGCCATGCCTTTCTGGCCAATGGACAGCTATTCGTAGCCGGTGGACACATAGACAACTTTGTGGGGCTGCCCAATGCCTATACGTATGACCCGTTGAACGATACGTGGACGCAGCTGCCTGATATGAACAACGGTCGATGGTACCCGACGAGTACCACGCTGCCGAACGGAGACGTGCTCGTGATCAGTGGCTGGATCAATACGACGGTGGGTGTCAATGTCGAGCCTCAGGTATGGCAGAGTGCAACGGCATCCTGGCGCAACCTGACCACTGCGGACCTGGCGCTGCCTTTCTATCCATTCATGTTTGTTGCGCCTAATGGCAAGGTGTTCTGTGCTGGGCCTGGCCAGACGACCCGCTACCTTGATGTTACTGGCACTGGTGCTTGGAGTCCGGTGGCGAACAGCAACTACGGCGATCGTAATTGGGGATCATCAGTGATGTACGACGATGGCAAAGTACTGCTCATCGGTGGAAGCCCATGCGGATTTTACGATGGAAATTGTACTACTTACCCAACCGCGGCCGCAGAGATAATCGACCTGAACAGTTCGCCTCCCACGTGGACCTACACTGGATCGATGGTGACGGGAGGGCGCAAACTTTACAATGCTACTTTACTCGCAGACGGCAAGGTCCTGGTGACCGGCGGAAGCAGGGGGACAGAGGATCCGAACACTCAACCGAGCGATCCAGCATACGCATGCGAGCTGTGGGATCCGGCAACCGGGGGGTGGACAACGATGGCGAGCCTGACTAAGATTCGAACCTACCACTCCATCGCGCTGTTGCTGCCCGACGGGCGTGTTTTGTCGGCAGGCGGCACTTATGGGTTAAGCTCAGCAGAAATATATTCGCCTCCTTATCTGTTCCACGGCTCGCGGCCGGCTATCACGTCAGCGCCCACGAGCGTTGCGTACGGGCAGTCGTTTTTCGTGGGCACACCAGACGCCGCGAGCATTTCAAAGGTCACGCTGATCGCGCTTTCTTCGGTGACACATGGCTTTAACATGGGCCAGCGCATCAGCCGGCCTCTGTTCTCGCAAGCTACGGGTGGCCTGGACGTGACGGCGCCTTCAAACCCTAACAACGCTCCACCGGGCTACTACATGCTGTTTATTCTGAATTCGAACGGCGTTCCTTCAGTAGCAAATATGATCCAAATTACTGGCACCGCACCGACCCCGACTCCAAGCCCGACCCCGACTGGAACCCCGAGCCCTACCCCAACATCAACTCAGACACCTGCCCCGACACCAACTCCGACGCCTACTCCTTCGCCGTCACCCGGGGTTAACGTGGCGCTCGCTGCTAACGGTGGGGTGGCAACTGCCTCATCCACTTACAGTGGCAACTACCCTGTCACCGCGGTCAATGACGGCGATCGCAAAGGACTGAACTGGGGAGCCGGCGGTGGCTGGAATGATGGAACACCGAATGTTTGGCCGGACTGGGTAGAAATAGATTTCAACGCTAGTTATCCAATTAACGAAATAGATTTCTTCACTCTTCAAGATAATAATCAAAATCCTAGCCCGCCCACGCTTGACATGACATTTACCTTATCCGGGGTAACAGATTTTGAAGTACAGTATTGGACAGGTTCCACTTGGACGGATATTCCTGGCGGCAACGTAACTGGAAATAACCACGTGTGGAGACAATTTACGTTTGCCAACATTACTACCGCTAAAATAAGAGTACTGATAAATAACTCCCTAGCAACGTATAGCCGAGTTACCGAGATCGAGGCTTACAAAGCTGGGGCAAATCCCACGCCAACCCCAACACCGACTGCGACTCTGACACCGACACCGACACTTACACCAACTCCAACCGCGACGGCCACCGCAACCGCAACCGCCACTGCAACGCCAACCGCTACCGCAACAGCTACGGCTACGCCGACAGCGACGGCAACGGCTACACCTGCGACTCCGAAGTCATCAGGGGCCAGCAATGTCACTGCCACCAGCTTCACCGCGAAGTGGCACAGTGTTGGCGGTGCGACAGGTTACCGGTTGGATGTGGCTACGGACCCTGCTTTTGTCAATTATGTGCCCGGGTACCAAAATTTGGACGTTGGCAATGTCACTAGCCGAAACGTGACCGGGCTGACGCCGAACACGAATTATTACTACCGGTTACGGGCATATAACGGCAACGGTACCAGCCCTAATTCCAACGTCATCAAGGTAAAGACGCACGCCCACTGAGATTTCTCGCTAGCCCAGCCGTAGCTGCTTAGCCGCCAACGGTGGACCTCACCTGGAGCGGCGCGACTTCGAACATGGTCGATA
>Ga0137404_10002737_pt1 | contig 11732 bp, 8 predicted proteins | sample CZOMad2_1_16fung_FD_108285 | JGI IMG/M metagenome (GOLD analysis project Ga0137404, IMG submission 108285) | Vadose zone soil fungal communities from Angelo Coast Range Reserve, California, USA - CZOMad2_1_16fungal (Illumina Assembly) | ecosystem: Environmental > Terrestrial > Soil > Vadose zone...
CCACCGGCCTCAGCGCGGCCGAGCAGCGCGACCGTGAGATCGACGCCAACGTCGAGATCATCCAGACGGCGGACGCGCGCGAAGGCTTCGCCGCGTTCATCGAGAAGCGTCCGCCGAAGTTCCACCATCGCTAGAGTGCAACGCCGCATGGGCGTGGATCGCCAGAAGCGGTCCATCAGGGGGCATCCATGGCTTACCCCCATTCCCCCATCCCGCGGGGGCACTCATCGCTCCGCGAAACGATCGCCACGGTTTCGTCCCGCACGCCGCAGACTTCTTGTCGGGATGATCACCCGCCCACCCGTAGACGTGACACCATTCGTGATCCATCGTGACCTCAGAGGCTCCCGCGGTCGCGCTGATCGAAAGGCCGGAGCTGGAGCAAGCTAGGATTTCTCCCACACCATACGTCCGAGACCCGCGCGTGCATATCGCGTCGGTCATACGCGGATCGCGATACCAGAAAATGAAGACGGGGGTGGCGTCGGGCCGATCCACCGTCACACTCACGTAGTCCCGATCCTCAAACAGCCTCATCGATCGATGCAGCTCCATCAGTGACAGAGCCTCAGCTCGAGAAAGCCACAGACTCCCGAGCGCCGCTAGAATCCACAGCGTCCTCATGAGGCGCCGAGCCCTGGCACCGGCGCGATGCCCATCCTCGCGTCGCGGAAGATGCGCGCGTCCATGGGCTTGGGCGGCGTGGGGATCAGCGGCGTGAAGCCCATGTGGCCGAGCACGTCGCGCTTGATGTCGAGACCGGGCGCGACCTCCCGCAGCTCGAGCCCCTGCGGGGTCAGCGCGAATACCGCCCGCTCGGTGATATACAGAACGGGCTTGCCGCGCGCAGCCGCCACCGCGCCGTTGAAGCTGATCTGGTCCACGCGCTCGACGAACTTCTGGATCGTGCCGTCCTTGCCGCCCGTGAACGTGCCGAGGAAGCAGACGGCCTTGGCGTTCTGCGTGATGTCGATGAACCCGCCCGAGCCCTCCACGCGCCCGGCGAAGCGCGTGACGTTGACGTGGCCGTGCGCGTCGACCTGGGCGAACGACACGCAGGCCATGTCGAGCCCGCCGCCGTCGTAGAAGTCGAACTGATAGGGCTGATCGATGATCGCGTCGGGGTTGTAGGCGGCGCCGAAGTTCAGCTCGGAGGCGGGCACGCCGCCGATGGCCCCCGCCTCGATCGTCAGCGTGAAGGCGTCGCTGATGCCCTCCTCGGCCGCCACGCGCGCCACGCCCTCGGCCATCCCCACGCCGAGGTTGATCACCATGCCCGCCCGCAGGGTCATGGCCGCGCGCCGCGCGATGACCTTGCGCTCGCCCATCGGCAGCGGGGGCACGTCGGCCAGCGGCACGCGGCGCTCGCCGCTGAAGGCGGGCGAGTAGCGCACCATCCACGTCTGCCACGCCTCCGGCTCCACGACGATCACGTCGACGAGGATGCCCGGCACCTTCACGTGCTGCGCGTGCAGGCGCCCGTGGGCCACCATCCGCTCCACCTGGGCGATCACCAGCCCGCCCGCGTTGTGGGCGGCCTGCGCGACGGAGAGGTGCTCGAGCAGCGCGCACTCGTGCTCGAGCGTGATGTTGCCGCGCGCGTCGGCCGTCGTGCCGCGCAGCAGGGCGACGTCCGGCTTGAACGCCTTGTAGAAGAGCCACTCGCGGCCGGCGAGCTGCACGAGCTCGACGAGCGCCTCCCGCGTCCGGGCGTTCATGCGGCCGCCGTCCTGCCGCGGATCCATGTAGGTCTCGAGGCCCACATGGCTGATCACGCCGGGCTTGCCGGCGGCGATGTCGCGGTAGAGCTGGCAGAGCACGCCCTGGGGAAAGTTGTACGCCTCCACGCGATCGTCGGCGATGAGCTTGATCAGCGAGGGCATGAGCCCCCAGTTTCCGCCGATCACCCGGCGCAGCAGGCCCTCGTGCGCGAGGTGGTTGATGCCGCGCGCGGCGCGGTCACCGACGCCCGTGGTGTGGACCAGCGTGAGGTCGCGCGGCTCGCCGCTCGCCTCGAAGCGGCGCTCGAGCGCGGCGAGGACGGCCTCGGCCACGCCGAAGCCCGAGCTGCCCTCGACGATCACCGTGTGCCCGCTCTGGATCAGCCCCGCCGCCGCCTCGGCGTCGAGGATCCGCGGGGTTCGCATGGGCCGCGCTACCCCGCGCCCGCGATCTGGCGCGCGATGATCAGTCGCTGGATCTGGTTGGTGCCCTCGTAGATCTGGGTGAGCTTGGCGTCGCGGTACATCCGCTCCACCGGGTAGTCCTTGGTGTAGCCGGCGCCGCCGTGAATCTGCACGGCGTTGCTGATGTTGCGCACGGCCATGTCGGAGGCGAAGAGCTTGGCGGCGGCGGCCTCGGCCATGTACGGCCTGCCCGCGTCGCGCAACTTCGACGCCTGCCAGAGCAGGCCCTGCGCCGCCTGGATGTCCACCCACATGTCGGCCAGCATGAACTGAACGGCCTGGAAGTCATAGATCGCTTGGCCGAAGGCCTTGCGCTGGCGGGCGTAGCGCAGCGCCTCTTCGTACGCGCCCTGGGTGAGGCCGGTCGCCATCGAGGCCATGCAGATCCGCGCGAAGTTGAAGCCGCTGAGCGCCACGCGCAGTCCCTCGCCCTCCGGCCCCACGCGGTTGGCGACGGGCACGCGGACGTTCTCGAGGAACACCTCGCCGGTGGCGAGGCCGCGGATGCCCATCAGCCGCTCCTTGCGGCCGAAGGAGAATCCCGGCGTGCCGCGCTCGATGATGAAGAGGCTCATGCCCCGCTTGCCCTTCGCGCGGTCCGTGACCGCGAGGATCACGAGCAGGTCGATGACCTTGCCCAGCGTGACGAACGCCTTGGCGCCGTTGATCACGTAGTGGTCGCCGTCGCGGACGGCGGTCGTGGTGATGGCCGCGACGTCGCTGCCCGTGTGCGACTCGGTGACGGCCAGGCAGCTGATGAGTTCGCCGCTGGCAACGCGGCGCGCCAGCGGCAGCTGTGCCTCGCTGCCGAGCGTCCAGAAGAAGTCGGCCTGTTCGATGGCGACCGCGTACATGTTGGCCAGCGCGGCCGACACGCGGCCCAGCTCCTGGTGGACGAGCGACGCGCTGTACGTGTCGGCGCCGCTGCCGCCGGCCTCGGGAGGCAGCAGGAGACCGAACCAGCCGAGGTCGGCCATCTTCTGGTAGAGATCGCGCGGGAACTCGTCGGTCTCGTCGATGTCGGCCGCGCGCGGGCGCACGTCCTTTTCGGCGAACTCGCGCACGGCCTGCCGGATCATCCGCTGCTCGTCGGTCAAGAACGAGTCGTGCATCGCATTCCTCCGGAGACGGCGTCCCTCACGGAATGAACAGCCGCGGCAGCCACGTGGTGAGCGGCGGGATGAAGGTGATCAGGGCCTGCGCGATGATCATGACGAAGATCGAAGGCAGCAGCGCCGGGGTGACCTCGCGGATCGACATCTTGGCGATGCTGCACGCCACGAACAGGGTCGCCCCGTAGGGGGGCGTCACGAGCCCGATCGACAGGTTGACCGAGACCACCACGCCGAAGTGCAGCAGGTCGATCCCGAAGCTCTGGGCGACGGGATACAGGATCGGCATCAGGATGATGATGACCGCGATCGACTCCATGAACATCCCGAGCAGGAGCAGGAGCGCGTTCACGAGGATCATGAACACGATCCAGTTCGCGGAGTTGTCCTGGAGGAACCGCGCGACGACGGTGGGGATCTGGAGGTTGGCCACCAGCCAGCCGAACAGCCCGGCCGTGCCGATGATGATCAGGATGATGGCGGAGCGGCACGCCGCCTCCACGAGCATTCGAGGGATCTGGCTCAGCCGCAGCTCGCGGTACACCCACAGGCCGACCACGAAGCCGTAGACGACACCCATCACGGCCGACTCGGTGGCTGTGAAGACGCCGGTGAGGATGCCGCCCAGGATGAGGATGGCCATGCCGAGGCCGGGGATCGCCTGCCAGAAGGTCGTCCACACGCGGCTCCACGAGAACGTCTCCGTCGCCTCGTAGGCGGCGCCGCCACGGCGCGCGTGCACGTAGCACACGACCATGAGGAAGCCGCCGATGATGATGCCCGGGATGATGCCGCCGATGAAGAGCTGCCCGATCGAGGTGTTGGTCACGCTGCCCAGCACGACCATGATGATGCTCGGCGGGATGATGGGCCCGAGCGCGCCGGCCGCGGCCTGGATCGCGGTCACGAAGCGCGGCTCGTAGCCGCGCTTCAGCATGGCCGGGATCATCACCGAGCCCACGGCCGCCGTGTCGGCGGTCCCCGAGCCCGACACGCCGGAGATCAGCATGGTCGCGCCGACCGCGATCATGGCGAGGCTCGCGCGGAACTGGCCGAGCAGCGCTCCGGCGAAGCTGATGATCCGCCGCGCCATGCCGCCCTCGTCCATGATGCTGCCCGCCAGCATGAAGAGCAGGACGGCCATGATCGGGAACGAGTCGAGCGAGGTGAACACGCGCTGCGGGACCACGATGAGCGGGACGCTGCCGCCGAAGAGCAGCGCGAACGTGGTCGCGAGCCCCAGCCCGAACGCGATGGGCACGCCCAGCGCGAAGAGCACGGGCAGCCCGATCAGGAGGACCGCGGTCACGCCGGGCTCCGCAGCGCGCGCAGCGACTCGCCGAGCTTCAGCACGCTCTCGAGCAGCATCAGCCCGGCCCCGACGGGCACGGCCAGGTACGCGTACCACATGTTGATGCCCATGGCCGGCGAGCTCTGCACGGCCGCCACGTCGAGGATCTTGATCCCCTGCACCAGGAGCAGCAGCAGGAATCCCGAGACGAGCACGTGCACGAGCACCTCGAGGACGGCGCGGCCGCGCGGCGGGACAGCGTAGAGCAGGTAGTCGACGCCGAGGTGCATGCTCTGCTGGATACACAGCGCCGAGGCGAGCAGCGCGATCCACACCTGGAGGAAGCGCGCCAGCTCCTCCGACCAGGACGGCGGCGCGTTGAAGAGGTAGCGGCCCAGCACCTGGTAGAACACGGTCGCGATGAGGACCGCGAACATCGCGATGATGACGAGCTGGATGGCGCGGCGCAGGAGTCCCAGGGCGTGACTCATGCGCCGCTCCGCCTACTTGCTGTCGAGGATCTTCTTCAGGCGCGCCTGGTCCTCGGGGCCACCGAACTTCGCGTACACGCTCTGCGACGCCTTGCGGAACGGCTCCGGGTCCGGCGTCGTGATCTTGACGCCCTTGGCCTTGAGCGTGGCCAGCGCCACGTCCTCGCTCTTGGCGTAGGCCTCGCGCTCGACCCTGGCCGACTCCTGCGCCGCCTGGACGACGGCCTTCTGGACGTCGGCGGGGAGGCTCTGGAAGAACTTCTCGCCCATGATCATGTCGGAGACGAGCGTGGTCCACGCGACCATCGCCCAGTTGGGCGCGACCTCGTAGAATTTCTGCGCCTCGTAGTTCGTGTTGGCGGCCTCGGCGCCGTCGATGACGCCCTGCTGGAGCGCCGTGTACACCTCGCCGTAGGCCATCGGCAGCGGGCTCGCGCCCATGGCGCGGAAGGCGTCGAGGTGGACCGGATTCTCCATGGTCCGGATCTTGAGGCCCTTGAGGTCGTCCAGCTTGGTGAGCGATTTCTTGTTGGTCATGATGTGGCGGATGCCGGCCTCGTAGTACGAGAGCAGGCGGAAGCCCTTGCCCCGCATCTTGTCGCCCAGCTCCGCGCCCACGGGGCCGTCCATGACGCCGTACATGTGCTTGCGGTCGCGGAACAGGAACGGCAGGTCGAACACCTTCGTCTCGGGCACGAAGCCCGCCATCACCGCGTTGGACGGCACGGTGACGTGGACGGTGCCGAGCAGCAGCCCCTCGATCATGTCGCGCTCGTTGCCGAGGGTGCGGTTGGGGAAGAGCTGCACCTCGACCTTGCCTCTGGTCAGCTCCTCGACGCGCTTCTTGAAGTACTCGAACCCGGCCTGGTACGGCTCGGTGGCGGCCGCCGAGTGGCCCGCCTTGATGACGATGTCCGCCGCCGACGCCGGCGACGCCGTGATCCATCCGCCCAGCACTCCGAGCAGTGCGCACGCTGTGAGCAGCCGTCGACTCATGACACCCTCCGTGGCGACTGTCCTTCGATCGTGGGCTGCCACCCTATGCGATCACGCCGAGCCGAGTCAAGGGACGGGCGGGACACGATCAGGCGCCGAGCGCCTGCCGGACCGCCCGCTCGTCGAGCGTGAAGCCCATGCCGACCAGGATGTCGCGCAGCGGCACGGCGAGCGCTGGCTTGAGGGCGAGCCGCGGCGGGCGCGGATCACCCATCGGCATACCGATCATCCTGAACGCCGCCTTCATGCCGTGGACGTAGAGGTGATCGCCGAGGAAGTCGATCAGCGGGCTCACGTGGTGGAACGCCTTCTGCGCGCCCGCCAGGTCCTGCTTGTCCACGGAGAGGTTGAACACATCGGCCGAGACGCGCGGCGCGATGTTGCCGCAGACGGCCACCCACCCCTCGGCACCGACCACGAACGACTCGAAGCCGAGATACCCGCCGAAGACCGTCATGCGGTCGCCGCACAGCCGCTGGATCTGCGTCACCCGGCGCACGTCGATGGTCGACTCCTTGATGTAGCGAATCGTGTCGACCTCGCTCAGCCGCTCGACGACGGGAGGCGTGAGGTCGAATCCCCCCGACACCGGGTGGTTGTAGAGCATCACGGGGATCGAGACGGCCTCCCCGATCCGCGTGAAGTGAGTGACGATCTCGTCCTCGTCGAGCGCCGCGTAGTACGGCGTCATGACCATGACGCCGTCGGCGCCGAGGCGCTCGGCCGCGCGCGCGTAGCGGATGGCGTCGTTCGTGTTCTCGGCCGTGCAGCCGGGGACCACGGGCACGCGGCCCGCCGCCTGCCTCACGACGGTCTCGACGACCTCGTCGCGCTCATCGTCGCTGACCGACAGCGATTCGCCGGTGCTGCCGAGCGGGATGAGGCCGTGGATTCCCTCGGTGACCTGGAACTCGATCAGGCGGCGGAGCGCGTCGGCGTCGATCCTCCGACCGTCCTCGGTGAACGGCGTCACCGTGACCGTGTACGTGCCCCGCAGCTTTCGCATGGCGCCTCCCGGTTGGCGCATTCTATACCGCGTGAGGGTCACGGACAGGCGGAGACTCGGTCGCTCGGCGGTCGAGCTCACGGTGCTCGGCTTCGGCGGCTCGCAGGTGGGCAACCTGCATGAGCCGGTCTCGGACGAGGACGCCGCGCAGGCCGTGGCGGCGGCCTGGGCGCTGGGCATTCGCTACTTCGATACGGCGCCGCTCTACGCGCAGGGCCTCGGCGAGCGGCGCATGGGACGCGCATTGCGGGGCCATCGGCGCGACGGCTACGTGCTGTCCACGAAGGTCGGCCGGCTCGTCGAGCCGCACGGCGTCGCGTTCGATTACAGCCACGACGGCGTGCTGCGCTCGATCGAGGACAGCCTGCGCCGCCTCGACGTCGCGCGCATCGACGTCGCCCTCGTGCACGACATCGACCCGTATACCCACGGGCCCGATCAGCCACGCCGCTTCCGCGAGGCGATGGAGGGCGCGTACCCGGCGCTGGACCGCTTGCGGCGCGAGGGCGTGCTCGGCGCCATCGGCGTCGGCGTGAACTCGTGGCACGTCTGCCAGAACGCCGTCGAGACCGCCGACTTCGACTGCGTGCTGCTGGCGGGACGCTACACGCTGCTCGAGCAGGCGCCGCTCGCGTCCTTCCTGCCGCTCTGCGAGCGCCGCGGCATCGGGCTGATCGTCGGCGCGCCGTACAACTCGGGGATCCTCGCGCGCGGGACGGTCGACGGTGCCCGCTACAACGATGCGGCGCCGCCGCGCGAGATCGCGCAGCGGGCGACGGCGCTGGCGGCGGTCTGCGCGCGCCACCGCGTCAGCCTGGGGGCAGCCGCGCTGCAGTTCCCGCTCGCGCACCCCGCCGTCGCGTCGGTGCTGCCCGGTCCGCGCACAGCCGCGCATGTGGAGGCCGGCGTGCGCTGGCTCGGCGAGACGATCCCGGGCGATTTCTGGCGCGAGCTGAAGGCCCTGCGCCTGCTCGAGACCGGCGCCCCGACTCCGTGAGCGCTCAGCCGCGGGCCGGGTCGTTTGGCGGCAGCACCTCGCACGCGGACCACGAGCTGGGCGCCGGCAAACTCGGCGAGCAGCGGGTCCTCCTCGTGCAGCGTGGCCGTGCCGTTCACGCGCACGCGCTTGGGACGCTCGAAGTCGACGAAGAGCAGGCCCACGCTCGGGTTGACGAGGATGTTGCCGAGGCACGACCCGCACGAAGCCCGCCCGGCCGCGGGTTCCCCCGCCGTGCCCCGCTATGTTAACGTGGGCGCCGCACTCTCGATCCGGAGGACCCTTATGAGCTCCACCGAGCTCGGTTTCACCCCCGCCACCGAGCTGGCCCGCTTGATCAGGACGAAGGCGCTCTCGCCCGTCGAGCTCACGCGCGCCGTCCTGGAGCGCATCGAGCGCGTGAACCCGGTCGTCAACGCGTTCTGCACGCTCACCGCCGACCAGGCCCTCGCGGCCGCGCGCGAGGCCGAGCGCGCGGTGACGTCCGGCGCGGCGCTGGGCCCGCTGCACGGCGTGCCCTACTCGATCAAGGACCTGAACTTCACCAGGGGCGTGCGCACGATGGGCGGCTCGTTCATCTTCGAGCACCGCGTGCCGGACGCCGACGCCGCGTTCATCCCGCGCCTGCGTCAGGCCGGCGGCATCTTCGTCGGCAAGACGACCAGCCCCGAGTTCGGCTGGAAAGCGCTCGGGGACAGCCCGCTCACCGGCATCACGCGCAACCCGTGGAACCCCGGCATGACGACGGGGGGCTCGAGCGCGGGCGCGGCGGCCGCCGTCGCGGCGGGACTCGGCCCGCTCCACCAGGGCTCGGATGGTGCCGGCTCGATCCGGATTCCTTCCAGCTTTTGCGGCATCTACGGCCTCAAGCCGTCGTACGGGCGGGTGCCGATGTGGCCGGTCTCCAACAACGATTATTCATCGCACAACGGTCCGATGACGCGCACGGTCGCCGACGCCGCGCTGATGCTCTCGATCATGGCCGGGCCGGACGACCTCGACCGCACATCGCTCGACGGCACGCCCGCGGACTACGTCGGCAAGCTCACGCGTGACCTCAGGGGCTTGCGTGTCGCGTACAGCCCCGATCTCGGCGGGCTGCGCGTCGACCCGGACGTCACGGCGCTGGTTCGTCGGGCCGTCGGCGCGTTCGAGGAGCTCGGCTGTGTCGTGGAGGAGGTCAAGCCGGGCTTCGCCGACACGCACGAGATGATCCGTCTGATGTGGAGTGCGCACGAAGCCGGCAACCGCGCCCCGTTCCTGACGCAGTGGCGCGCGCGCATGGATCCCGGGCTCGTCGCATGCATCGAGGACGGGCTGCGCGTGAGCCTCGTGGACTACGTCCAGATGCGCGACCGGAAGCTGGCGTACTGGGACTCGGTGCGGCCGCTGTTCAAGACGCACGCGATCCTCTTGACTCCCAGCGTCTCGGTGCCCGCCTTCGAGGTGGGACGGCTGAACCCCGCGCACTTCCCGCAGCACGCCTGGGACTGGTTTGCGTGGGCGTCGTTCAGCTACCCGTTCAACTTCACGGGCCAGCCGGCGGCCACGGTGCCCGCCGGCTTCACGGCCAGCGGCATGCCGGTGGGCCTGCAGATCGTGGGGCGGCGCTTCGACGACCTGACGGTGCTGCAGGCGTCCGCCGCGTTCGAGACGGCCCGGCCCTGGGCCGAGCGCCGCCCGCCGAACTTTCCGTGAGCGCGCCGGCGCCGCCCGGGCTGCTCGCCGACGCCGCCGCCGGCGGCGGGCTCGACGCGCGGCGCGCGGCGCCGTCGCGCGCGCGGTGGGGCCGGGCCCTGCGCCGCGCGACCCGCAATACTCTCGTCGTGCTGGGCCTGCTGGGCGCCCTGCTCGTCGTCGGCATGGCCATCTTCGCCAACGCGCTGGCGCCGCACGCGCCCGACGAGCAGAACTTCGACCTCATCGAGTCGCGGCCGAGCACCGTGGCCGTCTTCGGCACCGACCGCTTCGGCCGCGACGTCCTGAGCCGCGTGATCCACGGCGCGCGCATCTCGCTCTACGTGGCGATCACCTCGATCGCCGCGTCGATGGCCGTCGGCGGCGCCCTGGGGCTGACGGCGGGCTACCTCGGCGGCACCATCGACAACGCCATCAACCGGGTGCTCGACGTCTTCTTCAGCATCCCCGGCCTGCTGCTCGCCGTCGGCATCGCGGCCATGCGGGGTCCCGGCGTCAACAGCGCGGTGCTGGCCATCGCCATCGTGTACACGCCGATCTTCGCGCGTGTGATGCGCGGTCCCGTGCTGGCCGAGCGCGCCAAGGACTACGTGGAGGCCGTGCGCGCGCTCGGCGCCACCCGCCTGGCCGTGGCCCTCAAGCACATCCTGCCCAACGTGATCTCGCCGTTCGTCGTGCAGGGCACCGTCGCGCTGTCACAGGCGATCCTCATCGAAGCCTCGCTCTCCTACCTCGGCCTGTCGGCGCAGCCGCCGACGCCGTCGTGGGGCAACATGCTCAACGAGGGGCGCACGTACCTCGAGACCGCCCCCTGGATCTCCGTCTTCCCCGGTCTCGCCATCATGCTGACCGTGCTCGCGTTCAATCTGATCGGCGACGGCCTGCGCGACGTCCTCGACCCGAGCAGCTGACAAGGAGACCGCCATGCCCCGGGAGCTCAACCGCCGCGACTTCCTCACGACCACCGGCCTCGCCCTCGGCGCCCTCGGCGTCGGCAGCCACGCGCTCGCCCAGACGCCGAAAGTCGGAGGCACACTGGTCTCGGCGCAGACGACCGAGGCGACCGGCCTCGATCCGCAGCTCGTCCCGGCCTTCTCGCGCAGCCGCCGCTCGCCGCTGACCTACAACCAGCTCGTCCGCTTCGAGCCCGACATGACGCCGGTGCCCGAGCTGGCCGAGTCGTGGCAGACGAGTCCCGATGGCCTGACCTGGACCTTCAAGCTGCGCGAGGGCGTGAAGTTCCACGACGGCCAGGACCTGACCTCCGCCGACGTGAAGTTCACGTTCGACCGGCTCTTCGAGAAGTCGCCGGGCAAATCGGATTTTATCGCCGTGGATAAAGTCGAGCCCGCCGGCAAGTACGCCGTGAAGTTCGTGACCAAGGAGCCGTTCGCCGGGCTGCTGGCCGCCCTCGGCGGCTTCTGGGGCTTCATCATCAGCGAGGCCGGCATCAAGAGGCACGGCGACCTCAACAAGGCCGCCCTCGGCACCGGGCCGTTCGTGCTGGAGGACTGGAAGGTCGAGCAGCAGATGGTCCTGAAGAAGAACCCGCACTACTTCAAGAAGGGCCGGCCCTACGTCGACCAGATCGTGCTGCGCACGATCCCGGACGAGGCCAACATCGTCGCCGCGCTGCGCACGGGCCAGATCCAGCACGCGTTCATCGAGGACAACAAGAACTACAACCTCCTCAAGGACGAGAAGGCGCTGACCGGCTACCGCTCGTCGCGCCTGGGCTACGACTTCCTCAACATCAACGCCAGCCGCGGCCCCCTCAAGGACGTGCGCGTGCGGCAGGCCATCTCGTGGACGGTGGACCGCGCCCAGGTGCTGCGTGTGGCCGCCTCCGGCTTCGGGCGCCTCACCGCGCCGGCGACGGCGCCGATGAAGCAGTGGCAGCTGCCCGAGGAGCAGTGGATGCGCTACTACAAGCCCGACCTCGAGAAGGCCAAGAA
>Ga0137404_10002741_pt1 | contig 11727 bp, 8 predicted proteins | sample CZOMad2_1_16fung_FD_108285 | JGI IMG/M metagenome (GOLD analysis project Ga0137404, IMG submission 108285) | Vadose zone soil fungal communities from Angelo Coast Range Reserve, California, USA - CZOMad2_1_16fungal (Illumina Assembly) | ecosystem: Environmental > Terrestrial > Soil > Vadose zone...
ATGCAGGTGGTGCTGCTGGAGGAGGTCGAAGCGCCGCCACAGCCGGCGGCGACTGCGACGCGGCCGGCGCTCAGCGACACGTTCGAGCGTCAACCGTTGTTCGCCGGCCTGTCCGACACCGATCTTTTGAGCCTCGGCACGCCCGAAGACCTACTATCCCGGGTGCGACAGATCACTTCTGAAGCGGAACTCGATGCCCTGCAACAGGCGTTGCCCATCGAGGCCTATGAAGGACTCTTCCTGGTGGCGGCCGGGGACACTGTGAGCCAGGTGTTATCCGCACACGAAACCCAGGTGGATCGCCCGATCGACACCGAGGACTTTGCCAGCTCTGTCGAAACCGCCGAATCGCAGTCCCGCTTCGTCGTGGTGGACAACGACGAGGCCTTGACCGCCATCATGAACGCGCCATTGGCCCAGTGGCGGGTGTTCCTGCACCCCATCCAGAAGAAACTGGCGATCGATGACCGCTCGGGGCCAGTACGTGTGCTCGGCGGTGCTGGCACTGGCAAGACGGTCCTGGCCATGCACCGTGCGAAATGGCTGGCAGAACATGCGACCCCTCCTGACAAGAAAGTGCTGGTCACCACCTTCACCCGCAACCTCGCCATCGATATCGAAACGAACCTCAACACGCTGTGCTCGCAGGACGTCATGAGCCGTATCGAAGTGCGCAACCTGGATGCCTGGGTGCTACGCTTCCTGCGCAGCAAGCGCTATGAACAGACCATTGTCTACGGGCGGCAGAACGAGGCGACCGAATGCTGGAGCCGGGCGCTGGCGGTCAAGGACGCATCCCTCGGACTCGACGACGAGTTTTATGCCGCCGAACTTGAGCAGGTGGTACTGGCCCAGGGCGTGGCGACGCTCGACGCCTACCGCGCGGCGCGGCGGGTGGGGCGGGGCGTGATGCTGAACCGGGCGAAGCGCGATGCTGTCTGGCCGGTGTTCGAGGAGTACCGGGCCCAGCTGGCGAGCCGTCGTCTGAAGGAGGTCGACGATGCCTACCGCGATGCGGCGCAGCTCATCGCGAAGGACAGGCATTACCTGTACTCAGCCATTGTCGTCGATGAAACCCAGGACTTCGGCCCCCAGGCGTTGCGTCTGCTCAGGGCCTTGATCGAGCCCGGCAAGAATGACCTGTTCTTTGTCGGTGATGGGCACCAGCGCATTTACCATCGCAACAAGGCAGGCATGAGTCGCAGCGGGATCGACATTCGTGGCCGGGCCCGCAAGCTGTATATCAACTACCGCACCACCGACGAGATTCGTCGTCAAGCCGTGGCGTTGTTGGAGGGCGTAGAGGTGGATGACCTCGACGACGGGGTGGACGACAATTCGCGCTACAAATCGCTCTCCCATGGCCCGGCACCCATCAAGGAGTCTTATCTGTCCTGGGAAGACCTGGTCACACGTGTCAAGGCGATTCTGGCTGACTGGGGCGTGGTGCCAGATGCGGTGGACCTGGGCGCGACGTGCATCATGGCGGAGTCGAGGTCAGCACGTGATCAGCTGATGTCTGCCATGCGCTCAGCCGGGTATGCGGTGGAGTCAATCGAAGCGGACACACGCGTCAAAGCCGAGGCCAATTGCCTGCTCTTTGCGACGATGCACCGGGCGAAGGGGTTGGAGTTTCAGAACGTTATCGTGACGAGCACAACGGTCGGGAAGGGTGATCGAGGAGAGGTGGCCCCGCAACTCATCTACGTGGCCTTGACCCGGGCGAAGCAGCGAGCGGCGCTATTGACCGCCATCTAGTAATACTCGTGAGGGTCCGCTCCCCTCAATCCAGAATGAGGCTGTTTCCATATATCTTGTGGGAGTGGGATAGAATGCCGCAGTGATGAATGGGTGCAGAGAACTACCACATGTTTGGTGCGAGAGGCGCACTCCTATACATCGCCCCTAGCAAGTGCAGTGGGTATCCCCGATTCGGGTTTTAAGGGAGACTTATCCGAGAATTTCGACGCGGGAGGCGATCAGGAGGAAAGCACATCCACCCTCGGTGTAGCTGACCTCATGAACTGAACCAGCAGGCATTTGGTAGTAATCCCAGGGCCCAAGCACATGGCCGGCGACATCTCCGTCGCCCTCGATCATGTATACCTGCTCGGTGGTCAGATGGCGATGTCGTGGCAGTCTGGCGCCGGGTCGCATGCGCACCAGCGATGTATACGCCTGGCACGCTGGATCGGAGAAGATGGGTTTCATGGCGACCCCGTCGGTTGGGCCATCCCTCCAAGCACCCTCTGAAGCCCGAACAACCAACAAATCCGCCTGCGATCCGGCAACGTCTGATGCCTCAGGGAGTCGTTCAGGCGCGGAGGCGATGAGGATGAACGTGCACCCGTCCTGGCTATACGTGCCGCCATGGATGGTTCCGGCAATGGCAGAAGGTCGCATGCTGTGAGGTGCTTCACAACTGTATCCGGAGAATATTGGCAGAGACGAGCACCTGAACAGCAATGGCCAGCCCCAACCCTGTCATCGCCGCCGCCGAAGTGAGCGGCAGCCAACGGGTGATCAGCACTCCATTGCCCTGAAACCGCTCCATGAGACGATGCGCATACACCATCAGGATGCCGATGGCGATCAACACCGCGGCCAGACCGATGCTAAAAGCCATAATAAGCAACAGCCCAAAGCCTACCCGATTCAACGACAGGGCGCTGAGGAGCACCACAAGAGCCGCGGGACAGGGGACAATGCCACCGGTTACACCCAACGCCAGCAGCTCACGGAGCGAGACGGTTGGCGGTGGACGGTGATGATGGTGGGTATGATGGTCGTGCGTGTGGGTATGTTCGAGTCCCTGGTCATGGGCATGATCATGATGGTAATCATGGGTGTGAGAATGTCCGTGTGTATGCGTATGGGACTGAGGATGATTCGATCCAGCATACCGTCGGAGAAAAAGCGACAACCCCAGGACCGCGATGATCAGCCCGGATGTGACCCCAAGCCAGGGATAGAGGCGCTCGGGGACTACAGAGTGCGAAGCATACAGCGTGACGGCGCCGAGGACATACACCCCCGCTGTATGCGTGACGGTGACGATCAATCCCAACATGAGAGCATGCCAGGCAGTTCCCCGTGACCCCACGAGATAGGCCGCCACCACGGTTTTGCCATGGCCGGGCTCCAGGGCATGAAAGGCGCCGAGACCGACGGAAACAGCCATCGCCACCAGGACGAGGCCGAGGCCCAACTGCGGAGCGGTGACCAGTTCGGTGAACGAACTGCGCGGAGTCCACTGACGGTTGGCTTCAAGCCGAACCGGTTCAATACGCAGCCGAACCTCACCTAACGCGGAGTCCCCTCCCCCTCGACGGGGGAGGGTCAGGGAGGAGGTGTGAGACTGGGGTTGCTGTTCCTCCCCGCCTCGGTCTTCCCCCACCAGGGGGGAGGAGGGCCATTGGCGCTGTATGGTCCCTGATGAAAGGGCTGTAGGTGGTCCGACCGCCACCACCTCAGGCGCCAACGCCTGCTGTGTGAAGATCACCCGTGCCTCCACATCCTGCGGCGGGCTGTTCAGCAGATCGGTGGGGTAATCGGCCAGCCCCTGGCTGCGGTCGCGCTCGGGCACAGTGCTGCTTACCAGGATGATGCCCTGCCCCGCGGTGGCGATGATCTCCTTCCAGCCAGCACGTCCTGGAAAATTCGTGTCGCGATAGCGCAGCTCATGGGCGGTGGCCACAGCGGCATTGTCGAGTGCGGCACGAAAGCGCATTCCCAGCTTGAGGGTGGGCAGACCACCGGCACCGGGAGGGAAGATTACCTCGCTGCCTTCGGAACGGAGGGGTAGACGCACACCGTCGAGCTCCAGGACAAGACCGGCGCGCAGGCCATCAACCCGTTGCGCGAGATAGGCCGGCAGGCTCGGATGTCCTTCCTGCGGCACGATCTGCGTGTCCTGAATCTCCTGGAAGGTGGGGATCTCGGCCATATCGATGAGATAGCGCAGCACCACGGCATCCGAGTCGAGACGAATAGCCGTATAATGGCTGATACTGAAATTTCCCAACGGGTGGGTCGAGCCGAGATGTGGCGTAGCCAGGACAACGACGGCCAGCGCCGCCAAGCAAAGGTACCAGCACACCGGTTTATCGGTCATCGGTCTGCTCCTGGAGCACGGCCATGCCGAGCTGCGCCTCAAGCGCTTTGAGGGTGCGCTCCGCTGCCTCCGCATGCAGGATATGAAAGGAGGGATTTGTCGCCAGCGCACGCCGCAGATAGTCTCGCGCCTTCTCGTGTTCCTCGAGGCGATGATGGATCATCCCGGCGTGAAAGAACAGCCGCGCATCCTTGGTGCCCAGTTTCAACGCCTCGGTCATGGCTGTGAGGGCTTCTTGGGGCCGATCATTCCTATACAACGCCCAGGCCAGGACGTCGTGGGCGTAGATATCCTGTCTGACCTCCAGCTCTCGTCTGGCAAGGTCGAGTGCTTCCGGTAGCTTGCGGTCATGATCGGCATAAAAGTACGCCAGCTCCCGGTTGTACAACACCTTGTTGAGTGTATTCAGGTAGCCAATGTACTCCACCAGGTCGTACTGCTTCTGAGCGTCCTCGGGGCGTCCTAGCTTCGTATAGACATCGCCAAGGGCCGCCGCATAATCGGGCAAGGGCACGATGGCGATGGCCCTGCGGTAGAGATCGACCGCTTCCGGATAACGTTGCTGAGCCGCGCGCACCTGGGCTAACCCAGCCAGGGCCCGGTAATAGTCCGGAAAGGTGTTGAGGGCCTCCAGATAGCTCGCTTCAGCCGCCGGCAGCTGGCCCAGGGCCAAGGACTCGTTCGCCAGTTGCCACATGGCCCAGGCGATACTCTCGGGTGGACGTTCCTGTGCCTGCCCGAGTTGAATGGCGCGTTCGAGATCGGCGATAGCTCCTGCCGTATCTCCTTGCAGACTCTTCAGACCAGATAGGCGACTGTAGGCATAGAGATCCCCCTGCAGTTGGATCATACGCTGATAGGTGTGGGCGGCTGCCTCGTATTTGCCGACCTCAAGGTAGGCATCGCCTAAGATGCCGTAGGCATGACTATCGGTGGGATCGAGGGTCACGGCTTTCTGCGCCTGTGCGGCGGCCTCGTCAAAGCCATGGCGCATGTACATGGCATAAGCGAGATGCCGCGCCGCCCCGCTGTGCTCCGGAGCGATCTCCAGGCATCTCTGCAGGGCCTTCTCGGCTAGATCGATATACACGATATCGCCGGTCTCCCGAGCTTTTTGCATATAGGCATCGCCCAGTCGATAGTATACCGTGGCGTCCCGCGAATTACGTTGCAGCAGGCGTTGATAGCGCAGGATGGACTGATCCGCGGCCGTGGACTGGGCCCACACCAGGTTTGGCGGCACCGCCAGCGATAGTAGAAGCGCGACAATCGTCATGGCCATGTAGCGAAGTGCGTGCATCACGTGCCCTCCCGTGTTTGCAAAGAGCGATGACCTCTCACTCAGCTTATTTCCTCTCGCCCCCCTCACCCCGGCCCTCTCCCGGTGGGAGAGGGAGCAAAGGGCGTGTCACTGACTGTTTCTACCCCTATCTTGGCGCCTCTGCCCAGTAGAAGAGAGAGCCGGAGGAGGGCGCTGCAGGCCTTACCGTCGCTCCCCAATTGGCGTTGGTAGGAAGGGGAACTTCGTAGCAATGCCGTTTAGTGTGACGTCCGGAGTGCCCAATAGCACCTCGCTGAAATTCACGCCGTCGCCCAGGCGGTTGTGCGGGAATCCTGCTGTTGGACCTGGAACGAGGACGCCTGCCACCACGCGGATGGCGATGTCGGTGACATCATCGTTGGGGCATCGCCCGTTGGGCCAGCCGGCTGGGTCGGTGGTCGGGTTGCCAGCCGCGTCGTGCCCCAGCACTGTCAGACGATTCTGGTCTGCCGCAGGTGTCGGCGCGACGGTGAGGTCCAGCCGTAGCAGTTCAGAACACGGATTGTCCTTCGAACAGCCATTCGGATCCTGGCCGGCGTATTTCAGCAGCACCGCTACGAGGTCGCTCCGCGGTGTCGCCGGGATCGGGATGCCGAAGGCCAAGTTCAAGACAGCGGCTAGGCTGGGAGTTTGGTAGAAGTCGAGGAATTGTGACTCCGCGGCTGGATCGGTCGCGTTCCAGCGATCTTTGTAGCCGGTGCCGATAATCAGTTCATTGACCAGCGGGTTGGCCATGCGTGCCACTTGCGTGAAATGTCCTACAGTGGCAGAGGTGCCATCTTTCTTCCGCACTTCCACCTTCCGACGGCTGGTAGAGGCATACATGCCTACCACCGGCGGGAAGACGGCGATCGGAACCTCGATGGCGATGGTGTTGATGTTCAGTTCCTGGAAATCATTGAGCCCAAAAGGATTGGACGCATCGTCGGCATCCTCGGGATCCGACAACACAGGGGGATTGCGTCGAAAGTTCAGCGTGTCGAATGTCGAGCCCAGGTCGATGTAAAATGTCTCCTTGCGCTGGCCCGCAAAAACCCGGATACCCCCACCGAGATCGAAGATCCCCTGTGTGGCCAAGGCAGGATAATTCGGCATCGTCCGGATGCCGACGTTGGATGGCACAGCGATGAGCGGCTTGCCGCTGCTATCGGTGGAGAGGTTAAAGAACTCTTGCCCACTGCCATTCACGGCCCGCACGCTGTAGCGCTGCCGCAATCCGAGCCCGGCGGAGCCATTACCGTCGAGGGCCGTAATCGCCGGGGGCAACCCCGGCACGGGATCAACGCCGGCATAGGCGAGGGGGAGACCATCGAATGGTGGACGAATCTCAGTGCTGAAGCGGAATTCAACCTTGGCATCATCCGGCTTGCCGTCGCCGTTGATGTCGAAATGGAAGGCGTACAAGACATCATCATCAAAGTTGAAGAAGTTTGGCCCCGACGCTGGTACCTGCGACGGGATCACGTTCATAATGAACATGGCCTTGGTCGGGTCCTCCCAGCTCCGAAAGGCGTACACGTCCGTGATGTCCGCCGTCGGGTCGAGGGCGATGAGCGGTGCCTCCCGATGGCTGGCGGCCCAGGTCATTGGAGCGCTGGTGGCGATCATCAGCCCCGCCATCAGTGCGGCGATGATGCGAAAGGTCCGATGCGGCTTCTTCATTTCTGCTTCCCTCCAATCTAACTACATTGCCGTTGATATGAGCGCGCGGGTGACTGAGATCCTTGCTCCCGACCTGCCGTGCTTCCAGGACGGGGTGGACACCGCCACAACGCTTGCAGCGTCGGCAGCCCAAGCGAAGCGTGCCGGCGTGTGCATCGCATCATGACTGCAGGTGTCATCTCCCTCTACGTGTATCCCGATGGTTTGGATTGTCACGCCGACAAAAAATTTGGTGTGAGCCCCAGATCCCGCGTCCGCGGCGACGATCACGCTCCTCACTGCCCCTGCAGCCGGAGTAGAGAGAAAAATCTCGCCCAGAGGAAATCTGCGGACACTTATCGCACGTATTCCAATATGATAGGGCCGAGGTTAGGGATAGGGTCCTGGCTCAGAGTCTGATGCGGCGATATTGGCGTGGTGGCACGTGAGCATCGTCAGCATTTCTTTGCGAGGCTCGCTGGCTGGCAACCGTCGTCGGTCGCATTGCGACCGCCGCCGCTCCGTGGTACAAGAGTGGGCATGGCTGCTAATCTGCTGGACAATCCGATTGCGCTTCTGCAGCAGATAGTGAGTGGCGATGGTGAAGCGTTCAGTCGCTTTTACGATCGTTATGCATCGCTTGTCTTTACCTTTGCTCTCCGGCTGCTGGGTTCCCGCGCAGATGCGGAAGATCTGTTGCAGGAGGTGTTCTTACGTGTGTGGCGTCAGGCCCAAAGCTATAACCCGGAGCGCGGTAGCCCCGAGGCCTGGCTCATCACCATGACGCGCAGTCGAGCAATCGACAGGGTACGCTCCATTCGTAGCAGAGATCTGAGCCCGTTATCTCCAGACGAACCGGCGCGCCTCGAAGGGGGTACGCAAGTAGCGCCTCCAACTCAGGCGTTAGAGGCCAAGCTCACGGTACAAGGCGCCCTGACCAAACTGCCGGAGGCGCAACGGACTGTGCTGGAGCTGGCGTATTTTGATGGATTGACCCAGTCTGAGATCGCGGCTCGCTTGAGAGAGCCGCTCGGGACGGTGAAGACCCGAATGCGGACTGGGCTCGAACGTCTCCGGGGGTTCCTGGGGGCATAACCTACTGGCAGGTTGCTATGAATCACCAGGTTAATATGAATCACCAGGATTGGCTCGCACAGGCAGACATCTATGCGCTGGGGGCGCTGGACGGCGACGAGATCATCGCCTTCGAGGCCCACCTGGCTGCTGGCTGTCCCGAGTGCGAACAGCACCTATACAAGACACGTGAGGCCCTCACTTTTCTGCCGCAGGCACTGGAGCCGGTCACTCCACCGCCGACGGTCAAAGCACGACTGCTGGCACAGATCACCGCTGAGGCTGCCATACAGCAACCGGTCACGCGTCTCCCCAGGCGGTGGTGGTGGTGGATAGGGGTGAGTGCATTGGCTGCGGCCGGCCTGCTTGTGGCTCTAAGCTTCAAGCTGTATCAGACGCAGCAGGAGGTCCAGCGCCTCCAGAGGCTGGTGGCCTCGCAGCAAACCACCATCACGGAGCGAGAAGAAGCACTCCAGGCCGAGCGGCATGAGCTGCAACGCGCCACCGAGATGGTCGCGACCCTTCGGGCTGAGCTGGCCAAACGTGAGGCAACGCTTGAGGCCGAACAGCGTGAACGAGAGCGTGTCGAGCGCGTCGTGGCGACGCTGCAGGGTGAGCTCGGCGAGCGCGATGCAGCACTTCGCCTACTCTCGGCCCCACAAGTGAACTTGGTGCGTTTAGCTGGACTATCGCCTAGCCCGCGCGCGAACGCTCATCTCTTGTGGAATCCTGCAGCCCAAGCGGGTGTGCTCCTGACCTCCGGTCTGCCCCAAGTCCCCCGCGACAGAGTCTACGAATTGTGGGCGTTTGTCGGTAAGGAACCCGTGCCGGCAGGGATTTTTCAGGTGGATGAGGCGGGACACCGCTTCCTCCGACTGCCACCCCTGCCGAGGGCCAAGCGATATGACAGGTTTGCCGTGACCAGCGAACCGGCCGGAGGCGTGCCCAAACCCACCGGCCCAGTGCATCTGCTGGGGAGTTTGTAATCGGCAAGAAACTCCTCTGGCGCTGCTCAGCGACAGAATGGCAGCACTCGTTCCCCGAAAAGCCTGAGAGCCTGTAGGATTTTCACGTGCGCTGGTCCGCCTGAGTGGGCATGGCGGAGCCGCAGGAGAAAATAGTCCGCCCCCGTCGCCTCATGCCAGCGATGGAATTCGCGTACACACGTCTCAGGATCGCCAAGAATGAGGCGATTGGGGGCCAGATTCTCCAACGTAAACTCTACTTCTGGGCCGATGTTGCGGAACTCTGCGAGGCGGTTCTGCCAGTAGTAGTGATAGGCCGTCATCACCTCCGGTCCATACACCGCGGCGGCCTCAGCCCGGGTCTCGGCCACCCAGGCGTCCCGCATCAGCACCACCTGGGGTTGGCGTCCAGCCCCACGGGCAGCCTGCCGGTAGGCGTCGATCAAGCGCAGCGTGCTCTCCAGATCGGCGCTGGGGGTAGCCACAAAGGCGTCCCCGAGGCGTCCCGCTCGGCGCACGGCGGCAGGGACGCTGGCACCGATCCACAGCGGCGGAGCCGGCGTTTGGAACGGCCGGGGGCGGATGTGCAGGTTGTCCAGACGGTAGTGCGCGCCGTGAAACGAAAAGGGCTCGCCACTCCAGCACTTGCGGATAATCTCCACACCCTCTTCGAACAGCGCCACGCGGTGCTCCATGGGGACGGCGAACGCTTGAAAGTCAGCGGCTTGATAGCCGATCCCGACGCCTAGGATGACGCGCCCTTTGGAGACCAGATCCAGCGTGATCACATCCTCTGCCAGGTGCACCGGGTGATGCAGGGGCAGGAGAATGACCGAGGTGCCGACGTTCAAACGGTGCGTCTGGGCCGCCACCGCCGTCGCCACAATCAGCGGCGCGGGTAGGAACCCGTCTTTGTCCTGATGGTGCTCGCCAAAGAACCAGGCATCAAACCCACACTCCTCAGCTAGCTGGGCTTCGGCGATGACCTCATCGATACAGCGATCCAAACGCTCCCCGCGTGGCGGGTTGGCAATCGAGCTATAGATCCCAAATTTCATGCGTTGCCTCCGTTCTTGCACATGCGGTCAGCCCGACCGCGGCACACGTGACATTTTCCCATGCCATCGTACTGTGTTCACTGGGCACGTGGCTAGCCTGAAATCAATCCACCTGACATGGGTAAGCCATGACCAGCAGATGTGCCATGCATCCTATCATTCAAGGGGGTACGTGGTGTCGGTCCCTAGCAGGTCAGGCGCATCGCTGCGAGTCCGGTCACGCTGGTCGTGCCAGCGATCGCACGCCGCTCGGCTACCACCATGTGAGGAATATTGGTATAATCGGCCGCCAATGTCGGCATACATCCAAGGAGGAAGTGGTATGGATCTAGGACTGAAGGATAAGGTGGCGATCATCACCGGTGGGAGTGAAGGCATTGGGAAGGCTGCGGCCCAGCGCATGGCCGAGGAAGGCGCGCGGGTGGTCATCGTGGCCCGGCGACCCGAGGTGCTGAAGGCGGCGGCGGAGGAGATCCAGAAGGCGACGAAGGGCACCGTGCTGCCGGTCCAGGGTGATGTGGCTGAGCCCGCGACCATTACGCGTGTCGTGCAGACAACGCTCGACAACTTTGGACGCATCGACATCCTGGTGAATAATGCCGGGGTCTCAATGGCCAAGCCTTTTGAAGCCGTGAGCGATGACGACTGGGAATCGGACTTCAGCTTGAAGGTCTGGGGTGCGGTCCGCTTCATCCGGGCCGTCATCCCTGAAATGCGCAAAGTCGGCGGCGGCAGGATCATCAACGTCACCAACCTGGGTGGCCGCACCCCTGGGCCGTCCTCCATGCCAACGTCCATCTCCCGAGCGGCGGGCATCGCGATTACCAAAGGCCTGTCGAAAGATCTGGCCAAAGACAACATTCTGGTCAATACGGTCTGCATCGGGCTCATCAAAAGCGGCCAGCATGAGCGGCGCTATGCTCGGCAGAAGCAGTCGAATCCCAACCTGACCCTTGATGAGGTCTACGCCGAAAGCGTGAAAAACCGCGGCGTGCCATTGGGTCGAGTTGGCGAAGCCCAGGAGGCGGGAGACGTCATCACCTTCCTGGCTTCGGAACGGGCCAGCTATCTGACAGGTGTCGCCATCAACATCGATGGCGGCACGTCGGCGGTCGTATAGCCCGGAGGTTGGTTGGGCTTGGCATGGCCCCTTAGATTGGCTTCCCCATGATACGGCCGTGACCGCGACGACACTGTCCCATGTGCCGCCGCACGTTACGGCCGATGAAACCACGGCGGCATAGGGGAGGGGCATGGTCTTGTAATCTCCCTCCGAACAAGGCACTGCCTCAGTTGACGATATCGAGCGCTACGAAGTCATCGACGGCGCACGCGTGGCGCGCGAACTGAGCCGTCACGGTGGATGCACGGGCGCAAGCGGCGGCGGGCGAAGGTGTCACGGTGGGCCGTCGGGTGCATACGGTCCGCCACGGGCAGGGGCACACCGCTCGGACCGAACGGCGGGAGACTGCGGTCGTGGGCATCACAGGCCTGACCACCGCTGACCAGTAGGGCACGCCGGAGCACGGGCGCCACCACCACCGCCGTGACTGC
>Ga0137404_10002742_pt1 | contig 11726 bp, 16 predicted proteins | sample CZOMad2_1_16fung_FD_108285 | JGI IMG/M metagenome (GOLD analysis project Ga0137404, IMG submission 108285) | Vadose zone soil fungal communities from Angelo Coast Range Reserve, California, USA - CZOMad2_1_16fungal (Illumina Assembly) | ecosystem: Environmental > Terrestrial > Soil > Vadose...
AGCCAGCAAGAAATCGGCTGGCCGCGCTCGCACGAAGCAGCCCGCCACTGTCAAGAAAGCGAAGAAGAAACTGAATCTTTCACCGGAACGCCGCGCACAACTCTCGGCCGCGATGAAAGCCAGATGGGCTGCGAAAAGAGCCGCCGAGGCGAAGACCGCCTCAAGCGAGAATCAACATTCTGCGCCTCAATCTACGCCGCCGACGTCGGAAGCGGATCGGACGGCGCTTGAGCGGTTTGTTACTTAAGCTGCTTTCCCGCGTTCGTTCGTCGCGAGGCTGCAGTTGTCAGCGTCGGCGCCGGCTCGACGCAGAACCGTCGGGATCGTATTCGTACAGCCGCGACGGATCGCCGAAGACCGCACCGAGCGCGCGCTCGGGCCAGATCTCAAGATAGCTCAGCAGCAACGCCATCAGCGGCACCAGAATGAAGGCCAGGCCGTGCGCAGCCATTATGAACATCGCGACTGCGCGCAGCACTAGGAGATACACATCCCACCGCACCCGCTGCTTCAGCTGGTTGTCGGGCATCGCGTCATAGCCCGAGTGGAATGCTTTCCAGAAGTGCCCGGCCGCGAGCGAGCCGAAGGTGAGCCAGAGTGCAGGAGAATGCGCGAGCTCGCGGCGCAGTTCATTGCCGAGCAGTAGATCGTGGAGCGGAATGAGCACGATCCAGTACGGCAGACCGACAATGCCTACGAGGAAAATCCACGTTACCACGGCGCCCACGAGGTTCTTTGCGGACATCGCGCCGACCGATTTCGGCCGCGTCTCGCGCAGCGCGCGCGGAATCAGCGCAGTGACAATCGCGGCTAGCGCGGTCAGCCCGTCGAACCAGTAATTGAACACGGCGAGCGCAGCGGACCAGCCAAAGCCGTAGATGCCGACGACCGGAATCAGATTGCGCGCGAGTACGGCCCATGCGCCGGGCCGCGACGCCAGCTCGCGCAGATGTTGATAGAGCGGCGGTGGCGCGATCTGTCGTGGCGCGGTCGAGCAGGTCTTTTCCTGAGGCTTCGCCATCTCAGCAGATTAACAGAATCTCTACTCCCTCTTCCGCGCGAAGTAAGCCTTATGCAGCGGCACCAGAACGATCATGGAGAAATAAACCCAGCCGCTCCACTCGATGTGCGCTATCGGCAGCGACAGCGCTAGGACAAACGAAATAATTCCAACGGCGACCGGAACACTCCACCCGGCTACCTCTTGGAGCGTGATTGATCTTTCTCTTGCATCCAACAGTAACGGCTCCCGCAATTGCCAGGCACGCAAATTCAAGAGCACCATCTCAAGTGCGATGGCGGTGAAGCCCAAGGCGAAAATTGCAAACAGAGCGCGCACCTGCGCGTCGGAATGCGGCCCGAGCATGTGACCCACCCGACCGCCGCTAAGCAGAAACCACATGGAACTAAAAATCGCCTTCAGCGGATAGATATAGATCAAGATCGTGACAATCATCGCCCAGCTAATGAAGATCGACATACCATCCTCCAGCCCGTAACGCCGGCTCCACAACCAATGCCCGCGCCAAAAGATCCCAAGCACAACGATGCTTGCGACAAAGGCGGGCACATTCTTGAAAGCAGCCAGCAGCGTTTCGATATCGTCGGGGATTTGCTGCGCGGCGATCACCAGCATCGTGATAGAGAAGGCAAAGGCTGCATCGATAAAAGTTTCCAGCCGCGTCATCGCGATGCCGCGCAACCGAAATCCACGAAGCCGCGGCAGCACATCCAAGTCTGACGGCAAACCGGACGCGATTTCCTGTGCGCGCTTGTTCATCCGGCTGACGATACTACCGCAATGGCGAGCGGAGTCTGTAGAGTAATTTCGGGGTCTTGGCGCGGGGGAATGTGCGGCGCTGAACATAAGATCGACAACGTGATTGAGTCGTTCAGAATCGAAAGAGTGATGATTAGCAAACGCGCTAAACGAACGGCGTCTTGGTTTGTTCTGGGCGCATTCCTGGTGCCGTTCCCGACCTTGTGTTCTTCGGCCGCGACCCTGGATGATCTGAAGAAATTGAAGATCATTTGCTTTGTTCCTTCGTATTTACCGGAAGGATTTCAGTTAAAGAACGCCGAGATCAGTTACGACGAAGTCGGACCAGACGAAAACAAGGAGCAGCGTTGTCCGCTTTACTCGCTCGAATATGGAGACAGCGGCAAGCGAACATTCTCGATTGAGTCGGCACGCGAAGGCATCGGCGACCGAAACATCATGGAGGACGAGGAGAACGCGGAGGAAACGGAAATCAAAACACCGCTCGGTCCAATGTATCTAATCTACCGGCCGAAAGGAAAAGAGGGCCGCAAGGATGAGATCAAGGCGAATTGGATAGAGGACAGCAACATGAACGCGGAAAAGGCGAAGGATCCGCAAGGACATCCAACTCTCGGACGCTTTCATGGATTTTCCGCGACGGGAATCAGCGTCGCAGAATTCACGAAGATTGTTCAATCGCTTCACCCGATCCGGGACGAGAAGGCTGCCACGCCCGCGGCGGAGCAAAGTTCCGCGCTTAAGATTCACCCGAAAGTTTTCAGCATGATCGATTGTTGGATCTCGGATTCGGAGAGTCCGGTGCTAACAGAAATCAACCTGGATGCGGCGGATCTCGCCGCGATACTCGTCGGTATCGGTCCATGATGACGCTGGAACTTTGTGAGAATCGAGAATGGCCAGCGCTTTTTCAGCGTGCTGCTTCGCCAGATCTCTCTGTCCATCTTTTAGATACGCTCCGGCGAGATTGTCGTTCGCGTCAGCCGACTCAGGGTAAGCGAGCGCGACGAGCTTCAGAACCTCGATCGCGGATTTCACATCATCTTCGCGCATAAAATCCTGGCCAACGATGCTGGCCGTGATCTCAGGGAACAACTGCGCCTGCGGATCTTTCTTTTTCTCTTCGGTTAGTTGGTGGGCGACTTGATCAGCACCTCCGGGATTTTGCAGTTGGTTGATAATCGTCGCGGAAGCGACTGTGTCGGGCGGGCGCGTGCCCCGGAGTTTTAATCAGAGTCGTGACAAACCAAATTCACGATAATCGCCGGCAATTCCGGATGCGGTTTAAACAAATCGGTGCCATGACCGCCTTTGGCCGGTACTTTGCCGATGTCGAATGGTTCGTACCATTTCCAGGGCGCATCCTGGACGGCCGAATAGTGAACCAGTTTCTTGCTCGGACTCGATGGCGGTGACATAGAGCAATTGCATCGCCTGCTGCGTGGGCGGGTATTCGTCATCGTCCGAGACGACGAATAGTTCAGGCAATTGAGACGCTTGATGGAGAAATTGCAGTTGAGGCCGCAACGTTTCTCCGGACATCAACACGAGTGATTTTACCTGGGCGGGCTGGCGGCGGGCAGTCTCTACCGAATTAAGAACGCCGAGTGCTCCCGCGCCGCCGATGGCAATGACGTCCCGAGCAACGCCGGGCTGCGAAATCAAAAATTGAAATGCGGCGTCGAGATCGTCGGGCCACCACTGTTTTCTTTCGCGATGTCCGCGCAGATCAACAGTGAGTGTGTTGATTCCCGCCGCCGCCAGTTGTTGAGCGACATTGTCCCAGGACTTACGTGTTCGTTGCTTTGATGGAACAGCAACACGCCGGGGCCTGGTTTCGCCGCTGTAAAGTAAGTTGCTTTCAGGATCGTGCCGTCGATCGACTTCAGATCAACGACATTTCCAGCGCTCTTTGCGCGTTGTGCTAACGCGCTTACAACAAAAACAAGCACCGCCAATAAACAGAAGGTTAGTATTTGTTTCATATGAATTATCTCTGGTTCGCTAACAGTGACTTTATTACCGCGATCTTTACGGATTAACCCCAGAGTTCGCCGCGTGGCAGCGCGACCTTGGCCTTCTGATAATTGAGTCCATTATCGCGATCACGAAGGAGAAGGAGTGGACCGTCAAGATCGACATACTTGGCGGTGCTGGCCAAGAGACGAGCAGGCGCGATCCCTAAGGAAGTGCAGGCCATGCAACCGATGAGTAATTTGAATCCGCTTTCGCGGGCGCGCTGACATAAGCGCAGCGCTTCAGTTAGTCCGCCGGTTTTATCGAGCTTCACGTTGATCATTTCGTAGCGGTTTTTCAGGCGGGGAAGATCGGCAGTCGTGTGACAACTTTCGTCGGCGCAGACCGGCACCAGATGATCGAGAGTTTCGAGCACTGCATCGGAGTCGGCGGGAAATGGTTGTTCGATCACCTCTACGCCCAATTGCCTTAAGGCAGGCGAAATTTGTCCGTAATGCTCGGCCGACCATGATTCGTTGGCATCGATGAGCAAACGCGCTGCTGGTGCGGCTTCGCGGACGGCTTCTACGCGCGCAAGATCTGAAGAATCGCCGCCAAGTTTGAGTTTCAGAATCGGAGAACGCGCGGCGGCTTTCGCTGCGGTTGCCATCTTTTCGGGCATATCGAGACTGATCGTGAATGACGTTTCTACTTCGGGAACGATTGGAACGTTGGCTAGTTCCCAGACGCGTTTGCCGGAAACTTTCGCTTCCAAGTCCCACAGCGCGCAGTCAAAGCCATTTCGTGCTGCACCTGCAGGCAGCAGCTTCTGGAGGACGTATCGATCCAAGCTTTTCTCTGCCTTGATCGATTCGATCTGCGCCAACACCGAGTCGGTGGTCTGATTATAACGGGCGATCGGCACACACTCGCCGCGCCCCGTGTGTGCGCCAGTCCGCACAGTCACGATAATAACTTGCGCTTCAGTTCGGCTACCGCGCGAAATCCGAAACGGTTCTCTCAGTGGCCAGACTTCTTCCCGTGCCTCGACGGTAAGCATGACAGAATTAACAGAATGGACAAAATGGTTTCAGAACAAAACGCGTGCTCCGATTCTGATAATTCGGTTCATTCTGTCTTTTGAATCATCGGCTAGAGCTCCATCGGATTTGAATTGATTGACGGCGCTACTTGATTTTCGCCGGTTCGTACCGATGCCAGCTATCGTCAGTCGGTTGCCACCGTTCGATTTTATCAGATCGCCGATAAACGCGGTAACGGGCGACCACCGGACTCGTTTCAGGATCTCCGCCACACTTGGCGTCGTGTTTCTCGCGAAGCGCAAACTGAAAGTACGCATTGGTCGTTTCTTCCGTGTCGTAGGTGAAGCAATCCAATGAGATTCGTTTCGCATAAACACGGTCGTGCTTAAGGGTGCGAACGAGCAACGCCAGGGCAGCATCTTCATCCATCGGGCGAGATCGCGGACCGGCCTGAGCACCAACTGGTGAAACCAAAACCATGACGATTACGGCGGCCGTAATGAGGCGGGAAATGTGGTTCACAGGATCTAACAAAACAGTCTTATTCATTGCCAATTTCTTATTCTGTCATCATTTAGATTCATTCGCGCCTCTCCCGAGTCGCTCTCCGCTACCCTCGCGGCTGTGCCGTGCATCTCGTCGTTCCCAACTCCTCGATTGTTATCTCGCGAAGCAATCTACAAGATCGACCTCATGAAAATCACGAAAAATATCGGCATGCTTTTGCTCGCGGTGTACTTGATCATCGATGGCCTTTTAGGATTCGGGTTGAATCTGGGCCCAGCCATCTTCTTACTCTATCTTGTGGCGCTAGCTGCCGGTATCTTTATTTTCATCGGCAAATGATTCTAAGGATCTCTAAGGAACGCAGGAAAGCAGGAATTCGATCGGCAGTTTCAACTTTCGCTGCAGGGATCGCAATTCACGGGAGAGACGCAGAAAAAGAATTCCTGTGTATGCTCCGTGCCCTCCCTGGGTAGCCCGACTCTGATTTGTCCTGACTTCCTGTTTTCGTTAGCGATTCAGCTGCGCAGCGCTTTAGTAAAGCGAACGAGTTCGTCGGCGACTTGTTCAATTCGCTGCGTGATTTTTTTATCCGTGATGCGCTCGCCGTCGAAAGAGTCGCCCGTGGCAAAGGCGAACCGCGGAATAATCACGCATCGAAAATCGAGCATAAGGCTGTTGGCATACGCCATGACTGACATGTAACTCGCGTGGCCTCCGGCAGCGCAAACGAAGCCGACGATTTTATCTTGCCACGCGTTGCCGGTGAGCTCGATCATGTTCTTCGTCGCGGCAGCAACGTCGTAATTGTAAACCGGTGCAGCAATGAGAATGCCCTGAGCGCGTTCAATCGTCGCGCTCAACTTCTTTGAACCTGGCATACCGTAACACTTATCTGCATCGCAGAGTGGCAGGTCCATTTCGCGGATGTCGACCCATTCGCAATCAGCTTTCTTCTTTTGCAGATGCGCAAAAGCGACGCGTCCCATGCGGCGGCTATTGCTGGCGGGATTGCCGCTGGTGCTGATAACGAGATGCTTGGGCATGATTTAATGCAGTGACGAGTGACAGGTGGCCGGTGACGAGACGGGAAAAATAAGAGCCGCTTCGGAGTCGATGCAAACGTGCGACTTCTTTCGCCTGGCTACTCGCTCGAAGGCAGACGTCAGTCCGAGTCGAACTTCGGTTTCTTGGCGGAAACTTTTTTGTAAGTTCCTGCGGCGGTCACGTTGTTTCCGAATCCGCAAATGCCGGTTTGGGTGACCACAAGTTTGCCGCCGGTGAACTTTAGCGTGATCCGGCATTCCTCTTCCGCGCCCTCGGGTTTGAAGATGGCGGTATCGCCCTCAATCGTCGCAATGCCGCTGCCTTCGCCCGTATTGGCCGTTGGGCCTTGAGTCGTTTTGTATTCGTAAACGCCTGAAAATTCGACCTGAAGACGTTGTTGACCCAGCGCCCAGATTTTGAATTCGCCGCCTTTTATCTTCCAGGTGCCGTTGACCTGAGCGGCCGTGACACTCGTGTGGCTCCCGGCGCGCAGCGTAACAATTGAGACAGCGGCTAAGCACAGGCCACCGATGAACACAACCTTCGATGTTTTTTTCATAACGCTGTTACAAATGGTCGGGATACACGGAAATCGTTCACCAAAGCAAGAAAACTACATCGCGAAGAGGAAAGGCGAAAACGGGAGAGAAGCTAGCGTAGGTACTTGTCGAACCATGCGACGGTCTGATCCATTCGGTCGGCCTGGTTCTTCGGTTCGACGAAAAGATGGCCTTCGCCTGGATAAATGATTAGCTGTGTCGGCACACCGAGCGTCTTTAACGCATGCCAGAATTCGTAGGACTGCGACGCAGGGCATTCCGCATCGCGCTCACCGGCAATAACGAGGGTGGGGGTCTTCACGTTTTTGATAAACCGAATTGGAGAACTTTTCTCGTAAACGGACGGATCATCGTAAACTGACGCGCCGAAAAACGGGATCATCCATTGATCGATCAGGTTTTGGCCATAATAGCTTTGCCAATTGGCGATCCCAGCACCAGCCACAGCGGCACGGAAACGGTCTGTTTGCGTGACAGTCCACATGGTCATGAAGCCGCCGTAGCTCCAACCAGTCACGCCGAGTCGCGCAGGGTCGATTAGATGTTTCTTTGTCACTACATCGAGGCCGGCCAGCATGTCGCGCAGATCGCCGTGCCCGAAATCTTTCACGTTTGCGCGGGTAAATTCTTCGCCCTGGCCGTAACTGCCGCGGGGATTGGGAAGGAGTACGTAATAACCACGCACGGACAGCGCGGCGATAATCGCGCGAGACATTCCGAACGACGCGGGCCACTCTGACGTTGTCACGCTGGATGGTCCGCCGTGAATGAGCACAACCATCGGATATTTTTTGCCAGTCTCGATTTTCGCCGGCGGTACTAACCAGCCCTGAATGTTAAATCCTTCATTCGCCCACTCGACGCTTTCCGCTTTACCCCAATCGGCCAGCAATGTGGCGTTGTCTTTGGTGAGTTGCCGCCATTCACCGAGCGGGCCAGCGAACACTTCAGGCGGCGAGTTGTAAGTGCTCCGAACTGCCGCTGCGACCTTGCCGTCCCTCGACAACGCGAAGTTCGGAAAATTGCCAAACGCGTGAATGCCTTCCGGCCCTTTGCAAATTGTTTGTGCGGAATTGTTCGAGAGGCGCAACTCGGAAATAGCGCTGCCGCCACCGACGTACTCGATTAGCACAATGCGATCAGGCTCCTGCCAGAAGAATGAATTGATCGATGTTTTTCGGCTCGACGTGCGATTCACTACATCGCTGCCGCCAGCCGATACTGTGAATAGATTCCCACCGTGAAATCCTTCATCGCTCATCAAGCCTTCGATAAACGCGATCGACTTGCCATCCGGTGACCAGCGCGGAACAGCGACTTGAAGGGATGGTTTATAGATGGATTTCGAGTCGCCCTTAGCGATGTCGATAGTGTAGATCTGCGCGATCCACCAATTGTTGTCGCCGGGTCCTGGTGCGGCTGTTGCAACAAACGCTTTGTCGTCGGGCGACCAATCGTAATCGTAGATGTGGAGATTCTCCGGCGAGACTGGGCGTAATTGGCCGGTGCCAATGTCGAGGAGGGCGATCCGCTGGTTATGAATAGCGGTATCGATCACGCCGGTCGTGGCGGGCGCAGCCATTAACGGCCCGCCGCCGCCTGCGCCTTCAATGTAGAGAAACGCAATCTGCTTCCCATCGTGCGACCAACGCGGACGTGCCGCGTATCCGTTTAGGTTCGTAGTTTTTCTCGGACCGGAACCATTACCATTGACCATCCAGAGTTGACGCTGCTCTTTTTCTCCGGCGCTCGAAAACACTGCCAGCGTTTTGGAATCGGGAGACCAGGCGGGATCGAAGTCGGTCCTATCCGCACGGACTGGAATTTCAACCATCACTGCCCGTGCATTTCCTGATGTTTTACAGATATAGGTCTGCTTGGATTGCGTTGCGGCAGTGGACTGTACCCATGCCACATGCGTGCCATCAGGAGAAAGAGCAACGTCGCCGTACAGAATAGTTTTACCCAACTGTTCAGTCAATTGCTGCATGGTTTGAGCTGTTAAGGTCATCGGAAAGAGACAGGCCAGAAGGAAATACTTCACAGTTTGTAAGGAACGCAGGAAAGCAGGAAAACAAAATTAATGCGACAAGTCGATTTTACTTCGTGCGTTCCCGCTTTCCTTAGTTGCCTTGCTCGGGGTTACTGGAAAAAACTGCATTAATCGTTAGGCGATCGCAGTTACGGCTGTATGGTTGCGCTATCATAGCAGCGCCAATCGATCGCGCAGGTGTGCGGCCCTTCTCACTGCACAACCAAAAGGCATCATGAATGCGATCGCTGTTCATAAAGACGAGCTCGAAAGATTGCTCGTGAACTTGTCCTATGACACTGCCGTCTCAGGGATAGGCTTCGTCGCGTTGCTCGACATTTACATCACGCGGCTCGATACAAATTTGCTGAGACATCAGCGCACGCGTCGATACGGCGGCGGCAGAAATAAACGGAGAATTAACATAGAACCAACATTGACTCAGAACTGCGCTCTTTACTACGCGCAACATACAACTTCAAAACATCGTGTCACATTTTTCCGAAAGTTTCGCTCTGCGGCTCGCAGGCAGGCGCCATCTGCTCAGCGGCAGATGACGCGCGGCGAGCGTTCCAGGCGTCTACGGCTTCACCGGGACAACGGCCGCTGAGCCATTTTGAATGCCGCGCAAACCCGCGGACGGAGTTGCGAAGATCAGCCGAAGAAAATCCGAGGAAAATAATCGTTTGTGTTTCGCGAGATGCGGGCGATACTCCGCGCTTATTGGATTACTCTGTTTAACTTCACTGCGCGGTAGATCGTCAGGTGAGCGTCGCTCATTGGTGGTTTGAAACCCGATTCACGGGAACGGCTTTGTAGCTCGGTAGTTTTTCCAAATTCAAAACACAATGAAACTGTACGTAGGTAATCTCTCTTTTGAGACCACCGAGAACGATCTTCAGGATCTGTTCGAACAACACGGGACCGTCAATGAAGTCCATCTGATGATGGACCGCATGACCGGCAAATCGCGCGGGTTCGCGTTCGTCACCATGAATGACAATACGCAAGCCAACGCTGCCGCGAGTGCGCTCAACGGTCACGAACTCAACGGTCGCGCACTAACGGTGAACGAAGCGCGTCCACGCGAAGAACGTCCGCGTCCTCATGGCGATCGTCGTTCCTTTGCCGGTAATCGCCGGTAAGTTGGATTAACTGTAGGGGACGCAGTCTGCGTCGCTAACAAAGCATGCTAACAGCATCCCCTGCAGCTCCGAAAACCTCGGACATCGTGAATTCTGAACAAGCCATTGAAATAGAAGGTACCATCATGACGGTGCTTCCTGGAACCATGTTTCGAGTTGCGCTTGCGAACGACCATCTCGTTCTCGCGCATATCTCGGGAAAGATGCGCAAGCGTTTCATCCGTCTGACGATCGGTGATCGAGTAAAAATGGAGATGTCGCCCTATGACACTGCCAAAGCGCGCATCGTTTATCGACTCTGACATGACGAGGCGATTCTTTTTCGATCCTCCTCGACGGCCAAAATCAAAGGCGGGTCCTAACATCAAAAGCCTGCTTGTGCGCTGTCCTTCGACCTCGAGGCTGACTGATACGGGAAGGACAGTAGAAGAAAAGCGCTGGCAGACAGCCAAGCTAAAGGCTCAAAAGTTTACCTGTGAGCACTGCGGCAGCGTTCATACCTGGACAAAGAAGGACATCATTCTCGGCCGACCGACTTCCTGATGTGACCAGCCATCGCCAGGGCTGCGAAGTGGGCTGTGACTTGGACGAGTAAGGCCCAGGTCAAAAAACAGAAGACAGAGGACCACTTGATTTTTCGCATCCCGCTGCATCGCATCAATTGGACGACGAGCTCGTTCCTGATCGGCACTTGTTTTCTCACACTGACGGCAGTGCCGCTGTACCTGTGGTATTTCGGCATTGATTGGTTTCACGTCGCGGTCTTTGGCGTCTTGCTGGCCGCGACTGGTTTCAGCATCACGCTCGGTTATCACCGGCTGTTTTCGCACATGACCTTTCAGGCCGTGCTGCCGTTGCGCGTCTTCACGTTAATCTTCGGCGCCGGTGCATTCGAGAATTCTGTCCTGATGTGGGCAAGTGAACATCGCCGGCATCATAAACATGTCGATCACGACGAAGACCCGTACGACATTACCAAAGGTTTTTTTCACGCTCATATTGGCTGGCTGTTATTCAAGATCCAGCCACAACCGCCGTTCGATAACGTCGCCGATCTCAAGAGAGACCCGCTAGTCATGTGGCAACATCGACATATTCATTTGCTCGCGGTGCTGGTGAGTTTTGTTCTGCCCACATTGCTCGGCGCGCTCTGGGACGGCTGGGTCGGCGCGCTGGGTGGTTTTCTAATCGGCGGCGTCACGAAAGTGGTTGTGCTCCAACATGGCACGTTCCTGATCAATTCGGCCTGTCACACAATAGGACGCCAGCCCTATTCGACGCGATGCAGCGCGCGCGATTCATTCCTAATGGCGCTGTTTACGTTTGGCGAGGGCTATCACAATTATCACCACGAATTTCAGCATGATTATCGAAACGGTGTGAAGCCGTGGGAGTGGGATCCGACGAAATGGTTGATCTGGATTCTATCGAAGCTGGGCTTGACGAGGGGTTTGCGTCGGGTGCCGCGGGAAGCAATTTGCTCCAGGCAAGCGCAGCTCAGCGGTTTGCGAAGGGACAGTCACGGGGGAAATGTGTCGGCTTCGATTCCGAAAGTTTGACTCACTCGCCTTCCGCTCATTTCGGCCTCTCGGCTTACCCATCTATGTCACTCGCATCCCTGCAGCTCCATTCGCGAGCAGGCCATTGATTTCGCGCGCA
>Ga0137404_10002743_pt1 | contig 11723 bp, 13 predicted proteins | sample CZOMad2_1_16fung_FD_108285 | JGI IMG/M metagenome (GOLD analysis project Ga0137404, IMG submission 108285) | Vadose zone soil fungal communities from Angelo Coast Range Reserve, California, USA - CZOMad2_1_16fungal (Illumina Assembly) | ecosystem: Environmental > Terrestrial > Soil > Vadose...
CCAGCATTCGGGGTTGCCACAGAAGCATAACCAACGACGTTGGCTGAATAGACTTGGGCGTTTGAGGTTAAAATTCCGGCTGCGAGTGCAGCAAGAGCCGTCAGTAGTGTTTTAGTTCTCATATGTAGTGTTTTTTGTTGTTACCGTGTGTGGGGTCAATATCCCAGAGGGGCAAGGCGGTGTCAAACTTTTTTTAATTTATTTTGAACGAAATTTCTTAACCACCAAGGCACAAAGAAGAAACGGGGGGAGACAAAAAATCAAAAAACGCAAATAATGCCAATGTTTTTCGATTTTTCGCCTTTCTTGGTGTCTTTTTGGTTGAAACGGGGCATTTTTAACCACCAAGGCACGAAGACACGAAGAAAAGACTTAAAACTTCTTTCTCGATTTTTTCACAGGCTGCGGTCGTAAAGAAAGTTTTCATTTTTTCGGTTTCCCCTTGATTTTGTATGAAGCGTGGGTTTCAAAAAAAGCGGTTTGAAGCGAGGAGTCTGTTTTTGTTTCACGGCCTTGCGCGTTCAAAGAGTTAGGTTAGAGTTGCGCTCCCAAAAAACACCGCCGGAATAACCTTGAATATTTTTTCCAAGTTCCGCCAGTTCAAGCCGCTTGGCCGCAAGGCAGGTGTAAGTTTCGTCCAATTCGATTCCAAAATAATTTCGCCCCAGTTTTTTTGCCACAACTGCGGTCGTTCCCGAACCAAGAAACGGATCAAAAATCAAATCACCTTCACGAGAACTGGCAAGAATCAGTTTCGCAATCAGTTTTTCCGGTTCCGGGCCGGATGATCGGTGTTTTCCGGCATTGACCAAAATGGAACGGTCAAATCCGTCCAAAGATTTGAAGGATGAGTCAGCCTAAAATCGCCTTCTTCCATTGCATCCCAATCCTTCGGCAAACCATTTTCCTTGCAGGGTGCGGTGACTTTGCGTTTCAGTTTCACCGCCTCGACGTTGAAATAATAATTATCGGACAAAGTGCAAAACCAAATGTCCTCGCTGGAGTTCTTCCAATTCGTCTTCGCGCTCTTTGTTTCGCGTCCGTATACATTGCCTGAATTAAATCATTTCTCTTTTTGTTCTGCGAGTAATTTCCGAAAAAGATTGAGTTCAATAGCCATTAAAATTTAACATCCCGGTCTGGTTATGATCATCGAAATTGCATTCACCGGCACGCCGGTCACGGACATCAAACGCGCGCGCGAATTTTATGAAGGCGTGCTCGGCTTCAAACCGGCGATGGAATCCGCCGGCGGCATATGGGTCGAATACGAAATCGGCAACGGCACGTTTGCAATCGGGTGTTACGGCGATGCGTGGAAGCCGTCCAAAGACGGCACATGCGTCGCGTTCGAGGCGGATGATTTTGACGCGGAGATTGCGCGGCTCAAATTGCGCGGTGTAAAATTCGCGATGGACACCATGCCCACGCCAGTTTGCAAATTTGCCATTATTCTCGATCCCGACGGCAATCAACTCATGATTCACAAACGGCACGCAAAATAATTTCTCATGTCAATACTCGTCAAACCCAACACGAAAGTTCTTGTTCAAGGCATCACCGGCAGCTTTGGCGCGAAGCACGCACAACTCTCGATTGATTACGGCACGCAAGTCGTCGCCGGCGTCACGCCCGGCAAAGGCGGACAATTCTTCGAGCACGGTGGAAAAAAAATCCCCATTTTCGACACCGTCGCCGATGCCGTGAAACAAACCGGCGCGACCGCGAGCGCGGTGTTCGTTCCCCCGCCCTTCGCCGCCGATGCGATTCTCGAAGGCGCGGACGCGGGGCTTGAACTTGTCGTCGCCATCACCGAAGGAATTCCCGTGCGCGACATGGTCAAAGTGAAACGCGCGCTGCAAGGCAACATCAAGACGCGGCTCATCGGGCCGAATTGCCCCGGCATCGTCACGCCTGGCGAAGGAAAAGATTCTCACGGCGGTTGCAGAATTGGAATTGCGCCCGGTTATATTCACAAGAAAGGCCACATCGGTGTCGTCTCGCGCAGCGGCACGTTGACTTACGAAGCAGTCTGGCAATTAACGTCGCGCGGCGTCGGCCAAAGCACTTGCGTCGGCATCGGCGGCGATCCGGTGAACGGCACATCACACTTGGACGTGATCAAACTTTTCAACGACGATCCCGAAACGCATGGAATCATCATGATCGGCGAAATCGGCGGCAGCACCGAAGAAGAAGCCGCCGAGTGGATCAAGAAGAATTGCAAGAAACCGGTCGCCGGATTCATCGCGGGAGCAACTGCGCCACCCGGACGCCGCATGGGTCACGCGGGCGCGATTGTCAGCGGGGGCAAAGGCACCGCGGCCGCTAAGATCGCCGCGTTCAAGGCTGCCGGCATCGGCATTGCCGCCACGCCGAGCGAAATGGCGGACACACTTTTGAAGATGATGTAATTCGTTGAAGAGTTAAAGTGTTGAACGACGATTCGCTCTCCGCTTTAACCGTTCAACGCTTTAACGAATCACGAGATGGGCATCATTGATTTCATCCTGAACCTCGCGGGCTTGCTGCTCTGGCTGAATTGGCGCGCGGAGGAAGCCGATCCTGTCGGCAAACGAAAACCCGCGACGCTCATCGGCACTTTGCGGCGCGCGGATTCCAACAACGGCGGAAATTGGAAGTCTCCTGCGATCATCGGCGGATTGATCTTGCTGCGCGCGCTCTTTTACTGGCAAATTGGTTCGGTGGTGCATTGGGTCGGGAAACTGAATTTGGGCGTCATCGAACTTTCGTTTCGCAGTGATTTTTTTGGCCTGATGTTGGTATTTTCAATTTTCAGTTTCGTGGTGACGCTTGGAATTTTTTATCTCTGCCTGCTGCTGCTATCAGTTCTCGACGGGCCCGAACCATTTCGGAGCGTGGTGCGATTGCAACTGGGCGGCATGGACGGCTGGCGGCGCGGAACAAAATTATTTTTGCCGCCTGCCACCGTGTCATCGCTGTGGTGGCTGGCAAGCTGGCTGCTCGCATGGCTGCAAATCATCCCCCAACCGGCTTCAGAATTGCGGCGACTTGGCGAATCGCTCATCGTCGGGCTGGGAAGTTATTCGGCGTGGAAATTTTTGGCCGTCGCGTTGATCCTGCTGCATTTGGTGAACAGCTACATTTATTTCGGCAAACATCCGTTTTGGAATTTCGTGAATGCCGAAGCGCAAACGCTTTTGACGCCGTTAAAAAAAATCCCGTTACGACTTGGCAAAATGGATTTCTCGCCCGTTGTTGCAACCACGTTGATATTTTTGCTGGCAGGACTGGCCGAACGCCTTCTGAACTTTCTTTACGGACGGCTGCAGTCGTAAATGCAGGATTAATTTGATTTCACTTTTGGAAATTTTGCAGAAATGACCGCGCCGACATCTTTTTCGCTGATGATGGAAAGCGCGCCGCCATGCAATTCGACCAGCCGCTTGGCGATGCTCAAGCCGAGTCCCAAACCTTGCTGCTCCTGTTTCTTGCGGTCGAACTGCATATAAGCACCGATGTGTTTGGTTTCTTCCGCCGCGAATCCGCAGCCGTGATCGCCCACGGAAAATGTGGCGGCGGCCGGCGTTTCAGCCAGCATGACGCGCACGGGCGAACCGGCCTTGGAAAATTTGAAGGCGTTCTGTGTCAATTCATCCACAATCTTGCTCAAGTATTCGTCAGCAATTGGAACCGTCACATCCGACAATTCAAGAAATAAATCCGCCGGACGACCGGCGTGAGAAGCCTGTGTCGTGGCATGTTTTTTTATCAGCTCAACCGGATGTTCGGTCTGGCCGATGCGCAACGCGCTGGCATTTTTTGGATCGGCGGCGATCATTTCCAGTTGCGCATAAATCAAAAAGTTTTCGATCAGCCGCGCGAGACGTTCGCTTGATTTGTGGATTTCCTGTCCCATTTCCGCGATTTCAGCCGGTTTGAGCGTCGCGGAAGAATGCGCCAGCAATTCGGCGTTGGACAAAATGCCATTGAGCGGCGTCCGCATTTCATGCGGCATCATCAGGCTGATGTTGTCGCGCAAGTGACGGAATTTTTTTTCAGCTTCGTCGCGGATTGTTTGTGATTTTTTCAACCGCGCATCCACGGCGGCGTAAAGTGCGTCGGTCGTGAACGGCTTGGGCAGGTAATCATCCGCGCCCAATTCCATGCCGTGTCTCATGCTCGCGCTGTCGGCAAGGCCGGTCATCAGGATGAACGGAATTGCGGCGGTGGATGCGTTCTTGCGAAGTTCGGCGAGCGTGAGATAACCGTCCACCTTGCCCATGTTGATGTCGCACAGGATGAGGTCGGGCAAATCCTTCTTGGCCTTTTCGATGCCTTCGGTGCCGTTGGCGGCTTCTATGACTTCAAAGCCTTTCTGGCGAAGCGCCAGTTGCATCATTTCGCGCAACCATTCTTCGTCGTCAATCACCAGAATTTTTTTCATAGGGAAGTGTCCCAAAAACCAGCACAACTCATGCCCCGCAACCGTTTTAACCGGCATTTTCCATTCTGCAGGCGGAAAGTCCGTCCCTCAAATTCATTTCCGCTCTTCCAGTGGCACATAATGATTCAGCGTGCGACCGGTGTAAATTTGCCGTGGACGGCTGATGCGGCTCTTCGGATCTTCCATGATTTCCTTGTAATTCGCGATCCAGCCGGGCATCCGGCCAATCGCGAACATCACCGGAAACATTTCCACGGGAATCCCGATTGCCCGCATGATGATGCCGCTGTAAAAATCCACGTTCGGATAAAGTTTGCGTTCGACGAAATAAGAATCTTTCAACGCCGCCGCTTCCAAATGCTTCGCGATGTCCAACAACGGGTCATTGATGTTGAGCTTGGACAAAACCTCGTCACAGGCTTTTTTGATGATTTTTGCGCGCGGATCGTAATTTTTGTAAACGCGATGGCCGAAGCCCATCAATTTTTTGCCGCTGTTTTTGTCCTTCGCCGCAGCAATAAATTTAGAACCGTCGTCGCCGGTCTTGTGAATTTCTTCGAGCATTTCTAGCACGGCCTGGTTTGCGCCTCCGTGCAACGGTCCCCAAAGCGCGCAAACGCCGGCGGAACAACTTGCAAAAAGATTCGCCTGGCTCGACGCCACCATGCGCACGGTCGAGGTCGAACAATTTTGTTCGTGATCCGCGTGCAGCAGGAAAATCAAATCCAGCGCTTTGACCACTTCCGGTTTGATTTCGTAATCTTCATACGGCGACGAAAACATCATGTGCAAAAAGTTTGCCGTAAATTTGTAAGCCTTCTTCGGATAAATCAGCGGCAACCCGTTCGACTTGCGATACGAATACGCCGCGATGGTGCGCACCTGCGAAATAAGTTTCGCAACGATGGTGTCGAAATCTTTTGTTTTGTTCCATTGCCAGTGCATGACCTTTTCGTCAAAGCAGCTCGCCGCATTGATCATCGCCGAGAGAATCGCCATCGGATGTGCGGTCGCCGGAAAACCTTCAAAATGAAATTTCATGTTCTCGTGCAGGAACGAATGCTCCGTGAGCAAATCGGAAAACGTTTTAATCTGCGCGCGGTTCGGCAGGTTGCCGTAAATGATGAGATATGCCGTCTCGATGAAATTCGATTTTTCCGCCAGCTCCTCAATTGAAATGCCGCGATAACGCAAAATACCTTTGTCGCCATCGATGAAAGTGATTTTGCTGATGCACGCACCCGTGTTGCCGTAACCTTCGTCGAGCGTGATATAACCGCTGTCCGCGCGCAGCGCCGAAACGTCCACCGCCTTTTCACCTTCACTCCCTTCGAGTGTTGGCAGCGTGTAAATTTTTCCATCCAGTTCGAGTTTCGCCTCTTTGCTCATGTGTTCTTCGTTTTCTTAAATTTAGTTCTTAAGAATTTGCCAATGAAAACAATGATTGGCAAGACGGGATTCGTTAAATTGTTAAATGGTTGAATCGTTAAAATGGATTCTTCAACGTTTTTAACGCCTCAACCCTCCGACGAAATTGCTGGCGCGGCATTTCACTTTTTGTCTCAATTACAAAATATGAAACGCTGGGCTTTCCTTACCGTCGGACTTTACGCGCTGGCATTGTTGCTGCTGACCGTGCCGGTCATCCTCATCGCTTTTGTCGGGAAAACCAGTTTTACCGCCAAACAAGCTGCTGAAATTTATCTGCAATGGGGCTACTGGCTTTGGCTCGCCATTTTGGTTGCCGGACAGGCATTTCTCCTGCTGCTGCCGCTCAAAATCAGTCAGCGCCGGTTTATTCCGCGCCGCGCTTTGAAAATTCCATGCATCGTCACGGCATTTCTTCTCGCCAACTTATTTTTCGCCGGAATCATTTCAATTCTTTGCGCGACGTTCAAAGAAGAAGGCGTGAACTTTTTCAGCTACCTCGTCCCGTTCAATCCATCGCCTGACAATCCAAAAGGATTGGAAATTGTCGTCGCAGCTGTTGTCACCCTGCTCGCATTTTGGGTCATCTGGACAATTATTTTTCGTCACTTCGCCGATGCCGATGATCCGGACACGCTGCTCAAACGCAGCACGCGCTGGCTCTTGCGTGGAAGCATTCTGGAATTGCTCATCGCCGTGCCGAGCCACGTCATCGTCCGCCGCCGCGACGACTGTTGCGCGCCCGCCGGAACATTTTGGGGAATCGCGACGGGGATTTCCGTGATGTTGTTGTGCTTTGGGCCGGGTGTTTATTTTTTGTTCGCCGAACGCTTTCGACGGTTGAAGCCGAAGGAAAATTTTATTGATGAATCAAAAAATTAAATTTCATTCCGAAGCCACACGGTAAGCCACGCCGACACACAAAATGATCGAGATGATGTTGAATATGGCAAATTCGCCATACATCAAATAAAACGCTCCAAGAACCGACGCCAGCGCCAATCCGCCGGCAATGATTCCCAACGTCGTGTGCGTTCCGCGTCCGAGCCAGCGCGCGCCATAACCCGACAATGCGCCGATGCCGATGCCAGACCAAGGAAATCTGAATCCGACCCATTCGTAAAATCCGTAAACTAAAACGCCGCCGACAATTGCGCCAAGAAATGCTCCTAAAATTCCCATACCCATGTTGAAATCTTTTGATGGTGCTTTCGGCGCAGTGGAAAGAGGTTTGAGCGGCGCGATCGGTCTTGGCGCAGTCAATGGTGGCGGCGCACTGATTGTTGCAGGAGCAATTGAATTGATACGAAGTCCACTTGCGATTGGCGCGGCAGCAGTTGCCGTTGGCACAGCCATTGCCACAGGAATCGGCGGGGGTTGATTTGGAAAACTTTCCGCGAGGACATTGTTGGCCGTGTGCGTCCCATCCACGCCGCAACTCGGGCAATTCACCGTCATCGGCATCCGGCCGTTGACCGGCTCAACGTCGAACTTATATTTCTGGCCGCAGCCACAAACGACTTTGAGTTCCATAAAATTTCTTTCTGGATTGACTGAGCAACTTCGGTGGCGATTTTACGCCGGACATAAACCGTGTCCATAACTTTCGGCACTGACAATTCGACTTTTGCTTTAGTGCAATCCGTCTTAACTTGCGCGCAACAAATGGGACTAAAACTGTTCAACACGCTCTCGCGCTCGGTTCAGGAATTCACGCCGCTCGATGCCGCGCAGAAAAAAGTCGGCATGTATTGCTGCGGGCCGACAGTTTACGATTTTGCGCACATCGGCAACTGGCGCACGTTCGTCTTCGGCGATTTGGTGCGGCGCTATCTTGAATTCAAAAATTTCCAAGTCACGCACGTGATGAACATCACGGATATCGAGGACAAAATCATCAAGCGCGTCCGTGAATTAAAAATTCCACTGCGCGAATTTACCGGCAAATATGAAGCGGCTTTTCTCGAAGATTTGAAAACGCTCAATTGCCGCGAGCCGCATCATAAACCGCGCGCGACCGAGCACATTTCCGAAATCATTTCACTCATCGAAAAACTTCTGGCGCGCGGCATCGCTTACAAAGCCGCCGACGGTTCGGTTTATTTCTCAATCGAAAAGTATCGCGGCTGCGGTTGCAATTACGGCCAGCTTTTGAAATTGAACTTCGATGAAATGCGCGCCGGCGAACGCGTCAAGAGCGACGAATACGCAAAGGAATCTGTTGCGGACTTCGCGCTCTGGAAATCGCGTGTGCCGGACGACGGCGACGTTTTCTGGCCGAGTCCATTCGGCGAAGGTCGTCCCGGCTGGCACATCGAGTGCAGCGCGATGAGCATGAAAATTCTCGGAACGAGTTTCGATCTGCATCTCGGCGGCGAGGATTTGATTTTTCCGCATCACGAAGACGAGATCGCGCAAAGCGAAGGCGCGACGCAAAAACCGTTCGTGAAATACTGGCTGCACGGCGCACATCTGCTTGTCGAAGGAAAAAAAATGAGCAAGTCGCTCGGCAACTTTTTTACGCTGCGCGATTTGATCGCCAACGGTTTCACTGGACGCGAGATTCGTTTTTTGCTGCTCACCGCGCATTATCGAGAAACATTTAATTTTACAATTGATGGTTTACAAGGCTCATGGATGGCGCTGGCGCGAATTGACGAATGTCTTGGCAAATTGCGCGAAATCGCAGGCGACACAATTGCTACGCCAAACGCAAAACTGTTGGAACAATTTTCTGTCGCGCTCGACGACGACCTAAACATTTCCGCTGCGTGGGGCGAAGTTTTTAAGTGGGTCACTGAAATGAACAAGCGCATCACAGATAATTCTTTGAATACGAACGATGCGGCAGCGGCATTGGCCGCGTGGAACAAAATTGATTCCGTTCTCGGTATCGGCGGCACGAAATCAGAAACGGAAATTCCAACAGAAATAAATTCTTTGCTTGAAGCTCGACAAGCCGCGCGCAAAGCGAAAGATTTCAAAAAGTCAGACGCCATTCGCGACGAATTGAAAACGAAAGGCTGGACCATCGAAGACACGCCAAAAGGTCCGAAGCTGAAAAAAATTTAACTTATGCGCCGCCGCAAATCGTAAATCATAAATGCTCAAAGGTTTGTTCATCACGTTCGAAGGCACGGAAGGCTGCGGCAAATCCACGCAGGTCGAATTGCTCGCGCGGCGGCTGCGCGCGCTCGGCCATCGCGTCCGCACGTTACGCGAGCCGGGCGGCACGTCCATCGGCGAGGAAATCCGCCACACGCTCAAGCACAGCAAGGACAATCACGCGATGACGCCCGAAGCCGAATTACTGCTGATGAACGCCAGTCGCGCGCAACTCGTTCGCGAAATTATTCGTCCCGCTCTCGACGCCGGAGAAATTATTTTGTGCGACCGCTTTTACGATTCGACGATTGCCTATCAAGGTTACGGACGGCAACTTGATCTGAAAATGGTCGAGGCTGTGGTTGATGTCGCTATCGGCGAAACGCAGCCGGATTTGACGTTGCTGCTGACCGTCTCGCAAGAAATCAGCGAATTGCGCCGCGCGATGCGCCAATCTTCATTGCCCTTCATGCGCGACCGCATGGAAGAAGCCGACCGAAAATTTTTTGAGCGCGTGGCAAAGGGTTACGAATCCATCGCCGCCGCCGAACCAAATCGTCTTCGCATTTTGGATGCTTCAGGCGATGTCGAAATTATCTGCGCAAAAATCTGGGAACTTGTGCAGCCGATTTTGCCAAAAGTCGGAAGGTGGTGATTTGGTGGGGCGAGCGTCCCCGCGAGCCGTATCCGCTCTTGCCGAATTTCCGGCAACAATTACCTTTACAACATGACCGAGAAAACAATTGCCGAACTTGAAGCGAAAATCCGGGCGGAATCCATCGGCGACGAGCGCAAACGCGAATTGCTTCAATTGCTCGCAAAACTGAAAATGGAAATTGCGACGAGCGAGAAACAAAATCTCCAGCCGCTGAAAAATTCCGTCGAAGAATTGCGCTCGTCGGTCGAAGGCTTCGAAAAATCTCATCCGAGGCTCGTCCAAATCGTCAACAGCATCAGCAACACGCTGTCGAATCTGGGAATTTGATTTCGTAGGAGACGACGTAAGGAGTCTCATTCAAAAAAATTCTGGGAAAATAAATTAGAGACTCGTCACCTCGTCTCCTACAATTTCAATCCGGTTTCGGCTCCAATTTCGCAATCGCCGCCATGATTGCATCGGCGATTTCATGATAAATTTCCTTGAGCCGAGCCTTGCCGCAAATTTTTGCTTCGGCGCGCAATTTTTCAAATCGCATCGGCTCGCCGTATTTCACGGCAACTTTTTTGGGATGCGGAAATTTATGGTTTCGTCCATACGCCTCGAAAGTCCCGAACACGCGCACCGGAACCACCGGCGCGTCGGATTTTGCGACGACCAAACCGATGCCCGCCTGCGCCGGCTGCAATTTCCCATCGGGCGATCGCGTGCCTTCGGGAAACAAAATGATTCCCGCGCCGCCAAGCAGCCTGTCCAAAATCGTTTTCAAGCCGCGCGCGCCGCCGCCTTCACGATCAACGGGAACAGCGTTCCACGAACGCAAAATCGCGCCGAAAACCGGAAATCGAAAAAGTGATTCGCGCGCGAGATAATTGATGGCGCGCGGCAATCCCGAACCGACCAGCGGCGGATCAAGAAAACTCGAATGGTTTGAAGCGAGAATGACCGCGCCCGTTCGCGGCACGCGCCCGGGATTAAAAACGCGCCAGCGGAAATACGTTGCGAACATTACGCGAAAACAACTCCAGCCGAGAAAATAACTGGTTTTCATTTTTTAACCACCAAGACACAAAGACACCAAGTTTTTGAAAATGGAATTTTTCTTTGTGCCTTGGTGTCTTGGTGGTTCATTTTGTTTCTGAAAGTCGTGCGCGGATTTCTTTCAGCAGCAAACCGCTCGTCTGCTCCGAAGTCATGTTTGAATTATTGATGACGCGCGCGCCGAGCGCAATCATCAGCGGCGCGACCGCGCGCTGGCTGTCACGTTGATCGCGCGCCGCGAGATTCTCATTTACGCCTTCCGCCGCGCGACGTTTCGAGCGTTCTTCGAGATGTGCGTCGAGGTAAAACTTGAAATCCGTTTCAGGAAAAACATTCGTGCCGATGTCGCGGCCTTCCATCACGAGATTTCCAAACTGGATGCAATCGCGCTGCGTGTTCTTCATCCATTCGCGCACTTTTGGAATCGCGGCGACGTGCGCGACGGCAGCGGCGGTTTCCGGCGTGCGAATTTCCTTTTCAGGATAATAACCGTCCACGAGCAAATGCACCGCGCGCAGACCGTTTTTCTCGACGCATTCCAATTTCGTTTTCCACTTGCGGCAAAGCGCGGCGACGGCTTTGGCATTGTCCACATCCACTTTCTGTTTCAGGCAATACCACGCCAGCGTGCGATACATCGCGCCCGTGTCCACATAAACGTAGCCGAGCGCCTTGGCGACGAGCTTGGCATTCGTGCTTTTGCCGCTCGCGCTCGTGCCGTCAATTGCTATGACAATCGGATGTTTCATTAAATCATTTTGTAGCGGCGGTCTGTGACCGCCGATGCGACGTTCATAGAACGCCGCTACAGCTCACTCCGCAAACAATTCTTGGTGCGTTAATTTCCTTCCGTTCTTCGCATCCAAAATCGTCGCGCCAAGACCTTTTGGTGGTTGCGCCGCCAGCTTCTGGAAAAAATTCGGGAACGTTTTTTTCACGCAGGCGGGATTGATAATTTTTATGCCGGGAACTTTCAATCCCAGAATCGCAAAACACATCGCCATGCGATGATCGTTGTAGGTTTCAATCTCCGCGCCGTGCAACGGCGACGGCCAGACCGTC
>Ga0137404_10002746_pt1 | contig 11722 bp, 20 predicted proteins | sample CZOMad2_1_16fung_FD_108285 | JGI IMG/M metagenome (GOLD analysis project Ga0137404, IMG submission 108285) | Vadose zone soil fungal communities from Angelo Coast Range Reserve, California, USA - CZOMad2_1_16fungal (Illumina Assembly) | ecosystem: Environmental > Terrestrial > Soil > Vadose...
TCGAGCTGCTGCAGCCGCGCGATCCGCCGCGCCTGCACGTCGTAATGATAAAGGCGCTGCTCCAAACCCTACAATGGGTTGAGCCTCGCTGAGAAGAACGCTATTAAGAGTCAGTGTATACCAAAATAGGCTATGTACGAGCGGAGAGGGAGTAACAGCGATGAACAGTCTATCACAACGCAACAGATGGCCATGGACGGACCAGAGCGGTGGAGAAAGCCATCCTGCGAGGCAGACCGCGCGTGATGCTGGCGCCCGCGCCCGGCGACGGGCCGTGGGCCAACGCCTGGCCCTTGTAGCGGCCGTGACGCTCGGGACGTGGCTGCTCTGGGTACCCCCCAGCGGCGCGTTCCACGACAGTGCGCTGGACCCGCAGAGCAAGCAAGCGCTCGCCGGGCTCCTCGAGGAACTTCAAGACGAATGCCGTGCAGGCAATCGCGAAGCGTGCACCCAGGCACGCCAGGTGCAAACCTTTGGGAACCAACTAGCCCAGGGACAGCAAGCCTGTGCTAGGGGCGATCAGCGGGCGTGCCGAGTGGCCGCACAGGCCCAGCAGCAGTTGGCCTTGCTGCTGGAGCAGGCTGACGCCCCGGGGATGGACAGCCCGTCGCCCATGCCATCGGGGCCGACGTTCCAGCCCCCACAGATGCACCAGGAACGGCGGTCTAGTGCATCTCGGCCACCCGTCTCCACTATTGGTCCACGTGATGGTGAATCTGAGTCCGAGTGGCACAGGAGGAAGGAGGAATGCGTACGGGAAATCCATCAGAGGGCGAGCAACGATCCTGGCGGCGCGGGGTGGCTCAGCCGATCGGGGGAGCGTCAGCTGGAAATCGCGGCATGCTATAGGCGCTAGGGCGTGTTCGCAGATTCACTCCGAGATCACAGATGGGTTTTCCTGCAAGGCCAGCAGCAATTTTTGCCGGTGGGGCGTGGTGGTCTCAGAGGAACGTGCGGAGGGAATCTGCAGAGTGAAAACCGGGCAGGGCAGCACGGCCAGCGCGGCTCGTGCTCCCGCTGCCTCGCTGATAGAGGCAACTACCGCAGTCGTGGTCAGCAGATGAGGGCAGTCCAGGGCGAGCCGCTCACGCGCAAAGGGTCGGGTACGCCGCCCTGGGGCGTGCGCTCGCGCTGGGCTGATAAGGGGGAGGAGCAACGGGCTCGTGCGTGCGCCCATGGTAAGAGGAGAAGCTTATGGTGACGCGAAGAAAAGCTCTGAAGTACGCGCTGTTTGGGTCGGTAAGTCTCTTGGTCCCTACACTCCTGCGCAAAAAGGCCGAAGCGAGATATGGGCGATGCTCCAAGTGTAGTTGCCCCGGGTTTACCGGGTCAGGTTACACCTGTAGTCGAGGGGGGTGTAGCCATCACTACGATGTGCACTGGTAAACCAAGCGGGGTGAGGAACGTATGTGGCAAGGCATGGTTAAGTAGCGAAATCCGAGTTACGAAGGCACCCACTGCAAAAAGAGTGGCGGCGATGACGAGCCAGTCGATAGCAGTGGAGAAGGAAATCCCGAGACACGCGACACCGAGGCCTGGGCTCGAGACAAGTCATTTCACTCCAGAGGGCATCGCAAGCGTGAACCTCAGGACGGGGAGCCAGGCCCAAAGGAACACCCCACCACGCACGGCAATTCCCGCGGGACAATGGCCACCGACACAAGAGGAGGAACAGACATGGTCACACGGTTACTTCGTGGGGAAAGTGGGGAGAGCCCGGTACAGTCCGCTCAGGCTACGCCATCAGAAATGGAAGCGGCCATACATAAGGCGCGGAAGATCGGATGGATGATGGCCTCCCAGGAGCAACGAGCGGAAAATGTACGGTTAGGGAGTCATGAGCGACTTAATCACCGTACATTTTGTTGTGGAAACAGGCACTTAGAGTCATTTACATCATTGGGGCCAACTGGTGTATCAGGTACGCTTGCAGAGTAATGCCTGCCATAGAGTGGCCAAAAACCTTACAAAATAGGCTCAGATTCGTGTCTTGATTTTCCAGGAGTTATAGGCTCTCGTTTGACCTGGCCATAAAGTAACGATTATGGCCACGGCCACTACTGTACATTTTCGGTTGGCTGCTCCTGGGAGGCCATGATGCTCATTGGGGGAGTTGTCTCTTTGAATTACAAACGTGTGTTGACATATGTTTTGGTCGGGTGGTTGCCGTTGATGGTGATGGTGTCGTGTTCAGGTGGAGCTAGCCAGAAGCCAGGGCGAGCCCAACTGCAGAAAGAGCTGAAACAATTGGAAGCCCAGCTGACTCAGTATCATAAGGAGCATGATGATGCGATAGCAGGGTGCAATTCGGCGATCAATATCGCGAGAGATGCTCGCAGTAGCGGCTCGGGGGTCACTTCCGGCTATTGGAGCGGATTCACGCGCGGGACTTGCCGACAGAGCGGAGAGATTATACAGAAAATGAATAATACGCTGGTACGGATTTCACAGATCCAAACACAGCTCGGTAACTGGTAAGACTCGTCACAACCGCTTTGCCGATGAACGGTTCAAACTATAAGTGCCAGGATCTTCTCGCGGAAAGTCCCGAGAATGCGGGCGTCGTGCTTGTCTGGATCGACGGCTACCTGAAAGGCGATTGGCATGCAGTGCGCGGCGAACCCGAAAGCGAAGGTGTTGGATGTGGTCGCACACCTGATCGAAACCGATGACGAGGAAAACTCATGCACGCGTTGCCGTGGGGGCGGATCTCAGCGTGCGGAAGGGCCAATGCCCTCTGGCAGGGGCGATGCACAAATGCCACCGCCGCGACGGGCGGGAGGACGGCGGACTCCCCGTACGCAGAGCACGGAAAGGAGACCCTCTCATGAGAGCAGTTGATCGTCTCAGGACAAGGCGTCCGCGGAGAGCTGCCTACACCCTTACAGCCATGGCGCTGGGAGGATGGCTAGTCTGGGCGCCCCCAAGTGACGCATTCCATGCCAGCCAGCTCGACCCGCCCACCAAGCAGTTCCTGGCGGGCCTCCTCGATCGGCTTCAGGGCCAGTGCAACGACGGCGATACCCGGGCGTGCCGGCGCACGGAAGAGATCAGGGCTCTCGGCAACGACCTGGCCCAGGCAGAGCAGGGCTGTGCCACCAGGAAGCAGCGGGCGTGCCAGGAGCGCGCCACCTTGCGAGCCGAGGTCGCCTCGCTCACGGCGCAGGGCGGAGGGCGAGGCGGACAGTCAGCGAGGGCAGCCTCACCCCAGGATGAGACACCTCCAGCTTCAAGGACTGAGGGCACTGTGCCTCGGCCCGGCTCGTCGGTCGCTGCAGGGCCTTCTACCGGGGAGTGCACCGCCGAGCAGGTTCTCGCTCTGCTCAACCGGGGCTTCAGTAAAGCCGACGTGCAGCAGCTCTGTGCGGGCGGGCGGTCGCCGGGAGGGCCGGAGACCGAAAAGGGGGACCGGCCCAAGCGGCCGCCGGCTGAGGCCGGGCGGACCGGTACACCAGACAGTAAGAATTCCCTCTCTAATATACCAGATATCGATTGGTCTCCCCTAGAGACGTACTTTGAAATTTCGCAGGTCGATATTGGGATAGGGGAGCATGTTACAAGTCTGGGAAAGGTTCTGTCTGTTTCCCAGATCACGTTCATCGCGGAAGCGAAACGGAGCTTTCATTGGGTGTCGCCCCCAAAATGGGTAAGGTTGTACGACGCCGATAACATTGTAGTGGATTCGCGCGTCTTGATCTGTAAACCCCGTCATATGCGCGACATAAAGCGGGGTGAACGATTCCGGTGCTCTTTTGGGTTTACTCCTTCTACTCATCCCACAGTAAAGAAGATCATATTCGCAGACCACCCCCACGGCTCATCAGGAGGGAGCCCGAGGTCGCGCTCCTCTGGTCCAAACGAGTCAGGCGGGGGTCTGGGCGATGGTGACGACTGCAGCAGGTGTGAGGTATATCGCATACGTGAGTCCAACTGTGGCCGCGATTGTAGTGTTATGAACCCCTATAATAGGGGGGGCACATCTTTCGACGCGGTGGATAGGTGCTACGATCGCGCTGCTGATTGCCGAGTGGCAGCGGCGCACGCCTTCGAGCAGTGTGAGAGCCAATGCCGACGTTAGTCCAGACAAGGAGAGCTCCATGCGGATACCGATAGGAGCAACGAGCGTGTGAAGGGCTCAGGGAGCCAAAAGGGAAGGCAATCGTCGCCTCTCGGGTTTCCGAGCAAAGGAGATGATATCGCTATCCTGAGGACAAGGAAAGCAAAGAAGGTACGCCGCCTGCTCAGGCTTCAGCCCTGACGGGCTGGCGGATAGGAAATGCAAACGCACTTTTGCGCCGCCAGCTCGGGAGCGTGCCCCCCAGCACCCTCCAGCGCCCCCCGCCAGCGGTCACGCCTTGCCGTGCGGCAGCCCCTGAAGTGTGCCGCCAGCGCCACGGCGCGCTGCTCGCCGCACGCCCAGTCTGCGCGGCGACAGGCAGCGCCGCTCTCGCCTCCATGTCATGCCACCGCCGCTCCGGATGGCCCTGGAGCAGCTCCCTGTGCTGGCGGCGCGTGGACCGCTGGCGCGCTGGTGAGGGGCAGTGGCAGGCACTGCGCAGGCAGGGGCCAGGCGCCTGCTCGTGCCTGGTGCAGGTGGGGTGGGGTGCGGGAGGGATCCGCGGTCGGAAGGTCGCTCCGCTCCATCAGGCCCCCTCTGGCTCCGGCGCTCAGGGCCGCGAAAAGCGGGCGGCCCTCAGCTCTGTCGCCATCTCCCCCAGGGGAGTTTCAAGGTGTGGGGCCAGCTCGAAGACTCGCTCGCCCCACGAGGCAGTCAGCGCTGCTATCGCCGGCATGGCAACGCAGCGCTGATGAGGCGTCGCGCTGGGTTGCCATGCCGGCTCTGCGGGGCTGCCAGCCATTGCTTCCTCATGGGGGGACGATCCCCCCATACCCCCCTCGCGCGCGCATCCCTCGCGGGCAGAAGGACGCGGGAAAAGAGATACCCAACACGGCACCCACCGGAAGCTGCCTGCCCACAGGACGCCATGCGCGCGCGGTCCAAGGCAGGCGCGCTACATGGGGCTGCCTCGCGTCGCCGGGTGAGGTGGTTGGCGGCGGTCCCTCGCTTCGGCCGCACGTGATCGCGCGCCAAGACCTGGCCACTAGGGGGCCAGCGGGCACCGGTGGCGCTCCCGCTGGTCGCGGCGGGGCGCCTGCGGGCGGCGGTAGGCTGCGGCCAGCGGTGGGCAAGGCGTGTGCCCTGCCCTGGCTGGGGTTAGTGCGGGGTGGTAAACCAGCGTTCACAGGCCGGGCAAATCCACTCCGTGGTGGGGGTGCACGTGGCCGTGGTGCACACCGCCGGCGTCCGGCAATAGCGGCACCAATGCGCGTGGGGGTGCGCGGCGAGGCGGTTGACCACTTCTTGCGCCCCTTTGCGGTACACGGTCACACACACCAGGCCGCCGTCAGCGTCAAATACTGCCCAAAAACGTCCGTACTTGGCGATCTTCATGGTCGCTGCCCTCCCCAGGCTGGGGCGCCGGGCTCCCGCCCGGCGCCCACGGCGCCGCTACTTGCCTTTGCAGTACGAGCCATCCGCAAGGCGGTGGGACCACCACGAGCCGCGCTCATTGCTGCGCAGCTCCATCGGCACCTGGTGCAGGGCACACCAGCCTTCGGGCGTGGGCGCCTGCTGCGCCGTGCCATTGCTGGGCGGCGCTGGGGGGGGCGTACCTGGCGCCTGGCCGTTGGCGACGGCGGCCAGGGCCTGCTGCACGGCCTGCTGGAGCAGCGCCTGCACGTTGGCGGGGGCTGGCGTTGGGACAGAGGGCGCGGCTTGCGCGGCCTCGCGCTCCGCCTGCAGGACGTCGAGCGCCGCCACAATCTCACGGAAGGTGGGCACAAAGGCCTGCACCCGGGTGTGCAGCTCGGCGTCATCCGTGGCGCGCATGGTGTGCGTCCACTCGAAGGCGCCGACGCGGATCTTGAAGCAGGACGACACGGGAGCCTCGTGCACGTCCCACGCGGCGGAGTGGCGCGGCTTCGCCTGGCGGGTGGGCTTGGCGGGAGCACTGGCCGCTGGCGCGGGGCTGGGGCGCGGCGCCACCAGCGCTTGGGCTGTGGTGTGGATCAGTACGGCGAGCACGTGCTTGCACGGTGCACCACGGTGCTGGTAGTCCGGGCAGTCGCAGATGCCCTCCGCTTGCACCTGGTAGCGCGTGGCGCCGCTGGTCACGATGGCGTAGCCGTCGTCTTCGAGCGCCACGTGGCCGCCTTGCGCCAGCGCTAGCGCCTTGCTGAGCCGCTCGGGGTCGTGCTGCGCGCGCAGCGCCTCAGCGGCCTGGGCGCAAAAGCGCTGCCAGGCAACAAGCGTGTCGTCTTCGTGGCCGTACAGGGCGGCGACGTTCTGGGCCATGCGGGAGGGGAGGGGGTGTGGTAAACTGGTCATTGGAATTTCTCCCTGAGTGGAGGGTTTCGGCAGGGCTTGCGGCGGCACTTTGGACGGTTACGCCGCAAGCCCTTTCTTTTTACTTGCTTATAATGATAATATATATTATCATTTTTTACAAGGAAAATATTCATCTAAGTATTTGTTTTATAAAGTTTTTACAGGTGTTTATCGGATGGACATGCAGCGATTTGGGCAGCAGCTGAAGACCTTCCGACAGCAGCGGCAGCTGACCCAGCGGGAGTTGGCGCAGCGCTCTGGGGTGCCCCAGCCGCTGATTTCCGATCTGGAAGCCGGCAAGCGCGAGGGCGTCACCCTCGAAATGGCCTGGCGCCTCGCTCGCGAGCTGTCGGTGAGCCTCGATCACCTCGCGGGGACCTGGGACAAGGCGGAGGAATCCGCACCATCCGCCGCGGAGCAGAAGACGCGCCGCGGCCGCCCGCGCAAGACCGCGCCGGCGCCTGCTGGTGCGCGCGGCTAAGTGCGTGGGGGTACCGCGGCCGCAGTGGCAGGGAGCCAGGCCGCGACCACCGGGAGCGCCACCGGTGCGGCCCGCCCGCAGCCCCAGCCCGTTTTCCGGCCAGGCGGCGGCCACAAAACCAGCGGCGGGGCGGGCGCTGTCAAGGCCGCGTCAGCGCCGAGCGCAGCGAGGGCAGCCTTGACAGTAGGAGCCCGCCGAGCCGCCATACTCTCTCCCCGCCTGGTCGGGCGGGGGTTTGTGTCGCCTGGGAGCCCCTGGGGGCGGACGGGGCGCAGGCGCCGCCCGCAGCGAACGCAAGCCGCGCGGGTTTTGCGGCTGAAGGCGAGGACGGCGACGGCGTTGGGCGGGCGGGGGGCCAAGTGTCCCAGATGGGCGCCCCCCGCAGCCAAACGGAAGCCTCCCCGGCTGAAGCGCGAGGAGGGCGACCCACCGCACGCGCAGCGCTCCCCAGCGGGGGTGTATGCGGGGGCTCCGCCCCTGCATGTCCAAGCAATGCCTGGCAGCCCAGCGGCCAGCGGGGGCAGTCCGGCGGCGACGCTGCATCAGCCGCTGCACTGACCGGTCCGCTGGCGGCTGCGCTGACTGGCGTACCATACGGGTGCAAAAACCCCGGCAAGCCTCTGGCACCCTTGCGGGGGCTGGCACGCCGGCGCGAGGCCGGGGCCGCCCGGCGACACCGCGCGAGTACGCCGCCGCGGCCAGCACGGAGCAGGCGCCGCGCGGACCGGTCGGCCGACCACCGCCGTGACTGCCCCTGGCTACTGACGGGGCTGACGCGCTAGCGGCCCGAGTTGCGGCTGTAGTCTCAGACACGCCCTGGGCACCGACCTGACGCCCAGCCGCGCAGCGCAAGGTCACATCTGGCGCGGCGCATTGCACGCGGCGGGCGGCTGGGGGCCACCTCTTCCCTGCCAGCAGTCAGGCGCCGCCACACCTGGAGAAACACCGTTGCTGCCAGCGGTGGCGGCGCGCTAGACCCGTTAGGTGAGCCGGCCTGCAGAGGCCGGATAAGGAAACCATCACGGTATGATTAGCGGTATTTGCAAGCGCATCCCTCAATGGGACTCGATAAAGAAGTTCGGCCAATTGGAAGTCACGAAGCCCTCAGGAGTTGCTCTTGTTCTTGTCCCTTTTGTAGTGTACATGCACCAATTAATGCAAGGTATTTTACAAGAAGCTATTTCCAAGAAAAGATTTTTCTTTTTTCTCCCAGTTTTATATAAAATGTTAAACATTATAAATGAGTTTCAAATACCAACCATACTGATGTATGGCTATGTCAGTGCGCTATGTCTTATAATAGCCAAGATTTATTATAATGTCTTCTGTCCTTATCTGATAAAAAAGTATGAAGCGGCAGACTCTATGAGATATGCGGTGGAGGTAGGTGGAAAAAGCGATGATCTCAAAAAGTATCTCTATACGGCGTACAAAAATAATCATGATGTCTTGGAAAGATTTGGTTTACAGCACGAAGTAGGCCTAGGAGAAGAGGAATTCGCACAGAAGCTTCCATGGACACCCGATATTCTCTTTGGTACTGCTTATCATTTTGCTAGGTTTCACCAACCTTTTCATCGTTTATGCTGCATGGTCTTATATTTAGTCGGCTTTGGGTTTTTGTCTTTTATTTTCATTGTTCAGACATACAGAGTTATCAATTTCTTCCTGCAATCCTCCTAAGGAGCAATGATGTCCACCGAGATACTGTCTGCGCGTGCGCGTTCTGCCGGAACGGCGAAGCAGCCATACACCACTGTCCTGATAGCCTCCAACAGAAAGGATTTTGATGCTGTCTGCGATGTACGCATTCTCGCAATCACAGCGTCAGGATGGCTTCTCTCAATGCGCAACAGTGCCGAAGGGGGCTCTAGGAACTCCACGCCGATGTTTGGCGTACGCTTAGTCGACAGGAATGAGCAACTCGTCGGTGATGTTGTCGGTCCAGTGCAAAACTCTCTCCTTTTTACAGGGATCTCTGGTCTTACCGTGTGGCTGAGAATCGCTCACTTCCTCTTGGCGGATCCTATTATCCAGGCTATCTGGAGGTACGAAATGGTGGCCGCGTGTTACTACGAGTTGTCTTAAGCGTGTTGTATGCAGGAGTAGAAGAGTATGAAGATCAAAGTCTACAAAGACGAAATTAGATTTGATTTAGTTGATCATCAAGGGAATATCTATGATTCACATGAATACGAAACTTCAGAAGAATTAGAAGCGGATATTCCTATGGAAGCCAAATATGGTGATGTAGTTATTCCTTTAGTTCCAAAGGTCACCAAAGGGAGTGAACGGTTTACCATTAATGATAAATTCTATAAACACGCCATCGATGAGAGAGCTGATGAAATAGGTTACAACCGAGACAAACTTGGCCCTCTATACTAAGGGGAACTGGCGCCTTTCTCCGGAGGCGACGAGCATGAGCTCTTATGTCTTGTACCTGCCAGAGGCCCGCGGCCAGGCCGCGCAGGAGGTGGCCCAGGCCCCGCAGACCTCGCTGGACGACTTGGGGCTCGCGACGATTGCCGACAAGGTCGCCGCCGTGCGCACCGCCCAGTATGTGCGCACCCGCATCGCCCGGGCTGACCAGCAGGCCTTCCTCGCGGTGCTCGAACGCATCAAATACGCCGCAAGGCCGGTGGTCGAGGGCGACGAACGCTAGCCGGGCAGCTCCTGCCCTGCTGCTCCAACGCGCGCTGAGCGGCGGCCGGGCGACGCCGCGGCCGGCGCTCCCGCGGTCCAGGCCGCACACCATGACCGTGGTTCGAGGAGGAGAGATACCATGGGGAAAGTGCTTGAACTCTCGGACGACACGTATCACCAGTTAGCCGAGCTCGCCCAGCACCAGCAGCGGACGTTAGAGGAGATGTTCCGCCTGTGCCTCGCGGCCTACGCGGCGAGCCACGAGTAGCAGGCCCCCCAGCCAAGGGTACTGGAGGCCGACATGCTCCCAGACAGTGAGTATCCCGTGGTGCTGGCCTATCGGCGCGAGCCCGTGCAGCGTCTCACCGGGGTGGTCCGGACGATCCGCGAGGGCCCCCGGGAGCTTGCGCTGACCGACGACGAGTGGCAGACGCTCGGGCTGGAGGAGCGCACGGATGCCGAATAGGCTGGACTGGTACGAGGTCACGCAGGGGAGCGAGCTCCTGCAAGGGGATCTCCTTCGCCATTGCCCGATACCGCGGGTGCGCGGGCTGGAGCACTGGCCGCTCCGCGCCGGCCAACCGCTGGAGGTGGACATCGACCAGGAAGACGTGGTCATTCTGTCCCAGAGCTGCGATCTCGCCAACGACAAGATTCAGGATGTGGTCCTGGCCCAGGTGCTCGACTGGGCTGTCGCCTGCAGGGCCCTCATCCGGCAGGGCAATAGTTTGCGCGCAGCCGGAATTTCCGCCGCGCCTTAGTCGCCGGCAACATCCCGAGCCTCTCCCTGTTACACAAGCACGAGAGGGCCCCAACGCTGGGCTGGTCGATCGTCGATTTCCACCGGCTCTTCGTCCTTCCCAAGCCGGTGGTCATCGCGGTGGCGCGGGCAGCGGATCCCCGCCTGCGGCTGCGCTCGCCCTACCGCGAGCACCTGGCGTAAGCGTTGGCGCGCTACTTTATGCGGGTGGGGTTGCCGCATGATGCCCAGGCCTTTGAAAGCGAAGGCGAGGTCGATGGGTGATGCCACACCCGGCGCTTCCGGCCCCGCCGGGGTGTCGGCGCCCGCCCGCCTGGGGCCTGGTCGGCGCGGCCAGTCCTGTGCACAGGCGGGCTTGCCAGTCCCACGCCTGTATGCTATTGTGACAGCGTCATAGTATGATGGTGTACTATCATCATAGTATGGTTGTATGATAGGACACAACCATGAGCCCATTGCCTCTCTGGGAGCCTCGCATGCGAACCCTGGCCCTCGTCTCACAAAAGGGCGGCAGCGGCAAAACCACGCTGGCGGTCCACCTAGCCGTCGCCGCGACCCAGGCGGGGGAGCGGGTGACCGTCATTGACACCGACCCCCAGGGCAGTGCCCAGGCCTGGGCGCAGGTCCGGCAGCAGGGCGCGCCGGCCGTGGTCAGCGCCACCCCGGCCGAGGTGCCGCGGCAGCTCGCCACGCTGGCCGCGACGCTGGTGGTGGTCGATACCGCGCCGCACACGGCCGTCAGCCTCGCCACCGTGACAGCGGTGGCCACGGCACTGCTCATCCCCTGCCGCCCGACGGCCTTTGATCTGGCCGCCGTCGCGGCCACCGTGGCGCTGGCCCGCGCCGCGCAGAAACCGACCACCTTCGTGCTCACAGCCTGTCCGGCCCGGGCGCCGGAAGTGGCCCAAGCCCGCACGGCCTTGGCCACCTATGGGTTCCCAGTGGCCCCGGTGCTGATCGGCGAGCGGCGCACCTATGCCCGGGCGGTGGCCGGGGGGTATGCCGTCACCGAGTATGAGCCCCAGGGCAAAGCCGCCCAGGAAATCGCCGCCCTGTGGCGCTGGTTGCACGAGGGCTTTCTGCAGAAGGAGAGTAAGCCATGAGTGAACGCCGTGCCAAAACCCCAAGCTTGAGCCAGTTCACCCAGGCCACGGCGCCGGCGCCGTCTGCCCCCACCAGCCGCATAGGCGAGCGCACGCGGGGCAAAGGCGCGTTCGTCGGCATCACGATTCGGTTGACCCACGAGCAGTGGGACCGCCTGCACGACCTGGCCCGGGCCGAGGGGATCAGCTTGCAGGCCTTGACGCTGCGTGGGCTGTCGCACCTGTTTGAGGCGCGGGGCCTCCCCCCGCTGTGAGCGGCGCCGCCTGGCGCTGCCTACGGAGCTGTCGCGGGGCCCACCGTCGTCCTCAGGCGCCCGGATGGGCCTGTGGATAACTTTTGGCCA
>Ga0137404_10002756_pt1 | contig 11708 bp, 6 predicted proteins | sample CZOMad2_1_16fung_FD_108285 | JGI IMG/M metagenome (GOLD analysis project Ga0137404, IMG submission 108285) | Vadose zone soil fungal communities from Angelo Coast Range Reserve, California, USA - CZOMad2_1_16fungal (Illumina Assembly) | ecosystem: Environmental > Terrestrial > Soil > Vadose zone...
GGACTTTGGTCTGACTGGCCGGGCGCAACATTTCAGCGAGGAGCTCGCGCAGTTCCCGAACGCGCCCGCGATGATGAGACGGTGTGAGCTGAGCGCTGGCGATCTGCACGGCCACCAGCAGGACAGTGAAGACGAACACGATGGAGCTGAACGCCGTGGCGACGAGGTGGTGAGCCGCCGCCTCGCGCCCCCTCGTTCGGGGTCTCTCATCGACAGTCCGGGCAGCCGAGTGACAAAGGTGACAAACGGCGAACCTTGCCACGTCTACTTCGACCCGTTGAGGTAGCCCTAAATTACGACAAATGAAGATCTATGTTCTTGGCTCGACCCTTGCTTGATCCTGTGGCGTATCTGTATGCCGACAATAGACAAGAGCGAGCAATAGACACTTGCCAGCAATAAACGCCTGGGAGAGACCCATGAGGAAACGGATCGCCGTGGCAGCGCTCGGCGTCCTGCTGTCCCTTGTAGTCGGGACCTACGGATGGTCGCAGAGCCAGCCGTTCTCGTTCGGAGTCATCATCTGGCGCAGCCCGACTCTCACCGCGCAGTTCTGGAATCCGATCCTTCGCTACGTCTCGGACAGGAGCGGCGTGCCGCTTCAGCTCAAAGTCGCCCAGACCGGCCCCGAGCACACCGCCATGGTGAGGCGCGGCGACTACCATTTCCTCTACTCCAACCACAACTTCATCAAGGAGAACGAAGAGAGCGGCTACCGGGTGTTCGCACGCTCGAAGGAGGACGCCGGCACCGGAGAGATCGTGGTCCTGAAGGACTCGCCGATCCGCTCGCTGGCCGATCTCCAGGGTCAAGAGGTCGTGTTCCCGCACACCGCGGCATTCTACGGCTATCACCTACCGATGGACGCGCTCCTCCGCAAGGGGATCCAGGTCAAGGTTCACTTCGCCGGCAACCAGGAAGGCGCGATGGGGCAGCTCAAGGCCGGGCGCGCCATCGCCGCGGGCGTGAACGCCGAGGTGATGCGAGCCTTCGCCCAGCGCGAGAACGTCGCCTACCGCACACTGTGGAGCTCGGACAAATTCCTGAGCCTCGCCCTCTCGGCTCTCCCGTCGGTGCCGGCCGACACCGTCAAGGCCGTCCGCGACGCGTTTCTCAAGATGGGCGATGACCCGGAAGGCGCCAAGGTCCTGGCGGCCAGTGCCGACGTCCTCAAGCAGGCGACGCCGTTGCGATTCGTCGCGTCGAAGGACACCGAGTTCGACAACATGCGGAAGTTCTACCGGACTACCCTGGTGAAGGTCGAGCTCCAGTAGTGAGCTTCACGCTCGCCGGACTCGGGCGAGGCAATGTCTCGCTCACGGTTCGGCTCGTGTTCGGCACCGGCCTCGCGCTGCTCGGCTGCGGGGCCGCGCTCTTCTATTCCATCCTCCGCGAGGAAATCTCGGATCAGCGCGCCGCCCTGAGCGAGCAGCTCCGCGAGGAGATGACCTTCGCCCTACCCGCGATGAGCGGCCCCGCCGTCGTGGGCGACTATTCGGTGATCGAGCAGATGGTGAAGGCGCGCGCCCGCCAGCCCACCATCGCCAGATTCGCGTGGACCGACAACTCCGGTCATCCCGTCGCGGCCCTCGGCCCGGAGATCCGGTCGGAAGCCCCTCGCTGGTTCATCGAGAGGCTCCACTTGCCTGCGCTCGAGGATTCCCAGGCGGTCGTCGTCGGCGGCGAGAAGTACGGCACGGTCTCCCTGCGACTCAACCCCGCGGTGTCCGTCAACAAGCTCTGGCGCGGCTTCTGGGAAAAGCTCGGCATCCTCCTGCTCGGGACGGGGTTGTCGCTCGGGGTGACCCTGGTCGTGCTTCGTAGCGGGGTCAAGCCGCTCCGCGTCCTGGCGGCGAGCGCTCGCCGCTTCGGGCAGGGCGACTACGCTGTCCGGATTTCGGCGGAAGGGCCGCCCGAGACGGCGCAATGCGTCCAGGCGTTCAACAGCATGGCGGAGAACATCGAATCGCTGCTGGCGTCGTTGCGCCGCAGCGAGGAGAAGAACCGGCTGCTCGCGCTCCAGGTCGAGCAATCGAGCGACGCCATCTTCTCGCACGACCAGCGCGGCATCGTCACCTCATGGAACCGTGGCGCGGCCCGGCTCTACGGCCACACCGCCGTCGAGGCGATCGGGCGGCCGCTGCGCGAGCTCGACCTGTGGGTCGGCCGGGGCGGGCCCGTGGACGAGCCGGGAGCCGCGGCCCAGCGAGCGGTGCCGGCGTCGTTCGAGACCTGCGCCAAGACCAAGACGGGACAGCTCGTCGAAGTCTCGGTGGTGGCCACGCCGTTCCGCGACGAGGCCGGCCGACCGATGGGCGAGCTCACGATCGTGCGCGACATCAGCGCGCTCAAGCAGAAGGAAGCCGCCGCCGAGGCCGCGAACCGCGCGAAGTCCGAGTTCCTGGCCACGATGAGCCACGAGATCCGAACGCCGATGAACGGCGTGATCGGCATGACCTCGCTCCTGCTGGACACCCAGCTCACGCGCGAGCAGCGCGACTACGCCGAGACCGTCCACCGCTCGGGCGAGGCGCTGCTGGCCATCATCAACGACATCCTCGACTTTTCGAAGATCGAGGCCGGGCGGCTCGAGCTGGAGCCGGTGCCCTTCGCTCTGCGCGAGACGCTGGCCGAGTCGATCAAGACGCTCGCGTCGCTCGCCCACGCCAAATCGCTCGAGCTCGCGTACGAGATTCATCAAGGCGTCCCGGACGACGTCGTGGGTGACACCGGGCGGATCGGCCAGATCCTCGTCAACCTGGTCGGCAACGCGATCAAGTTCACCGAGCAGGGCGAGGTCGCCGTTCGCGTCGACGCCGAGACCGTGACCGGCGACACCGTCATCCTACGAGTGGCGGTTCAGGACACTGGCATCGGGATCGCGGCGGACAAGAGCCGGCTCATCTTCGACGCCTTCGCGCAGGCGGACGCGTCGACCACGCGCCGATTCGGCGGGACGGGTCTTGGTCTCGCCATCTGTCGCCGGCTGGTCGAGCGGATGGGCGGGCGCATCTGGCTCGACAGCGAGCTCGGTCGTGGCAGCACCTTTCACTTCACCTTGTCGCTCCAGCGGGCGCGGGTTCCGGTCCCCAGGCGCGTGGCCGCACCGCCGCACGCTTTGCAGGGGCTTCCGGTCCTGGCCGCCGACGACAACGCGACCAACCGCCGGCTGCTCGAAGCGATGCTCACGGCGTGGGGCGTCGCCCCGACGATCGTGGAGGACGGGCGCTCGGCCCTGACCGAGCTCGAGCGCGCGCGCGCCGCCGGACGCACGTTCCATCTGGTGCTGCTCGACGCGCGGATGCCCGACCTCGACGGCTTCGCCGTCGCCGAGCGCATCCGTCAGGAGCCGGCGCTGGCCGGCGTGACGGTCATGCTGCTGACGTCGGACGTGATGAGCGGCGACCTGGCCCGCTGCCGGAGCCTTGGGGTCGCGCGCCACCTGGTCAAGCCCTTCACACCGTCGGAGCTGCTCAACGCCGTGCTCCTGGCCCTCGGTCAATCGATCGAGACGGCCACGCCGTTCGTCCCTGCCGCGCGCGACGCGTCAGCCAAGCGTTTGCACGTGCTGGTGGCGGAAGACAACGCGGTCAACCAGCGGGTGATCGTGCGCCTCCTGGAAAAGATGGGCCACATCCCGGTCATCGCCTACAACGGGCAAGAAGCCGTCGAGGCGTACGAGAGCCGTCCGTTCGACGCAGCGCTGATGGACGTGCAGATGCCCGTGATGGACGGGTTCGCGGCCACGAAGGCCATCCGCGAGAGCGAAGCCCGCAATCCCGGCCGCCGCCGGCTGCCGATCATGGCGCTCACCGCGTACGCGATGCGCGGGGATCGCGAGCGATGCCTCGCGGCGGGGATGGACGACTACCTGACCAAGCCGGTCAAGCCCGAGGAGCTGTCAGCCGCGCTGAACCGCCTCCTCGACGACGGCCGCGCCGCCGCGCATTCAGCCGCTCCGGTGCGGAACGCGGACGCGCCGGTGCAGCGCGCGGATACGCCCGCGGTGCAGGGGGACGCGGCCCCGCAGGCGGGTTTCGATTTCACCGCCGCGCTCCACTATGTCGGCGGAGACCGCGAGCTCCTTGACGAGCTCCTCGGGATCTTCGTCGAGGACGCCCCCGTTCGTATGGAGGCGATCCGCGAGGCGATCGCCCGCGGTGAAACCCCCGAGCTCATGCGCGAGGCTCACACGCTCAAGGGGGCGCTGAAGGTGATCGGCGCGACGGCGGCCGCCGGGCTCGCCCAGGGCCTGGAGGCGCTCGGACGTGAGGGCAACATGAGCGAGGCCGACAAGCTGAGCACGGCGCTCGAGCGCGAGATGGATCGTCTGATGCAGTCGTTGCTGGCCGCGAAGCGCGGGTGAGTTCGCCGCGAGACCGCGGCGGCTCGGCTCACGACAGCAGAATCAGTAGATCGCGCGGGCCCACGGCGTCACCGGGCGCCACGTACACCTCGGCGACCAGGGCGTCGTGCTCGGCGATGATGTGGGTCTCCATCTTCATCGCCTCGATCGCCAGCAGCGTTTCCCCACGCGCGACGACCTGACCGGGCCGCACCGCGACCGCCACGACCGTGCCCGCCAGCCCGGCGCTGACGTGCGAGGCGTTACCGTTCTGAGCCTGAGCGCGCGCTCCCTGAACGGTCGCCGCCGCTGTGGCCAGCCTGAGCAGCTCGAGCTGGCCATCCAGGGTCGCGAAGAGCGTCACCACGCCGTCCGCGTCGGGATCAGTGCGGGCGAGCAGACCGATCACGTGCTTCTTGCCCGGCGCCACCTCGACCTCGGTCTCTTCGCCCTCGCGGAGCCCGTAGAGGAACGCCGGGGTCGGCAGCGCCGAGACGTCGCCGAAGCGCTCGCGGTGCCGCGCGTACTCGAGGAAGAGCGCGGGGAACAAGAGCCACGACGACAGCTCGCGCTCGCTCACCGGGCGTCGCAGCGTGGCCTCGAGCTCGCGACGCCGTGCGGCCAGGTCGGCGGCCGGAAGATGCGCGGCGGCGCGACCGTCGATCATCGGTTGGCCCTTGAGCACCTTGCGCTGCAGCTCGGCCGGGAAGCCCTCCGGCGGCGCGCCGACCTCGCCGCGGAACAGCGCCACGACGGACTTCGGGAACGCCAGATCGCGCGCCGGGTCGAGCACGTCGTCGCGGCTCAGCCCGTTGGCGACCATGCACAGCGCCATGTCGGCCACCGCGGTGGACGTGGGGGTGATCTTCACGAGGTCGCCGAACAACAGATTGACCTCGGCGTACCGCTGACAGATCTCGTCCCAGCGATGCTCGAGCCCCATCCCGCGGGCCTGGGCGCGCAGGTTCGTGTACTGCGGTCCGGGCATCTCGTGCCGATAGACGTCGGCCGTCCCGGCGCGCATGTCGGCCTCGAACGGCGCGTAGTAGCGGCGCACGACCTCCCAGTAGCGTGACAGCGCTTGTAAGATTTCGGGATCGAGCCCCGGGTCGAGCTCCGAGCCCGACAGCGCCGAGGCCATCGCGCTCAGATTCGGCTGCGAGGTGAGTCCGCTCATCGCGTCGAGCGCCCCGTAGACCGCGTCGGCGCCCGCATCGATGGCGGCCAGGACGCTGGCGGCGCCGATGCCGCTGGTGTCGTGCGTGTCGAAGTGAATGGGCAGCCCGACCTCGCCGCGCAGCGCTTCGACCAGCGCGCGCGCCGCGCGCGGCCGGCAGACGCCCGCCATGTCCTTGATGCCGAGGATCTGCGCGCCGGCCTTCTCGAGCTGACGGGCCAGATCGACGTAGTAGCGCAGGTTCCACTTCGGGCGGGCGGCGTCGAACAGATCACCGGTGTAGCACATCGCCGCCTCGCAGAGGGCGCCGGAGCCACGAACCGCGTCGATCGCGACGCGCATGTTGTCGACGCCGTTCAGCGAATCGAAGACGCGGAAGAGATCGATGCCCTCGCGCGCCGCCTGTGTGATGAAGTGCTGCACGACGTTGTCGGGGTAGCTCGTGTAGCCGACGGCGTTCGAGGCGCGGACCATCATCTGTAATATCAGATTGGGGACGGCCGCGCGCAGGCGGGCCAGTCGCTCCCAGGGGTCCTCGCGCAGGAACCGCAGCATGACGTCGAACGTCGCGCCACCCCAGCACTCGAGCGAGAAGAGCTGCGGTGCCAGGCGAGCGTAGGCCGGAGCGACGGCCAGGATGTCGTACGTTCGCACCCGGGTGGCCAGCAGCGACTGTTGCGCGTCCCGCACGGTCGTATCGGTGAAGTGGATGCGCTTCTCGCGGCGCATCCAGCTGAGGAAGCGCTCCGGTCCGAGCTCGCGCAGCCGATCGCGGCTGCCGGGCGGGATCGGGCGATCGACATCGTACGACGGCAGGGGCGGCCTCGTGAGCGGCGCGGTGGGGCGCGGGCGCCCCTGGATCTCGGGATTGCCGTTGACGGTGATGTCGCCGACGAACTCGAGCAGGCCGAGGGCCCCATCCGGAGACGGCGGGAGCTCGAAGAGCTCCGGGGTCTCGTCGACGAACCTCGTGGTGCACTTGCCGACGGCGAACGTCGGGTGCGTGATCACGTGCTGGAGAAATTCGAGGTTGGTCGCCACGCCGTCGACACGCGTCTCGCCCAGAGCCCTCGCCATGCGGCCGATCGCCTCCTCCGGTGAGTCGCCGCGCGCCACGACCTTCATGAGCAAGGAGTCGTAAAACGGCGAGACGATCGCGCCGGTGTGGGCGCTGCCGGCGTCGACGCGGATGCCGAAGCCCGCGGGGATCTGGCACGTCGTGAGACGTCCGTGAGCGGGCGCGAAGCCGCGGGCCGGATCTTCGGTCGTCACCCGGCACTGGAGCGCGTGCCCGGACAAGGTGATCGCGTCCTGTGACGGCACGCCGGAGGCGGGCCCGCCGATCCGGGCCCCGGCGGCGATCCGGAGCTGCGCCTTGACGATATCGATACCGGTGACTTCCTCGGTGACAGTGTGCTCGACCTGCAGGCGCGGGTTGACCTCGATGAAGTAGAACGCCCAGGTATCGGCGTCCAGGAGGAACTCCACGGTGCCGGCGTTGGTGTAGTGAGCGGCCCGCGCCAGGGCGAGCGCGGCATCCGAGAGGGTCCGACGCTCGGCTTCGGTCAGGGAAGGCGCCGGCGCCCACTCGACGATCTTCTGGTGCCTCCGCTGGACCGAGCAATCGCGCTCGAACAGGTGCACCAGGTTTCCGTACAGGTCGCCCAGGATCTGGACCTCGATGTGGCGCGCCCGGAGCAGGACCTTCTCGGCGTACACGAGGTCCTCGCCGAAGGCCGCGCGCGCTTCGCGCCGCGCCGTCTCGATGAGCTCGGGGAGGTCCGCCGGCGACTCCACGACCCGAAGGCCCCGGCCGCCCCCACCGCGGCTGGCCTTGACCATGAGCGGATAGCCGATCTCCGCAGCGAGCTCCTTCGCCCGGGCGTGGTCGCGCGGCAGCGGGCCGGTCGCCGGAAGAACGGGAACACCCACGGTCTGGGCCAGCGTCCGCGCCGCGATCTTGTCGCCCAGGATGCGCAGTACCTCGGCGCGCGGGCCGACGAAGGCGATGCCGGCCTCCGCGCAGGCGGAGGCCAGCTCGGGCTTGGCGGCGAGAAATCCGTAGCCGGGATGGATCGCGTCCACGCGCGCCCGGCGCGCCACGCGCATGACGTCGTCCAGATCGAGATAGGCCTCGATCGGCGCGCGGCCGGCGCCTACGGGATAGCTTTCGTGGGCGGTGAAGCGATGTCGCGCGGCTCGGTCCTCCTCGGAAAAGATGGCGACGGTGCGCAGCCCGAGCTCCCGCGCGGCGCGCACGATCCGGATGGCGATCTCGCCACGGGCGGCGACGAGAAGGCTGGCGATCTTCTGGTGCACGACCGCGTCTCCGCGCCTACGCCAGCGCGACCAGCATCTTGAGCCCGAGCGCGCCGATGACGATGGCGAAGATCCGCTTGAGCGAGCGCTCGGAGGTGCGGTGCGCCAGCCGTGCGCCGAAGGGCGCGAGCACCATGCTCCCCAGGGTGAACCCGATCAGCGCCGGCACGTAGATGTATCCCACGCTGTGCGCCGGCAGCCCCTCGGCGCCCCAGCCGTTCACGAGATACCCCAGCGAGCCGACCACCGCGATCGGGAAGCCGACCGCCGACGCCGTGCCGATCGCCGTGTGGAACGGCACGTTGCAGAAGACCAGGAACGGGATCGTCAAGGTGGCGCCGCCCATGGCCGCCAGCGCCGAGCAGACGCCGATCACCGTGCCGGCGACGAAGAGACCCGGCGTCGGCGGGAGCTGGCGCGTCGGCTTCGGCTTCCAGTTGAAGAGCATGCTCGAGGCCATGTAGAGGACGAACACCACGAAGATCACCGCGAGCGGAAAGGTCGGAATGTGGCGGGCCAGCAAGGTCCCCAGGCCCGTGCCGATGACGATCCCGGGAATCAGCCGCCGCAGCACGCTCCAGTTGACCGCGCCGTGACGGTTGTGAGCGCGCAGGCTCGCGAGCGACGTGAAGATCACGGTCGCCATCGCCGTCCCGAGCGCGACGTGCAGCATGTGCTCGCGCGGGAAGCCCTGCGCCGCGAAGGCCATCGTCGTCAGCGGCACCTGGATGCCGCCGCCGCCCATCCCGAGCATGCCCGCGAAGAAACCGATGAACGCGCCGATTGCGACGTACACGAGTAGCCACTGGTCCACGGTCTTCTCTCCCCTTGTCGCGTCTCCATCATTGGCCACTCGCGGCGCGTGGTTGGTGGTCGGTCGGCTGCCGGACCGGGACACCGATCGACGCATCGGTCGTGAGCCGATGTGCGAGTATCGGCGAACTTCACTCCGCCTGGGGACGAGAAACAATGTCCGGGACTGCCGAAGCTATGTCTGGGCGTGCGGGTTGCGCGCGAGCCGAGCACGACGGGGACGTCGGGCGACCGGCCTCAGCGCGTGGATCGTCGATAGGCGCTCGGCGGCCGTCCCGTGATCCGCTGGAAAACGTGGGCCAGATGCGAAGTGTCGGCGAAACCCAGGCGTGCCGCGATCGACTCCAGCTTTTCGTCGGTGTGCGCCACGAGATCCTGGGCGATCGTCACCCGGACGCGGGTGAGATAGTCCCGGACGCTCATCCCGATCTCCGAGCGGAAGAGATGGGCCAGGTGGCTGGCGGAGATCTCGGTGATCTCCGCGATGCTGTCGACCGTCAGATCCTCGTCGTAGTGTTGGCTCAGGTGATCGATCGTCCGGCCCACCGATTCGCCGAGCCGCGGCCAGGGGCCGCTCGGGCCGGCGCCCGGCGGGAGGACCGCGCCGATGCGGTCGACGAGGTCTTCAGACCTGACCGGCGGCCGCAGGACGCCGCGGATATTCAAGGTCTCCCAGACCGGCGCCGCGCCCAGATAGACGTCGTCGCACACGACGAGGACCGGGCACGCCGGCAGCTGTGCGCTCAGCACCCCGAGAAAGCGCCCGGCCTCCGCGGTCGAGCGCTTGACGTTCAGCACGACGCAGGTCGGCCGGAAGCGGAGCATGTCGTTCAGCCCGTCGGCGAGGGTGGCGCTCGTCTCCACGCCGGCCGCGCGCGCCAGCACGACCGCGAGCGTGGCGCGCCACCCGGGGTCGCCGCCGACGAGCAGGAGCCGGTGCGTCCGGGGCAGACGCGCGTTGCGTTCGGCGCGCTCGCCTTCCGCCGACGTAACGTTTCGGCGGGCGCGCTGCTCGAGCGCCTGACGCATCGCCGCGATCAGCTCGTCCTCCTGGAACGGTTTCGTGACGTAGTCGGCGGCCCCGAGCTTCATGGCGGCGACCGTGGTCCGCACCGTCTTCACCGCGGTCATCATGATGACCGGAAGATCCGGCTCGAGCGCCTTGAGCTCTTGCAGGATTTCGAGCCCGTCGACCTCCGGCATCAGGATGTCGAGGAGCACGAGGTCGACGCGCTCGGCGCGTACGATGTCGAGCGCCGAGCGCCCGTGGGGCGCGTCCAGCACCGTGTAGTGCTCGTCGAGGGCGAAGCGCAGGCCCTCACGGACGCCGGCGTCGTCGTCGACGACGAGCACGACGGGACGATCCTGCGGGACTTCCTTCGGGACGAAGGGCACTGGCGAATCGCCGCGGTGTGGTCTCACGCCCAGAGCCTGCCACAGGAGACCGCAGTCACCTACACAAATTCCACAGCCCTGGACATTGACTGGCGTGCCTTAGTCTCCGACTGTTGGCCCACCCCGCGCACGAGCACGGGTCGGGCGTCGTCCGCTCGCGCTCGTAGAGAGGAATCGATAGACACGTCGTGATGACCAGACCAGGATCGTGCGCATCGCTCGTCGGCCTCGTGGCCGCGCTCGTGCTCGTCTCCGCATCCGGCGCGACACCAGAAACCATCCGGATCGGGATCGGCCACCAGAGCCTCTGCACCGACACCTATTCGGGCGGCATCACCGTCAAGCAGCTCGGACTCCTCGAGAAGCATCTACCGCGCAAGGGGAAGTACGACGGCGCGAAGTACGACATCGTGTGGGAAGACTACACGTCAGGGCCGCCCATCACCAGCCAGATGCTGGCCGGCAAGCTCGACATCGGAGTGATGGGCGACTACCCGCTGCTCGTCAATATCGCCCGCTTCCAGGAGACGAACAGCCTTCGCTCGGTCATCGTGTCGATGACCGGCTACAACATGCACGGCTCCGGCAACTCGGTCGTGGTGCCGGCCGACGCGCCCATCTACCGGTTCGAGGACCTCAAGGGCAAGAAAGTCTCGGTGCCATTCGGCTCCGCCGCGCACGGGATGGTCCTCAAGGCGCTGGTGGACCGCGGGCTCACGCCGGATTTCTTCACCTTGATCAACCAGGCCCCACCCATCGGCGCCACCAGCATCCAGGAGAAGAAGATCGACGCGCACGCGGACTTCTGTCCGTGGGGCGAGCTGATGGAGTTCAAGGGCTTCGGGCGGAAGATCTTCGACGGCAGTCAGGCCTCGGTCGCGTACCTGCACGGCCCCGTCGTCCGCAAGGACTTTCTCGAGAAGTATCCGGAGATCGTCGTCGCCTACCTCAAGGCCGTGGTCGAGGCCAACGAATGGATCACGAAGAACCCCGAAGAGGCGACCACGAAGCAGGAGCAATGGACGTCGATCCCCAAGGAGGTGCTCTACCTCTACTTCGGGCGCGGCGGCTTCCTCACGCTCGACGCGACGATCAAGCCGAAATGGGTCGAGGTGCTGAGGTACGACGCGACCGTGCTCCAGAAGATGAACATCATCAAGGGCGCGGACGTCGAGGGCTTCATCGACGACCGTTTCATCAAGCAGGCGTACCGTGAGCTCGGCCGCGACTATGGACAGGACCAGCGTCAGATGGTGGCCGGCACCTCGCCCATGGACGGCAAGGACGCGAGCACCGGCGCGCCGATCAAGGATCCGCGCACGGCGGCCGAGATGTGGCTGAAGGGCGAAGCCATCAGGCCCTACGCGTCCCTGGCGAGCCTGATGGGCGCGCTGCGCGAGGCGGAGTCGGCCGGTCGCATCGTCAACGCGGCCTACGTTTTCGACTACCCGACCGGGCTCAAGCTCTTCGCCCATCGGGCGTTCTACGTCGCCGGCGGCAGCGGCAAGGCCGTCTCCGCATCGCTCGTGGCCTTCGCCTGGAAGGAAGAGGCGGACGCGTTCGCGACCAAGAACGGCGGCAAGGTTCTCTCGCTGGACGAAGCGAAGAAGCTGGGGACCGCCCGGTAGATGGCCACGCTCGTCGGCGCGCCGGCCACCC
>Ga0137404_10002757_pt1 | contig 11708 bp, 12 predicted proteins | sample CZOMad2_1_16fung_FD_108285 | JGI IMG/M metagenome (GOLD analysis project Ga0137404, IMG submission 108285) | Vadose zone soil fungal communities from Angelo Coast Range Reserve, California, USA - CZOMad2_1_16fungal (Illumina Assembly) | ecosystem: Environmental > Terrestrial > Soil > Vadose...
GATGCCCGGCTTGCCCAGGATGGCGGATACCGAACCCGTCGCCAGCGAGGTGAGCGTAGAGGAAATGATCAGCGCCGTCTTCAATAATATTTCTTCGAACGACCTCATCAATTTTTCCATAGCGGCGCCACCCCTTGAATTGCTGCCAGCCGCTAAGCTGAACAAGATGTTGATCCACGCCATGCGTAGCTCTAAGCACCATGGTATTTATTACGAAAATATCCAGGGCAATATCGATCTGCGCAGGCAACTGGCCAAGCTCGCCTTCAACTGGGGGGGTAAATTCTCGGAAGACGACGTGGTGGTCACGGCCGGCTGCATGGAAGCATTGGTCATGTGCCTGCGGGCGGTGACCAAGCCGGGCGATACCGTGGCCATCGAGAACCCTACGTACTTCGGTATTTTCCAGGTGATCGAAAGCCTGGGCCTGAAAGTGCTGGAGCTTCCGGCGGACCCGGTCACAGGCGTGAATCCGGATCACCTGGAACAGGCGATCAAAAAATTCGAGATCAGCGCCTGCGTATTCGTTCCGAACTTTTCCAACCCCCTTGGGGGCTGCATGCCGGATGAGAAAAAACGTGCTTTGGTAGATCTGATCACCCGGCACCGGATACCCCTGATCGAAGATGATATCTATGGGGAATTATATTTTGGTCGTCATCGCCCCAAGACCTGCAAGAGCTTCGACAAGGAAGGCTGGGTACTGCACTGCAGCTCCATATCCAAATCCCTGGCCCCGGGCTACCGGATCGGCTGGGCGCTGCCCGGCCGGTTCACCGAGCAGGTGGTGCGGCTGAAGCTGATGCATACGGTGACAGGCACGACGATCACGCAGATGGCGATCGCCCATTTTCTCAGTATCGGCCGCTATGAATACCACCTAAAGAAATTACGCAAGGCCCTCCATACGCAATGTCTCCGTTACCTTCAGGGCATTATGCAATATTTCCCAGAGAATACCAAGGTATCCCGGCCACAGGGAGGCTTTGTACTATGGGTAGAGCTGGATAAGAAGCTGAATGCCTACCGCCTGTATAAGGAGGCTCTCCGGCATAATATCGCCGTGGCTCCCGGCCAGCTCTTCTCCGCGCAGAAACAGTTTGGGAACTGTCTCAGGATCAGCTACGCAAGGCCCTGGAGTCCTGAAGTGGAAGAGGGACTGAAGACCCTGGGACAGCTGATCAGGAAAATGATCTGAGGCCAGTCCGACCCCATGGCGATATGGCGAAAAATCCGTATATTCAATCCGGTTCTTTCTTTCCTCATCTAAAACTTCGCCATATGAATCTCGTGCAACGCGTAGAACACTGGGGCGACACTCATCATCCCAGATGGCTTGATATCGTACGTATCGCCTTAGGCATATTCCTTTGCTTCAAAGGGATTGAATTCCTGAACAATATGGGAACAATGCTTAACCTGATCACCAACAAGATGTCATTCGGCTCCTTCACATCGATGCTCATGAGCAATTATATCGCTTTTGCACATATCCTGGGGGGGATCCTGCTGGTGCTGGGTGTACTGACCCGTTTTGCCTGCCTGATCCAGATCCCGATATTATTGGGCGCGATCATCTTTATCAATCTGTCGCCGGAGATGTACAGACCCTTATCGGAGCTGGCGCTTTCCATATTGGTATTCCTGTTGCTGGTATGCTTCCTGGTAATAGGTAACGGGCGGATTTCGTTCCTTTCTTTTAAGGAATAAGGAGATATTTTTTAAAATGAATCGAGCAGATTCTGTCTTGCTACCTTTTTAATTTTCCTGTTGATCCTGTATGCGATAAAAAGGAAAATGAATCCAATTATGAAAAACAAGTTCAGTCCAACATAATGCCCCAGCATAACGGGTGTTTCCGCATCGGCCGGCAATGTAGTGTCGGGGGAGGGGTTCTGACCAACCGCAATGAGGGCGAGAATATTGAATGCTACAAAGATGCAACCCAATATCAGGAATACTGTACGACGGGTTTTCATTCTGTATAAATTTTTTCGATGATGTCGCGGTATTTCTCCGTGATCACCTTGCGTTTGAGGCTCAGCTTGGGCGTCATCTCGCCTGTATCGATGCCCCATTCGGCCGGGAGCAGCTGGAATCTTTTTATCTGCTCCACATGGCTGAAGTATTTATTATAGGTTTCGATGATCTCGCGGTAGAATGCGAGGACCCGGGGATTGTGGATCAGTTCCTCATTGCTGGCATCTGCGATCCCATTCTGCCGGCACCAGTTCCTTAGATTGACGAAGGCCGGCACGATGAGCGCGCCTACGAATTTTCTTTCGGGGCCAACGATCATGATCTGTTCGATCATCATGGACTCTTTCAGCTTATTCTCGATCACGAGCGGCGCGACATATTTTCCCCCGCTGGTCTTGAACATTTCTTTCTTACGGTCGGTGATCTTCAGGAATTTTCCGTCTTCCATGAGGCCGATATCACCCGTGTGGAACCAGCCGTCTGCCAGGGCTTCCGCCGTAAGGTCGGGCCGCTTATAATATCCCATCATCACATTGGGGCCTTTGCACAGGATCTCCCCGTCTTCGGCGATGATCACCTTTACTTCAGCAAGCACAGGTCCCACGGTGCCAAACTTCCTGTTGCTCACTTCGTACCGGTTCACACTGATCACGGGCGATGTTTCGGTGAGGCCATATCCTTCCATGACGGGGATCTTTGCCGCGGTGAAAATACGGATGAGGCGGACCTGGCAGGCCGCGCCCCCGCTTACGATGCAGATCAGGTTATTCCCCAGGGCCTCTCTCCATTTGCTGAAAATAAGCTTGTTGGCAAGCGATAACTGAAGCCTGTATCCCAGGCTCAGCGGCTGATTGATCTCGTATTTTTCAGCCAGCCCATGCGCCCAGAAAAAAAGTTTCTTTTTCAATCCTGTCAGTTCGGCCCCTTTCTGCATGATGCGGTCATATACTTTTTCCAGCAGCCGGGGCACGGTCGTGAACATCTGGGGTTTTACTTCCTTCAGGTTCTCGCCGATCGTCTCCATATTTTCAGCGTAATAGATGGGGCTGCCGTTGTACATGTAGATATAAGTCAACATCCGCTCGAATATATGGTTCAAGGGAAGGAAGCTCAGGGCCCTGATGGGGCCCGGTGGGATACATTTGAGGCAATCCATCACATTGCTGAGGATATTTTTATGGGAGAGCATGACCCCCTTGGGAGTTCCGGTAGTGCCCGAGGTATAGATGATCGTCGCCAGGTCTTCATACCGGATCTTCTCCGAGAGCGCAGCGATGGCTGCCAGGTCCTCCTTAGTCGTTTCCGGCAACAGCTCTTTCCAATGTCTGGCATTGACGACGTGCTCGAAGGTATAGATCTCGCGCAGGCTGGGTATATTGTCCCTTATGCTCAGCACCTTGTGAAATAATTCTTCATCATCGGCGAAGATCACCTTGACCTGCGCATCGTTCAGCACAAATTGGAGCTCCTGCACATTGATGGTAGGATACACCGGGATCAGCACCGCCCCGATCTGTTGCACCGCCAGGTCGAGCATGATCCATTCCGGCCGGTTCTTCGCGATGATCGCCACTTTATCCATCCCCTCCTCCGTCCGGTCCTTCCCGGAAATGCCCAGGCGCAGCAACCCAGTACTCAGCTTATTCATGGTATCCGCGATCTCTCCCGTGCTATAGGGCCTCCATTTGCCGCTTTCCTTGGTTGCGAGCATATCCGGGATGGGTGTTTTTTCCAGGTGATAGCGGATGCAGTCGAACAATCGTTTGGGCTCGGTCATAGTCATTATTTAAGGTAAGGAACAGCTTACCAGCCATCAAATTAGATAAAAAAGGAACAACGGCAAATACCGGTCTTTATTTCGAGGCTACCTGGTAATACTGGGCTTCCGGCAGCCTGAAGATCCTGCCTTTCTGGAAATTGGTGAAACGGGAGTATTCGTCGCTATGCGTGTTGGTCCAGTTCTGGAAGGCCGGCAGGTTCTCTGCGGCGCCAAAGATCCACTGATTGTAGGCGTCATACATCCCTTCCTTCAGCAGCTGACGCTGGTATTCGAAGAGGCGGAAAGGGAAATTGACAGGGTATTTTTCATACCAGTTCAGGATGAATTGGGTCCGGAGCACGATGAGGGATTCCGTGGTGACGCCCTGTGCGATCGCAGGGGTCAGTTTGGCCATAACATTGAACCAGGCTGTTACGAAGGGGCTTTTGAGATTTTGATTTTTCAGCAGGTCGGCATCAGTGAAAAGCTTCTTATAACCTTCCATCAGCAGGTCTTTGATCTCAGCGGTACGCTTGCTGTAGCTTTCCAGGTTTACAAAGATCTCTCCATAAAGAAGGCTCCAGATCTTGTCATAGGTGAAATAATAATATTTGCTGGCGTTGTAGTAATTGGAGGAATAATTGGGATCCACTTCGATGCCCTTCTCCCATTGTTTGATCGCGGACATATCCTGTTTGGACCAGAGTACTTCTCCGTATTCGCTATAGAGCACCCCGCTTTGCGGCCACCGTTTGATACCTGCCTTATACAATTTTTCACAGGCGGAGGCTTCGTCGGCCGCCTTATAGAAAAGCCCGGTCAGCTGGTAACACTGCACGTCGGCATCGGGTCGTTCGGTCAGGGGGCGGGCGATGTCCAGGCCCTTGGCATAATCATGGTTCAGGTAGTAGTCAAAAGCCAGGTCTTTCTGCAATTCGAGATTTTTAGGCTCCTGCTGGAGAGCGCGGGTCAGCACCAGGATGGCATTCGAATAATCCCCCTGCCGGGCGAAGGTCTTGGCCGTTTCCTGAAGGGTCTTCCCATCGGGTTGTTGCCCGGAAGAGGATAAGCTGGCAAGGGCAAGTAAGCAGGAGAAAAAGATAATGCGGTTCATAGTTGAATATTTAACTGCTGCAGGTCTCGGGCTTCTGTCCGCAATCTACTATTTTCCGGTTAAATCCCCGTTCCTCGTCATCAGTCCAGGATCAGGTTCGTCAGCAGCCCGTCCCTCAGCTTGGGCTCGAACCAGGTGCTCTTGGGAGGCATCACGTTCCCGCTGTCCGCGATGTCAAATAATTGTTGTATGCTGACGGGGTAAAGGCTGAAGGCAACCTTCATTTCACCGCTGTCGACCCTTTTTTCCAGCTCGCCAAGCCCACGGATGCCCCCGACGAAATCGATCCGCTTATCCGTACGGGGATCTTTGATGGCAAGCAGCTTGTCCAGGATATTCTTTTGCAGGATGGTGACATCGAGGACCCCGATAGGATCCGTGCTATAGCTGCCTTCCTTCGCTACCAGCTTGTACCAGGAGCCGTCCAGGTACATGCCGAATTCATGGAGCTGCTGCGGAGAAAAAGCCTTGTCGAGCTTGCCGATAAGAAATTCTTTCTGCAGGCTGTCCAGGAACTCTTCCAGGCTTGCCCCGTTCAGATCATGCGCAAGGCGATTGTAATCCAGGATATGTAATTCTCCGGACGGGAACAGCGTGGTCAGGAAATAATCGGCCCCCCGGGCTCCCGCACCCATTGCCTTTCTCACTTTTGCGGCCGAAGCGGCCCGGTGATGACCGTCTGCAATATAAGTATGGGGCACCTGGCTGGAGAATGTTCCGGTGATGGCATCGATCTTTTCTGATGTGTCCACCACCCAGATGGTATGGCTGATGCCATCATCCGCCGTAAAATCATAGAGAGGGGAATGTTCATTTTTCCATCCTTCGATCAGCTCATCGATCGCTGGCACATTCCTGTAGGCCAGGAATACATTCCCCGTCTGCGCCCCGATCGTCTTCATATGATTGATGCGGTCCGCTTCCTTATCGGGCCGGGTCAGTTCATGCTTCTTAATAATATCTTTTTCATAATCGTCCACCGAGCTGCCGCATACCAGGCCGGTCTGGCTCCTTCCATTCATGATGAGCCGGTAAATATAATAGCATGGCTTCTCTTCGCGAAGCAGGACCCCTTTCCGGATGAACGCCTGAAGGTTCTCCCTGGCGGTATCGTATACTTGCTGCGAATGCGTATCCACATCATCCGGCAGATCGATCTCCGACTTGGTGATATGAAGGAAAGAATCCGGGTTGCCTGCGGCCTCTTCTTTCGCCTCCCGGCTGTTGAGCACATCATAAGGACGGGAAGCTACCTGACGGGCCAGTCCCGGCGTGGGTCTCAGCGCCCTGAAAGGAGTGATCGTTGCCATTTTTATTAACCTTTTTTATTTGCAAAATCTTTCATGAGATCCGTGAGCGCCATCACGCTTTCTATCGGCAGGGCATTATATAAAGATGCCCTGAAGCCACCCATGGTGCGATAACCCTTGATGCCGACCATCCCATGCTCTTTACAGGCGGCCAGGAATTGCTTTTCCAGTTCAGGGTTGTCGATGACAAAAACGATATTCATCTTGCTCCGGTCTTCTTTTGCCACAGTGGGCCTGAATAACGGAAGGCCGTCCAGCGTATCATAGAGCAGCGCTGTTTTACGATCGTTGATCTTTTCGATGGCCGGGATGCCGCCCTGTTCTTTCAGCCAGCGAAGGGTGAGCATACAGACATAGACGGCGAATACGGGCGGGGTATTCAGCAAGCTGCCTGCTTCGATATGATTCCGGTAATCCATCATGCTGGGCAGCTTACGGTCCACTTTCCCGAGGATATCTTTCTTTACTATGACCATGTTCACCCCCGCAGCGCCGATATTTTTCTGGGCGCCCGCATAAATGAGAGAGAAGCGGTTGAAGTCCATGACCTGGCTGAGGATATCGCTGCTCATATCGGCGACCAGGGGGACGGAGGTCTCTGGTATGGAATGCATCTGCGTCCCTTCCACCGTATTATTCGTGGTGTAATGGAAATATTTAGCGGAAGGTGGAATGATAAGGGCTTTCGGGACATAGGTATAGTTCTTATCTTTGGAAGAGCCGATGACCTCCACGTTACCGTATATTTTCGCCTCTTTTATCGCTTTGGTGCCCCAGATGCCGCAATCGAGATAGGCCGCGGTCTCGTTCTCGTTCAGCAGGTTCATCGGTATCTGGAAGAATTGAGTGGAAGCTCCGCCATGTAGGAACAATACTTCATGATCTTGGTCCAGCTGCATCAATTCCTTTGCGGTGGTAATGGCTTCTTCGACGACGGCCTGGAACATGGGCGTCCGGTGCCCGATCTCGAGGATGGACAGCCCGGTATTGTTGAATTCCCCGATCGCAAGGCTGGCCTGCTCAGATACTTCTTTCGGCAGGATGCTGGGGCCGGAATTGAAATTATGAACCACTGTTGGTTAGTTTATTAGATTAAAAAGAGTGGCAAAGATACCCTCTTGCAGGCAAACTCCCTAAACGGGGAGCCATCGGGGTAATCTTTTAGACCAATAAAAAATAAAGGGAAACTTTTTAAAATCTTTTTAAATTGACAAACTATGCGCAAAATCTCTTTATCGGTCATCAGCCTGCTGATCCTGTTCCTTGGCTCCTGTAAGACCTATACGATCCCTGTCGACAGCTTCCGGGAGCAGTTTGCCAGGGCGGGCTATTCCAAGTCAAGGATAGTTACTGTCGAAGGCCCAAGAGGCAACGGAGACACGGTGAGCTATCATACCTATCCAATGGACTCTATAAAATGTGTGGACAAGGACGGAAGCCCTTACGAGTTCAAGGTCAGCCCTTCGATAGAGATCCGGTTCACCTACGACGACAACCGGCGGGTGGTCTTTTATTTTGACCTGATGACGGTGAACGACTACATAATTGAGGGGATACGATCAAGATTTATTCCTTCGATCAGAAAGACGATCCAGGTGAACACCATAAAAAAGATCGAAGTGCAGGATGGAATGAAGAGATTCAGATATATAGCTATCAAAGGTTGACTCATGATTGACATGGCGGATTTTACCAAGCTGGCCCTTTCCTTCCCGGGGACGGAAGAGAGGCCGCATTTTCATCTCCGGTCCTTCCGGGTAAAGAAAAAGATATTCGCCACCCTCTGGGAGAAGGAGAACCGGGCCATGCTCAAGCTGCCTCTTATCGAGCAGTCCGTTTTTTGTGCTTACGATAAGACCGTCTTTTTCCCCGTGCCCGGCGCCTGGGGTAAAAAAGGCGCAACCTTCGTCGAGCTGGGAAAAGTGAAGAAGAATATGCTGAAGGATGCGCTGACCGTTGCTTATAATGCGCTGAAGCAAAAATGATCGTATGCCCCATCATTTTAACGAAGATGTGTAACTCTTCCGTCCTGGAGAGTGACTTCACCTTTTTCCATTAACGTCTTGAGCTTTTTAAGATTTTTACCTACTGCTGATTGTATCAGGTGTCGTATGAAGAAAGCAACGATCCATGAGACTTTTACCTGCCACACATCCTCTATCCTGGTGAAAAGGCCCTCCTGGGAAAGTTGGAAGCGCATAGTCAGATGTCTTTCCGGCGGCAAAGTTGCTATGGCTACAGTTTTTGGAAACTCAAACTCGATCACTTTAAGGTCCTGGGCGTCATTTTTACGTACCTGATGAAAAATAGAGCCCTTTGTGATTTCCCCTTCGGTTGTTTTATTGACCGTGAGGACATAATAATTCCACTTCGGCATATTTTCAAAATTTGACAGGAAATTAAATACCTCTTCAATAGGCCGCTCAACAATTATTTCATTAAGGATTTCCATACGTTGTGGATAGTCGACTTTTGCACAAAGTTAGTTATTCGAAAAGCTACAAAAAATTGCCCTAGTTTAATAATTTTTACTTGCTGTTTTTTTATTTCGAAACAGATATATTTGTGCTGTCAACATAATTTTTAATACTATGACTTTCGAAATTGTACTTCGCTATATTCACTTTATCAGCATATTCGCCATTGTCGGCTCACTCGTTTCAGAGCATCTTCTTCTTAAAAAAGCGATCAGCCGTAAAGAGATCGGGAGGATTGCTAAGATCGATGCTATCTTTGGAATAGCGGCCTTAACATTGTTGGCGGCCGGTCTGACACTATGGCTCGATAGTGTAGGCAAGCCTTCCTATTTCTATTCAAAGAACTGGATCTTTCATATCAAGATCACTCTTTTTGCACTTATCGGGATTCTTTCCATCTGGCCAACGGTATTCTTTATCAGGGAGCGGAAAGGGATTGCGGATGAAATCGTCCAGGTACCGGCATCGATTTTTATATTATTGCGCATTGAACTGTCGTTACTGTTCATCATTCCACTTCTTGCCGGACTGATGTCAAAAGGAGTAGGATATTTCGGATAGTTTATGAAACCCTATTCCTGCTCATCGATCTCCGCGACGCCTCCCGAAATGGCGAATTTCATGGCGTCGGAGGAACTGATGTCGGTGAGGAGCCGCACCCTTTCCCTTTTTACAAAATACAGGTTTCCGGCGAACGTATAGGATTGCGGACAATAGACAGCCACATATTCCTGTAAACCGAATTGCTCCAGATCTTCCTGGGTGATGAACCCTACCCGCCATATATCTGGGGCATCGATGCTGACCAGAACGGCCTTCTCAAACTTCCTCTTGTTCCCGGCAAAGGCTTCGACGAAATCTTTGATGGTGCTGTAAATGAATTTAACGCCCGGCGTTTTTTCGAGCAATCTGTCGAACAGATCCACCAGCCTGCTGATGATGAAGGAAGAAGATATATACCCCACGAAGAGGGCGATAACGATGACAATGACGAAACCCAGACCTGGGATCCGCTTGGGTTCTCCAAATTGATCGGTGCCGACCAGGCTCGGAAACAGGTTGTGCACGATGTTGGGAAGGAAGCGGTCGATCCAATTGAAAAGAGAAGCCACCGCGACGATGGTAATCGTGATTGGAGCAAGGATGATCAGCCCCTGCAGGAATAGCTGGAACAATCTGCGGGGTACACTCCGTAACTTCATGTGAAAGCTGTTTAGACAGTAAAATTAGCCATTCCCTGTCGGGTTTGTTCTATTTTACGCGCCGGGCGCATCTTTATTTTGTTGAAAAAAAGATGAAGCCGATCATTTTCCTGTTTTTCGCGCTCAGCCCGGGAGCATTCAGGCTTAGCACAACCACGCAAGCCGATCCTGGCCAATTATTATTTACCCAAAATTGCACCCGTTGTCATGGCGCCGATGGCACCCGGGGTTTCCTGGGGGCGAAGAACCTGCAGAAGAGCAATCTGTCCGACAGCGCGATAGTGGAACGCATCCAGAATGGGCGGCGGATCATGCCTTCCTGGAAAAAGAAATTCACTATGGCCGAAATTTGGCAATTGGCGCTTTATATAAAAACGTTAAGAAAAAACTGACCATGAACTCATACAAATCCCAACCGCATATGTGGACATTCACAAATTGCATACTGATCCTTACGGCCATTACTACCGCTCTCATGGCCGGCCTTTTTTACGCCTGGTCCTGCTCCGTGATCCCAGGGCTGGGGCGCCTCCCGGATACCGACTATATCAGGGCGATGCAGGAGATGAACCGGACCATTCAGAACCCTGTATTCTTTGCCGCTTTTATGGGGACGATCCTGCTCCTGCCTCTCAGCACCTGGATGAGTTACCGGCAACCCGGCCTGGGACGTTTCTGGTTCTTGCTTGCGGCGTCGGCCGCCTACCTCCTGGGTGTGTTCGGCGTTACTATTTTCGGGAATATTCCTTTGAATGACGCGCTCGATGGCTTCCACCTGGGGGCGGCTACCGGCAGCGAAATTGCCGCACAAAGGGCACGCTTCGAAGGGCCCTGGAATGCGCTGAATACGGTCCGGACGGTGGCTTCCGTCCTTTCTATTTTGTTGGTGATCCTCGCCTGTCTCAGCCGGACGGAGAAATGAGGTGGGGGTTAATGAAAATCAAACCATAGCGTTCCGCTGACCGGCTCTGTCAGCCCAGGATTCTTCTGACTCTGGGGCCCCATCACCCTGGCCGGCTGGAATTTAGTACCGATGGCGCTGACCCCGGAAAGGAACCCGATATTTCCTTCCGGGAAAGGAGGCTCGACATTATTATTGGCCAGCGCGGCCTTCTCCCTGGCTGGTCTCAGCATCTGGAGGTACAGGTTCTTATTGGCCGTATACACTGTGAATGGGGATTCCTTATTCTGGACGACCACCCAGCTGATCTCGGCATGATAACCCTTGAATTCGGGATACTGCCAGGTCTCGCCCGTGATGGCATTATTATAAAGCTTTTCCCATACCCCGAACTGCTGACCTTTCAACCTGTTCTTCCAGACCCGGTAAGGGCCCCTGCCCAGCCATTTCATGCCCAGGATCTTTTCTTCAGGATAATTGAACGTGATGCCCATATAATCTGCGGAATCCTTTTGCATATAGGTATAGTCTAGCCTCACCAATTGCCCCGGCACAAAGATCCATTTCGCGTGCAGCATTCCATCCCCCTCATAATCTGCCCCAATAATATTCGTCCCGTCGATCATTCTCATCGTATAGAATTTTTTGAGCTTGCTATTTATTCCTGCCAGCAATGGACCGCCGGATAGAGAGATTTCTGCCGTGGAGTTGACGACTTTTGAAATATACCCTGTTCGTTCATCGAATAAATATTTGTTGTGGTCGCACTCAACGATCAGCATACTATCTTTTTCCGCGATGGTAACCTTCGATCCGTCAGATGAGCGTGGGGCCGGCCTGGCAAGGGATGCAGGGTCTTTGATCGCCCAGCTCCAGGTAAATATTTCTTTTTTATCCGGGCCGTAGGCGCTGAGATAGAGCGCATCGTTCTGTGACCAGCTTGCGGGCAAGTTCAATTTAAGCAA
>Ga0137404_10002765_pt1 | contig 11692 bp, 11 predicted proteins | sample CZOMad2_1_16fung_FD_108285 | JGI IMG/M metagenome (GOLD analysis project Ga0137404, IMG submission 108285) | Vadose zone soil fungal communities from Angelo Coast Range Reserve, California, USA - CZOMad2_1_16fungal (Illumina Assembly) | ecosystem: Environmental > Terrestrial > Soil > Vadose...
ATGAAATTGGCCTAAAAATATTCTTGTGCCAGCGTTTGTGCTAAAATTCGAAGAAATCTGCTGTTCTGATAGGCATCCCGTCCTAGGGTCAGAAGGCATCTTTTTCGTTTGCACAGGAGTGGGCAAACGATAACAGACGCCCTCTCCAGGAATAAAGCCCACAGCCACCTTCAGCTGCACCTTCCTGAAAATCGGATCGTTCGCTGCAGAAGTGCAGCGAACGATAATTCCGGGCCGGCCCCGCGTGAATCCCATCTGTCTGATAATTCATCACCAAAGTGGGGATTGCTCCCCTGCCCTACTCAACCTCGTCAGGCCGCCCGGCAATCGAGCCCCACGTTTGGGGGCACGTCGGTGAGCTTGCGTAGCAGGTCTGTACACAGCAGCAGATCTTCCTCGCTCCAGGATGCGATCCGTTGCCGGAATGTAGCGCCCTTGGCCTGCATCGCAGCATCAATCCGTCGGCGGCCGTCGGCGGTCAGTGACAGGACGACACCTCGCCCATCGGAGGGATCGGTTGACGTCTTGACCAACTTTATTCCCGCGCATCAAAGTCTGCTCGCGCGGCAACGATCTCTATCATGTTTTCCTGCGCCCAATTAGCGAAGGGTTCGAGCGCGCGCCATAACGTACTGCCGAGGCGGGTCAGTTTATAATCCACGCGGGGCGGCGTCGTTGGCGTGACCGTGCGGGTAAGCAACCCATCCCGCTCAAGACCGCGCAGCGTAAAGGTCAACATGCGCTGCGAGATTCCCCGGACGCTTCGCTTGATCTCGCTGAATCGCTTGGGCCCGTGCCCGAGCACGACCACGATAAGCACCGACCACTTGTCTCCGGCCCGTCCGATAATTGAGGCGAGCACTCGGCAGTCGTGCGATGCGGGATCGTGAATTTCGATGGCCATGGTCCTTCCAGGTAACAGCGCTGTGCCTTCTTGCGCAACCTATAGGAAGTCACTTAAATAGTCCAGGTATCAATTCGATACCAAGAGAGAGCGCGACTGGCGGGTCTATGCCGCCGATCGCAAATTGCAAAAACTATCAAGGAGACAATCAATGTCCGTCATTTCCGTCATCGTTGGCACCACGCGAGAGGCCCGCTTTTCTGAAAAGCCCGCCCATTGGATTCTGGAACACTTGAAGAAGCGGCAGGATGTGGACGCCCGTCTTCTCGACCTGCGCGATTTTCCGATGCCGTTCTTCGATCAGCCATTGACGCCGGCCATGCCGGGCCGCCCTGCTTTCGAGAACGAGGCTGTGCAGCGCTGGACCGCGGCGATTGGCGCTTCGGACGGATATGTGATCGCCACTGCCGAGTACAATTACGGACCAGCCGCTGTGCTGAAGAATGATCGACTGGGTCTACCCGGAATGGCAGCGCAAGCCGGTCAGCTTCATAAGCTGGGGTTCGGCAGCAGGCACGCGGAGCGTGCAGCAGCTCCGCGTAACGGCGATCGAGCTTCAACTCGCCCCAATCCGCTCTTCGGTCCACATCCCGGTATCGACGCTGATGGCTCACTACCAGGGTGGTGACGTCGCGACCGGTCTCGCGGAGCTTGATGGGCCGGCCAACGCCATGATCGAGGATCTTCTTTGGTGGACCAATACATTGAAAGCCGGCCGGGCGAACGAGGCGACGAAATGAGCGATATCCTCCCTCTGGCAGAGGACGACCACGTCATGAACGCGACAACGGTGCCTGGACGTATGATCACGCATCGAACTCGCGGCACGTCGCACGGCCACGTAACGCGGCTCATGAGTCCGTCAGGGCTTGGCGCGATCTTGAAGCCTTTCGTATTCCTGGACTTCATTGATCGCGATGGCCCGGCGTTCGATGGCGGCCTTCATCCGCACTCCGGCATCGCGACACTGACCTACCTGTCCAAGGGAATCGTCAACTACATCGACCACGACGGGCATCGCGGGCAGATGACGTCTGGTGCCGTCGAGTGGATGCGTGCTGGACGCGGAATGTGGCACGGCGGCGGTGTCGGCGCCGGCCCGATGTTGGGTTTCCAGCTCTGGATTGCGTTGCCGCCCGAACTGGAGCTCTCTCCGCCAGAGAGCCTTTACGTGGATCCAAACGAGATCGAACACAGCGGTCCGGCTCGCGTTCTGTTCGGCGAATACGGACCGACCAAGAGCAAAATCTCTTCGCCGATGAACGCCAACTATCTCGCAGTGAAGCTCAAGGCAGGCGAGTCCTGGTGCTACTTGCCGCCTCACGGTCATCTCGTTCTGTGGATCGCTGTCGCTTCAGGAATACTTTCGGGTACCGATAATATCGGTACCGGCGAACTCGTCGTATTCGAGCAGTCCAGTCAAGCCGTAACTTTCACGGCAAAAACTGATGTCGAGTTCGTTCTAGGCTCTGCGGCCCCACACGACCATGAATTGGTTCTTGGCAACTACTCGGTCCACACATCGGCTCAAGCGCTGCTTGAGGGCGAACGGCGGATTGCATCTCTTGGCGGCCAGCTCACACGCTAAGAGCGCGCTGTGCTGGCTCAGACCCTTTTCCAAGCCCTTCAAACCCGTCCAGCTCAGCTTTTTCCGAAGCGGGGATGTCATATAGACCACGCCCCAGACCGTATGAGTTTCGTCGCCCGTATCTCCAGCCATGCCTCATTTGGCTTCATCCAAGGAAGCCTTTACCACCAAGGCGCCACTCAAGGTCCTTGGCTCCCATCGCATCCATGGGCCAGAACACGCATTCTTCCAGGTCTTGTCGCTTGAGATCGGCAAACGGAATTGGCGCCGGCAGCACCCATTCCTTTGAGGAGAGGTGCTCATTACTTGTTTTCCCTCTGTGGGACGACAAGCGAATAGCTCGTGCTTCGACCACCCGCAGAATCCTTCTGCAAGATGTCACGCTCGATCAGTTCCTCAATGTCGCGAGCCGCGGTGGCTTGTGAGACCTTGGCCAGCCTGGCCCATTTAGAAGAAGTCAGCTTGCCTTCAAATCCGTCGAGCAGCCGATTGATGACCAGACGCTGCCGATCATTGAACGAGCTACCGGAATGCAACTCCCAAAACCGGGCTTTATCCAGAACGTTGGCCAATATCGCCTCCGCGCCATCAAACGCACGATCCAGGCAATCAAGGAACCACTGCAGCCAAGGCGTAATATCAAGTTCGCCCTTCTGTGTATTTTCCAAGATGTCGTAGTAAGCGTTGCGCTCCTTCCGGATCTGCGCGGACATGCTGTAGAACCGCTGACCACTGTTCTCCGAGCGCGCCAGTGCCAAATCCGCAATAGCACGGGCAATGCGCCCATTGCCGTCTTCAAACGGGTGGATGGTAACGAACCACAAATGAGCGACAGCCGCTTTCAAAACAGGATCCGTGCTGCCCCCGCTCTCAAACCACTCCAGAAACGCTTGCATTTCATTTTCAAGTTGCCCGGCGGCAGGAGCCTCATAATGAACGTGCTCACGGCCTATGGGACCGGATACGACCTGCATCGGACCTGACTGTTCGGTACGCCAGGCGCCCACAACAATCTTGCTCATGCCGCTACGCCCTGTCGGGAATAGCGCCGCGTGCCAGCTGAACAAACGCTCTGCCGTAAGACCCTCACTATATCTCGCGGTAGCATCGAGCATCATCTCGACAACACCCTCGACATGTCGATCGGCGGGAGCAAGCGCACCGATGTCCATACCGAGACGACGAGCAATCGATGAACGAACCTGATCCCGGTCAAGAATTTCGCCCTCAATCTCGCTGGATTTAACGACTTCTTCTGTGAGGGTCTGCAGGGCGGCTTCGGCACGCAGGTTGAAGCCCAGTCGCTCCATCCGGCCGATCAGCCTGCCTTGCTTATGTCTTACCGCCGCAAGGCGTACCGCCAGTTGTTCGGAACTCCGTCGGAAGTGGGGCCAGCCCTCAAGTTCATAGATATAGGTCATTATTCTCTGCATCCTTTGCAGAGAATATGGGACCTATTCTCGTCATACGCAATACTATTCTAGTCATATTTTGCAGAGATTAGCTGCTCTAATCTCTTCATATCTAACTAAGTAATTGATATATAATTGATTTTATCTCACTCAGAAGATTCACTTCCTAACCCTCTGAGGGGCCAGGTTTTGCCGGTTCTATTTCTTAAAAATGTCTTTAATAGCAGCCCCTTAACATAAATTTGGCTGCCAAAATTGCCGGTTCCTTTGCCGCTTGCCGCCCCCCTTGCCGAATCGAATGCACCTTTCCGGTTGCGGGCCTAGTCACGAACTTCTGTTTATAGATTTCATTCCTTCCTATCCCGCCTTTGGCTTTAGGACAGTCCCACTGGACACAATGGTGATCGTTCTCGACGCTCTAGTCAGCGCAACATAAAGATCATTTTTGCCGAGTTTCCCGGGAGCTGTAATCACCGCATGGTCAAACTGCAAACCTTTCACCAATAAAGTGCTTCCCACCGATCGCTTCGCCAAACGGCGACCAGCATGACGTACCTTATTCTGAACGTGCCAAACAGCACTCTCCAAATCCTCTTGCTCACCAGCAACAACCAACCTCAATGCGTTGCAAGTGGCGGAGAGCAGCTCTCTCCGATAAGGAGGCGTGGCTAACCCACTCCGCCGGACCGCTAAACCGGACCGCAGCGCTTTCCAAACGCGCCCCAAAACTCGGGCCACCGAGCGTTGGTGTTTACGCAACAAACTCAGCGCGTCCGGTCTCGGCCAGGGCGGGACTTGCTCGACATCAGAATGGCGGCGTCCAAATCAGCTTGATTATTCAATAATTTCAAGGCGCATTTGGAAAAAAGGCTGAAAAGCCGCTCAAGCAATTCCAATAGGTTGGCAGCTGTTTCCAAATGAAAAGCAGCCCTCCACGGAGGATCAGTCGCAGCAAAATCTGTGGGCGAACTGGGCCGAGGCATTCGGTTTCAAACCGTTGCCCTCCGAAGGCAAAGGTCACATGTTCGAATCGCGTCGGGCGCGCCAGCTTTTCTCGCCGAAAAGGGCGAGGTCCGCTGACCTGCCATTGCCAGGTGAGGGCTGCCCTCACTCAGGCCCGTTGCTTTTCTGTGGCCGGCCGCAACGCCGGATCCTGCACCAGCACCTTCTCGGCATAGAGACCGGAAATTTCCTCTGGCGACAGTCCGAGCTCACTCAGGATCTCGTCATTGTGTGCCCCCAGAAGATCCGCCTTCAATTCACGCGGCTCGGGCCATTCGGAAAAGCGAACCGGATTGCCGGGAATGGCGAACTCGCCGATCTGCGGATCGCTCACCTTACGGACCGTGCCGCGTTCGATCAGATGCGGCTGGGCCATGGCGTCGTTCAGGGTCAGCACCGGCGCGCAAGGAATCCTTTCGCTTTCCAGCGCGCTGATCGCGGCATCGCGCGACGGGAAGCTCTTCAGCCACGCCTCGACAATATCCGCGACCTCCTGATTGTTGTCGCTGCGGGCGCGTGCGGTCGCAAAACGCGGGTTCTTCTCAAGCTCCGGCCGGCCCAGCGCACGCACCATCTGCGGCCATTGATGCGCCAGCGCGCAGATCACCAGGAACTCGCCACGGCCGCAATCGAACACGCCGACCGGCCCGCCATTCGGATGCAGCGAGCCCTCGCGCTTCGGCACGAATGCGTCGCCGCGAATAGCGACCTTGGGAACGTTGGCCTCGTGCATGTGAAAGTAAGTGTCGAGCAGCGAGGCCTCGATGAATTGCCCTTCGCCGGTGCGCTCGCGATGCACCAGCGCGAAACCCACGGCCATCGCCGCCGCCACGCCGGTCGATGCGTCGCCAATCGCGACCGGCACCTGGGCCGGCTTGCCGTCGGGTTCGCCGATCACGCCGGTGATGCCGGCAAGCGCTTGCGCGATGTAGTCATAACCCGGTTTGTCGCTCAGCGGTCCCGTCTGTCCGGCAAACGAGATCGAGCACATGATCAATTTAGGATTGATCTTCTTCAGCTCCTCATAGCCGAGGCCGGCGCGTTGCATGACGCCCGGGGTGAAATTCTCTACCAGCACGTCGCAGTTAGCCGCGAGTTTTCGCAGGATTTCGCGGCTCTTCGGATGCTTGAAATCGAGCGCCAGGCTTTTCTTGGAGTGGTTCTGCTGGAAGAAATACGTGCTTTGCGAGGTGTCCTTGTATTCGGCCGCGCGCGGCTTCAGGCCTTGAAAGCGCGATCGGTCGCCGAACGGCGCCAGTTCGATCTTGATGACGTCGGCGCCGGCTTCGGCCAAAAGCCGGGTGCAGGTCGGACCCGCGACAAACTGGGTGATATCCAGCACGCGATAGCCGCTGAGCATTTTTGGAGGCAGGCTCATTGTGATATTCCCAATTGTTAGGGCTTTCCGAACTGATCTGGTTGCGGCTGCGCCGATGGCTTCAGCCCGAAAAGACTTTCGCGCGCCTTGTCATCGAGCGGCTTGGCGCCGAGCGTCTTGCGCGTGGCGCTCTTGCCGACGGTGAGGCCCTTTTGCAGCTGCGGCCGCGCGCGCAGCTCAGTGAACCAGCGCTTGACGTTCGGAAATTCATCCAGGGTCAGCTCCTGCGCCTTGTGCGTCATCACCCAGGGAAAGCAGGCGATGTCCGCGATGGAGTAATCGTCACCAGCAACATAGGCGCCGGTCTCACCGAGCTGAGTGTCGAGCACGCCGTAAAGGCGGCACGCCTCTCGGCCATAACGATCGATGGCATAAACAATTTTCTCAGGCGCATAGAGCAGGAAATGGCCGTTCTGGCCGAGCATGGGGCCGAGCCCGCTCATCTGCCACATCAGCCATTGCTGCACATGGTAGCGGCCGCGCACATCCGCAGGAAAGAAGCGGCCGGTCTTCTCGGACAGATAAAGCAGGATGGCTCCGGTCTCGAACATCGCAATCGGCTCGCCGCCATCGGAGGGATTCCGGTCAACGATGGCCGGTATCCGCCCGTTCGGGCTGATCTTGAGAAAATCCGGCTTGTGCTGCTCCCCGCGCGTGATGTTCACGGGAACGATCGTGTAGGGCAGCCCGCATTCCTCGAGCATGATCGATATCTTCCAGCCGTTCGGCGTCGGCGCGAAATAGAGATCGATCATGACCCAAGCCCTCGCCGGCCGTTACGCTGACTTCTTTTCGCGCGACAGCAACAGCCCGGCCTGCTCGAGCCGCCGTTCTAGCATCGGCACGCGGTCGTTGCCCCAGAACTGTTCGCCGCGGAAGACGCAGATTGGAACGCCGAATATCTGGTCGCCCTGGCTCTCTTTCTGGGCGTCCTCGTATTCGCGCTGGCCATCGCCCTCGAAATAGGCGCGGTAGTCTTTGGCGGACAATCCGAACTCGCCGATGAATATTTCCACGGCATCGACTTCGTCAACGGCGAGTTCGCGCTTGAAGAACAGCTCATAGACGCGGCGGCTGTATTCCACCAGCCGGCCATGCTTCTCCGCGAATAATCCGCCGATCAGCGCCGGGGCGGTGTCGTAGATCTTCAGCGGGCCGCGAATGATCTTCTGGTCGCTGCGCTCGTTCGCGGTGCGCCGCGCGTCCATGTAGGAATACTTCACCTTGTATTCGGAATAGACGCTGCGCTGGCCGGAGCCCTTGATGCGAAGCTGGAATGGCCGCCACTTCACCTCGATGTCGAACTTGTCCTCGAGCGCGAACACGGGGTCGAATGCGAGCCATGCATAGGGGCTCTTGTAGTCGGAATACATCTTGAGAATTTCACGCGCCATTCATCTTCTCCGTCAGGTTCGGGAAATCATTGCGATTGGGTAACGAGCGGACATTTGCTCTGCGACAGCGGGATCGCCGCTTCCTCGGCCGGGATGGTCTTTTCGATGTTGTAGTAATCCCAGGGCTCCTTGACGTCCTCGGGCTTCTTGATGCTGGCGAGGTAGAACGGATGCATCAGCCAGCCGTCGGCGCGGACCGAACCGTTGTGGACGTAGACATCGTTCACCGGCAGCTTCCGCATCTCATCCGCCACCTTCAGGCCATCGAGCGTGTTGGCGGCGACGACCGCCTGCAGATAATGCAGCGTGCCGGAATAGACCGCGGCCTGGTCCATCGTCGGCATCGCGTTATGCTGCTTGAAGAACTTCTCGGCCCATGCGCGGGTTTCCGGCGTCCGGTTCCAGTAGAACGGCGTCGCGAAGGAAAGTCCCTGGACATTCTGGATCCCGAGCGCGTGCACGTTGGCAATGTAGGTGAGCGGAACGACGATGTGTTGGCCGCCCTGCACCACGCCGAACTCCTTGGCCTGCTTCAGCGCATTGGTAGTGTCCTCGGCCGCCGAAATCAGCCAGAGCACCTTGGCCTTTGAGGCGACTGCCTGCAGGATGAACGAGCTGAAATCCGGATTGTTCTGCGGGAACCGCACGGAGCCCAGGATCTTGCCGCCGGCCTTGTTGGTGGCGTCGGTCGCGGCGTCCTGCATCGCCTTGCCGAAGGAATAATCGGCGGCCAGGAAGAAGAAACTGTCGAGGCCGGCTTCGATCAGCGTTTTCGGCAGCGGCGCGGAAATCGCATAGGCGTTCAGCGACCAGGAGAACGCGGTCGGCGCGCAGGCTTCCTGGGTGATCGCCGGCGTTCCGGTCACACCATGGATCACGATCTTATTGTGCGAGCGCGCCAGTTCCTGAACCGCGAGCGCAACGGCCGATTGGGCGACATCGACGATGACGTCGGCGCCGTTGTTGTCAAACCAGTTGCGCGCAATGGTGGCGCCGACATCGGCCTTGGCCTGGTGGTCGCCCGAGATGACTTCGATCGGCCGGCCCAGCACCTTGCCGCCGAAATCCTTGACCGCCATCTGCGCCGCAAGCAGCGAGCCCGGACCCATGATATCGCGATACATGCCGGACATGTCGGTCAGCACGCCGATCCTGACCGGCGCCGCGTCCTCTGCCCGGCTCGCGGACGCGATGCCGATCGCGAGCGCTATTCCAAGTGCCGTCCGAACCAAAGCCTGTTTCCTCACCATGATCTTCCTCGTTGATGCGCGGCTGTTTCTCGCCGCTTGGCTATCCGCTAGATGATCTCGCGGTCTTTCAGCGACGCGATCCGCTGCTCCGAAAAGCCGAGCAATTCGCCATAGATTTCCGCGTTGTTCTGCCCGAGCGCCGGGGCAGGCTCGGTGTAGCCCTTGTGGGTACGGCCCATTTTGATCGGAAAGCCCGCACCGATGATCTCATCGGTCAGTTCCTCGGTCGGATGCTGCAGCAGCTGCAACATGTCGCGCGATCGTGGATGCTTCCACGCAACGATATCGGCGAAGTTGCGGATCGGGCTCGCCGCTATCTCGTTCTTATTTAGGGCATCGATGGCTTCCGCGGTACTTAGGCCGAGCGTCCATTCGGTAACGATGGCGTCGATCTGGGCATTGTTGGTGACGCGCCAGCCGGTGCTCATAAACTTCTCGTTCTGCGCCAGATCCATCCGGTTCATCACCCGCAGCAGCGCCAGCCAGTCCTCGTTGGTCGCAGCGCCGATCGCAACGGTGCCGTCCCGCGTCGGGTAGGTGTTGAAAGGCGAAAAGCGCATGATGCGGTTGCCCTGACGCGGGGCGAGATCGAGCCGCTCATAGCAATCCAGCGGCTCGTCCAGCACCAGCGCGAGCAGGCAATCGGCCATCGAGACGTCGACGAATTGCCCCTGCCCCGAGCTGCGCTGCTCGAGCAATGCCGCGAGAATGCCCGACACCGCGAACGCGCCGGTGATGCCGTCGGCCAGCGCGGTGCCAGCCTTGCTCGGCGGGTTGTCCGGCGCACCGGTGATGCTCATCAACCCGGCGCCGGCCTGGATCATAAGATCGTAGGCCTTCAGCTTGCGGTCCTCTCCGGTGGATCCGTAGCCGGTCAACGCGCAATGCACGATCTTCGGATTGACGCTGCGGTTGGACTCGTAATCGATGCCGAGCCGCTCGGCGGCGCCGGGCCGCAGGTTCTCGACCAGAATCTCCGACTGACGCAGCAGCTCCCGGTAGATCTCGATGCCTTCCGGCGTGCGCATGTTCAGCGTGATGGATTTCTTGCCGCGGCAGCGCTTGAGATAGGCGATGCCGAGATCGCTGTCGTTCTGGCGCTTCAGCGATACGCCGTCCTTGCCGAGAAACGGCGGCCCGGTCATGGTCGGGTCGCCGCGGCCGGGTTCGTCAATGCGGATCACTTCCGCGCCGAACCCGGCAAGCATCAGCGTCGAGAACGGTCCGGAATAAAAACGCGTGACGTCGATCACCCTCACGTCCTTCAGCGCGCCATAGCCCGCCTTACTCCCGGATGTCGTCACGAAGCGCTTCCTCCAGAATGCCGTCCCTTGGTTGGAATGGTTGTTGATCTTCCGCCCATACAGGTCAATAATTTTCCTATCCCCGCTATTGATGCTAATTTGGAATAAATCATGGGACGGGTTCGGCAAACGGCGGCGCGCGGGTTCGATGTCGGCATCAAGCACATCCGCGCGGTGAACTCGGTCGCGACCTATGGCAGCTTCACCGCGGCCGCGGCCGATCTCGGCCTGACGCAATCCGCGGTCAGCCGGATGGTGCTGCAACTGGAGAAGCAGCTCGGCGTGCAGCTATTCTTGCGCTCGACGCGAAACGTCGTTCTCACCGCGCCGGGCCGGGAGTTCACCGCATCGACTCGCCGCTTCATCGACGACCTGAATATCCAGGTCGAGAACGCCCGCGCGCTGGGCGGCCAGATCCGCGGCAGGCTGATCATCTCCTGCCTGCTATCGATCACGCACCACGTGGTTCCCGACGCCGTGCTCAGATATCGCAAGGCGCATCCAGGCGTCGAGATTCACCTCCGCGAAGGACTCGGCAGCGAGGTTCATGAGGACGTTCGAAGCGGGCTGGCAGACTTCGGCATCGGCAACGTCACGGGCCTCAATCAGGAGATTGTCGGCGACGATGTGGTGCAGGAATCCTGCTTCGCGGTGCTGCCGTCGAAGCATCGGCTGCGCAACAAGGCCGTCCTGACCTTGCGCGAGCTCAAGGATGAAGAGTTCGTCTCGCTGCCGAATGCCGCCGGCCTGCGCCGGCAGATCGACGGCGTCGCCGCGGCAAACGGCATCGCGCTCAAGCACAAGACCGTCGTGGAGCAATTCGGCACGCTGTTCGACTTTGTGGCGGCCGATGTCGGGATCGCCATCGTGCCGGCGTCGGCCTTGCCAAGACGCAATCCGCCCGGCGTCGTCGTCAAGAAGCTGGTCTCGCCGCCGCTGGTGCGGCGGATCGGCATCCTGCGCCTGAAGAGCCGCGCGTTCACGCCGGCGGCCAACGGGTTTCTCGATATCTTTCGTCCGTTGTTCCTCAGCGCATCGCGGCGCTGACCCAGCGAGCGGCTGCGGGATCCGATTGAGACCCGCGGCCACCACGCCCACCGCTATAGCGCCGAAACCGAGATGGCGATCGCGTGGCTCAGCAACAACAGCACACCGAACACGATAAAGACGGCGAACACGCGAAATTCACGCGACGACATGTCCACTAGAAATCGCAGAATATCGGCGGACAAAATCGTAGCGCTTGGTAGCGGGGGTCCGCTACATTGCGATACTCACTATTCTGGGAGCGCTGTTCTCTTTCGTACACTAGAAACGTCCTGTGGTGTTTGAAACGGGCTATCCCCTGCGTCCCGAACGCAGTGAATATTTTCTAAGTTGTTGATTTTTCTTGCTGCGGCAGGTGTTTCCGTCACGTTTTGTTCACGGTCGTTTCACCCAATTCGTTGCGATTTCGTTGC
>Ga0137404_10002767_pt1 | contig 11687 bp, 11 predicted proteins | sample CZOMad2_1_16fung_FD_108285 | JGI IMG/M metagenome (GOLD analysis project Ga0137404, IMG submission 108285) | Vadose zone soil fungal communities from Angelo Coast Range Reserve, California, USA - CZOMad2_1_16fungal (Illumina Assembly) | ecosystem: Environmental > Terrestrial > Soil > Vadose...
CAGCAGCACGTGGCCCAGGTGATCGGTCCCGCGCTGGCCCGCGGCGCCGTGGTGCTCTCGGATCGATATACCGATGCCACGCTCGCCTATCAGGGCTATGGCCAGGGGCTGGATCTGCAGACGATTCGGGATCTGAACGTTCTCGCGACCGGTGGGGTCATGCCCGATCTCACGCTGCTGCTCGACCTCGATCCCGTGGCGGGGATGCGGCGCATCGCGGGCCGGCCGCTCGATGCCTTCGAGCGCATGGACCTCGACTTCCATCGCCGCGTGCGCGAGGGCTATCTGGAGATCGCCCGCGCCGACAAGCGGCGCGTGCTCGTCTTCGACGCCGCCGGCGATCCCGACCGCCTGCACGCGGAGATCGCGCGCGAGGTGGACGAGGCGCTCGGCCGGCGGGAGCCGCCGCATGGCGCCTGAGGGAGACCTCTTCACGGCACTCCGCCATCAGCCCCAGGCGGTGGAACATCTCCGCCACGCGCTGGCCAGCGACCATGTCGCGCACGCCTATGCTTTCGTGGGGCCGCATGGCTCCGGGCGCAAGGCGGCCGCCCTCGCCTTCGCCACCGCGCTCGTGACAGGGGACGCGGGAGCCGGCGCGCGGACGGCGGATCGCGTGGCGCGGGGCGTGCATCCCGACGTGCACCTGATCCAGCCGGTGCCGCCCGAGTCGAATCCCAAGGGCGCGCTGGCCCTCCGCGTGGACACCGTGCGCGAGCTGGAGCGGCTGGCCGCCCTGCGTCCCGCCGAGGCGCCGGTGAAGGTGTTCATCGTGGACGAGGCGGAGAGGATGACGCTCGCCACGCCGCAGGCCTTCCTCAAGACGCTCGAGGAGCCGCCGGCCCGGACGGTGATCATCCTCATCCTGGCCCAGCCGGGGGCGCTGCCCGCCACCGTGCTCTCGCGCTGCCAGATCGTGCGCTTCCTGCCCGCGCCCGCGGAGGGGACCCTGGCGCTCCTGCCCGACGGGCGGGGCGAGGCGCGGCAGCGCGCGCTGGCGATGCTGGCCACGGTGGAAGCGGGCGGCGGCGACGCGGTGCTCGCGAGCGGCGAGGCGCTGGGCCGCGACCGCGAGGCGGCGGAGACCGTGGTCGAGACCTGCTGGCTGTGGTACCGGGACCTCCTCGCGGCGCAGGCGCATCCCGCGCCGCCGCTGGTCTTTGCCGAGCGCGCGGAGGCAGTGCGGGCCCGGGCCGCCGCGCTCTCGCTGGACGATATCGTGCGGGGCCTTTCCGCCTGCCGCGAGGCCCGGCTGGCCATCGCCGGTAATGTCTCGCCCCGCCTCTCCGTCGAGATCCTCCTGAGCCGCCTCGCCACGGCGGCATGAGATAGCCATGGACGAAGAAACCGTGACCGCCTACCTGATCGGCATCCGGCTCCGCGAGCCCCTGATGGCCGAGGACTATCTCCTCACCGACCTCGAGCTCCACGTGGGCGACTTCTGCGTGGTGGAGTCGGGCGGGAGCACCTCCGTGGGCCAGGTGCGCCGCCCCCGGCGTCCGCTGCCCGAGTTCAAGAAGGACCGGCTCTATCGTCGCGTGGTCCGGGCGGCCACGCCCGAGGAAGCCGAGGAGTGGCGGCAGCGGCGCAAGCGCGAGGTACGCGGAGCGGAGACCAGCCAGCGCCTGGCGCGGAGCCGAGGGCTTCAGATCAAGATCGTGGACGTGGCCATCGAGGCGGCGAGCCGCCGCGTCACGGTGGCGTTCAACTCCGAGGAGCGGGTGGACTTCCGCGACCTCGTGCGCGACCTCGCCCACGAGTTCCACGCGCGGATCGAGATGAAGCAGATCGGCGCCCGGGACACCACCAAGCTCATGGACGGCATCGGGCCCTGCGGCCGGCAGATCTGCTGCTCGTCCCATCTCAAGAAGTTCGACCCCATCTCCGTGAAGATGGCCAAGGCCCAGGACATGCCGCTCACCGACAGCCGGCTCCTCGGCAATTGCGGCCGGCTCAAGTGCTGCCTCCTCTACGAGTTCTCCACCTACGAGGAGCTGCGCCGCCGCCTGCCCAAGGTGGGCAGCGCCTGCCAGGCGGAGTGCGGGGGCTCGGGCTGCATGACGGGGCGGATCAAGTCGCTCCGCGTGCTCAAGCAGGCGGTGGTGGTGGGCTTCCAGGACGGCACCGAGGCCGAGGTGCCGCTGGACCAGGTGACGTGGGAGGGACGGCCGCATATCAAGCCGGAGTGATCGCCGGCCGACCATGAGCGACAACTTCTACCTCACCACGCCGATCTACTATCCCAACGCCCCGCCGCATCTCGGCAGCGCGGGGACCACCATGATGGCCGACGCCATGTGCCGGTACCGTCGGCTGCGCGGGGACCGCGTGTGGTTCCTCACCGGCACCGACGAGCACGGGGACAAGATCGCCCAGGTCGCGGCCAAGGAGGGTGTCTCGCCCCAGTCGTTCGTCGACCGGATCGCCGCGCTCTACAAGGAGGAGTGGCGGCGGCTCGGCATCACCAACGACGACTTCATCCGCACCACCGAGCCGCGCCACGAGAAGGTGGTGCAGGAGATCCTGCAGGGGCTCTGGGACCGGGGCGAGATCTATCTCGGCGAGTACTCGGGCCAGTACTGCTACGGCTGCGAGCGCTTCTACACCGAGAAGGAGATCGTGGACGGGAAGTGCCCCGATCACCAGACGCCGCTCACCTTCATCAAGGAGGACAACTACCTCTTCCGGATGTCCAAGTACCAGGCCCGGCTGGTCAAGCACCTCGAGGACCATCCGGACTTCATCCAGCCGGATCGGTACCGCAACGAGGTGCTGGGCTTCCTGCGCGAGCCGCTGCAGGACCTCTCGATCAGCCGGCCGCGGGCGCGGCTCGAGTGGGGCATTCCCTTGCCCTTCGACGAGAGCCACGTCACCTATGTCTGGTTCGACGCCCTCATCAACTACGTCTCCGCGCTCGGCTATCCGGACGGCGAGAAGTACAAGACCTTCTGGCCACGGGCCATCCACCTCATCGGCAAGGACATCGTCAAGGCGCACGGGATCTACTGGCCCACCATGCTCTGGGCGGCCGACCTGCCGCTCTATCGCGGGCTGCGCGTGCACGGCTTCTGGTCGGTGGAGGGGCGGAAGATGTCCAAGTCCCTCGGCAACGTCGTGGGAGCCTGGACGCTGGCCGAGAAGTACGGCCGCGAAGTCATCCGCTACTTCGTCCTGCGCGAGATGCCCTTCGGGCTCGACGCCGACTTCAGCGAGGAGGCGGTGGTGGGGCGACTCAATGCCGACCTCGCCAATGACCTCGGCAATCTCGTGAGCCGCGCCACCACCGTCATCGTGAACTTCGGCGGCGGCGCGGTGCCCGCGCCCGGGCCCACCGGTCCCGAGGAGGCCGCCCTCGCCGCGGCCTGGGGGCGGGCGCTGAGTGATGTGGCCAAGGCGATGGACGAGTTCGCCTTCCACCGAGCGCTCGCCGCCATCTGGGAGTTCATCGGCGGCGTGAACCGCTACGTGGACACGCAGGCCCCGTGGGTGCTGGCCAAGGATCCCGCCCGGGCCGAGCGCCTGCGCACCGTGCTGTGGACCCTGGCGGAATCGCTTCGCGGCCTGGGTATCGTCCTCGATCCCTTCCTGCCCGAGGCGGCGGGCAAGATCCGCGCGGCGATCGGCGCGCCCGCGCCCCGGTTCGCCGACGCCGACTGGGGTCGCCTCGCCGCGGGGGCCAAGGTCACGAAGGCCTCCGGTCTCTTCCCTCGAGTGGAGGTCAAGGTGGCCGAATCCGCGCCGCGCCCCGATACGCCCCCGTCGTCGCGCATCTCCCTCGCCGACTTTCAGAAGATCGATCTCCGCGTGGCGGAGGTGCTCGCGGCGGAAAAGGTGCCGAAGTCCAAGAAGCTGCTCAAGCTCACGGTGAAGGTGGGCGAGGAGACGCGCACGTTGGTCGCGGGCATCGCGGAGCACTACGCCCCGGAGGCGGTGGTGGGCCGCAAGGTCGTGATCGTGGCCAACCTGGAGCCGGCCACCCTCATGGGCGTCGAGTCCAACGGCATGGTCCTCGCGGGCTCGAGCGACAGCACGCTCGGGCTGGTGGCGCTGGACAGGGATCTTCCCCCGGGCGCCCAGGTCAAGTAGGTGCGGGGCGTCCTCGGCGAGACCGCCCGGCTGCTCGCCGCCAATCTCCACCTCTTCACCCTGGTCGCGCTGACGGTGTGGCTGCCCGGCCACCTCACGCTCAACTACCTCGAGTTCTTCGGGCCCCCGGACGACCAGACCCACCAGCCGCTGCGCATCGGCTTCGTGCTGCAGGCGTTCTTCGACCCGCTGGTGGTGGCGGCGGTGATCTCCGCGCTGGCCCGGGTCAAGTCGGCCCTGCCCGCCACCTACGGGGAGGTCCTGCTCGAGGGCCTGCGGGCCTGGCCGCGGCTCATCGCGGTGCGGCTGATCATCTACACCGTGGTGGCGGTGCCGCTAGGGGTGGGGCTGGCGCTGAGCACGCCCGGCCGCCCCAGCGTGGCGGGCGGCCTGCTGGCCTCCGTGCTGGGCGCCCTCGCCATCGTCTTCCTGGTCCGCATCGCGGTGATCGACTCGGTGGTGGTGCTGGAGGGCGCCACGCTCCGCACCGCGTGGGCCCGCGCCATCGCCCTCACCCGGGGCCGGCGCGGGCAGATCTTCGGCGTCATGCTCACCCTCGTCGGCCTCCTCGTCTCGGCCGTCCTCGGCCTCGGCCTCGCGTTCAAGCACGAGCCGCAGCTGAACCACTTCGTGGTGCGCGTGCTCGTGGACTGCGCGCTCACCGTGCTGCAGCTCCCGTTCTCCATCGCCGGCTTCCTCTTCTACTGGCGCGCGCGCGGATGAGGGGAGAGCCGCCCGTGCTGGGCTGGACGCGGCGCTGGGGGGTGTCCATCGTCTCCCTGGCCATGGGCCTGGTCGCGCTCCTCGTGTTCCGGCGCGGCCTCCCGCACGTGGGCTGGATCGTGGGGTACCTGCTGCTCCTCTGGCTCATCGTCGCCGTGCTCGCGGAGGCGCGCGCGCCGCTGGAGACACGCGGGCGCGGCTTCGTGGTGGGCGCCGCCGAGTACACGATCCAGACGCTCTACCACAACCTCCTCCTCTTCGTGCTGCCCGCCTACTGGGCCTCCGCCACGCTCGCCTCGCCGAACGCGCTGTTCCTGGGCGGGGTGGCGGTGGGCGCCCTGGTCACCGCGGTGGATCCCCTGTACCGCGCGCTCGCCCGGGGAAACCGGTGGATCCAGCACGCCTTCCTCGGCTTCTCGATGTTCGCCGCGCTCAACGTGGCGCTGCCGCTGGTGGGCGTGCGGCCCTTCGTGGCGCTCCTGGGCAGCGCCGCCCTCGCGGGGCTGGCGCTCACGCCCGCGCTCCGCCGCGACGTGCCGGGCTGGGCGCGCGCGCATGGTCTGGCGGTAGCGGTGGCGGTAGTGGCGGTCGGCGTGGTCTGGGTGGGCCGGGCGCTGGTGCCGCCGGCGCCGCTCTTCCTCGCCGAGAAGACGGTCGCGCGCGACGTCGAGAACCTCGCGCCGGTGGAGCCGGTGTCGGGCTCGGTGCGCGCGGAGACGGTGACGGGGTGGGGGGGCGGCCTCGCCGCCTACACCGCGGTGCACGCGCCGTCGGGGCTGCGCCAGGCCATCGAGCATGTGTGGTGGAAGAACGGGCAGGTCATCGCGCGCGTGCCGCTGTCTCCGGTGCTGGGCGGCCGCGCCGAGGGCTTTCGCACGTGGTCCCGCAAGAGCGATCTGGGGTCGCCGCTACCGGGGCGGTACACGGTGGACGTGATGACGGCCTCCGGGCAGCTCATCGGTCGCCTCTCGTTCACCGTCACGCCGTAGGGACGCCGCCGATCGGCTATGATTCAACCATGATGCTGTTCGACACCCACGCGCATCTCCACTTCCCCGACTTCGCCGAGGACCTGGACGCGGTGCTCGATCGCGCCCGCGCCGCCGGGCTGCGGGGCATGGTGACCATCGGAACGGATCGCGAGTCCAATCGGGCCACCGTGGCGCTGGCGGAGCGGCATGGGGACATCTGGGCCTCGGTGGGGATACACCCGCACGATGCCGGCGCCGCCGCCGAGGCCGACTTCGAGGAGATGGAGCGCCTGGCCCGCGGGCCGCGCGTGGTCGGGCTGGGCGAGATGGGACTCGACTTCTTCCGCGACCTCTCCCCGCGGGACGTGCAGGAGGGTGTCTTCCGGCGCCAGCTCGAGATGGCCCGGCGCGTGCGGAAGCCGGTCATCATCCACTGCCGCGACGCGCACCCGGAGGCGCTGGCCATCCTCGCCGAAGAGCGGGTGGACGACGTGAGCGGGGTCATGCACTGCTTTTCCGCGGACGTCGAGGTGGCCAAGCGCTGCCTCGACCTCGGCCTCATGATCTCGCTGGCGGGGCCGGTGACGTACAAGAACGCGCGCGCGCTGCCGGAGGTGGCCCGCTTCGTGCCCGAGGACCGCTTGGTAGTCGAGACCGACTGTCCCTATCTCACCCCCACGCCGCACCGGGGGAAGCGCAACGAGCCCGCCTACGTGGCGCTGACCGCCGCGCACGTGGCCGGGCTGCGCGGCGCGGATCCGGAGGCGCTCGGCGCCGCGCTGACCCGCAACGCCGCGCGGCTGTTCAATTTGCAGCTCGCCTGATCGGGGGATCGCACCATGGCGTACAGTGACGTGCTCTTCGAGGTGAAGAACCAGATCGCCTGGCTCACCATCAACCGCCCGGACCGGGGGAATTCGTTCCGGCGCCAGACCGTGCTCGAGATGTACCAGGCGCTCAACGAGGTCCGGGTGGACCCCAAGGTCCGGGTGGTGGTGATCACCGGGGCGGGGGACCGCTTCTTCTGCATCGGCGGCGAGAAGGAGAAGAACGACGGGCAGCTCCACTATCACAATGTCCCGCCGGTGGTGGACCTCTACCAGCTCATCGACATGCTGCCGGTGCCGGTGATCGCCATGGTCAACGGCTTCGCGGTGGGCGGCGGCAACGTGCTCGCCAATATGTGCGACCTCACGGTGGCGAGCGATCAGGCCACCTTCCGCCAGGTGGGGCCGATGATGGGCTCCTACGACGCAGGATTCGGCACCTGGTACCTCGAGGACGCGGTGGGACGCAAGCGCGCGCGGGAGATCTGGTACCTCAACCGCAAGTACACCGCCCAGCAGGCGCAGGCGCTGGGGCTGGTCAACGAGGTGGCGCCGCACGCCGAGCTGCGGGCGCGCACCGAAGCGATGTGCGAGGAGCTCAAGCAGCGCGGCCCCCAGGCCCTCGCCGCGCTCAAGGCCGCCTTCCACGCCCGCCACAACGGCGTGACCGGGCTGTCCCGCGTCACCATCGACCACCTGGTGGCGAATTACTACCACACGGAAGAGGCCAAGGAGATGGGCCGGTCCTTCAACGCCAAGGAGCCGCCCGATCCCGAGAAGTTCTATCGCTGACTGGGTGTACCGTCTTGACGCCATGACGTCATGACGCTATGCTGGCGCCATGGAAGCCAAGCCCAAGCGCGTGACCGTCTACGTGGATCCCGACCTCCATAAAGCCCTCCGGCTCAAGGCGGCCGAAACCGAGCAGTCGTACTCCGCGCTCGTCAACGAGGCCTTGCGCCAGAGCCTGGCCGAAGACGCCGAGGATCTGACCGTCCTCGAGGCGCGCGCCAAGGAGCCCCGCATCCCATTCGAGGCCTTCGTGAAGGATCTCAAGAAGCGTGGGAAGCTATAGCGTCCAGATCCTCCGGTCTGCGGCGAAGGAGATCGAGTCGGCACCGAGGAAGGATCGCGAAAGGATCATCGCGCGAATCTCGACACTATCGGAGGATCCTCGCCCTACCGGGGCGAAGAGGCTCGCCGGCCGCGAAGCCTACCGAGTTCGGCAGGGCGACTATCGGATCGTGTACACCATCTCCGATCCAGATCGAATCGTCGAGATTGCCAGGGTCGTCCGCCGGAGCGACGCGTACCGCTCGAGCTAGTCTTCCCTAGCGGCGGGTGAGGGCGGAGCGGGCGCGGGGGACGTCGAACTCGTGGACGAGCACGGCGATCTCGCCCTGCGCGCCCACGCTGAACGGGTGGAGCGAAGTCACCAGGTTCCCGTGTAGCACCGACGAGATCCCCATGCTGTCGAGCAACCCCCGGACGACCAGCGCCTCGCCCTGGTCGCGGCAGCGCTGGACCACCACGAGCCCGCGCTGGCCGGGCTCGGCGGCGGGCTTGGGCGTGGGAAGTCGGATGACCTTGGCCCGGCGTGGCATGGCGCTCATGCTAGCATGTCCCCTCGCATGAAGGATCACGTGCACGGCGGGGCGCACGGTGGAACGGGCGACGGGGCGCCGTATATCGGCCGGGGCATGAAGCGCGTGGAGGATCGCGTGCTCCTCCTCGGCGCGGGCCGCTATACCGACGACCTCCCGATGTCCGGGCTCCTCCACGTGGCCTTCGTGCGCAGCCCCCATGCCCACGCGCGGGTGCGTGGCCTCGATACCGCGCGCGCCCGGCAATCGCCCGGCGTGGCCGCGGTGGTCACCGGCGGCGACGTGCGCGACCTCGGCCACATGCCCACCAACCGGATGATCCAGGGCATGAAGGTCCCGCCGCACCCGATTCTCTCGGAGGAGCTGGCGGCCTCCGTGGGCGACGCCGTGGCCGCGGTGGCGGCCGATTCCGCGTATCGCGCGCGCGACGCGGCCGAGCAGATCGTGGTCGAGTGGGAGCCGCTGCCGCCTCTGCCCGAGGGCGACGCGGCGCTGGCCGCGGGAGCCCCCGCGGTATTCGACGCGCTGGGCGGCAACCTCGCGTTCACGCACCGGTGGCGGACGGGCGACCCGGAGGCCGCGTTTGCAGGCGCGGCACAAATAGTCACGGTGCGCTCGGTCCAGCCGCGGCTGGCTGCCGTCGCCATGGAGCCGCGGACGACCCTGGCCTGGCTCGATCCCAGCACGGACGAGCTGCGCGTGTGGACCTCCACCCAGTCACCGTTCCGCGTGCGCGCGGAGCTTGCCGCCTCGCTGGGCTTTCCCGAGTCGCGCATCCGCGTGGTGGCGCCTCAGGTGGGCGGCGGCTTCGGCGTCAAGGGCTCGCCCTATCGTGAGGACGTCCTGGTGGCCTGGCTCGCGCTGCGCCTCGGCCGACCGGTGAAATGGGTGGCCACGCGCGGTGAGGACGTGCTGACCACCCAGCAGGGGCGCGGCATGACCGCCGAGGCCCAGCTGGCGGTGGGCGCCGACGGCGTCATCCGCGGCGTGCGCGCGCGCATCCGCTTCCCGCTGGGCGGGCGCTTCGCGGTGAGCGGCGCGGGGCCGGCATGGAATGCGGGCCGCACCTTGCCCGGCCCCTATGCGGTGCCCGCCGCCGACATCGAGATCACGGGCGCCGTCACCACCACGCCGCCCACCGGCGCCTATCGGGGCGCCGGCCGCCCGGAGGGCACGTTCCTGATCGAGCGGCTCATGGACGAGGCCGCGCATGCCCTCGGCCTCGATCCGGTGGAGATCCGGCGCCGCAATGTCGTCCCGGCGGACGTCTTTCCCTATCGGACCGCCACCGGCGTGGTCTACGACTCCGGCCGCTATGGCGCGGCGCTGGAACAATGCCTCGCCCTCGCGAAGTACGACGAGCTACGCGCGCGCCAGCGGGCCGCCCGCGCGCGCGGCGAGATCGCGGGCGTGGGCGTGGTGATCTACGTCGAGCCCGCCGCGCTGGGGTGGGAGAGCGGCAATGTGCGCGTGGAGCGGACCGGCGCGGTGACAGTGGTCACCGGCTCCAGCGCGCATGGGCAGGGGCACGAGACGACGTGGGCGCAGATCGTGGCGGACGCGCTCGGCGTGCGCCCGGAGGAGGTCACCGTGCGCCACGGCGACACCGGCGGCGCGCCGCAGGGCTTCGGCACCTTCGGCAGCCGCTCCACCGTGCTGGGCGGCAGCGCCGCCTTCCGCGCCGCGGAGGAGGTGCGCGAGAAGGGCCGGCGCATCGCCTCGCGGCTCCTCGAGGCGGGCCTCGACGACGTGGTGGCGGTACCCGGCGGCTTCCACGTGGTGGGCGCGCCGGGCAAGCGCGTGGGCTGGGCGCAGGTGGCGACGGTCGCGCATGGGCCGGCGCGGCTCGGGCCCGGCGACACGCCCGGGCTCGAGGCCACCGTCTTCTTCCAGGCCGACGGCGAGACCTGGTCCTTCGGCGCCTGCGTGGTCGGGGTGACGGTGAGCCGCGACACCGGCGAGGTGGCGCTTACCGACTGCGTGTGGGTGGACGACGCCGGCACCATCGTGAACCCGCTGCTCGCCGAGGGCCAGCTCCATGGCGCCCACGCCCAGGGCGTGGGGCAGGCGCTGCTCGAGGCGCTGATCTACGACGCCGAGGGCCAGCTTCTCACCGGCACGCTCATGGACTACGCGCTGCCCCGGGCGGGAGATTTCGCCCCGCCCGTCATCGGCAAGATGGTCACGCGCTCGCCGCGCAATCCCCTCGGGGCCAAGGGGCTGGGCGAGGCCGGCTGCATCGTGATGCCGCCCGCCATCGTGAACGCGGTGGTGGATGCCCTGCGGCCCTTCGGCGTCACCAACCTCGACATGCCGCTGACACCGGAAAAGGTCTGGTCAGCGATGCGGAACGGTGGTCAGCCCGATCGCCGCTGACTTTTGTACCAGTCGTAGATTTCTTCGCCGGTGGTGAACCACACGCCCTTCTTCTTCCGCATGTAGTCGTACAGCGCCTCGAAGTACTTGATCCGGTGCGGCACGCCGGAAATGTACGGGTGCACCGCCAGCGCCATCACGCGCGGATTCTTCACGCCCTCGGCGTAGAGCCGATCGAACTGGTCCTTGGCGCGCTGGAGCCACTCCGCGGAGGTGTGGTGCTGGATGACCATCATGGGGATGTCGTTGAGCTCGAGCGTATACGGCACGGAGACGATCGGTCCCGAGGTGGTGCGGATCTCGTAGGGCTGGTCATCGTTCACCCAGTCGGAGACGTACTCGATCCCCTCGGCGGCCAGATGATCCAGCGTCTCCCAGGTCTCGGTGAGGCCGGGGCCGAGCCAGCCCTTGGGCGCTTTCCCGGTGAACTTCCGCAGCATCTCGATGGACTGGCGGATGGCCGCGCGCTGATCGGGGAGGAGGTGCAGGGCGCCCTGGATCACGCCGTGGGCCATGAACTCCCAGCCCGCGTCCAGCATCGCGCGCGCCACCGGCTCGTAGGACTCGACGACGCGCGCGTTGATGGCGGTGGTGGCGCGGATCTTCCGCTTGCCCAGCGCCTCGAGGAAGCGCCAGAAGCCCACGCGCATCCCGTAGTCGTGCCAGGCCCAGTTGGGCACGTCCGGCACCGTGGCCACCCCCTGCGGCGCGGGGAGGTATTGGCGCGCCATCGCTTTCTCGATGTCCCACTCCTCGATGTTCACGATGGTCCACACCGCGATGCGGGCGCCGCGGGGCAGCTTCCACGGGCGGCGGTGGGCGATGGGCGAGTAGTCGAAGCGGTCGCGCGGGAGTCTCATGGCGAGAGACTACCACCGCGAGGTGTTTGATAGTAGGATACCGCCTCGTGGCCAAGCCCCTCGGCGTCGACCGGAAAGATCAGGACCGTATCATCCGAGGGACGGGCGCCCGGCTCCTGCGCCTGACCTAGGTGTGAACTGTCAGGAGATTGTCCATCCGGGTCTCCCCTGCGAAGCTGGTGGTTGCGAGACGACCATGCCCGCAGAGGAGGAGGCCCGGATGAACATTCATAAGAATGC